>Ga0315534_1000035_pt1 | contig 61741 bp, 51 predicted proteins | sample SalMarSW160240MG_FD_203094 | JGI IMG/M metagenome (GOLD analysis project Ga0315534, IMG submission 203094) | Salt marsh sediment microbial communities from the Plum Island Ecosystem LTER, Massachusetts, United States - Salt Marsh Sediment SW1602-40 ... | reverse complement strand
CTGCTGGCACGTAGTTAGCCGAGACTTATTCCTGGGGTACCGTCCTTCCTCTTCCCCCAGAAAAGCGCTTTACAACCCGAAGGCCTTCATCGCGCACGCGGTGTTGCTGCCTCAGACTTTCGTCCATTGGGCAATATTCCCCACTGCTGCCACCCGCAGGTGTATGGCCCGTGTTTCAGTGCCATTGTGGGGGACCACCCTCTCAGGCCCCCTACCCGTCTTTGCCTTGGTAGGCCGTTACCCTACCAACTAGCTGATGGGCCGCAGGCCCCTCCCAAAGCGGATTGCTCCTTTTCTCCGAGGACCTCTAACTCCTCGGAACACATGAGGTATTAGCTCCCGTTTCCAGGGGTTGTCCCTCACTTTGGGGCAGGTCACCTACGTGTTACTCACCCGTTCGCCACTTGGACACCTTCGTACGAATACAAAGGGCCTCGTCCGACTTGCATGTGTTAGGCACACCGCCAGCGTTCATCCTGAGCCAGGATCAAACTCTCCGTAGAAACTTCACCACATCCGAAGATGTGGGGATGATCCTATTTACCAAACTCAAAGCTATTTCTTGGGCTTCCTATCACTATTCAATTGTTAAGGTGCCGTCGATAGAGCAGAACGGTATGCTACCATCCGCCCACGCGAGTGTCAAGGGCGCAAGGAACAATCCGCCGATGTCAATCGTTCGCAACATCGGCTAGGATGACAGACCTGACGGGACTTCGGCCTTCGTCCGAATCTCCCCGGTCTCTGGCGCCCCTGATCGTATTGATTTGTATGGGTCTTCCCGCAACCGGGCGAGACCTTTGCTACAGTGTACAAGTATTATACTTTGCACGATGCGATTCCGTCAAGATCGATCGCATCGCAATAAAGAATTTTCTCGGCCGACATCCATCCATTCGCCAGCCGAGCATGGGAAGCGGAATTTCCGATCCGGCTTCCGTCCCCATTCCCGGCACAATCGCTTTACAGGCGATATGCGAATTATGGACAGGTGACGGTGCCGTATCCCGTGCCGGAGACGGCGTTGGGATAACTCACCGTTACCATGAACCAGTGTTCGCCAACGCTGCCCACGCGCATGTAATCCGAGAAGGTCTTCGTTCCCGCCTTCTTAAATGTAACTGACTCCGCCGGCGCTGTATCTCCGTTGCTCTTGCTGCGCTGGAACGTCACCGTCACCGGCCCGGTCGCCTGAATTGTGAACTCCACATTGAACGTATATGGGAATACGCATGGCGAAAGTTTTTTCTTGCCCGGCTGGATGTTCACGATCACGGCTGTCACCAGGCTGACCGGAGCCTCGACGATCGGCGCCGACTGGATGTCGCCTTCGGTGATCACCTTTTCGACCGGCACCCAGCACATGCGGTTCTTTCCCGGGATGCGCGGGTTTTCGATCTGCAGCCACAGGGACAATGCGTCGCGTCCCAACACGGGCACCCTCTCGCCCAGCAGCAAACCGCCGTCCACGGCATAATCCATACTCGGGCCGAAGTAGCACGAGATGTCGCTTCCGTCCGGCGACACAAACGGATCGGCGGGCGTCGGCGTCAGAGTCAGCGTGGGGGTCAACGTCGGAGTCGGCGTGTCCTCTAAAGTCGCTGTTGCCGTGGGAGAGGCTTGCGTCTGCTGCGGTGTGTCGGAGGCCTGGACCGCATCCGGAGCGCTGCTCGTGGGTGCGCCGCATCCGGCGACGAGTGTAAGCAGGATTCCAAGTGTGATGATTTTGCTTCGAGTTCTCATGCATGTTCCTTTCAATAACTTCGATTCACAGTCCGCTTAATAATAACTCACAATTCCGATCTTCCCTGAAACGCTTGTGACAAGGTCGTCGCATCGGCATACTCCAGATCACCGCCGGAGGGCAGGCCGCGCGCCAAGCGGGTCAGTCTCACAGGTCGGCCGGCCAGCCGTCGTTTAAGATACATCGCCGTCGCTTCGCCTTCCAGGTTTGGATTGGTCGCTACGATGACTTCTTCTACCGCCTCGCCTTCGATGCGCGCCATCAACTCGTCGATGCGCAGATCCTCCGGCCCGACTCCCTCGATGGGATTGATGGCGCCGTGCAGTACGTGATAGCGGCCGTTGAATTGCTGTGTGCGCTCGATCGCAACGATGTCCAACGGCTCTTCGACCACGCACATCAACTTTGGCTCTCGCCGGTCGTCCTGGCAGATCAGGCACGGATCGTCGACGGTGATATTGAAACAGGTCGAACAGAAGCGGGTTTCCGTGCGCATCGTCAGCAATGCCTGCGCCAGTTCCTCGCTTTCCTCCTGCGGAACCCGCAGCAGGTAGTACGTCAGGCGCGAGGCCGTTTTCGTACCGATTCCCGGCAGGCGGGCGAAGGCTTCGACGAGTCGTTCGACCGGCCTGGGAACGCTGGAGCTCATTCGCCCATCCCCGGAATGCCCAGACCGCCCGTCAAGGGACTCAGCTTGTTGGACGCCAAAACCTGTGAATCCTTAACAGCCTGGTTTACGGCCAGCATCACGAGCTCCTGCAGCATTTCGACGTCGGCTTCCTCGAAAAGCGCTGGGGCGATGTGTACGGCGCGGCACTGCTGCGTTCCGCTCATCACGATGCGAACGGCACCACCGCCGGCACTCGCCTCGACCGTCTCGTCGGCCAGCTCGGCTTGTGCTTGTGACAGGCGTTCCTGCAGTTGCTTGAAACCGGATAACATCCCTTTGCCGAAACCCAGCGGCAGTTTCTGCTTGCTCATTCTCAATACTCCCCGAGGTGCGTTATCGACCGATCGAACGGACGCGATTAACGAATTCCGGCAATCTATACCCACAAGCGATGATGGCGACATCCCCGAGCACCGATCGCACGAACATTGTCCGGCTGTTTTCGTTCAGATGGATCGGTTCGCAATTTTCTACGCGTTATGAACCACTGTCCGGGGGTAAATTTTCCACGTCGACAACGTGCGCGCCCAAATCTCTCAAGGCGGTCGAAACCATGCCGCCGCTTTCCATCGGCGGTGGTTGGCGATCACCCACTGCCTGAGGCGCCCAGGTCTCCGTTAATATACACCGGATCCCGATGGGCTGGTTGAACACTTCCTGCAGCGCTTGAGAGGCGAGCGCCACGTTGTGACCTTTTTCCATTTTCTCGCACAACAAATCGCTTCGAAATCCGATTACCAGCGTGCCCGTTTGGAAACCCAACGGACGACAGGAATTCAGCAAAGCCTGGATGCGCGGGTCGAAGCGCCGTGCTGCAGCCAACACCTCCGCCCAACGGTCGTTTACATGCTGGAAGGAAATCTCGCCCTCCGGCAGTGGATCGCTTCGATGCACGATCGGCGCGCTGGCGGCATCTTTCACGAGGCCTGGATTTACAGGCTTGACCTCTTCTACTGCTTCGTCGGTTTGCGAGGACGTCGGATTGCTGGATTCGCTGACGGCGTTGGATTGCGTGCTGACGGTTTCTACGAAGGCGATCTCCAGCGGCAATCCGGCTTGCCAGCTCGTCGCTCGATCGGCTGCTGCTGTCCCAAATGCCTGAATGGCTGCCAGCAGCAGCGCCGTGGGAAGAGCTTCGGCCTGTTTCGCCATCGTGCGTCGATCGTCTGCAGACACCTCAACCAGATCGGCGTTGCCCATACGCACCAGCAGCAGCCCGCGCAGGTACGCCACGATCTGCCGCGCAAACTGCCTCGGATCGGCGCCGCCATCCAGGGCTTGATTGATCAGGTTCAATCCTGTGGCTGCTTCACGGTCCACGATCGCCTGTGCGACCAGGCGCACCGCCTCGCTGGCCACCGTGCCGAGCACGGACTGGGCCATATCCAGGGTGACTCGCTCCCCGGTGGAGGTTAACTGATCGAGCAGCGAAATGGCGTCGCGCAGACTCCCCGTGGCCTGCCTGGCGATGGTTTCAATCGCCTCGTCGTCCACTTGCATTTTCCCGTCCGCGATTTGCTGACTCAGGTAATCGACGATCGTCTTAACCGGCAGGCGACGGAATTCATGACGTTGGCAGCGGGAGAGAACGGTGGCTGGAATCTTGTGAACTTCGGTCGTTGCTAAAATAAAGATCGCATGCGCAGGGGGTTCTTCGAGCGTCTTCAACAGTGCGTTGAACGCCGCTGTCGAAAGCATGTGGACTTCGTCGATGATGTAGACCTTGAAGCGGCCTTCGTTGGGTGAGAAGTTAATCTTCTCACGCAGATCTCGAACGTCGTCCACACTCGTATTGGAAGCTGCGTCGATCTCGATTAAATCCAAAAAGCGACCTTCATTGATCGCTTTACAGATAGAGCATTGGTTGCAGGGACGTTTGGCCGGGGATTCGTTAAGGCAATTCACCGCTTTCGCCAGTAAACGCGCCGTCGTCGTCTTTCCTGTGCCGCGCGGTCCGGCGAAGAGATAAGCATGCGCTACTCGTTCCCCTTTAACTGCGTTGCGCAGCGTTTGGATGACGTGGTCCTGCCCGACAACTTCATCCCAGGTCTGAGGTCGCCATACTCGATACAGCGCTTGTTCCATCCGTCTCCGCCTCGCCCCTCAGCCTCTCTCACCAGCGTGCCCACACACGCTGTCGAATCGGCCTATCGACTCTCAACCCCGCTGCCGAGTAACTTTCACAAGTAGCGAGTGTATCAGACGCTTAACAAGCACGCAAGAGTAACAAGGTCCCGATAGCCTGCATCAGTGCGAATTACTCGTTCTCATTAACGTGACAATCCAGAAGGAAACATCCTGCCAATCTCAAGATTGTCTCGAATTTATCCCCAGCGAAATATTCCCATCAGTTCATTTTTAGCCGAGAATATTTCGCTCAACGGATGCACGCCGGATACGTCTCGGGTACAAGCTCTAAATCCTCCCGATACGTTAGGTCGGGTAGGAGTCCGTAATCGGATCCGAAGTAGCTGTCGAAAATCAAACGGAAGGTATTCACCGGTGTAATGTGTTCGTATAGAGCGGAATTGTCTTCACTCATTAAATAATATGCATTGAGAATGGTATACAACGTTCGGTCGGACCCACCTGTGTCGCCTTGAATAATAATGATCGGTTTTGGGTCGGACTGTTCGATAATACTCTCAACGATTTCTAAAATCCGGTTGTTGATGAACTGAACTTCATTAACGTATCCCTTGATTTCATAATCGCCATTAATAGGCATCCCACCCCTGAGGCTGAAATATCCCGGATCGTCCACGACGCCACCGTCAGGAGTGAAAATTCTCGGTGGATGCGGGATTAAAATGTGTGCAAAAACCCACTTAGGCCCCGGTATTGTCGCCAAACGATCCAGATTGTCGATGATGTACAACTGCCTTTTTATGTAATCTTGGAATGGCAAATGATATTGGTTCACTGGATCGAACAACGATTTCTTATAGGCGCGGAAAAGGAGCTTCTGAATATCAGCGAATACCAATCCCACAGAATTCTCCATGATGATCTGTTCGAAAGGATTAATGAGTTGAAGCAGAATTGGATCTCGATCGATCGAAAGGAAAATATCCGCGTCGTCAAGCGTACTCCATACAAACCAAGTTTCAAAAGCAACCGTTTTGTAGCCGATTTGTTCCAGCTGGTATCTCACGAGGCTGTTCTTGAGAAGCGAGGAGGCATTTTCCTTCTCATTTTCCGTCAGGAGTTTCTCTTTGAGCTGCGGTAAGTAATCCAAGTTCAAACTACTGGAAAGCGATTCGATTGTTGAACAATGATTGCAGCGGCTGCAATCCGCTACAAAGAACCCGATATCACGCAGTGCACCGAGGAATTGCGCATTATCAAAATGATAAAAATCCTGCATCGAATCAGCACGAGTGTATGTGTCGAGAATAATGTAATAGATATCGGGCATGTCTTCAATATCGCGACTCACCAAGGGATCTTCAAGCGCAAAAAAAGCAAAACCCGAATCCTCAAGCTTTGAAGTCTTATAGCTATGCTCAGCGACTTGTATGATGGGGAAAACAAGCAGTCCGATACTTATGAGATTAAGAACTTGTGTTACCGATTTGAGATCTTTAGATGTCTTTCGAATCAATATCAATCCCAAAATTAAAAGTGCGATGTAAATTGCGAGTAAATAACGGTGATGGCCAATTGCCTGGCCGACAACTGGAATCTCTTTGACCGTGTGGTAGAGATGGCCGTAAGAGAAAACCCAAAGCAATGCGAGACTTGTCGCCAATCCCGCCCGAGCGGCATTGCGAAAAAAGATATACATAAATAAAAACATCAGCAGTGTCAGCGCGATCGAAAATATAAGTGGCCGTTTCGCGACGATGGGTGCCACTTCCTCGATATTATGACTGAGCAAAACAAGTGTTGGAAAAACCGAGAATAGAAATGGATGGAAGACGACTTTCCTTAATATCGACACCTTAGGTACTCGATCCTTTCAAAAAGAGTTTTACATATGACACAAGAGATCGATTTCACATGTGGCCAGAAAATCTAACTTCTGATGATAAATAAGCCCGCCACTAAGGATATCGTCGAATTTATTAAGTTACACCCTGAATACAGAATTGACAATATTCTTCCAATGGGGACAAGAAAATAACCGCAAGCCCCGATTCATTCTACGCAATGGGGAAATCTCTCTTGAATGATGAGGGGAGAGTCGAGCCTCTCATACGTCTCATCTTCGAGTAGCCCGTAGTTACCTCCCAAATATTTATCGAATATCAATCGAAAAGTATTTACCGGACTAATAGATGGATAAAGGTATTCATCCTTGCCATCTGGGAAATAATACGCGTTCAGAATGTTGAGATGGCTGTCTCCTTTACCGCCATGATCTCCCTGTATGACGATGATCACAGGCCGTGACGATTTATCGATTAATGTTTGAACAATTTCGAGCATGCGATTATTGACGAATCTAACCTCATTCACATAACCCTTTACTTCATATTCCTCATCGATCGGACCATCACCCGGACCACTGTAGAAACCAGGATCGTCGACGATGTCTCCATCAGGCAGGAATATGCGTGGGACGTGAGGAGTTAGAAGATGCACGAATACCCATTTGGGTCCCGGAATATATGGCAACTGCGGTATTGTATCCAAAATATACAATTGTGTTTTTGCGAATAATTCGAATCCATAGATAGCAAAATTTACCGGGCGATACATTTCCCTCTTTCTAGCCAAGATAGATAATTCATAATAATCCTTCAAAATCAGACCAGCCGTGCTTTTAATCAACAGCGCTTCGAATGGATTTATCACTTGGGTTAATACATTCTCCTCATATGCGCCAAGGTAGAAATCTGCATCACGCAGCCGTGTCCATTCAGTTCCCGTGTCAAATGCAATTGTTTTATAGCCAAGAGCCTCCAATGTCGTTCGAACCTGGCTGTTTTTAATGAGTAACCAGAACTCATCATCCACCCAGACATCTTTCAAGTCTTCCTTTAATTGCGGTAGGTATGCCATATTAAGAGAAGAGACCAAGGAAGTATTTGTAGAACAATAATTGCAACGACTACAATCCGCCACATAAAAGCCTAACGAGCGTAGAGAATCTAAGAAAGCTGAGTTATCGAAAGAATAATCTTCCTCCAAGGAGTCCGCACGGGTGTAAGAATCCAAAATAATGTAATAGATATCGGGCAATGCCTGATATCCAGGTGGGTTCAAGGACGATACCTGACTTGGATGTGATACTTCAGCCAACGCGCCATGACTCTCAACCCACACATATTTCACAATCTGACTCAATGGATAGATCAGCAACAATATTCCGACAAAGTTAAGATATCTTCGCTGATCGATACTTTCTTGACTTCGTTTAAGAATCCACCACATTGCGGCAAAAGACACGATCAGATAAAAGGATATCAAATAACGATGTCGTGCTAACTCATAACCGAGTTTGGATGTATCACGCAGTATGTGGTACACATGCCCGTACGAAAAGAAAAGAATAAGCGCTACGCTTACAATCAATGCGGATCTATTCCAATCACGGATGAACACGAATGTTAATCCCCATATAAGGATTGTTAGAATCCACGAGATCACAAGAGGCCTAATAGCAACACTAAAGGCGACTTCTCTTACGTTATGACCCAGCAAAGCCAATATGGGCAGCGCCGCGAAACAAAAGGGATAAAAAATTATTCGATTGAGCAACCTCATTATTTAACCTATATCGTCTTCCGATTTTCGTTGTGCGAAAAATGCGATCTACGAATGCAGGAAGCAACCGGTTCGTTGTGCAGGCAGATTGCCTACAAATGAGACCATTATATCCTCATGTTTACTGAATAAAGTGCTTGCGGTAGATACGCTTGCGAAGGTTGACAGTTCACGCAGCCGATATTACCGTGACTCACCCCGCATCAGGAATCTGAAAAGTGGAGCGAACGATCCCCTCTGCATCACGCAGATAAATGATCGTGCCGGGTGTCCATACGGCTTGATCCAGTCCCCAGTACAGATCGATGGCCGTATCCGCGGGGCCTACGCGCGTATGCACCTCAACAGCACCCGGGGCATAGAACGTGAGGGCGGGGAAAACATAAACGTTGTCACCGCCATCATCGAGCGTCCATCCCGCCATCGAGACTTCACCGCCAGAGTTTTGCAGGCGTACGGTCTCGCTTTCCAGATCCCCGGCGCCTTCGACGCCAGAAATGGTGATGCTGGGCGTTCCCGCTGCCGGAGAGGGTGTATTCGTGGATTGAAACGCTGAGGCATCTTCCATCGGGGATGATTCTGCTTCCGCTGGAGCCGCCTCGACGGGAATGATCAACGTCGTGCCCGCTTCAAGCGCATCCGGATTGCTGAGGTCATTGGCCTCCATCAACTTCTCAATGGGCACTTCGTACAAAAGGGCGATGTCCGTGAGTGTGTCCCCGGCGCGGACCATGTAGGTCACGGGGGTCGGAGTAGGCGCTGTCGTTGCCGTAATTGTCGGCACCTCACTCGCCAGCCGCGCCATGACGTCTACCGTTGGGGTTGGTGTGGAATCGGGTTGACGCTGGCGTCCATCCCAGATGTTTAGAATCAGCAAAACCACGAACGCCGAAACGGCCGCATTGAGCAGCAGATAGATCAGGTACTGTCTCCAGGTGCTTCTGCGCACGCTACCCATCGCCGCGAAGCATAGCACAGGTTCATCAAAATGGGAAACCGATCCCGGCGGCCGCATATCAACCCATACAGTAATAATTCGTTGGACCGTGTATCCATCTGCACGAATGCGTGTGCGATATACCCTTGGCTGCTGTGCGCCGCATTTCATGCGCAGATGCGTGGCAGCCCCTTACCAAGTATTAATATTATTCATACCCATATTGTGATAATATTTATGTGGATAAGCTCTCCTTTTTCTTTGTGTTGGTAAACAGGCTTATCCTGGGGGACCCTACACTACCGTTCATGTGCCCCTCGCACTTGCGGTAGAATCCCCCGTCAATAGAAGAACCGCCGGATGCTCCCCCCCACATCCGGCGGTTCATCATTTTAAATGATTGGACTCACGGAGTAGCAATCTACACTACGTTGGCCACGGGATTGGAATCTGGTCGCTCGAAAAGCGCTACATTGAACTTTTCGAAGGGAATTGAATTAGGACCGCGGTGATATTGTCGGAGCCACCGGCCGCTGTCGCTGCATCGACGAGTGCGTTGCAGGCGGCTTGGGGATGTTCAAAGTTGAGTACGATGCGGTGGATCTCTTTTTCCTCGACTTCACCCCACAAACCATCCGAGCAAAGCAGAAGATAACTGTCGTTCATGACGGAATGCGAGCAGACTTCCACCTGCAAATTCTCCGTTCGTCCGATTGCGTTCCAGAGTACATTACGGTGAGGGCTTTCAGCCGCTTCGTCTTCCGTGATGGTGCCCGTCTCGACCAATTTTTGAACCAGCGACTGATCACGAGTCAGAGCTTCGATCTTGCCCATATTGATCGAGTATGCGCGCGTGTCGCCAACGTGTCCGATCATCATGTACTCACCGAGTAAGAGGGCAATCGTCAGCGTCGTCGCACCGCCGTCCGCTTGATCGCCGACCAGTTCGTTGGCCTCGTGGAATGCAGATCGCACCATCGATTCCAGGTCATCTTCCTCGTCTTCGCTCGGTTCACTTTCCAACAAACGCAGAAACACTTCCCGGGTCAGTCGATGCGCGACGGTACGAACCGAAATGGCGCTGGCCAGTTTTCCGTTTTCATATCCCCCCAGACCATCAGCGACACAATACAATCCAAAATCCACCATGCCTTCATGACCATCCGCGCTGCCCGATATGATCAGCAAAGCATCGTCATCTGATTTTCGCTCGAGACCGGAGGAATGCGCGGCACCGACGACGACATGCCGGCGGCGCTCAAATCCCGGCGTGATTTGAGGATCGAGTGGCGCAGTTGCTGCGCGATCGGGAGGCGTACCCAGACGCTTTTGAAAGATCCGTGCGAGAAATCCCATTCAGCCTACTATCCTTTTCCATATTATAGGGCGTAATTGCGTTCAAACCCTAACGATTCTACATTTCCCACCGCACAAGATCAAGCATCCGCTCATCCTATACATCTTGCTTCAAGGAATCTGATCCACCGCTCGAAATGAATGCGAAATCGATTGCCAAAGTTATGCTGCCATCTGCAGAATCATGGGCAAAATCAAGCCCGCAGGCGTTGATCCGTGAAGCAGAAGCATTCCTCCGGGATGGTTTTCACAATCCTGTAGAAAATCAAACGCATCCGAACTCCAACACAGGCATCGGCGCAGATGGGGTTGCAGTGGGCCCGGCAGGATTCGAACCTGCGACCAACCGGTTATGAGCCGGCCGCTCTGACCGCTGAGCTACGGGCCCTCGCGCTTCCATTTTAACAGAGCATGGGGGTCAAGCAAAGGTCGAAAGCGATTTTGGTAAAAAAAAAACGAAACGCAAACAGAAAGTTGACTGTAAGGTTCAACGAGAAATCATTTTTATACAATGGCAATACTCGACCGGGAGGAAAAAATCGGCGATCACTCGCCGATTTTCTATCAGGCACAATGACAAAGCAGCAAGCCATATGGCTCAATCGATGCATGGTTATCGTCATATTGTTTGTATCCAACCTCGGCGCAACAAAGACGGATGCACAACAACTGCCTCCCAGCGCAAATCACGGCCGACCATCAAGCCCCATATTCGACGTTTCGACCATTGTTTCACAGGATCCTATCCAGTACAGGAACGACTCATATTCCTACAACATCTCCGCCCCGCAGATAAGTCCCAGCCCGATCGGCATTCTCGACGTGCAATTCTCCCCGCAGGAGACAGATGTACCCACCCGCGACTCGTCCGATCCCGAGTTGTATACTCCAGCGCTGTCTTCCTTGCTGGAAATCGAGCACTGCCCCACGCCGATGACTCTCATGCTGCATTCATCATTCGGCGTCTTGCGCATGCAGGAACTCGCAAATCAAATCGAGCGATTCAACCTCGTTCCCATGACGTATCGCGGCATACTCGAATATTTGCTGGCCGGAAACTGTCCGCCCAACAACGCCATCATCGTCACGATCGACGATCTCGGGTCGCATTGGCTGCGGAACGACTTTATAGAAATGATCCGCGTCTTCACCGACCGGGATTTCGTGCTGGTGGTCGGCTTGATCGTCCACGGGCCCCAAGATCCTGAAATATGGGACTACTTACGGGAACTGGATCGGATCGGCGTTGAAGTGGCCAGTCACACGATCGATCACTACAACCTGCCACAACTCAATCGCCAGGCAATCCAGAGACAGATCGTAGGCTCGTACGAAACGATATGCGAACACCTCGGGAAATGCCCGGTTACTTTGATCCTTCCCTTTGGAAATATCGATGCTGAGGGTACGATCCTAGAAATCGCATCCGATTACACCTTCGTCGTCGGCATCCAGGGCGGGCGTACATTTTCCGGGAAACCTCCCTGGTACCTGGGAAGAAGTCCTCCCCACGACACCAACCAGCGCGAGACACTCTACCTGTTGGAAAAATATTTCCACCCCGAACCGCTGTCCTATTGAGTTTCACATCCCCCTTCGTTCATAGCGCACACCAGCCGCCTGGTGCTATTTGTCATGGCGAAGAAAAAAGCCCTCTGTGAGGGCAAGAGCGGGCGATGGGATTCGAACCCACGAATGTCAGCTTGGAAGGCTGATGCCTTACCACTTGGCGACGCCCGCATACGTAGGCATTCTACCCTCTTTTGGAAATCCGGGTCAAGTCAGCGAACTTCGCCACACGGGGTCTTCGACGCCTCGCTGTAGATTGGCGCATTCAAGGAACCAGGACGTTTAATGGCGTTCCGTTGCAAAGAAATTGACTCATCGGTGGCGAGGAGTATCTGTCCGCTCATATTCCGCTTTCAACCAAAGTTACCAAAGAGTTACCAGAAGCGTAACTTACCGGTAACTCACAAGAGAACCTGTTGTCACCTATGTTCAATATCATCATGCTAGACAAACCACATGACGAGTAGACGGCGGGTCGGCAAACGCCGCGCGTCGATCCAGCCCTCGTCCGAGGCTGAAGACTCTCAAGTGATACAAATCGTAGACCACCCGAATGAGCGGAGGTTGTGGCAAGTCGAAGTGAACGAGTATAATCGGAACGTGCAGTCAAAAGTGCTCATTGCCGACGATAATCCCAATATTATCTCGTTCATCCAACCTGCCCTCGAGCGCGAGGGCTATTTGGTGGTTACGGCAAACGACGGCCATGAAGCCCTCTACCTGTGGGAGAGCGAACACCCAGACGTCATCATCCTCGACATCGAGATGCCGGAACCCAATGGTTTGTCGGTTTGCCGTGAGATTCGCGATCGGGGGGACCAAGTTCCGATCATCTTCCTGACCGTGCGCGACAGCATCAGCGATTTGGAAATCGGCTTTGTTCTGGGCGCAAGCGATTACATGACCAAACCGTTCGACATCCGCGAGCTGCTTGCGCGAGTCAAAGCACGTCTTCCGCCTCCGATTCAAATATTCGATGACTACCTGCGAATCGACACGCACCGCCGCATGGTCTCCCTTCACGTAGGTGACTCCTGGAAACCGGTGGATTTGACCCCACGCGAATTCGATTTGCTGCTTCATCTCAGCAACAACGCCGGACGGCCGATCGGAAAGACTTCGCTGCTCGAAGCCGTCTTTGACATCCCGGGAGATCGCGACATCGAAACCAAAACCCTCGAGAAACACATTTGGTCCCTGCGCCAGAAAATTGAGATCGATCCGAAGTCTCCCAGATATTTGTTGAACGTACGTGGCGTGGGCTATAAATTCGAGATCGCTTGATCGGAGAACGGCTTCCCGGTCGAAGATGTGAATCAAGCAACAAACTTAAAACCGATGCCTGACATCATTGTTTATTTTGGTCCCCTGGAATTTTTCGTCATCATCGTCGGCCTCATCGCTGTTACTGTCTTGATCGTCGCCGTCATTCAAGAAAAACGACGTTCAGCGGAACGCCAGCACCTGCTCGATGGATTCCCATATCCGGCAATTCTGTTTCGTAAGTTCCGCAAGCCGCGCTCGAATGGAACGGCCGGCAGATGGATCGACAGCATGGAAATCAAGGCGCTCGTAAACGATGCCCAGACTCGAAAGCAAAATATCATACGCACCATCCCCGATGTCGAAGGACAATCCTATCAAGTACGCCTAATCTGGTTGTCTAAGGGCAACACCCTCGTTCTTTTAGAAGACATGGGAGCAGCGCAGCGCCAACAAGCGTTTTACCGCAATTTCATCAACAACGTCAGCCATGAATTAAAAACCCCTCTGACCATCATCCAGGGACATGCGGCGAACATGGGGGAGACTCCACAAGACAAAGAAGGATGGCGCACGTCATTGCGCATCATACGCGATGAAGCGAAACGCCTAACGCAGCTCGTCGACAATCTGCTTACGCTTGCCAGGCTTGAATCGCCCTCCTTCACACTCGAAAGAAAACCTACGAGCTACACCGCATTGCTGGAGGAATCGATCCTGCAAGTTTCCGATCTGGCCGAGGAACGTCAATTGGCGATCAGCCTGACTTTACCGCCCGGGATGCCGAATATCAACGCCGACCGGCCGCGTCTCAAACAAGTCTTGCTCAACCTGCTCGACAACGCCATTAAATACACAGACCCCGGTGGAGAAATTTCCCTCGACCTGCACCTGGATGAGAAGAACCAGGAATTCGTCTGCGTCGTCCAGGATACTGGCGAAGGTATCCCCGAGGAGGATTTGCCCTATATATTCGATAAACTCTACAGAGCCCAGCGCTCGAAGGGTCGTCCTGTTGAAGGGTCGGGGCTCGGACTGTCGATCGCCAAGCAGATCATTCAAGCCCATGGCGGTGAAATCGATGTGCAATCCAAACTCGGCAGAGGCTCAATTTTCACTTTCTCCCTGCCGTATGGAAATGCCCCCGAGCCATCGGAAGATGCGTAATCTTGAGTGAAACGATGTGATGAAAAGCAGAAGAATCCATTCCAAGCCCTTACAAATCCTGCTACTATCGTTTATTGCCATGCTCACCAGCTTCGCTTGTACGATGGGCATCGCCTCGCGAGACATCCTTGCTTTGCAGCCTACGCTAACGCAGGACTCACAAATTAAAACGGCCACGCCGGCATTCACGCACCTCTCCACCACACCCACGCTGGAGCGAACGTCTTCGCCGACACCCGCAGAAACCCCCACGCCCACGGCGGTCGGTGGTGGTTGGGGCGAAATCGTCTACCATTCGGGCGACATCGGCGAGGAAGAACTGTATCGCCAGTTTCTCGACGGTTCCGACCCGATTGCAATCACGGAAAATGATGCGACGGATTTCAACCCGCGCTGGTCTCCGGATGGAACCCAGCTCGTTTTCGTTTCCGATCGAGATGGCGATCGCGACATCTATTGGATGGAATTGGACGGAGATGCCGTAAACCTGACGCGGAATATTTTCAACGACGATGCACCCGCCTGGAGTCCAGACGGCGAGACGCTAGTCTTTTCATCGGATCGGGACGGCAACCGTGAAATCTACACTATGGATCTGGATGGCACGAGTGTGCGGCGCATCACAAACCACCTGGCATACGACGTATACCCATCATTTTCCCCCGACGGTTCACAGATCGCATTCGCTTCCAATCGAACCAGTGATGCGGAGATTTATACCGTCGACACGCAAGGTCAATCCATCCAGCAGCTCACTGACGGCTACGGTGAAGCAAAGTATCCCACCTGGCATCCGAATGGCGATCAAATTATCTTCGCCTCGGATACCACCGGAAACTACGAACTGTACCGGATCACACTCAGCACGGCGGTCATCGAAAACCTCACAAACAATCTGGCGCATGACGCTTCACCGATGGTGTCGCCCGATGGACGACTCATACTATTCGTTTCCAACCGCCTGGGTAATTACGACATCTATTACCTGGAACTGGCCGACCTCTCCGTTACTCGAGTCACGTTCAACGATGTTTTCGACGGCGACCCGGACTGGAGATGACTTTTCCAGAATCGCATGCATCTAGAAAGTAACAAAGCACCAAACCGCATTACGGTTTGGTGCCTTGTTATTATCGGGTGATTCCACGCTTGAATTTACACCACCCACATATGATCGAGGCAGCTTGGCTGGATTTACGTGAGAACAAGATCCTCACTAGAACAACGGCAAACCCAAGTCTTCCTTACCTTTTTCTGAACTTGTATCACAACTTAAGATACCGCCTCCCCCGTTTCCCCGATATTGAATCCGTCCGTACACCTCAAAATCCCCGTCGATCGCCGTGGGATGACCGCATGCAATCTGTTTTTTCGATTTCACCATTTCGACAAGCTGCTGGCGATCGAAAAGAAGGACGTCGCTCCACACAAATCCCCTGCGTTGGTAACCACGCGCACATTGCAATCGATGCTTTCCTTCCCCGTATCGCACGGCATCTAAAAGGACGTCGAGTTTACGGATTTTCTTGGAAACTCGTATGCCGCGCACCGAAACCTCCTCGCAATATGGTGTTATAACAAACAAGTCGGGGTGGGCGGACTTGAACCGCCGACCCCCGCGTCCCAAACGCGGTGCGCTACCGTGCTGCGCTACACCCCGGCTCGAAAAAAGTATACTGGTCGATTTCGTCAAGGTCAAGGAGTGAAAGTATTATGCGTCCGATTTTATTCGACGAACCACAAGAAGGCATTGCCGTTCTCACGATCAACCGCCCAGAAGTCCGTAATGCACTCAACTGGGAAGCGATGGAAGCTTTCGCAGAAGCCGTTGAAATGGCCCACAAGAAAGAGGATCTTCGCACCCTCATCGTTACGGGTAAGGACATCGCCTTCTGTGCAGGGGGTGACCTTTACGAGCTGCACGGTTATCCCAGCCGGCACGATGGCCTGCGTCTGGCCGACGCGATGGGCGTTACACTCGAACGACTCGGCGAACTGCCGTGTCCCACGATTGCAGCCGTCGAGGGTGCCGCGTTGGGCGGAGGTGGTGAAGTTGCGATTGCCTGCGATTTGCGCGTCATGGCGGAGAGTGCTTTTCTCGGCCTGATGCACATCCGTTTGGCCATCTGCCCAGCATGGGGCGGCGGCCAGCGTTTGCTGCGCCTCGTCGGCTACGCGCGCGCTTTTGAATGGCTCACGGGTGGAAAAATCCTCACCGCCACTGAAGCCTATCAAACGGGCGTGGCCAACCGCATCGCACCGGATGGCGAGGCTCTCCAAGTTGCTTTAGAACTGACGCATGACATCATCAAACACGACGCGAATGCCGTACGTAAAATCAAACAATTCCTTCGCGCCGGTATCACCTGCCCCGGGGATGAAGCGGCCCGATTGGAACGGGAGAACTTCGCCGATCTATGGGCCGCTCCGGCCCATCTCGAAGCTTCCACCCGCTTCGTGGCCAAAAAGAAGGGCAACCGCCAGCCGAAGCAGGCATAAAGGCTTGAAATACGGGGATGAGATAACTGCTTTGGTCAGATCATTCCCCGATAAAAACCTGAGCAATAGAAAATAATAAGTGGCTCGGTTCCCGGTAGATATAGTTCGGGGAATCCGGCCACTTTGTGTTTGTATCAAGAAGACGATGCGGCCGTTTAGTTCAGCTGCCGGACAACCAGTACGACCTTTCCCTGGATCTCGAGTGTCTCCGGGTTATCGATGAAGATTGGGTCCATCGTGGGGTTTGCGGGCTGCAAGCGCACGCGGCTGCCGTCCCGATAGATATGCTTCAAGGTAGTCTCTTCTCGATCCTTCAGCCAGACCGCCACCATATCTCCGTCGTGCCAATCCGATTCCTGCTTCATCACCACCACATCGCCGTCCCCAACCATGGCATCGATCATCGAATCGCCGCGCACTTCCAGTGCGAAGAGATCCTCCGTAGAACTGAGCAAATCGTGCGTGATTTCAATGGCCTCATCCGCACCGAACATCGCTGAATCCGTTCCGGGGAGCGGAACGGGTTCACTGGCAAAAATACGGCCCACCATGGGGATCCGTACGGTTTCAACGATGTTGCCCACGACGTTCGAGACTTTGTCCAGCAAACGAATGCCCCGAGATACATTCTGGTCGCGATACAAATATCCGCCCTCGACCAAGCGATTGAGATTGTAATTCACGACGGACGTCGAGGTGATGTCCACCGCTTCGCCGATTTCACGAATGGAGGGCGGGTAACCATTCTCGAGCATAAACGCGTTGATGAATTCCAACATCCGGCGTTGACGGTCTGAAAGCTTTCCTTTCACCATCGATGCCTCCTTTGGCTATCGATAAGACCGATTTCATCGACCTTATAATCGCACACTTGTTCGTATTGTATCGGAACATACGTTCTATGTCAAGCGCTCGTTTGGCTGTAATCGTGAAGTGATACGAGCAGTATAAAGGATCAATTGAGTGATTTTTCGCGGAAAGCCTGCGGTGACATCCCCGATACCTTGCTGAATACACGGCTAAAATAGGCCTGGTCTTTAAAACCCACTTTACGAGCGATACCGCCGATCGACTCATCGGTACTCACGAGCATATCTTTTGATCGAAGCACGCGGTAGCGATTGAGATAGTCCCAGGGAGATATGTTCAAGTCCCGGTTGAAGATTCGGCTGATGTAATCCTCGCTCACGCCGACGGCTTCTGCGATCTCACGGCGCGAGATCGGACGCGCATAATTTTGATGCAGGTAGGCCATGGCCTGCTTGACGAGTCCGCTGGTGTGCGCCGGAAGGGTATCTTCCCCGAATATGGCGCGATTCATTGCGGTGGCCGTCTCGGCATCCGACCAGATGCCTTTGGTCTGCAAGGTCACGTTGGCGTGACTTTTAATTCGGTTGACGTCATCCAGCGTCATCATCTTGTTGCTCAAGACAATGACGGGCACCTGACGCAAGTGAGAATCCGCACGCATTTGATCGAGCACATCCGTGCCGCTCAATTTTGGCATGACGAGATCCAGCAAGACCAACGCAGGGACTTCCTCTTTCATCAAGCGCAACGCTTGCTCACCGTCCTCAGCAATCCGTATGGGGAAGCCGGGCAACCCGTCCTCCACCAAGGCTTGATGGGCTTCTTGTACATGTGGATCATCATCGACGATCAAGACCGGCCCGCTCCCTTCGGTTGGACTCAATGTCAGGATCGCATCGAGCAGCGTCTCTGTGTTCGATGACTTGACTACAAATCCCGTGAGGCCCACCTGATCTTCGGCAAGCTGTCCGTAGAGAATAAAGGGCGTTCGGCTCAGATTCGGATAATTGCGCAAACGGCAAACGAGTCCCCAGTCATTGGGCTGTGCGTTGGACAGGTCCCATGCAAGCGCTACGGGTCTCGTCGTGCTTACCGCCGTTTGTAGATCTTCGCCATCACGTAGCTGGAAGATTTCCAAATTCTGCCGCCGGCACATCTCGCTAATTTCGGGGATCGCTTCATCGGCCGTCGAAATAAGCAGCAGCACAGATGAAAGCCCGTCTTGTCGAGCCGGTTTCAGTTCATCGAGAGCGGGAAGCGGCAGAAAAACGTGGAAAGTGGAACCATGTTGGGGACGGCTGTCTACTTGCATCGTTCCACCGTGAAGTGCTACGAGATGACGCGTGATGGAGAGACCCAATCCGATCCCACCGGTAATGCGGCGGTTCTCCTCGATCGTCACGAAAGGATCGAAGATGCGTTCCTGTTGTTCGGGGTCGATGCCCAGGCCTGTATCCGACACCCAGAAATGGATCTGCGGCGGCTCAACGGCAGCGCCCATGGTAATCTCACCGCTGTCGGTGAATTTTCTTGCGTTGCTCAACAGATTCAACAACACCTGGCGCAAGCGGACGGCATCCGCCCGGATTTGAGGCAGGCGTTCGGGTATGTCGGCCTTCCATTGAACGTCGATCGACGTGGATTGATCGGCGTAACTATGAAACGCATCCAGCAGCAGCTGGCGCGGGTCCAGCAGTTCGAGCGACAGGTCGAGTTCGTTGATTTCGGCGCGCGACAGGTCGAGTAAATCGTTAATCACCCGCAGCTGATGTTCGGCGTTGCTGTGGATTTGATACACATCGCTTAATAATGAAGCGGGAAGTTCAACCTCGTGTTTGTTCGGCGTTTGCAGTGCGTCCTGTGTGTAACCCAGGATGATGTTTAACGGCGTGCGCATTTCGTGACTGACGTTTGCCAGCAATCGGGTTTTGATGCGATCCGCTTTCTCCGCATCCTGACGAGCCTGCTCGATCTCCTGAAACAACATAGCACCCTGCAGCGCGCTCCCCAGATTATTACGTAGAAGTTCGTAAATGTTGCCCTTGCGCGGGCCAATCTCGAAGACGACGTAGCCCAAGGATTTATCCTGGAAATAAAGCGGCTCGACGACCAGACTGTACCGACGGTCTTTGGGTAGAAAGGACTGCGGTACGATGTGCTCGCTTAAGAAACGCAGACCGCCCTGCTCGATCTCCGCTCGCTGCTGGTCCGTGTACGCCAACATCAGCCGTGCGTATTCGGGCACTTCGGCGTCCGTCGGCTGCTCATAAGTCACAAGGTAAACGCTGGGAATCCCGAGCGCGGGCAAGCGTTCGACCAGCACGTCGGTCAATAGATCGATATCGAAGGTGGTCAGCAGCATGCGGTTGATCTCACGCAGGTTCTCCGCTTCACGTTCCGCCTGCCACTGTGCGTATGCCTGGGCGCGCTGTTCAGCTTCTTCGATGACGACGCGTGCCTGCGAAATGAGCGCCTCCACATGCACTCGTTCTGACTTTGGAAGGCATTGCAAAACCCAATACTTCAAAATTGAGATCGCATTTTGCCAATGCGCGATCTCGAATCCCGATTGCACCGCACGCTCGAGCACATCGTTCAGGAGCGTAAGGAATTTCTGCGACGAGTCACGCTCCTCGCTCTCGGATATTGTCGCTGTGACTTTGGCGAACTCATCGAAAATCGACTTTAGCCAGCTTTTTGATTTTTCTAGATCGATACCGATAACCGCTTCGATCTCGGACAAGAAACCCGCCCGGGCATCTTTGAGGCGAATCTCGCCATCGACCTTTCCCGATCCATCTGCGGCAGGTGGGCTTGATGCGAGCGCGACGGCTTTCGAAGGACAGCCGCAGGATTGGCGCGTGACCAACTTCGAGGGCAGCGTGATCAACGCAGGGATCGACTCACCCTGGAGCTGCTGCATTAGCACTTCGAGGGCTTTTACGCCTTGTTCGTAAAAAGGAAGATCGACCGTCGTCAGGGGAGTCGTGGCAAGCCGCACCTCGATCGAGTTGTTGAACCCCGTTACGGCGACATCCCCGGGGACTTCGAAGCCGCGCGCCTGTAGAATCTTCATCGCCCAGATTGCCATCATGTCACTCACCGCGATGACGACTTCAAAATCCTTACCCGGTTTGAGTTTACGCTCATCGAGAAGGATTCCGATCGCTTTGGCGCCGGATTCCCAGGGCAAAGGTCGGGTTATGAGCTGCGGTTTTTCAGGCAGGTTATACGCTTGCAGTGAATCGAGATAAGCGCGGAGTCGCTCTTGGGCATAGTAATGCTCCTCGGGTCCGCGGATGAACGCCAGTTTCCGGTATCCATGGTCTTCGATCAGATGAGTGAGCAAGGCACGCATGCCATAATAGGAATCCAGAGAAACCGTGGGCATGCCTTCCATGAACTGTGCCAGGCTGACCATGGGAAGCGGATGGTAGCGCTGATGGAAGGCTCTAATCTCAGCCGGCCCCAAGACGCCACCCAGAGAGGACGACCAGGTGATGAGCCCGTCGAGGCATTTCCGGCTGGCCAGGTCATAAATCGCATTGCGTTGGATTTCGAAGGAGTCCGCCGCCTGAAGGCGCCCGCCAGGGAAACAGAGCAGATTCACGTCATGCTGTTCGGCGGCGTTCAGCAGGCTGGGCCAAATCACACGACTCGCGCCTGTATGCAGACTGGCGAACATAAATCCGATGGTGGTTCGGTCTGAAGCGGGGGACTTCACCATGATAGCAATCTATCTCTTGCTAAAATAAGTTTACTATGGATTAACACGCACGGATAGTACCGTCGAGAAGGACGCTTTTGTCCAAATGTGCAGCGTCAAAATCCAACCCCATCCTGCTACCATGGCATTAGTGACGCATCGCATGATCGTTTCAGGTGAAAATGGATTTTGGCGTTTAATGTCCCAAAATCCATTTCATCGGAGAAGGTAATGACAGTAAAAACAATTCCCGCAGTCACTTCCTCCGCCGAAAGGTCGGCGATTAAAAAATTGGCGCAGGCCATATGGCGCACTCGCTGGATGTACCTGCTGATGGCGCCGACCCTAATCTATTTTCTCATCTTCAAATACGGACCGCTTTGGAATGCCCAGATTGCCTTCAAGGACTTCAAACCGCTATTAGGTGTAATGGGCAGCCCGTGGGTGGGCTTCAAGCATTTCGAATCCTTCATCCATTCATACTATTTCGGTGAACTGCTAACTAACACGATCTTTTTCAGCCTGGCAAAGCTGCTGCTGGGTATGCCTATTGCGGTCATCTGCGCCATCGCACTGCACGAGACCTGGCTGGTGCGTTTCCGCACATTCGTACAGACGACGATTTACCTGCCCCACTTCCTCTCCTGGGTCGTCATGTTTGGTGTGCTGCTGGTTCTGCTCTCCCCAGGAAATGGCTTGCTGAATGAAATTATCGAGAAGCTCGGCGGTAAACCCATTCCATTTATGACCTCCCCCAAGTATTTTCGCTGGGTCGTCGTGCTTTCGGATATCTGGAAAGAGACCGGCTGGAGCACGATTCTCTACCTCGCCGCCCTGTTGGGAATCAATCCCGACCTGTACGAAGCTGCCGCCGTGGATGGCGCTTCACCGCTGCAGCGCATCCGCTACATATCTCTGCCCGGCATCGTCCCCGTAATCGTCCTTGTAACATTGCTGCGCATGGGACACATCCTCGAAGCCGGTTTCAATCAGATCTTTGTGCTCTATTCTGTGCCGGTTTACAGCGTGGGTGACATCCTCGATACGTGGGTTTACCGCCAGGGCCTTTTGCATTTCGAATTCAGCCTCGCAACTGCAGTGGGTTTTTTCAAAGGCGCAATCGGCTTGGTCTTGATCCTCGTCGCAAATCGCATTGCCAGACGAGTAGCCGAGCGAAGTCTTTGGTAGGAGCAGCGTCATGTTGAGAATGAGAACTCGAGGCGGTTTGGCCTTCCAAATCGGGATTGCGGCTTTCCTCCTGGTCGCCCTGCTCATCGTCTTGATTCCATTCTGGCGCGTGATCGTGACCGCTTTCGTCCCGCTCGACGTCTATACTCATGAAGGCGTGCCCTTCTTCCTTTCACCAGCGAAATGGTCGATAGAAGCATTTAAACAATTGATGACTCATTCCCAATTTCCACGCGCGTTGTGGAACAGCATCGTCATCACCATCATGGGTGTCGCAATAAGCATGACCCTGACTATTCCCCTTGCCTATGGACTTTCTACACGTGACTTGCCGGGTCGGAAACTAATTATGGGACTAATCCTCTTTACATATTTGTTCAGCCCCGGTTTGATCCCCGTTTACCTCTTAATCACCGGCATGAAGTTGACCAATAATTATCTGGCCATCATCCTGCCGCCGGCGGTAAGTGTTTACAACACACTCGTCATGACGAGTTTCTTTGAGGAGCTGCCGGTCGAACTCAAGGAAGCGGCACGCTTGGACGGGGCGAACGAGCTGCAAGTTTTGTGGCACGTCATCATTCCACTCTCCAAACCGATTTTGTTGACCATTGGGTTGTTCTATGCAGTTTATTTTTGGAACCAATTTTTCACGCCGATCCTGTATCTGAACAAGAACGAGTTACTACCTCTGCCGGTTCTATTACGCAACATTCTGATTTCATCCAGCTTGAACGAATACGTCGAATACAACGCTTTCAGCACCTCTGCTGTCGAATCGTTGAAAGCAGCTGGTGTTCTCATCACCATGATTCCCATGCTCTTGGTGTACCCATGGATTCAACGATATTTCACAAAGGGCACATTGGTAGGAGGTGTCAAGGAATAACGAAACAATATTTCTATCCACACCCGCTGGACCAGGCGAAAAGGGAACGAAGGTTTCTCTTTGCCAACAATTTCAAAGGAGCAGAAGATGAAAAAATGGAAATTGCTTATCGTGACGATTCTGGTGACCAGTCTGATCTTGAGCGCATGTGCAACTGCGACCGAGACGATGGAGGCAGAACAGCCCGGAGAGCCAGAAGCCGTTGCGCCGGAACCTGAAGAGGAAGAAATGCCGGCGGAGCCGGTTACCATAACGCTCTGGGCACAGGCCACCGTCACGGAATCCGGTCCACCACCGAACGACTGGATCGCCTACGACATCATCCATGACGAGCTGGGCATCGATCTCGAGTACACCATCATTCCGCCGGCAGGAGACGGTGAAACAAAACTGAATGCCGCAGCCGCTGCGAACGATCTGCCCGATCTGTTCCAGATCACCAGCACGACCAACGGGCGCGACAACCTGTACACCTATTACGAGTTGGGGCTGATCACCCCTGTGGACGACATGTTCGCCATGATGCCGGTCCGCACGGAAAATCACTACAACAATCAGCTCCTCTTGGATCTGGTGTCCTTCGATGGCTCGGTCTACGGCCTGCCCGAACCGCCCATCATTCCCAAACGTGAAGGCTTCGTCATCCGCCAGGATTGGCTGGATGCCCTCGATCTGGAAGCGCCCACCACGCCGGAAGAGCTCCTCGACGTCGCTGTTGCCTTCACCACGCAAGATCCGGATGGCAACGGACAGGATGACACCTACGGCATCGGCGCCTTCATCGAAGGCCCAGGCCTTGGCCGGCGCTTCAACTATGTCTTTGGCGCCTACGGCGTTCTGGACCTCTGGAACTTCATCGATGCGGATAACTTCGCTCTCAACGTACGTGACCCACAATATTACGAAGCAATGCAGACCATGATCGACCTCGTTGACGCTGGAGTGATCGATCCGGACTGGCCCACGTTGAGCAAGGACGAATTCCGAGCTCGCTGGAAACAAGGCCGCTTTGGAATCATGTGGGAAGACTTCGCCGCGCTGACGAATAAATCCAACTACGCCCCCTTCGACGAGAACTTCCCCGAAGGTTCCTGGACGCCGGTGCCGGCGCTGACCGGACCGGAAGGAGAGGCCTACTACGGCCTCTACGAAGGGAACTTCCAGATCTTCGCCGTCTCACAACGTGCGGCTGACGAAGGCAAGATAGAGGCCATCGCCCGCTTGTTGGAATGGATCGCCACCGACGGCTATTACCTGCTCGGCTTTGGCGAAGAAGGCGCTAACTTCAACCTGGACGAAAATGGCTTCCTCACGCTCGATGGCATCGATCCCGAACAAGCTTACAACGCTCCCGAGCGCCAGCCATTCACCCAGCTGCGTAACCAGTTGGTGTTCTACAACACCCTGGCAGAAATCAGCGCACGCTATCCCAACTACACCACAGAAGTCAGCGGGAAATTAATGACCCCGATCGACACTTTCCTTTCCTTCTTCCAGGCCCAAGATTGGGTTGAAGGTTTTGCGAAGAAACTGATCCAGCCGCCGGAGACTGGTGCCGACTTCGAGCGCTTCTACAACGAAGGTCTGCTCCAGTTCGTCCTCGGCCAGAAAGAACTCACCCCCGAAACCTGGGCAGAGTATCTCGCAGGCCTCGACAACCTCGGTGCAAAGGAATACGAAGAAGCTGCCACGGCAGTTCTCAAGGACGCAGGAATGCTGCCCTAATCGGCGGCGCAAGCGATGTGGCGGGCGGTTTATCACCGCCCGCCACACACGGATACCCGAATCCGCGCTGAGTACATCCGCATGATTGGATTGAAGCGCAGGCAAAGCGTACGGGGATAAGCTTATTTCTTCCAATGATCACACTCACCTCTCTCAAGATTGCTTACATCGGCGGTGGAAGCCGCGACTGGGCGCGCAAGTTGATGATCGATCTTGCGCTGTGCCCCGATCTCTGGGGTGAGGCCACGCTTTACGACATCGACAGCGACTCGGAAAATCTCAATAAAAGATTGGGAAAATGGCTCCAAGATCAACCCGGCGCCGTCTCAAAATGGCATTGTGCAACCATCGCCACGTTAAAAGAGACGCTGCAGCGGGCGGATTTCGCCAGCTTTTCCAGCCAAGCCGGTTCCCTGGCATTAATGGCGGAGGAAACCGCCCCACAGAAAACCCTCGATCTGTTAGCAGGCGTCACGCAACTCACACTAGAGCCGTCAGGCGAAACAAGTATAGACATCAGCAAGGCTTTACTCGGTCTTGACGATCTGCTGACGAACGTCAACACGGAAAACATCGGACAGATATCCAACATGCCGCTCCACAACGGGATCGAAACCAACGTGTGTTTCAACTGCGACGAAGTCCAACCGTTATCTGCAGGTGCATTGCCGGACGGCACCGCACCGATCGTCAACCAACACGGCGCAAATCAGGAACTCGTTGTCGAAGCCGCATTGACCGAGAACAATGATCTTGCCTTTCAAGCGTTCTTCAACGATCTCGGCCACCATCTCTGCCTGGATGCGGCTTGGGAGTTTTTCAAGAAATTATTGCAGCTTAATGCTGCCCATCTTCCCGCTACGGCGGTGACATAACAGTGGATGCCATCATGAAACCCTTATCGACGCAAAAAATCGACACATGGTCCGTCCGCATGGTCGAATCGACACTTGAACGTTATACCCCGAAGGACTACCAGTGGCACTACGAACACGGATTGCTCGTCATGGCGATTCAAAAAGTAGGTGAAGCGACGGGCGATAAACGCTATCTCCAATTCGTTTCGGATTGGATCGATCACTTCGTACAACCCGACGGAAACATCCGCACCTACTCGATTGAAGAATTCAACGTCGACCAGATCAACGCCGGAAAATTGCTCTTCCACGCTTACGAACGAACGGGTGCGGCACGCTACCGTAAAGCCATCGAGCTTTTACGCCAGCAAATGCGCACGCAGCCACGCAACCACGCAAATGGGTTCTGGCACAAACAGATTTACCCCTATCAAATGTGGCTCGATGGTATCTACATGGCGGGGCCCTTTCTCACGGAATATGCATACCGCTTCGATGAACCGGACACGTTCGATGATGTCGTGTATCAAATCACGCTGATCGAAAAACACACGCGCGATGAAAAGACGGGGTTGCTCTATCACGCATGGGACGAGAGTAAACAGCAGCGCTGGTGCGACCCGCAGACGGGCTTATCGAAATACTTCTGGGGACGCGCCGTGGGCTGGTACGTGATGGCCATCGTCGATGTGTTGGATTGTCTCCCGCGCCACCATGCTCGCAGATCGGTCTTGGTCGACATCCTTGAGCAGACGTGCACCGCCGTGGTTAATGTCCAGGATGAGGCTACAGGCTTGTGGTATCAGATCCTGGATCGCTCGGAATGTGAAGGCAATTATCTCGAAGCCTCGGCATCCTGCATGTTCGTATATGCATTGGCGAAAGGCGTCCGTGAGGGGCATCTGGCGCATGAACATCTAGCCGCGGCACGGCGCGGCTATCACGGCTTGCTGCAAAACCTGATCAAGGTCGACTCGCAGGGTTTGGTCACCCTCGAAAAAATATGCGCCGGTGCGGGCCTCGGCGGGACGCCGTATCGTGACGGCTCCTATGAATATTACGTCAACGAAAAAATCATACCCAACGATCCCAAAGGTGTGGGACCGTTCATGCTTGCTGCGCTTGAAATGGAACGCGCCGGTGTGAATGAGGAGATCACATGACGCTTCAAATTGCCTCGCCCATTAACGTGCGTGAATTCGGCGCGCAGGGCGACGGGCAGACGCTGGACACGGCTGCGATTCAATCGGCCATTAACGCATGTGCCGAGCTGGGCGGTGGAACCGTCTACCTGCCCGCAGGCCAATACCTATCGGGCAGTCTGTTCCTGCGCGACAACATCTGCTTACATTTGGATGCGGGCGCGGTGATTCTCGGCAGCGAAGATTCCGACGACTATCCCATCATCCACAGCCGCTGGGAGGGCAAGCATCAAGATACCTACGCACCGCTGATCACCGGTCAAAATTTAAACAACATATCCGTAACCGGGCGCGGCACCATCGACGGCCGGGGTTCCATCTGGTGGAAGGCAAAAGAGGAGAACACCCTCGCGCACCCACGCCCGCGTCTCATCAGTTTCTCCGACTGCACGAATGTACTCATCGAGGGGATCACGGCCATCAATTCACCCAGCTGGACGATCAATCCCATCCACTGCCAGAACGTCACCATCCAAGCCATTACGATCATCAACCCGGCCGACTCACCAAACACCGACGGCATCAACCCCGATTCGTGCCGGCTCGTGCGCATCTCCAACTGCTACGTCAGCGTCGGTGACGATTGCATCACCATCAAATCGGGCACGGAGCACGAGCAGCCCGATAAATACGCACCCTGTCACGATATCACTATCACGAACTGCACGCTCGAACGCGGTCATGGCGGTGTGGTCATCGGCAGCGAAATGAGCGGCGGCGTGAAGAACGTGGTAATTTCGAACTGTGTTTTCATCGGCACCGACCGCGGTATCCGCATTAAATCCCGGCGTGGGCGCGGCGGCGTGATCGAAGACATCCGCGTGTGCAATCTCGTTATGGATAATGTGTTGTGTCCCTTCACGATGAATCTGTACTATCACATTGGCGTGCGCGGCAATACCGACATCTCCGATAAAAGACCGCGCTCGGTCGACAACACCACGCCGCGCATTCGCCGCATTCACTTCAGCCACATCACAGCCCGCGATGTTAAACACGCCGCAGGATTTCTCTACGGACTGGCCGAGATGCCGCTCGAAAACATTTCCTTCTCCGACGTGTCCATCTCTATATCGGAAGAAGCCGATTCGGGCTACCCTGAGATGGCCGACGACATCCCCAGCATGTCGCAGGCCGGATTTTTCATCCGCAACGTGCATAACTTGCGCCTCGAACACGTCGAAGTCATCGGCCAATCCGGCGAGGCGTTCGATATCGAGGACTGCGAGGACATGGTGATTATCGAGTGATGGGGATTTCCAACTCGGTACGCATAGATGTGCAGAGTGTATCATTGGATTGGAGAGTGCGATGAAAATCGTGACCTTCGGTGAAATCATGCTTCGACTTGCGCCGCCGGGTTTTCAACGCTTTACCCAGGCGCAATCGTTCGAGGCGCTTTACGGCGGTGGTGAGGCGAACGTTGCCGTATCGCTGGCCAATTTCGGCGAAGAAGTCGAGTACGTCACGCGCCTACCCATCAACGATCTGGGCGATGCCTGCCTGATGCGCCTGCGCAGCTTCGGAATCCACACGGAGAACATCGCCCGCGGCGGTGAGCGCATCGGAATTTACTTCCTCGAGAAAGGCGCCGCACAGCGGGGCAGCAAGGTCATCTACGATCGCGCGCATTCGAGTCTCTCGAGCATCGAAACGGGAACGATCGACTGGAGAATGGTATTTACTGGCGCGGATTGGTTCCACTGGACGGGTATCACGCCGGCAGTCTCACAAGGCGCGGCGCAGGTTTGTCGCGAAGCCATCCAGGCCGCACGTGAAATGGGCATTACGATTTCCACGGATTTAAACTATCGCGCCAAATTGTGGAAATGGGGCAAGCAGCCTGGCGAAGTGATGACCGATCTGGTCAGCATGTGCGACGTTGCGCTCGGCAACGAAGAGGACGCCGACAAAGTATTTGGGATCAAAGCGCCCCAGACCGATGTCACGGCCGGCAAGGTGGAGGCCGAACATTATCGCTACGTGTGCGAAGAATTGGCCAAGAAATTTCCTTCGCTCAAGATCATCTGCATCACGCTGCGTGGTTCGCTGTCCGCCAGCCACAACACCTGGTCGGGTGTGCTCTGGAAAGAAGGTGACTTTTATACAGCCCCCACGTACGACATCCTGCCCATCGTCGACCGCGTCGGCGGCGGCGACTCGTTCATGGCCGGGTTAATCTACGGACTGCGAAATTATACGGGCGACCCGCAGAAGGCGTTGAATTTTGCAGCTGCAGCGGCCTGTCTCAAACACAGCATCATCGGCGACTTCAATGCCGTAAGTGTTCGCGAAGTGGAAACACTGATGAGTGGAGATGCCTCGGGACGCGTCTCGCGCTGATATGCGACTAGTCACGTTTCGCCACAACAACCTTGAACGCATTGGTGTACAGCTCGAGTCTTATATTTTGGACTTAAGCCGAGTCTCCACTGATATTCCGGTGGAAATGAAAGCCTTTCTCACACTTGGAGAATCCGCTTTCACTCAGACTCACAAAGCACTTGCGTCCGTTAATCAATCCTGGTTGCTCGACGAAAGTGATGTGATCCTGCTAGCGCCGATTCCACGCCCCGATAAAATTTTATGCATCGGTCACAATTACAAAGGTCACATCGGCATCGGCAGAACAGAATTGCCTGAATATCCGAACTTGTTCAGCAAGACGGTCAATACGATCACGGGACACAACCAGCCAATTATAATTCCACCTGCCACTGCGCAAGCGGATTTTGAAGCCGAGCTAGCAGTAATTGTTGGCAAACGTGCATATCAAGTTACAGAAACAGAAGCGCAATCCTGTATCGCAGGCTATACCATCTTCAATGATGTCAGCGCTCGTGATTACCAAAAACGGACAAGTCAGTGGATGTTGGGTAAATCATTTAACACTTTTGGACCAATGGGACAATCGCTCGTCACCACGGACGAAGTCCCAGACCCGTACACTCTCGACATTGACTTGACTGTGAACGGCGTTCCGCAACAACACGTCAATACACGTGACATGCTCTTTTCTATACCGTACCTGATCTCATACATCAGTCAGGTAATGACGTTGGAAGTCGGAGATGTGATCGCCACAGGCACACCTTCCAAACTACCCGAAGCTGCGAAACAGAAACGTTTCTTGCAGGCAGGTGATGTGGTTGAAATTGCGATCGACAGATTGGGTATGTTGAGAAATCCTGTTGTTGCCCAATGACAGCGAACGAGAAAGGATAAACCCATGGCACGTTTCATGCGCTTGGATGTGGTCAACAAACTGCTTGACGTCGGGCTCCTGCCACTGTTTTACAATGCGGATGTGGAGACGGCCACCGAACTGGCATCCGCCTGTTCGTATGGCGGCGGCAAGATCATCGAGTTCACCAATCGGGGGGAATTGGCCTATCCCGTTTTCACGGCGTTGGTCAGGCATTTTTCCGAAGCCGACCCGAGCATCATCCTCGGGGTGGGCTCCGTAATCGACGCGCCAACCGCCGCACTCTACATTGCCGGCGGGGCCAATTTCATCGTCGGCCCGAGTTTCAACCCTGAGATCGCCAAATTGTGCAACCGGCGAAAAATTTTATACATGCCGGGCTGCGCTACAGAAACGGAGATTTCCACCGCCGAAGAATACGGCGCTGAAATCTGTAAGATTTTCCCGGGGAAAACGGTGGGAGGTCCGGCATTCATTAAAAGCGTCATGGCGCCTTGCCCGTGGCATCGTCTCATGCCCACCGGTGGAGTCGATGCGACCGAAGCCAACGTGACGGAATGGATCCAGGCCGGCGCAGCAGCGCTGGGAATGGGTAGCAAGCTCGTGTCTGCACAGGCAGTCAAAGATAAAGATTACGATGGCATCGCAACGAAAGTGTCCGATTGTGTCGGTTGGATAAGAAAAGCCCGCAATAGATAAGAGGAGAATAATGATGAAATATCATGCACTCGTACCCATAAAGAATGGATTGAACCGCCCGGATATTAATCCATGCAAATTGCTAGAATTTGGTTTCCTGAAACTCGAAGCCGGTAAAAGCTACAGCGCCGAAAGTGGAGATCGGGAGACTTTGGCCGTTCTGCTCGGCGGAGTGGCCAGCTTCGAAATCGATGACAAGAAATTTAATAAGGTTGGTGGGCGCCCCAATGTGTTTGCCGGTAAGCCGCACTCGGTCTACATCCCGGCGAACGCCAAGTATAAAATCAGTGCCGATAGCGCTGTGGAAATCGCCCTACCGAGTGCGCCCAGCGACATGCAGATCGAGCCGTATGTGATTGACCCTTCCAAAGTGGCAAATGGGATTTGGGGGGCGGCGAATTTCAAACGCTACTTTCATCAGATCCTCACTACCGCCGCCCAACCCGAACTTCCCGCCCGGCGCTTGATCGTCGGCGAGACGTTCACCCCCAGCGGGAACTGGAGCACCTATCCACCCCACAAACATCAGGTGGACGACCTGCCGCGCGAGGCCTATCACGAAGAGATGTATTTCTTCAAGGTCAACCCCAGCGATGGATTCGGGATATGCCATTACTATAATGAAGAGGGGGAGGAAGAGAATTTCACCATTCGCGACAACAGCATCCACATGATGCCCAACGGTTATCACACGGTCGTCAGCGCGCCCGGGTATACGACGTACTACCTTTGGTTCCTGGGCGGCAACCAGCGCATGCAGGCGACGGTGAACGATCCGCAATTGGGCTGGGTCAGCCGTACGGTGGGGATGCTGAAGGAACTTGGGCACTGAGGAATGAAACCTTGCGTGGATAAGGCTCACATAGTCACTTGAGTCTTCCTGTTGGAATTCTCTACACACTTCGCTTGAGAGAGTAGGTGGTTTGATGATCCTAGACTCGTTTAAACTGGATGGAAAAGTCGCCCTGGTGACCGGTGCAGCCCAGGGATTGGGCCAGGGCATGGCGATCGCCCTGGCGGAAGCGGGCGCCGATATCGCCGGCCTCGATCGCAGAGGCTGTGAGGAAACGTGCGCATCCGTTCAGGCGTTGGAAAGGAAGTATCACGAAACCGTCATCGATCTGCTCCAGGCAAGCCCGGATGACTTGAACAAAGCCGTCGCCGGCATCGTCAATGCGTTGGGGCGTCTCGATATACTGGTCAACAACGCCGGTACAATCCGTCGCACACCCGCGGTTGATTTTTCGGAAAAAGATTGGGATGACGTGCTGCAGATCAATCTAAAGGCAGCGTTTTTCCTCTCGCAGTCCGCGGCACGGGTGATGCTGTCGCAGGGCGGCGGCAAGATCATCAACATCGCCTCCATGCTCTCGTTTCAGGGCGGCATCACCGTGCCCTCCTACACCGCCTCCAAAAGTGCTCTGGCCGGCGTGACCCGTGCGCTTGCCAACGAATGGGCACAGCACAGGATCAACGTCAACGCCATCGCGCCCGGCTACATGGCGACCGACAACACCGCCGCCTTGCGAGCTGATCCGGATCGGTCGAAATCCATTCTCGCACGCATCCCGGCCGGTCGTTGGGGCACGCCCGACGATCTCCAGGGCACGGTGGTCTTCCTGGCCTCATCCGCCTCCGATTACATGCACGGAACGATCATCCCGGTGGATGGCGGTTGGCTGGCGCGCTGAAATCAACGGATAGAATTCTATAAGCGACAACACGAATAAAATAGGTCGCGTTTATAGAAAGGATCACTGCCATGGAATATCGAAGATTGGGGCATTCCGGGGTGCTCGTCTCCCCCCTGTGCCTGGGAACAATGAACTTCGGTGGAACGACCGATGAGAAAGAGTCGTTTGCCATCATGCGCAAAGCGGTCGATGGTGGAATCAACTTTTTCGACACGGCAAACGTATACAATCAAGGTGAGAGTGAGCGCATCACCGGAAAATTCCTGAAGAAGAACCATTTGCGCCAGCAGGTGGTTCTGGCTACGAAGGTGTATGGGCGCATGGGAGATTTGCCCAACGAAGGTGGTTCGACCCGCTACCACATCATCCAGGCTTGTGAAGATTCGCTGCAGCGCCTGCAGACGGACCACATCGATCTTTACCAGCTTCATCGTCCTCCCATGACGCATCCGCAGGATGAAACGCTGCGTGCCTTCGACGATCTCATTCAGAACGGCAAGGTCCGCTACATCGGTTGCTCCACCCATCCAGCCTGGATGGTGATGGAAGCCCTGTGCCTCAGCGAACGCTACGGGTTGAACCGTTACATCAGCGAACAACCACCGTATAATCTATTGGACCGCCGCATCGAAAATGAACTCGTCCCGCTGTGCCAGAAATACGACCTGGCGATCATTCCCTGGTCACCGTTGGCCATGGGCGTGTTGGCCGGTCGTTACACGCGGGCAGGTGAATACCCCGAAGGCTCACGTGCCCGGCGCTGGGATGAAGAAATGAGTGCTGCGCGTATCACGCCGCGCGGCATCGAGGTGGGCACTGCGCTGGCCGAAATGGCGCGAGAGCGCGGGCTGACAGCATCTCAATTGGCATTGCTCTGGACGAAAGATCAGCCCGGCATCACCGCGCCGATCATCGGTCCGCGCACGCTGGGCCATCTGGAAGATGCCCTCGGCATCCTCGACAAGACGCTCGACGACGCCGATCGCCCGCTGTTTGACGAACTCGTACATCCGGGCACCGCTGTGGCAGATTTCCACAATTCGAACGATTGGATGAAGGCACGCCTGATTTGATGACGAAAATAACGCTCGATCCGGATCGATATTTCTCTCCTCACTCCGCAACGCGCGACGCCGCACGCGAGCTGTATCGCGCTGCGGCGCACACGCCCATCGTTTCCCCGCACGGGCACGTCGACCCGCGTCTCTTCGCCGAGCCCGGTGCAAGCTTCGGTTCACCGGCCGAGCTTTTCATCATTCCCGATCATTACGTCACGCGCATGTTGTACTCCCAGGGTATTCCATTGGAGACTCTGCTCGAAGGCGATCATCGCCAGATCTGGAATATCTTCTGTGAAAATTTTCATCTCTTCCGCGGGACTCCCAGCGGGATTTGGTTGACAGAGGAACTCTGCTCCGTTTTTGGCGTGGAGGAAAAACCAAATGCATCGAACGCCGACCGATTGTTTGATGCACTCTCTGAGAAACTGGCCTCAACTGAATATTCTCCACGCCGTTTATATGAACGCTTCAACATTGAAGTCCTTTGCACTACCGACGCAGCGACAGACACGCTCGCGCAACATCAAGCCATTCGCCAGAGCGGCTGGGACGGTCGCATTCTGCCGACGTTCCGTCCGGACGCCGTCGTCAATCTCGACACACCGGACTGGAAGGAGAACATCGATAGACTCAGCGAAGTCAGTGACGTGAATGTGGTCGATTACGTCTCCTTTATCCGCGCCCTGGAACAGCGGCGTACGTACTTCAAATCCATGGGCGCCGCTGCAACAGACCACGCCGCGCTGACTCCCTTCACAGCGGAACTGACCTCCGAAGCCGCGAACGCAATCTTCCAGCGCGCACTTAAGGAGGATGCGAATCCTGATGACGCCGTACGTTTCACCGGCCATATGCTGATGGAAATGGCGCGTATGAGCGTCGAAGACGGCCTGGTCATGCAGCTTCACCCGGGCGCGCTGCGCAACTATAACGAAGTCATCTTCCGGAAGTTCGGTGCGGACAAAGGCGCTGACATTCCGCTGCAGACCGAATACACCCGCAATCTGCTGCCGCTGCTAAACAAATACGGCAACGATACCCGCCTCACCCTGATTTTGTTCACGCTGGATGAAACGACGTACGCCCGCGAGCTTGCCCCGCTTGCGGGACATTATCCGGCGCTGAAATTGGGACCGCCCTGGTGGTTCTTCGACAGCCTGAACGGCATGGCGCGCTATTTCGACAGGGTCATGGAAACGGCCGGCGTTTACAACACCGCGGGCTTCAACGACGACACACGCGCCTTCTGCTCTATCCCGGCGCGGCACGATCTCTGGCGGCGCGCATCTGCCAATTGGCTGGCAGGTTTAGTCGTGCGTCATATCATCGACATGGATGAAGCCAGTGAATTAATGGCGGAAATGGCGATCGGTTTGGCCAAACGGGCGTATCGGTTATAAGCACCGCCGGGTTATAATCCAGCCCCATACAAAGGGAAAAAATGATGCTTTCTGCGCTTGATCTCGATCCATCTTTCGGTTTCGGCGACCGCCTCGGACTCGCCACTCCGGGTCACATCGCCGCGGTGCGCGGGACGAAGTTCGCACCGATCTTCGCACAGCAGTCTGTACGCGAAAACGACCGCACAGGACGTACCCCCCAGCAAGTCATGGACGACGCCAGACGCGCCGTGAATGCTGCAGGGTGGGATGCGCCCTGGGGCGCCGACGCCGATCATCTAAAAACCATCGACGACATTCCAGCCTTCGTTGAAGCGGGGTACACCTTCTTCACCGTCGATCCGGGAGAGTACGTGGACAACGCCGCCGACAGCGATAGCGTCGGCTCTCTCGAACAAAAGGTCGCCAACTTCGACTGGGACGAGTTGTGCGCCGTGTACCTGAACGGACCTGGGGAACAAGTTTGGGGTCGATTCGAATCACAGTCGTTGCTGCGTGCTGCGGCCAAATACGGCAAAGCCATCCAGCATGCGGCTGCGATGTACAGGCATCTATGCGAGATGAAAGACACCTTCGATTTCGAAGTCTCTGTCGATGAAACGGATTCACCCACGACGCCGTTGGAACACTTCTTTATCGCCAACGAACTGACTCGCCGAGGCGTGAAGTTTTGCTCGCTCGCGCCGCGTTTCATCGGACGATTCGAAAAAGGTGTGGATTACATCGGCGATTTGAAGGCGTTGGACGCCGAACTCGCCAAGCACGCCGCAGTCACGGCGCACTTCGGGACGTATAAGCTGAGCCTGCATTCGGGTTCAGATAAATTCAGCGTCTATCCGTTGATCGCCAAGCATTGGGGAGATCGCATCCACGTGAAGACCGCCGGCACGAGTTATCTCGAAGCGCTGCGCGTCCTGGCGAAACACGAACCCGATCTGTTTGAGCGGATTTATACATTAGGGCGCGAACGCTATGAAGTTGACAGGAGAACGTATCACGTATCGGCGCAGCTGGATCGCCTGCCGACTACGGACGATCTTCCGCTGCTGTTGGACGATTTCCACGCCCGGGAAGTGCTGCACGTGACCTACGGCTCGGCGCTGGCGAAGTATGGAAAGGAAATTAAGGCCGCGCTCGTCAAACACGACGACGCCTACTACGATGGTTTAAAGACGCATTTCGACAAACATCTCGGCCTGCTCGAGGGAGAAAAATGAACCAGGAAGAACTCACTACGCTTTACGATTTCTCCGGCCGCACGGTATTGGTCACAGGCGGTGCGGGGGTGCTGGGCAGTGAAATCGCCGGCGCCCTGCTGGGATGCAACGCCAATGTATTCCTGCTCGACCTGGACCAGGAACTGGCTCGCAAGGCAATCGATCGTTTTCCGGAAGCGAACAGGGAACGTGCGGCGCACGTTTTCGGCAACGTCCTCGAAGTCGAGACGCTGCATGAGGCGGATGAAAACATCCGGGCTCGATTCGGTCCGGTCGATATTCTCGTCAATGCAGCCGGCGGCAACCACCCTTCGGCCACAACCGCACCCGACCTGTCCTTCTTCGACCTGCCGCTCGAGGCGCTGCGCCACGTCGCAGACTTGAATCTACTGGGCACGATCCTGCCCTGCCAGGTATTCGGCCGCGGCATGGCGGAACGCGGCGAAGGCGTGATTCTCAACATCTCTTCGATGAACGCTTTTCGTCCGCTCACCCGCATCCCGGCGTACTCGGCGGCAAAAGCGGCAATCAACAATTTCACACAATGGCTGGCCGTCCACATGGCGCAGAATTATTCAACGCACATCCGCGTCAACGCCATTGCGCCCGGTTTCTTTCTCACCGAACAGAATCGCTTCCTGCTCACGGATGAGAAAACCGGCGATCCGACCCCGCGCGGTCAGGCGATCCTGGCTCATACCCCAATGAACCGCTACGGTGTGCCTGCAGATTTACTCGGTGCGACGCTGTGGCTGCTCTCGCCTGCATCCGCCTTCGTAACCGGTGCGGTGATTCCCATCGACGGCGGATTCTCGGCTTACAGCGGAGTCTGATAAAGTAAATTAAGAGGTTTAACGGCTACCGGATGAATACCAAGGTCATCACCCCGGCCGGTCAACGGCTCTCGGATATAGAGATACGCAGCACGCTTGCGAATGCGCTCGAAGGCCGATTCGCTGGTCAACGTGTGCTCGTTCTGATTCCTGACCACACTCGCTCCTCGCCGCTGCCATTTCTATTTCGCGCTCTCGTAGACGTGCTGCACGACGTAAAACAACTCGACTTCATGGTGGCGTTGGGAACACATCCGCCGCTGCCGGAAGCGAGTCTCCAGCGCCTGGTGGGCATCGACGCCGATGAACGCCAGACGACCTTCAAGCACATCGGATTGCTGAATCATGCCTGGGATGACCCTGCAGCATTGACCTCCCTCGGCGTGATGGAGCAGGATGAGATCAAGCAGATCGCAGGCGCACACTGGCATGCTTCCCTTCCCAACAGAGTCGAGATCCGCATCAACAAGGCGGTCCTGGCGTACGATCACATTCTCATCCTGGGACCGACGTTTCCGCATGAGGTGGTTGGCTTTTCGGGCGGAGAAAAGTATCTCTTTCCCGGCATCTCCGGCGCCGAGATGATCAACGCCACGCACTGGCTCGGTGCCCTGGCGGGCGTAGTGGGGACGATCGGGATCAAGGAAACGCCCGTGCGCACGATGATCCACGCCGCTGCGAGCCGTCTGCAAACGCCTCGCTCCCTCGTGGCACTGGTGGTGGAAGGTGAGGGACTGGGCGGGCTGTTCGTCGGCGATCCGACAACAACCTGGAATGAAGCAGCAGATCTCTCGGCCGAGCGCCACATCCACCGCTACGAGAAACCGTTTCGCAAAGTCCTCTCCTGTGCGCCGCCCATGTACGACGAGCTGTGGACGGCCGCGAAGGCGATGTATAAACTCGAGCCGGTCGTGGCACAGGGCGGAGAGGTGATCATATACGCACCGGATTTGGAAGTGGTCAGTCACGTGCATGGCAAGTACATATACGAAATTGGCTATCACATCCTGCCCTACTTCCTAAACGATTGGGAACGTTTCAAGGACATCCCCCTCGGTGTGCTGGCGCACAGCACGCATCTGCGCGGTTCGGGTGTGATGGAAAACGGCGTAGAAAAGCCTAACGTCCACATTAAACTGGCGAGTAAAATCCCTGCCCAGGATTGTGCGCGGCTCAATCTGGATTACCTCGACCCCGCAGAGGTCGATCCAGGTGAATGGAAGGACCGCGAAGGCGAAGGCATACTCTACGTACCAAAGGCGGGCGAAATTTTATACCGGTTGAAGACGTCATAGAAAAGTTGCGCTCATTTTTCGCCATGCAGGGCAAGGGTTTGGCCCTGATATTTACCATGTTGGTCGGGGTGTTCGTCCCCCAAGCACACACCCTTTCCTTTCTCATTCGCTATTTCCTCATGGCCATGCTGTTCTTTGCCTTTCTTGACATCGATTTCAAACTCAAGACGTTCCCCACAAACGTGATTTGGATATTGCTCCTGAATGTCGCCATTGCTTTTGGGGGGTATGCCGTCCTGGCGGCCGGCAGCAAGAACCTCGCTCTGGCCGCATTCATGACCGCCGTTGCCCCGACGGCAATCGCCGCGCCCGTCATCACCGGCTTCGTCCAGCGTAAAGTGGAGTACGTCATCGCCTCCGTCATTTTGACCAACCTGGCCAGCGCGATCATCATTCCAATCGCTTTGCCTTCCCTGCTCGGCTCAGGCGTTCGAATTTCTATTTATGAGGTACTGCGGCCGGTGTTGATCGTGATGCTCGTGCCGTTGATTCTAGCGCGGCTCAGCTCGCGGCTGACTACGGGGGTACAGAAGCGCATGCGCGCGGGAAAAGCAATCTCGTTTCTGTTGTGGATCGTCAATCTCTTCATCATCAGCGCCAATGCATCCCATTATCTGCGCGGCAATTCCACAGATTCCGCATCCACACTGGCCGCCATCGCCCTGGTTTCACTCGTGATCTGCGCGATCAATTTCAGCGCAGGATTTATGCTCGGGGGTCATCATTACTGGCAAGAGGCCGGTCAGTCCCTGGGACACAAGAACCTGTCGTTCGTTATCTGGATCGCATTGGCATTCATTAACCCACTGGTCGCCATGGGGCCGATGTTCTACCTCGTGTATCACCATTTGTATAATGCATGGCTCATACAGCATTTCGAACACGCACGCATGAATGAACTTGTCTGAGATTGCGCACGCTGCGAATTCGATCGCTGTAGATTGAACCAAACTCATGCCGAAATCATGAGCAACGGCACCAAATTCCTCGAATCGTTTTACCCGCGCCGTCGCTCGTTGTACAATGGATCATCCTCATTCATTTCACGCGCAAGGAAGTGCAGATGGAATTACTCAAAAAGCGAATCCTGGCTGATGGAAAGAATCTCGGTAACGGGATCCTCAAAGTAGACAGTTTCATCAACCATCAGGTCGATCCCGTATTGATGGACGCTTGCGGGAAGGAGCTGGCAAAACGGTTCACCGGGGTTCAAGCCACGAAAGTGCTCACCGCCGAGATTTCAGGCATCGCGCCGGCCGTCATGACCGCGCTGCACATGAATCTCCCCGTGGTGTATGCGCGCAAATCCAAACCGGTGACCATGCCCGATCAAATCTTCCTGACACTCACCGCATCCCACACCAAAGGCCACATAGTAGAGTTGATCGTCTCGCCAGAATATCTCAGTGCGAAGGAAAAGATTCTGATCATCGATGATTTCCTGGCGACCGGGCAAACGATCATGGGCCTCGTCCGGCTGACTCAGGCCGCGGGAGCATCGGTTGTGGGCATCGGGGCTGTGATTGAGAAACGCTTCGAAGGTGGTCGCGACGTGTTTGCCAGCCTCGGCATCCCCATCGAAGCGCTCGCTGTGGTAACCGAAATGCACGACGACAAAATCATCTTCGAAGATTGACCCCTATGGATTCCATCGCCATTCTCGATTTCGGATCCCAATACTCGCAGCTGATCGCACGTCGAGTTCGCGAGATTAACGTCTACTGCGAATTGTTCCCCTACAACACGCCTCCCGCAGAAGTGTGCGATACCCAACCCAGAGGTTTCATTCTATCCGGCGGACCGGCATCGATATACGAAAAAGGCGCGCCGCAAATTCCCGACTACGTCCTCGAAAGCGGCCTTCCCATCCTCGGTATCTGCTACGGCATGCATGCGCTGACGCATACCCTGGGCGGCCGCGTTGCCGCATCGAGCGAGCGCGAATACGGGCACGCCACGATCGACGTCGTCACCCCCAATCCGTTGCTGGGATCAGATTCACAGCGAGTCTGGATGTCGCACGGGGATCGCACCGAATCGCCGCCACCCGGCTTCGAAATCTTGGCGAGTTCGGATAACTCCCCCGTCGCGGCGATCGGCGATCCAAAAGCAAAGCGCTACGGATTGCAGTTCCATCCGGAGGTTCGTCATACGCCGAAGGGCCTGGAAATTATCCGTTCCTTCGTGATCGACATCTGCGGCTGTGAACCGCAATGGACTCCGGCTTCCATCATCGAAAGCGCCATCGAAGACATCCGTTCACGGATTGGAAATGCGAGAGCCATCGCCGGCGTCAGTGGCGGCGTCGATTCCTCCGTAGCCGCCGCGCTCGTCCATCGTGCCATTGGGGACCAACTCACCTGCATTTTTGTGAACAACGGTCTGATGCGCCTCGGCGAATCGGAAACTGTGGTAGATACCTTCGAGGAGCAGCTCGGCGCCCGACTGATCGCCATCGACGCCACCGAGGTTTTTTTGGATGCGTTGGCCGGAGTAACCGAGCCCGAAGAAAAACGACGCATCATCGGCGAGAAGTTCATCCGCGTGTTCGAAGAACAAGCTGAAAAGGTCGATGGGGACGTCCGCTTCTTGGTTCAAGGCACGATCTACCCCGACGTGGTTGAATCCAGCGCGCCGGATCGTCGCGTCGCCGCCCGCATCAAAACCCACCACAACGTCGGTGGTTTGCCGCCCGATCTGGATTTCGAACTCATCGAACCCCTGCGCTACTTGTTCAAAGACGAAGTGCGCGCCGTTGGTCTGGAGTTGGGTCTCCCCGAATCAATCATCTGGCGCCAACCCTTCCCCGGCCCCGGCCTGGGGGTTCGCTGCCTCGGCCCATTGACCATGGAGCGTCTGAACAAACTGCGCGCTGCGGACCAAATCGTCACCCAGGAATTACAGCAGGCGGGTATGCTGCGCGACGAAACCGCACAGGCATTCGCCGTGTTACTGCCGATTCGATCCGTCGGGGTGATGGGCGATCAACGCACGTACGCCGAGACCATCGTCATGCGCGCCGTCACGACGGACGATTTCATGACGGCGGATTGGGCACGCCTTCCGCACGAGCTGCTAGCGCGCATCAGCAACCGCATCGTCAACGAAGTCGCCGGCGTGAATCGTGTGGTCTACGACATCTCCTCCAAACCCCCCGCCACGATCGAGTGGGAATAAATCCACGCTCTGGAATCCCGCATTTCCAAGCGCCGCGCCTACACGCGCAGTGTCGATTCCCGGCACACAATTATCGCTCACAAATACTGAAACAGTTTCCGTCGTTAAAATGACCTTCCCGCTTATGGGGGGTAAGCGGGAAGGTCTGCCAGAGGGAGGCTCTAAACACTACCAACGAGGTACTACCAACACACACTCACAAGCTTCAGAAACAACACATCGACGAAACGATATACCAATAAGCCCATCTTTACAGAAACAATTCGACAGCCCGGACCAGAAGCCAGACCTCTAGGACCAAGACCGCCAGAAAACCACTTACGAAGACGAAACGGATCATTCGCTCATTCGTGTTCATGATGGCTCTCTCCACAATCCTGGTCACACCCTCGAAAAACATCCGGTCCTGATCAATTTCTCGAGTTTTCGATTGCTTCCTTCAACAGCATCATACAACTTGAACGTGCCCTTGCGCGTGGTTTGTAAGCCGATTGCAAACTGCCTATTCCTGACCCAAAGTGACATGCTACAATGGGCACATGTCCAGGCCAGTCACGACACGAAGGCTGTGCATTCCGCTTCTCCTTCTTCTTTTCATGCTGCCGTTTTCCCTAACGTATGCGCAGCAGAATCTAAGCGTGCGCGTCTCACGGCCGATCACGGATGACTTCCCCCAGATAACGCTCTACCTCTCTGTCACCGATGGCGCTGGAGAGCATATTGCGGGGTTATCGGCTTTGAACTTCAGTGTCTTTGAAGATGATGCGCTCCAGCTGGATCACACCGTAACCGAAGAGCAGGTGGGAACGCGGCAGGTTTTCGTAATCAACACAACGGCCGATATGAAAGTGCGTGATTCTCTCGGTCGTTCCCGTTTTGACCTGGTCAGGCAAGCGCTGTTTTCTTGGTGGCGGACGCCGGCTGCGAGCTTGATCGATGTCGACGATTTACGCCTGGTTGCAGCGGAGGGAATACTGGTGTCCCACACGCGGTCGACGGCCGATCTAGCGGCCACGCTCGACGAATTCACACCGGCTTACCCTGATGACCTGAGTGGTTATGACATCTTGCTGCGGGCACTCGATGTTGCCCTCGAAGCGCCGTCCCATCCGGGAATGCCGACGCATGTCATCTTCCTGACACCGCTGATGCGCATTCCGCAGGACGTCTCGATTTCCAACATTATCACCCGCGCTCGCATGTCGGGCATCGTTATCCATCCCGTCCTGTTCGGACAAGCGGCGAGCATCGAACAGCCCGAAGCCGAACCGCTGCGTCAATTGGCGGAGGCAACCGGCGGCCAATTCCTGCTGTTCGATCCGAATCTGGGACTCTCCGACCTCGAAGAAAAAATCCTGGCACAGCGCTCGGAATACAAACTAAGCTACCCTTCCAACGTCATAGCCTCCGGAAGCCATCTGCTTCAGATTCGCCTTAACGACGTCGACCTCGAAGTCTATTCCGAGATTCAGACGTTTGAAATCACGGTAATGCCTCCGGACGTGGCTTTCATCCAACCCCCGGATCAAATCACCCGAGAGACAGATAAAGCCAGCATGACGTTGGAAGATATGCCACCGACGTCCCGAGGCTTACAACTGCTGATCACTTTCCCGGACGGGCATCCCAGGGCGGTGAGGCAAAGCCAGCTGGTCGTCGATGGAGAAATCGCAGCAGTGCGCGAGCAGGAACCCTTCGACAGCCTCGAATGGGACCTGCGCGGCTATCTTCAATCCCAGTCGCACACGATTCAAGCGGTCGTCGAGGACAGCTTGGGACTACAAGGCGTGTCCATCGAGCTTCCGGTTTCCATCGAAGTGAAAACACCACCGCGCGGCTTGAGTTCACTGCGCAGCGCCATCGGACCCGTGGTAGGCGCTGTCGTCATCCTCATTTTAGGCATTGCCATCTCCACCGTTATCCTCAGTGGAGCACGGCCGCAGACGGCAGCCACCGCAGAAACCAGGCAAAACGCATCCGCACTCAGACAGCACCTGAAACGCGCCGGCTTCCGCAAGCGGACAACCCCGCAAGAGGCGGAAGCTCGACTCGTGCTGCTCGATAACGATGACACAGAACTGGACGCCATCCCGCTCACAGGCGTTGATATCATTTTGGGACGAGACCCCAGCATGACTCCCGCACCGTTGCTAGATCCTTCCGTTTCCAATTTGCATGCACGCCTTATCCGCCAAGCTGGTGGGAATTATCTGCTGAAAGATCAAGGCTCTGAAGCGGGCACCTGGGTGAATTACGACGAGATCTCCGCAGAAGGGCGAATTCTCTCCCACGGTGATTTGATCCACATCGGTCGTGTGAAAATGCGCTTCCTACAATCCGCGCTTTCAACACCAACGACGGTCCGTATTTATCCGAGCGCCATCGATTCACCCGCGTCCATACAGAGTAAGGGGAGGCACAAGTGATACCAACTGATAAACCTCACCTCAACGTTGCCGTGCACAGCCATACCGGCGAGACCCGCACGAACAACGAGGATCGCTACTCCGTTACGGCTTACCGCTTGGAACGTTCGTCCGTGCCCGCGCTGCTGGCTATCGTCGCCGACGGGATTGGCGGCCACAACGCAGGCGAGGTTGCTTCAGATTTAACCGTAGAGACCATCGTCAATCGCTTGACGGCGTCGCAAATTACCCAGCCCACGTTTAATCTGCAACAGGCGATCCTGGAAGCCAACGAGGTCGTGGCGCAAGCTGCTCGAACGAACGACGCGCAGCAAGGCATGGGATCGACCGTCGTCACTGTCTGGATCATCGGCTCGAGACTCTATACGGCTACCGTCGGGGACAGCCGCATTTACATGCTTCGCGATGGGTTGCTGCGCCAAATCAGCATCGACCACACCTGGGTGCAGGAAGCCATCGATCATGACATCATCCAACCCGAGCAGGCGCGCGATCATCCGCAAGCTCACGTTTTAAGACGATACATCGGTGCCCAATATCAGACCGAACCCGATATCCGCCTGCGCATGAATGACAACGAAAGCGATAAACAATCCGAATCCAACCAGGGCATGACGCTCCAAACCGGTGACATGCTGTTGTTATGCACGGACGGCTTGACGGACCTGGTTGAAGACCATGAGATTCAGCAGGTGCTCAATGAAGACAATCCCTTGCAAGCCGTCGAGCGCCTCACGGATATGGCCTTAGAACGAGGGGGACACGACAACATTACCATCGTCGTCCTCGAAGTGCCCCAGGACTCACGCAAAGATTTCTCCGCGCGCAGCCGAACCACACAACTGCTGTTGTGGGTCGTCACACTGCTGGCACTCGGCTTTCTGTTGGGTTTGGGACTGGCGTTTATCTGGAGTCTGGGAATCTGGCCGTGGTCTTGAGCAAACGGTCGCGCTGATTCCTGCGCCTGACTCCGCTATCTGGTGTTTCATAAAAAGGTAATCCTGGAACGCATTCGCAGCGTATCGCGCGTTACTCGCCAATCGAAGCTGCCGAACGCCGTAGGGCCGGATTGCGGTTGACCAGCCAGACCCCCAGGAGTATTGCCGCGCCGCCGAGGATGGTGGCCGTGCTGATCGTCTCCCCCAGGATTATCCAAGCCAGAACGACGGTCACGATCGGCTCCAGGTAAAGAAAAGCACCCACCTGCGTGGCATCGATCTGTTCCAGGCCGTTAAACCAGAGAAAGTACGCTATGCCAGAACAACCCACACCGAGGAAAGCAAGCGCCAACCAGCCCTGCATACTCACACGCTCCAGCTCACCCAATCCACCATCGGCGATCGCCCAAGGGATCAAGAAGAGCCAGCCGATAGTCATGATGACGAACATCTGCCCCACTGCGGATCCCGCTTCCGATGCTTTATTCTTCTTGAAAACGTGTTTATTGAGAACGATGAAAACCGCCCAATTTACGGCGCTGATGGCAATCAAGCGATCTCCGGGAGTACCAAATCCTCCCCGGATCAGGGATGTGAAGTCACCCTTTCCGACGACGACGAGTACGCCGCAGGCGGAAAGCAGAATCCCCAGCACCCGGGATCCCGACATCGTTTCACCGAGGAAGGCCCATCCCAGCAAAGCGACGAACACCGGAATCGTTGCCACAATCCACGAGGTGGCTGTTGCCGACGCGGTTTGCAGGCCGTTGGCTTGAAGTAGCTGATGAACGGTGATCCCCAATATTCCCAACACGCTCAGCGATGGCAATTCACGCAGTTTGAATCGTTTCAGCTCGGCGCGTTTGACGAGGATCAGAAGAAGCACAACCACACCCATGGCGAAACGCAAGAAGGCGGTTGCCGCAGGGGTGATCTCCTGTAAAGCGATTTTTGTCGCCACAAAAGACGCGCCCCAAAAAACAACCGTCAAGGTCAAGCCAAGATACGCAGCGTTCATCATCGGGCATCCGGAGGAGGGTCAGCTTCGCTCGATCGTCATACGCACGATCGAACGGTCCTGACCGCCGAGACGATATTTGTAGTTTTCATCACCGCGCAGGAAATCAACCGCATCCCTGCTGTTCTCTGCAGCCCAGCGGATGATGTAACCCAATAAAACCCACCCGGGTGAAGTATTGCGAAAAGCCAGGTCGATGCCGGAATTGTAAATCCAGATGCGGTTTGCATAATCGAAATTCAGATACCCGGCGGCGAATTGGTCGCCGACTTTTAAGAATGACAGATGCAGCCAACCCGCTTCCTGTGCGCGGCGTATCTGCTGATGGAATTGTGCCTGCATCGCCCCGGATAGGAAATGCGCTTTTTGAGGGTCCTTCGCCATGAGCGTTATAAACTCGTCCGCCGCTCGCTCGATATCGTCTCCAGGTGTCACCACTTCCCAGGTGACGCTGGGGACATACTGCGTGGCCCGGCGCATCTTGCGCCGCAGTTCGTGCCGCTGTTTCGAGTCCAAGCGGGAAAGATATTCTTCCCAGCCACCATCCAACGCTACCCACGGGCAGGGGGCGAGGATCTCACGTCTGACCTGCCAATTGCGTTCCCCCGCGATCGTCTCCAGCGCTGCCAGGCTGGGCGAGTCTGCGGGAATGTTGTACAGATCCAGGATTTCCCAACCTTCGGGTCCATCTACCGCCAGAGCCTGGCAGACTGCTTCAAGAAAAGATGCGCAGGCTTCAGCGGGCGTAATAAAATCCAAATAATCCGCAATCTCATACGATCCGATGAACATCAACGTCCGCCGCCCCTCGACCGAGGAAACGAAGAGCGGTGCGATTCCGACTAAATCGTCTCCGATATCCCTGCCTTCTCCGATCCACAAATCTCCGGATTCCCATTCGCTGCCACCCATGTTGGACCACCATGCATGCAGAAATTCGTGGCGCAAGAACGGAACGTCCGTGATGGACTGCGAGAGCAGTTGGTTCCAGAGCTTGGAGCGGGAGGCGAAGGTTTCCTCGTCACGCACAAAAGAGACTCGCATCTTGTTTCCTTTCGCAGTATCGTTGTGCAATTTTACGATCCTTTTCCCTGCTCACATTACTCCAAACACAATGCGTGGAGTCAGAATGGCGCCTGCAGGAAGGAAGATCATTCGTCGAACGCAGCCGTTCCACTATCGAGGATTGCGCTGCTCATCGTATCATTCTACCAGTCCAGGCAAGCTTCTTGCACCATCGAAGAACAGGAGTTGCTCATTATCAGCTATTCTGTAAAATACTGAAGAGAGTGTAACCTTGGAAGCAGATGTCGCTTTACTTCATATCGCAGGCGGCGGGGTCAGAATCACACCACCACCCGGCACGGCTGCCCAAACCGCCCCGCGGCGGGCTGCGCGCGGCCGCAAGGAAGACATGCTCTTTGTCACCTTGCGATTTTCCGACGGCAGTAACGCACCAGCCGGGTTTATCGATCACCTCACGCGTCTCGCTACGGAGGCTTACTTCGGCACTCCGGGTTCGGTGACATCCGCATTGCGCGAAGCCGTGGAGACGATCAACGATCACCTCACCGACTTGAATCAAGACGAGCGGGCCAGCGAACCCATCCGATGTCATTTCCTGGCCGGCGCGCTCCACCACGAAGATTTATATGTCGCACAATCGGGGACCGGGCAGGCGGTTCTCGTTCGACCCGGACGAGTGCTGCGACTGACATCCGAGGAGGCAGCCAGACGCCCATTGGGCGTTTCTATCTCACCCTACGTCCGCTACCATCACCTGGAAGTCCAGCCGAACGATCTTTTCATTCTGACCACGGCCGCGCCTCCGATTTGGTCGGACACGACGTTGTCCGGACTCTCGTCCATCGATCCCGTACAAGCGATCGATCGTTTGGTGGCGGCCAGCAGCGACGATCTGACCGGCGTGCTTGCACGCCTGGTCGTGCGCGGTGAAAGGAAGATCGCCCACGAAGAACCGGCCCCAGGCGCAAGGAGCGAGCTACAAGGCGAATATGCACAACCTCGTCCCGGGCCACACACCCCGGCACGGACGCGCCCCGCAAGACCGGCGCGAAGCCCGCTCGTGAAATCTCTCGATGAACTACGCGAGCAAATTTCCGATGGGCTGTTTTCGCTGCGCCATCGGCTTGCCAATTTGCTCGCCGGCATGATGCCGGGTCTCGTGGAACCACCCTCCAGCGGCGATCTTTCCACCCGTTTTCTCATCGGCACAGCCGTGGGCGTGCCGCTGGTTGTGGTGGCCATCGCGGCCGTCGCTTATTTCGGACGCGGCCGCTCGCAGCAGTTCGAAGAATATCTGTTCCAGGCCGAGGCGGCGGTTCAGGTTGCAGAGATGAAACCGAGTGCAGAAGAAGCGCGAGGCGATTGGGAGGCCGCACGTCATTTTTTGGAATTGGCAAAGGATTACGATTGGAATAAAGAAGCCGATACGTTGTGGCAGAAGACCCAGGAGGCCTTGGACACGCTCGATTTGATCCTTCGTCTCGATTTCAAACCCATGGTTAGTGGCGGATTCGGCAGCGACACAACCATCACCGCCCTGGCGGCTTCCGAATCCGATATCTACGTCCTGGATTCGAAGCATGAGATCATGTGGCATGCCTGGGGCACGCCGGAACGGGGTTATAAGATCGACCCCACCTTTGAGTGCCTCAATTCGAGCAATTCATACAGCGACCTCGACGCGATCGTGGACATCGTCGTTCAACCCGAGCCGGGCGCACTGGGCGCAGAAGGAGTCGTGGCCATCGATATGGACGGCACGCTGTTGTACTGCGCGCCGGAGCGTCAGCCTGCCATCGCACAGCTCTCAGTGCCCGACATCGGTTGGGGGCGGATTCGAGCCATCGACGTTCTCGAAGACACCCTGTACGTGCTCGATCCGATCAAAAATTCCGTGTGGATCTACAATGCCACTGGCGGCCTGTTCAGCGGCACACCGGAATTGTTCTTCGTGGAAGACGTGCGTGATCTTGGAGGATCGATCGACATGGCCATGGCAGGAGACGAACTGTTCATCCTCTACGCCGACGGCCGCATCGACCGCTGCCGGCGTTTCGAAGAGACGAATCGCATCCGCGTTGAATGCGAGGAAAATCCCAAGTTTCAAGACGATCGCCCGGGTCACGAGGCGGCGCCGCAAATCCCCGGCGCCATTGCGGCAAAGATCAACTATTCGCCGCCCCCGGAACCTTCCCTGTATTTCCTCGACATTTTCAGCAACAGCGTGCTGCACTTCAGCATGCGACTGGTGTATCAGGGTAAATACCTGACCACAACGCCCTTTGAAGCCGAAATATCCGCCTTTGCGCTCGGTCCGCCGAACGATATTTACCTTGCCATCGGAAGTCAGGTTTACCACACATCGCCGAATCGATGATCCTGCCTTTGACATCCAATTCACGCAAGGTTAGAATGAAGCACGTGAAAGTATCGAAGGAGTTCCACCTTTGAGTCGCTGGCCCGGAAAATACGTCATCGGCCTTACCGGCAACATAGCCACCGGCAAAAGCGTTGTCCGCAAAATGCTCGAACACCTCGGTGCATACGGCATCGATGCCGACGCGCTTGCACATCGGGCGATTGCGAAAGGCGCACCGGGTCATGACTTGGTTCTGAAGTCTTTCGGGGAGTGGGTCCTGGATGGCGAGAGGCAAATCGACCGAGGCAAACTGGCGAAAGTCGTTTTCTCCGACCCGAATGCCCTGGAACGTCTGGAAGCCATCGTCCAACCCCTGGTCACCCACGCCATCGATATTCTCATCCGCCGCTCGATACACAGCGTCGTAGTGATCGAAGCCATTAAATTGCTCGAATCGGACATGGCGGCGGGCTGCGATACCATCTGGGTCGTGGACACCACGGAAGAACTGCAGACAACCAGGCTGATCCAGAAACGCAACATGAGCGAGTCGATTGCGAAACAGCGGATTGCTTCGCAATCCCCGCAGGCTTTGAAACTACAGTCCGCCAAGGTCGTAATCACCAATGACGGCTCCTTCGAAGACACATGGGAACAAGTGCAGGATGCCTGGGCGAAGCTGCCCCGGCCCAAAGAGCCGCTGCTTCCGGAGCCCGAAGTATCCCGGCCGGGCGAGTTCATCGTACGCCGCGGCCGGCCTAAAGACGCCGATGAAATCGGGCGCTTCATCACGCACGCCACGCATGGAAAACGGCGTATGTCGCGCGCGGAAGTCATGGCGGCTTTTGGTGAGAAGGCTTATTTGTTGATCGAACAGGACGGCCGCCTTGCGGGTGTGACCGGCTGGCAGGTTGAAAACCTGGTCACCCGCATCGACGAGCTCTACTTCGAACAAGGATTGGCGATCGAAGAAGTGATCCCTGCCTTGATGCAAGCGGTCGAAGAGGCCTCGATCGAATTACAGAGCGAAGCTTCACTCTTGTTCCTTCCGCCCTATCTGGCGCAGCACGTCGGCGCCTGGCGGGCCGTGGGGTATAAACCCCAGACCATTCAAGGCCTCGGCGTACGCGCCTGGCAGGAAGCCGCCATCGAGACCATGCCTCGCGGTGCCTCGCTGTGGTTCAAACGCCTGCGCGAAGACCGCATCCTGCGACCGCTATAACTCCCGTCCGTATTCTGAAATACGAGCTTCCATTCTGGGCGCACCGCGCCGAAATTTAACCCAATGGCAGGCCGATACCATCAATACAATTTCTATTGATATTGTTTAATATTATGCAATATATGTTGTGATACATAAACCGGTGTGGAGACGTTTAATCCATCTCACCATGACGGATGCGTAAATAGGAGTCGTAGCGCTCCGTGCTGATTTTCCTCGCTTCCACAGCGGCGATGACCGCGCAGCCGGGTTCGTGCTCGTGGGTGCAGTCGCTGAAATCACATTGCGCCACAAGGTGGCGTATCTCCGGGAAGTAGGCATCCACCTCCTCGGGCTCGATGTCCCACAAGGCGAAGGCCTTGAGACCCGGCGTGTCGGCGATGTAGCCCCCGCGCTGCAGCGGGATCAGCATCGGTACCACGGTCGAATGCTGCCCCTTGCCCGTTGCCTCGCTGATTTCCTTGGTCGCCAAATCCAATCCGGGCTGCACGGCGTTCAACAAGCTGGTTTTTCCTGCGCCGGAAGGACCTGCAAGCACCGAAATCTTGTTGCGCAGGATCTTCCGCAAACCTCGAATGCCCTTGCCATAGAGCGCTGAAGTGTAGATCACGCCATAGCCCAGATGCCCGTATTCCCCGAATTCCGCCTTGGCGCTGCGCCGCGTGACCAGATCGATTTTGTTGGCGCAGACGATGGCCGGGATTCGTTCGCGCTCGGCGACCACGAGAAGCCGGTCCAGCATGCGGAAATTGGGATCCGGTTCGGCGCAGGCGAAGACGAAGATCATCTGATCCGGGTTGGCCACGATCACCTGCTCCACTTCGCTCCTGCCGGGGGATCGCCGCGATAGCACACGCTGGCGTTCCTCGACCGCTTCGATCGTCGCCGTGCCGTCCGCATGCACTTGCACGCAGACCCGATCGCCCAACGCAGCCGCATCTGTCTCCATGCGCGCTTTCGTCAAGCGGCCGCGTAATTCTGCTACAACGATGCCTTCTTCGGTTTCGACGTGAAAGAATCCGGATTGCGCGCGTACGATCAGGCCGGGCAGTTTGCGTTCGTCAGTCACGGGTTCGCCTTTGGTTTAGGGCTCGGGCGTGGCCGTCGCTTCCCCATCTTCCGGTACCGGCGTTTCCGTCTTGGGCACGCCGATACGCGCCTCCCAGGGATAAAGCGACTGCGCCTGGCCGCGGAAATAGGTTTCCACGATTCTGCGGAAGACCGGCGCCGCCCAATCCGAGCCCTCGCCCTTGTAATCGAGCACGACGGCGATGGCGATGTCGGGAAGATCATCCCGCCCTTCGAACGTATATCCGACGAACCAGGCGTGCGGGTTATCACCTTCGCCCGCCGTGGTCGCCGTACCGGTTTTGCCGGCGATGTCGACGCTCAAGCCGAGGAATTTGCGATAGGCGGTGGCCGTGGTCACGCGCACGACGTTGGTCATGGCTTGCTGGATAACCGCCAGATTTTCCGGACTCACCGGCAGTTCACCCTGCACCTCGGACGCGAATTCGTAACGCACCTCCCCGTCGGCGTTCTCGACACGCAGCACCAAACTCGGGCGATAGAGGGTGCCCCCGTTTCCGACCGCGGCCACCAAGCGCGCCATTTGCAGCGGCGTGACCAGCATCGCCCCCTGACCGATGGCGAGCTGCACTGGATCCTGCGGACCCCAGCCCTCGCCGGTTTCGGCCAGCTTCCAATCCGGGTCGGGAACCAGCCCTGCCGCTTCGCCGATCTCGATACCTGTGGGTTGCCCCAGGCCGAATGCCGCGGCCATGTCCGGGATCGCTGTCTGCATGCCCTTTTGGTACAGATCGAGGCCGATGTGCCAGAAGTACGGGTTGCAGGAGTATTCCAAGCCCTGTACCAAATTAATTTCACCAGCGGGCGCCCAATCTCTCTCATAGCGCCAATCGTAAAGGATGATCCCCGGAAGCTCCGTGAATTCCAACTGGCAGTCGTACATCGTATTGGCGGTGTACTCTCCGGATTCGAGCGCCGCCGCCAGGGTGATGATCTTGAAAGTCGAGCCCGGCGGGTAGGTCCCGTTCGTAGCGCGATTGGTATAGGGCTCCAACGGACTTTCATTTAATAGCGGAAATGCGTTGCCGAATTGAGCGTTCGGATTTTCATAATCGAAGAGATTGGTGTCGAAACCCGGCGAGGAAGCCATCGCCAGCACGGCACCTGTGTCGCGTTCGAGCACCACGATGGCGCCGGCAAACTCACCGAATGCTTCCTGTGCCGCCATCTGTAAATCTCGATCCAGGGTGGTGTATACCGCATAGGGCAGCTGCACCTCGCGCGAGGCGATGGGCTCTGTGATGTTACCCTCCGGGTCGGTGAGATACAGCGTGCCGCCCGGGATACCGCGCAGTTCGTCCTCATAGACCGCTTCGATACCGGTGCGCCCGACGAACTCATCTCCCGCGTAGCCGAGCGCCCGAAGTTCTTCCAACTCATTTTCCTGGATCTGGCTTACGTATCCGATGGCATGCGGCGCAGCCGCGCCCGCAAAAGGCGTGAGCCCTTCCCCAAAGTAGTAGCGGGCGCCGTACAAGCGCACCATGACCGCATCCAGATTGTCGATCGACCCGCCGTAATTTTTGTACGTGCTGTAGGGCACCGTCCCCAGCATGGTGAAGTAATTCGTGTAACGTATGGGCGCATAGCGCTTAACGATCGGATCGCTGTCCGGCAGCCCGAACATGCGCCGCAGCGCCGAGAGCATGGCGGCTTCCGAATCCTCGTCGCCGATGAGATCAGGCTGCAGCCATAAGGCGGCCACGTTGGGCTCGTCGGCCGTCGCTTCGGAAGCCAGCGCCTGTCCGTTGCGGTCGTAGATATTCGCCCGCTTCGAAGTCAGCGTGGTCATTCGCAAGCGGTTGCCGCCCTCCAGTTCGGGCAGGATCATCCCGTCCGTCCAGGCCACGCGCCAGTCTTCGCCCTCACGTTTCAGATCCATGCGCGTTTCGCGCACGATGTCCCCGACGACGCCACTGGTCAGCGTCAGGCGGTAGCGCACCTCCGCGGCCTGGGGACTGATCACCAGGCTCGACACGATTTGATAATCGACGCTGATGATATTAGCCGTGGTACGCACGTATTCATAGCGCTCGATAAAATCGTCTTGGGACAACCCATCCTGCGTTAAAGGACTCAAGAGTGCATACATGGCGGCGTAGTCCCTGTCCTGCCACGCATCCAGAAAACGCTGCGCTACTTCATCCGGGTTCGGCGCCGCCAGCGAGGTCACCTGCGGATCGGGCAAACCATCTCCCTCGTTCGGATTCGGCGCTCCGGTCGAACCCGTACAAGCGGAGAGAACGAGCGCGAAAAGGAAGACAATCGACAATCGTCTCACGATGCGTCCCTCAAAATCTCGGCATACACTGGGCAAGTGTAACCGGTATAGGCCTGACATGCCACCGGAACGTCCTTCGGCGGCTCGACCCCCATACGACGTGTGGCGCGCACGAGATGACACAAAGGCAAACCCATCACGTTGGCATAGCAGCCGGCCAATCGATCCAGATCAACCGGATGAAAACTCTCGTCCTGGATTCCGTATCCACCGGCTTTATCGAAGGCACATCCTGAGGCGACATAGGTGCGCAGTTCCTCCGTCGAGTATTCCCGCATCGGAACACTCGTCTCACAAGCTTCGATTTCCACCGTTTCAGCACCGGACGCGGCAATCGCCAGCGCCGTTACGACAATATGATTTCGCCCTCGCAGCGCTGTGAGCATGCGCAGCGCATCCCGCTCGTCACCTGGTTTGCCGAGCAGCCGGCCCTCGTGTTCCACAACGGTGTCCGCGGCGATCAGAATGCCATCAGGACATGAATCTTCCAGCGCACGTCTGGCTTTCGTCTCCGCCAAACGGCAGGCCAATGCGCGCGCGTCTTCGCCGGATTTCGAGCGTTCGTTTACCTCGGTGGAAACGAGGCGCACGTCCCAACCGGTTATACCCATCAGATCTCGTCTTCGCGGAGAAGCCGAGGCCAGCGTGAACGTCTGCTTTGCCGTTCTCTGCCCGGTCACTGTGATCATGCTCCCAACTGCGCGCATGAGAGACTCTTCGCTCGACGCGCGCAGGGCAAGTGTTTTTCGAGGGGACATTCTAACATAGCCTGCTTTCCTCGGTGCTCACCTCCTTTGCGATTAAAACGCACGCCGAAGAGTCCGACTGCGTTGATTGTAGATCAGTCGACGGGAAATACAGCAGGATAAGTAGTGCCCCAACTTACTCGAAAATGTCTCAGGCAGCCTGACTCATTGGTACAATATCGATAATCAGCATGGACCTCTTCGATCACGCCTTGAGCGAACGCTTGATGCAGGAAGCGCCCTTAGCGGCGCGCATCCGGCCGCGCAACCTGGACGAATTCGTCGGCCAGGAAGAGATCGTCGGCGAGGAGTGTTTGCTGCGCCGCGCCATACAAGCCGATCGACTCTTCGCTTCGATCATATTGTGGGGTCCGCCGGGGACCGGGAAAACGACCCTGGCGATGATCATCGCCAACACGACGCAATCCCATTTCGAGACCATTTCTGCCGTGCTGGCCGGCAAGCCGGAACTTCGTCGCGTGATCCAAGCAGCGCAGGAACGCCGCAAGCTGTACAACAAACGCACGATTCTCTTCGTCGACGAAGTCCATCGTTGGAACAAAGCACAGCAGGACGCCCTGCTGCCCCACGTCGAGAACGGCACCATCACCCTGATTGGAGCGACGACGGAAAACCCGTACTTCGAAGTCATCGGCGCGCTGGTCTCGCGCTCGCGCATTTTCCAATTGCGGCCGCTCGAAGACGAGGATTTACGGCGGGTGATCGAAAATGCGCTTCACGATAAAAAGCGCGGTTACGGCGACAGATCGGTGACCCTCGATAAAGATGCGCTGGCCCATCTCATCCAGGTCGCCGGCGGCGACGCACGCAACGCGCTCAATGCGCTCGAACTTGCCGTCGAAACCACCCCACCCGATAAAAACGGCACGATTCACATCGACCTCGACGTGGCGCAGGAATCGATCCAACGCAGAGCCATCCTCTACGACAAGGACGGAGATGCGCATTACGACACGATCTCCGCCTTCATTAAATCCGTACGCGGCTCGGATCCCGACGCCGCGCTTTACTGGCTGGCGAAGATGCTTTACGCCGGCGAGGATCCGCGCTTCATCCTGCGCAGATTGCTGATCCTGGCCTCCGAGGACATCGGATTGGCCGATCCCATGGGATTGGTCGTCGCCGCGGCGGCGCTGCAATCCTTTGAATTCGTCGGCTTGCCCGAAGGGGTTTACCCCATCGTCGAAGCCACCCTCTACCTCGCCACAGCGCCCAAGTCAAACAGCGCGGTCTCCTACTTCAAGGCCTACAAATTGGTCGAGGAACGAGGCGTCGTGGACGTGCCCAAGCATCTACAAGACGCCAATCGGGACGCAAAGGCATTGGGACACGGCGAGGACTATCAGTATCCGCACGAATTTTCCGCACATCACATCGGCCAGCAATATTTACCCGACGATCTCCTGGGTACGGTGTTCTACGAACCCACCGACCAGGGATACGAAACCGAAGTTGAAAGCAGGCTGGCTCGCTGGCGCCAGGCACAGCGAAAAGCGTTGGGCATCGAGCGGGTTGAGTCTCTTCCTGAGCCGCAAGAAAGTGAAATTAAAACCATCAAGCGAGACCTCACCCGTCGTGGTGATCAGAACCGCTGAGCGACGAGCATGACCACGATTCTTCTCATCCGGCACGCTGAAAATGACTTTGTAAAAACAGGGAAACTCGCCGGCCGGCTGCCGAACGTGCACCTGAACGCGCGCGGAAAACTGCAAGCGGATGCGCTGGTACAGGTATTAAAACCCGTCAAACTGCGGGCGATCTTCTCCAGTCCACTCGAACGGGCGATGGAAACCGCCGCACCGCTCGCTGCATCGAAGAACAAAGAAGTCATCGTGCGAGCGGATTTGGGGGAGATCCAATACGGCAAATGGCAGGGTGCTTCCCTGAAAGGTTTATACAAACGAAAGCTGTGGCGGGTCATTCAAAACACGCCCTCGCTGGCGCGTTTCCCCGAGGGGGAATCCTTCCCGGAAGCCCAAGCCCGCATCGTCTCCGAACTGGAGACGCTGCGCGCCGAGTACGGGACTCCCAAGGCGATCATCGCCTGCATTTTCCACTCCGACCCGATCAAGCTCGCCATCGCCCATTACCTCGGCCTGCCGCTCGACCTTTTTCAACGTCTTACGATCTCACCGGCATCCATCAGCGTTCTCCAGATTGGCGACGGACACGTCCGTCTCATCGGTTTGAATGACCGACGGGCCACCATCGCGGCCGAGCGGGGATGATATACTTCCTGTAGAGTTGGGGAATAACGATAAATCTCGAAGAAGACATCGTTCGCGGAGTTCGGATGACACCCAAGGAGTACGATCTGAAGCCTGTAGCTCGCATCACGGCCGGTGCCATTGGCCCGCTCGGCCAACGCGTCTTCTATATCCAGGCACGCAAGAGCGAGGAACTAATTACTTTGATCGTTGAAAAACAGCAGGTGCAGTCCTTGGCCATCGGCCTGGAACAATTCCTCGCCGATCTCGACGAACGCTTCCCGGATCTGGCGAACGCCGAAGCGGTTTACGACGAAGACGAAATGGAGCTCGAAAAGCCGATAGATCCCGTCTTTCGCGTCGGACACATGGGCCTGGGATACGATGAAGAGAACGATTTGCTGGTGCTCGTGGCGCGCGAGATTCAAGACGAAGACGACGATCCTGAAACAGCCGGTGTCGCACGATTCTGGTGCACGCGATCGCAGCTACGCAGCATGTGCGCCTGGGGACTGGAAGTCGCCAGCCGCGGACGCCCGATATGCGGTAATTGTGGTCAACCCATCGATTCCGCTGGCCACTTCTGCCCGAAACGCAACGGGCACAAACATTAACGCCCTCACGATCCCATCTCGATTCCAGCAGTCAGTCTATGATGTCCATGATGACGAATTGGATGAAAATGATTCCCACCGATACGGAGCTCCAGAAAGTGCTGCACGATCTCACGTACGGCAAGATCGAAGTCGTGGGTCAGTTCACCTGGAGTTCGAATTTCACCTTCCTCGCCCAGGTAACCTGCGATCAAGAATCGCTCCCGGCCGTGTACAAGCCGTCCCAGGGGGAACGGCCGTTGTGGGATTTTCCGCGCGGGTCTCTCGCCGCACGCGAAGTCGCCGCATTTATCACCAGTAATGCACTGGGATGGGATCTCGTTCCCCCGACGGTGCTGCGCCAGGATGGTCCCGCCGGATCGGGATCCCTGCAGCTTTTCATCGACGCCGATCCGGAACGGCACTATTTCAGCTTCAGCGACGCCGAGAAACAACGACTGCGCCCCGTCGTTGCCTTCGACTTTCTGATCAACAACGCCGACCGTAAAGGCGGCCATGTCCTCCTGACTCCCGAGGGTCACATCCACCTGATCGATCACGGCGTATGCTTCCATCAGGACTACAAGCTGCGCACCGTCGTGTGGGATTTCGTCGACGAAGCCATCCCGGAGGGGATCCTCGCCAACGTGGAAGCGTTTCTCCAACACCTGGAAGAGGACGACGAGTTACACGCTGCGTACATGGAGCTGCTCTCCGAAAACGAAATTCAAGCGCTTAAGGACCGCGCCAGGAAATTGCTCGCGGCGCGGCGTTTCCCCAAGCCAGGTCCAGGGCGGCCCTATCCTTACCCGCTGGTATAATCCTTCGCAATTAACGCAGCAATTGATTGAGGAAACATGCAGGACGTAAAAATCGCCTTTCTCGGATTCGGCAACGTCGGCCAGGCATTGGCGCGTCTTTTTCTCGATAAGCAAGGGACGCTTCGCGATCAACACGGCATCACCTGGCGTACCGTGGGCATCGCCACGGGGCGGCACGGAATGGCGTTGTCCCCGCAATGCCTCGATCTCGAGAAAGCACTTGACCTCGCCGGCCAAGGAAAATCGCTTGCCCGGCTCTCGGAGGCTGAGACGCCGGAGCACGGCGTCGGCTTCGTTCGTTTGTGCGGGGCGGATGTTCTATTTGAGAATACGCCCGTCAATTACCAGACCGGCCAACCGGCAATCGATCACATCCGCACTGCGCTGGAAAATGGGATGCATGCCATTACGGCCAACAAAGGTCCCGTGGTGCACGCCTACGATCGATTGAGCGCACTGGCAAAGGAACGCGGCAAACATTTCCTGTTCGAATCCACGGTGATGGACGGCGCCCCGGTATTCGCGACTTGGCGCGAGACACTTCCGGCAGCCGAAGTCCATGCTTTTGAAGGCATATTAAATTCGACCACCAACCTGATTCTGTCCCTCATGGAGGACGGCAAGTCTTTCGAAGAATCAGTTGCAGTCGCCGAATCTATCGGTATCGCTGAAAGCGATCCCCAGGGTGATACACAGGGATGGGACGCCGCCATCAAAGTGGCGGCCCTCGTCACCGTGCTCATGGGATCAGCGCTCACGCCAGATCAAGTCGAACGAGAGGGCATCGAAAACATCAAGCCGGAAGACGTCACTTCGGCTGCAGCGGAGAGAACGCGCTGGAAATTGCTCTGCCGTGCGGAAAAACACGCCGGAGGAATACGTGCCAGCGTACGGCCGACGCTGGTGGGACCCGAAAACCTGCTTTTCAACGTCCGAGGCACATCCTGTGCCATCACCTTCAAAAGCGACGTGCTCGGCGATCTCACACTCGTCGAATCCGACCCGAGTCCGCGGACCACGGCATACGGACTCTTTGCGGACTTCATCTACGCGCTCAAAAGCCCCTTGCTGCCGTAAGAACAATGTCTTCGTTGCACGAGGTCCGGGAAAAATAAAATTGGAACACAACCCTTTTTCTGCGCTCTTACTGATCACGGTCCTGGCTGTGGTCGTTCCCGTTCTCACGAGCCGCATCAAACGCATAAGCCTCCCCATCGTCGTCGGAGAGATTTTCGCCGGCGTAATCATCGGTCACAGCGGTCTTAACCTGGTCGAAAGGTCAGCCACGCTTCAATTTCTGGCCGAATTCGGGTTTGCTTACCTGATGTTTCTTTCGGGACTGGAAGTGGATTTCAACCTGCTGCTTCCCGCGCGCGGCAAGACCGCAAAGCATGCCTGGTGGAAACAGCCGCTGCCCACCGCGTTTATCCTCCTAGCGGGCACCATCGGGCTTGCATTGCTGGGAGCATTCGCCTTATCGCGGCTTGACGGCATCCAAAATCCTCTACTGATGGCGCTGATACTCAGCACCACCTCGCTCGGTGTCGTAGTGCCGGTCCTCAAGGAAAGAGCAATTCTGGACTCACGCTACGGCCAGTTTTTACTGGTGGCATCGTCCATCGCCGATTTCGTCACCCTGCTGTTGCTAACCATCGTCATCGCCATAAACAGCCAGGGGTTGACGCTCGATCTGCTGCTCATTCCAGTGTTGTTGTCACTGTTCGTATTGGCGGCAAGGATCGGGCAACGTGTCACCGGAGTGCCTTTTCTGCGTCGGATTCTCGAGGATTTATCGAGCGCGACGGCCCAAATTCGGGTACGCGGCGCTTTCGCCCTCATGGTTTCCTGGGTGGTGCTTGCCGAGGCGTTGGGTGTAGAGCTGATTCTTGGGGCGTTCTTGGCTGGTGCAATTGCCAGCCTGATTGCCGGATCAACGGACGTCGATTCTCGCGAGAAACTCGACGCTATCGGATACGGCTTTTTCATTCCCATTTTCTTCATCATGGTTGGAGTGGAGTTCGATCTACGTACTCTCATCGAGTCACCTTCCGCCCTGCTGCTCATACCGTTTCTCATTGTCTTGGCGGCCCTGGTCAAGATCATACCGGCGTTAGTCTTCCGCTTCCAGTTCTCGTGGCGCGCATCCTTCGCCGCAGGTTTCTTGCTTTCCGCGCGTCTCTCGTTGATCATCGCCGCCGCCTCGATTGCCCGTAATCTGGGCGCAATCAGCGAGGCGTTGAATGCTGCCATCATTCTGCTCGCTATCATTTCGTGCACGTTCGCGCCGCTTCTCTTCAACCGCCTTTACCCCAAAAGCGAAGAGATGACCCGCCAGGGCGTGATCATCCTGGGACAAGATCAAATGGCCGAATTCCTGGCCGAACGCCTGCTGCCAGGCGGTGAGCGGGTTGCGATCATTTGCCCGGATGAAAGCCGTATCCAAGCCTTCGAAGAACTTAACGCAACGATCTACTGCAATTGTTCGGATTTCCGTACCGCACTGCGCGAAGCGAATGCCGCCACCGCCCGTATCCTGATCGACCTCACCAGCAGTTCCACTGAAACCTTGGAAGTATGCACACTTGCCCGGCAGGATTTCGACATCCCCCTGGTGATATCACGCATCAGCGACGTCGAATTAATCCCCAAGCTTCAAGATTTAGGAGTGAAGATCGTTCAACCAGCGCTGGCGATCGCCATAGCTCTCGAAGGTGCCATTCGCTATCCGCTGGCGTTCGATATCCTGCTGGCCGACACGGCCAATGTCGAAGTGGGCGAGGTGCGCTTCAACAATCCCACTCTCGCCGGGGTTCCCATGCGCAAGATTCGCTTACCCGGCAATGCACTCATCCTGAGCATCCAGCGGGACGAAAGTGTTTCCGTACCCACCAGCGAAACGATCTTGCAGCTTGGAGACCGCATCGGCCTGATTGGCAGCCCCGAATCCGTCGAGCAGGCAATTTCCATGCTGCATATGCCGTGAGACGCACGGCAAGCATTTTGGGAATCAGGCTGTTATAGGTCAATGAAAAGGTCAGTGTAATAGTTCAATAAAAATGTCAGGGTGGGTTTTTCGTTTCGTGTGCTTGGATCTTAAATGATTTCCTCCAGGGGTGATC
>Ga0315534_1000034_pt1 | contig 62491 bp, 59 predicted proteins | sample SalMarSW160240MG_FD_203094 | JGI IMG/M metagenome (GOLD analysis project Ga0315534, IMG submission 203094) | Salt marsh sediment microbial communities from the Plum Island Ecosystem LTER, Massachusetts, United States - Salt Marsh Sediment SW1602-40 ... | reverse complement strand
ACTGAACCATCCACCAATCAACTTTCGAAACTCGACGATCTGCATAGACTATTCGAACGAGCGAATCGGAACTTCCTCAGCGAGAACGTGGTGGACGAGTCAAATCTTGCACTGCCACACAAATCACTTCTAAAATGACGGAAACTGGATTGTAGAAGGTCCGCCCATCATGGAAAAGTTACCAGTAGTAAAGGTCGTCATTGCAGGCGACGAAAATGTTGGAAAGACTTCTCTTGTGCGCCGGTATTGTGAAGGGAAATTTGACGAATCACGTGTGGCCACAATTGGTGTCGATTTTCAAACCCAAACTTGCCATCTGCCCGATGGAGATGTGAAGCTTTCCATCTGGGACATGGCCGGACAGGAAAGATTCCGCTTCTTCCGCCAGGACTTTTATCGCGGTGCGTTGGCGACCGCTCTCGTATACGACCTTACGTTATCCGAAAGTCTGGCCAATCTTGACACCTGGGCTAAAGACGTTCTCGAAGTGGTACCCAATCAGAAATTCATCGTGGTCGGCAACAAAGCCGATATGGCCGGCGCCGTGGATGCAGCTGTCGCTCAGCAGTTTGCCGAGCAGCATAATGCGGCCCTCATTTTCACCAGCGCGAAGACCGGTGACGGGGTCGATGAACTCTTTAGTTCTCTCGCCACTCTGGCAGTGAAAAAGTAATCCAAATTCGTTTGAGTAATATAAAAAAGGCTGCGAGGTTCGGCAGCCTTTTTTGATTTATCAGGGATCTTGAAGATCCGCCCGAAATGGCGTTAAAGATATCTATTCCTCAGGCTCGTTCACCAGGTAGCCTTGATATTGCGGTAAATATTTTTTAGGCAAACGGCCGGAGAGGATCACGGATTCCGTTCGATTTTCTTGATGCTCAACTCGGCCGAGTTCATGAAATAGGCTGATTAATCTACCGGAATGATAGGGTATTTCGACGCAAATCTCTGCCTGCTGCTCGTACAATTCAATTTCAATCGCGGACAAAAGCGACTCAATTCCATCTCCATTCAGCGCAGAGATCGGCACTGCTCGTTCAAATTCATCAATGAATTCGTGTACGCTTTCCGGATCCGCCATTTGGTCGATTTTATTCAATGCAGTGAAACGTGGAATCTCTGTTTCCACGATCTCATCGAGGGTTGCTCTTACTGCCTCAGCTTGTGCGAGTGCATTCGGATGGGTGACATCGACAACGTGCAAAAGCAGATCAGCATCCCCAATCTCCTCCAACGTTGCCCGAAATGCCGCCACGAGCGTCGTGGGCAGTTTCTGGATGAAACCTACAGTATCGGTAAAAAGGACTTTGTTCCCGCCGGGCAGCTCGACCCTGCGGGTTGTCGGATCGAGAGTGGCAAACAACTTATCCGCAACGAGCACGTCGGCGTTTGATACTTGGTTGAGCAGAGTCGATTTGCCTGCGTTCGTATAACCCACCAATGCGATCGTCGGCACCGCCGCACGTCTGCGTCGTTCGCGATGGCGACCTCGATGTTCCCGGACTTTCTCCAACTGGCTTCGAAGGTTGGCAATTCGTCGGCCAATCTCCCTGCGATCCACCTCCAATTGAGTCTCACCCGGACCTCGCAAACCTACACCGCCGACCGATCCGGACCTTCCACCTCCCCCGCCTGCCTGTCGGGCGAGATGGGTCCAGGCGCGGGTAAGCCGCGGTAGACGATACTCGTATTGCGCCAGCTCCACTTGCAGCGCTCCTTCGCGGGTTATGGCATGCTGCGCAAATATGTCCAAGATGAGTGCCGTGCGGTCAAGAACGCGCACCTCGTTGCCAAAGAATAGCTCCAATTCCCGTTGGTGGCGTGGAGACAATTCCTCGTCAAATATGACGACATCTGCAACTGTATTTTCGATTTTGTCCTTGATCTCAGTGATCTTTCCGGATCCAACCAGTGTTTTTGGGTTTGGCCGGGAGATACGCTGGGAGACCGCACCAACGACCGACAATCCTGCCGTATCCGCCAGGAGAGTAAGTTCTGCAAGAGATTCTTCAAGCGATAACAACCGATGTTGGCCATCGATTTCGATGCCAACGAGGAAAGCTCGTTCTTGAGGGAGTTCTATATTTTGCAGTTTTTTAGACATACATCCATTATACATCCATGGATTTCGTGGCTGCTTTACTAAGCAGCAAATCTTACAACTATATTTTCAGTCTTGCATCGCGGTTGTTTCCAGCCAAAGTTGTAACGTTCTCCCCACTTGTTCGAGGCTGGAGGCGGAAATTCGTTCCATTGTATCCTCCGTGGTATGCCAATATGGATAATCGAAATCGATGATATCGATTGCAGGAATGCCCGCGTGTAGAAACGGTGTGTGATCATCGATGATCGAATAACGTTCGGATGGGATGAAAGACCTGTATCCCAAATCCTCGGCAATCTCCCAGATCTGGCGCGCCAGATTATCATCCGAATTTCGTTCGTAATACAGTTGCAGTTCCTCATCCCCCACCATGTCGACGATCACGACGACTTCGGGTGTTGAAGTCAGATGATCGACAAAGTACGTAGATCCGACAATCCAATCCCACCCATCGATTTTGCCGCTGTCCTCCCCATCGAAGAAAACCAGCCATACGGGTTTTTGTAATTGCTCAAACTCCAGCACACTTGCCAACTCGAGGAGAACGGCAACACCCGAGGCACCATCGTTCGCCCCGGGCACAGGTAGCGAAGGATTATAAGAATCGCGGTCCGCCTGCGGCCTTGTATCGTAATGCGCACCGATAAGGATCGGTCCAGGTACTGTTCGTCCATCTGATTTTCCAATGACGTTGATTAGTGTAACATCCTTGTAATTAAATTCCTGGACTGCAGTCATCCAGCCTCGGGATTCCAGTTCCGCCTTGATCCATTTCCCCGCTTGGCGATGTGCATCCGAGCCTGGGATTCGGTACCCAAAATCGATTTGTATACTCACCAGTTCGAGCGCTTCGTCTCCTGAGAATCGCTGCATCCCACTTTGATTCTCACAACCTACAACGATAAACACCCCCGCAATCAGCACTCCAGCCAGTAATATATTTCGCATAGCCTTATATATTTCCAAAGAAATGGATTGAAAAATCATGATAATTGACACTATATGGCTATGCGCAATTATTTTGTTTCTCAAAATAGTCGACCAGATCATTGTTCGCTCTTAGAGCATACGCTTTAGCACGCTCGCGGCGTTTCCGCCGTATCCCGTCGCTTAATTCTGGGAGTATACCCATGTTCGCCTTCATGGGCTGAAATTCGTCTGCCGATGCATTTGTGATGTAATGACACAACGCTCCCAGCATCGTCGTAGGAGGCAACACGAATGGATCGCATCCCCTGGATATCCTTGCTGCGTTCAAGCCCGCCAACAAGCCTGTGGCGATATTTCCCATGTAGCCTTCCACTCCTGTAATTTGACCAGCAAATAACAAGTCGTCGCGCGTCCTGCATTGCAAGGTCGGCCGTAACACCGCCGGAGCGTTGATAAAGGTATTCCGATGCATTTGTCCGAAGCGTACAAAGCGAACATTTTGCAGGCCGGGAACGAGACGAAACACCCTACGCTGTTCGGCGTAGGTTAAATTGGTTTGAAACCCAACCAGATTGTACAGACTTCCGATCAAATTATCCCGGCGAAGCTGTAATACTGCATACGGACGCCGTCCGGTAAGCGGATTAATTAAACCAACAGGGCGCATGGGACCAAAAGCAAGTGCCTCCCTATCCCGTTCGGCGATGATTTCAGCCGGTAAGCATCCCTCAAAAAAGCGGTGTGCACCGGCCCTGACGCCCTGCTGAACAACTTTCTCGAATTCTCGCAGCGGAATGCGCTCGGCAACTCGCAACGCGTTCACGAATGCTTCATACTCATTCTCTTCGAGAGGACAATTGATGTAATCGCCTTCTTCTAATTCCCCACGCTCGTAGCGGGAAGCGAAATATGCCACCGACATATCCACGCTGTCCGCTTCGACGATCGGAGCAAGAGCATCGAAGAAGTACAGATGCTCATCACCAGTCAGCCGCATCAATGCCTCGGACAGTCGCAGCGAGGTTAATGGCCCGGTCGTAATGATCGTCAATCCATCGGGAACGTCGACGACCTCCTCGCGTATCAATTGAATACATGGATGTTCTTGAATTCTCCGGGTGACTGCTTGCGCGAATCCTTCGCGGTCTACGGCAAGCGCTCCTCCCGCCGGTACAGCGTAATTTTCTGCACAGTCGATCAACAAAGAACACAGGTATTTGATTTCGTGTAGAAGCACCCCGGTGGCTCGATCCGGCAGCTTGGATCCCAGGGAGTTCGAACATACGAGCTCGGCCAACGCCTCCGTGCGATGTGCGCCGGTCTCCACAGAAGGACGCATCTCATACAAAGTCACCTGCATGCCGCTTTCAGCCGCCTGCCAGGCCGCCTCGCTTCCAGCCAACCCGCCACCAACGATGGTCAAATCCATACCTGGATTTTATCATGCAAGATTAGTGGCACATAACTTGCAACATAATTGCGCACACGAAACGTCCGATGTATACTCTCACACCTGAGGCGACATATGTTTCAACTCCAAGATCAATCCCAACGCCCGCTCACGACTGCCCACCTGGCTCAAACCATGAGTCTTCTGCTTCTATCGAATCAGGAACTCAAGGATAAAGTGATCTCTGAACTTGCGGAGAATCCGGCCCTGGAACTGGTCGAGGAAAAAATATGTCCGCAGTGTAAGAAACGCATCCAGCAACCCGGACCTTGTCCGGTGTGCAGCCGCAAGTCCGATGGTGACGAGACTATCGTTTTCTTATCACCTCGCGTGTCCCAAAATTTAAATCGCAGCAGCAGTCGTCACGACGATTTTGAACCAATGGATCGAGAAATCGTAGCACCCGAGAGTCTGGCGACGTTCGTCCTTGAACAGTTGGCTGCGGATTTAGAGCCTGAGGATCGTAAGCTGGCGCTGTACGTTCTGGCCAGCCTCGACGACGATGGTTTCCTGCAGGATCCACCAGCCATTATAGCCCGCATGACACGTGCGCCGATTTCACAAGTGAACCGCGTCTTGGAGTTGATTTCGCGTGTCGATCCCCCAGGCTTAGCGACGAGTGGACCGCAGCAAGCGCTTCAGGTGCAACTCGATTTGCTGCCAAACGGAGGATATAAACGCGAGATCGCGAAACGGTTGCTGGAGGAGCATTTCTCTGAACTTGGCCGCCGAGAATTCGATAAAATCGCTTCTCAACTTAACATCAGCGTCAATCGCGTCCGTCAAGCAGCCGATTTCATCCACGACAATCTCAACCCGTATCCCGCACGATCATCCTGGGGTTCGGGCAGACAGCCCCAACCAGGAAATCCCTTGGTCTATCATTCGCCCGATATCGCCATAACTCATAATACAGCCAATAACGACGACTCACTCGTCGTCGAAATATTTGCACCCGTCTCGGGTTGGCTCCGGGTGAACCCCCTTTTCAAGAACTATAAGGAACAGCAAAGCGATGATCTTTCGGACGAATGGAAAGAGCATATTGAGCGTGCCAGCCTGTTCGTGAAATGCCTGCAACAACGTAACAACACGGTTTGCCAGGTTATGGAAAATCTCGTCTCACAGCAGCGTGAATACATACTCAAAGGAGATCGTTATTTACGCCCGATGACGCGTGCGGAACTGGCGAAGAAGATCGGTGTTCACGAATCGACGATCTCACGCGCGGTGGCACAAAAAGCCGTCGCACTTCCGGATGGACGCATCCTTCCACTGTCCCGATTCTTCGACCGCAGTTTGTCAGTGCGGGACCGCATCAAAGAGATCGTCAAACAGGAGAAGCGTCCGCTCACAGACGACCAGATCGTCAAAATACTTCGCAAGGAAGGGATAAATATTGCCCGTCGTACGGTCGCAAAATACCGTTCGATCGAGGGAATTTTGCCGGCTCGCCTGCGGCATCGCGACTCGAAGGGCAACCATAGATAGGTTTTTATCTTGCCAACGGATTCGTCACCCCTAAACCCCATTGCCCGATTTTTCAAGCCCGTCCCTTACCACGAATTCTTTCGAATCCTTGCAGATACTCTCGATGCGGCCGTTCTGGTGATTTCGGAAAACGGTTCTCGCATCTATGCATGGAATCATGCTTTCCTGCTGCTCTCAGGCTTCGCCAGTACGGACTTGGATACACTGACGCCATCCGAGCTTTTCCCGGACGAAGCGGGAGAGAAAGCGCTCGGTCAATTGCTTGACAGCTGGGAACATCATGATGTTCAACTCGAAGACATACCGCTGCATACGCATGAAGGTGCCATCGAACTCGTTGACATCCAACCCTACCCCGTCAGTCCGTCGCGGTCGGCGCTGCTCTTAATACTGAACCATTCGAGCCGTCGGAGACGTGTTTCAGAACACCAACGCGCACAAGAGGGACGGCTGAAGTACTTCACGGACATCTCACGCATATTGCTCGAAGGTGGTCCTTCCGCATTCCCTGCGGCCTTAGAAATTGGAAGAGAAGCGCTCAATGCTACCTCGATCAGTCTCTACCGCGTATCCGCGACCAGCCCCGGCTACGTGTTGGATAACGCACAGGGGCTTGAATTTCCTCGAACGCTGGCAGCGTCCGACTTGTCTCAGCTTCAAGCCAACGACACATGGACGATCGGGCAGCGTCCCGACCACCAGCTTCACAAAGCAGCTCGTGCTGCCGGATTGGTCGCATTACACTGCGCACTTCTCGGTACGCCAACGGCGTGGATCGGCATGCTCGTTGCCGGCTGGAAGGAACAGGAGGCGGTTCCACCCGACACGGCTTCCGTGATGTTGGTGATTTCGAATTTATGCCATGCCGCGATCCTGTCCGGCATACAGCGAGTCTCCCTCGCTGATGCAGAACAGAACATCAATCGCCTCGAAGCAGAAATAACCAATTACTTCGAATCCCTGCAAGATACACTGATCACGCTCGACGAAAACCTTATTGTGCTGAAAGCCAATTCCGCAATCTATCGTTCCCTTGGCTATCAACCCGAAGAAATCGTCGGCTTACCCGTCCAGGATGTCCTCGTTGGACCGGAAGATATCTCCGCAACCCTGCTTGATGCCCTGGGGCACCAACGTCTTGCAGAACAATCTCGCGTTCAGCTTCACCGCCGTGATGGGACTCGATTGCCCTTCCATCTACGCGTCGTACCGTCGACGAGTGCCCTGCCATCCAGCTTATTCCTCATCCTCAAGGATCAATCTGAGCAGCAAGCCATTGAGGATCAGACCGAGACGCTTTCGCAGCGAGCGCTGCTTGGGGAATTGATGGCGATTTTCGCCCATGAAGTACGCAACCCGATCAACAACATCAGCACCGGAGTCCAGCTGGTTGCTTCACGTCTCGGAGAGGATCACCCTTCGTACAAATCGCTCCAGCGGGTTCAGAAGGAATGTACCCGTCTGGACCAGTTGATGAGCGACATACTCTTCTTCTCGAGACCTCTCGAACTCAAGATTGAGCCGATTGATTTGAGCGAGTTGATGAATCGCATTCTTGCGCGTTGGAGCCCCAGATTATCACAATCCGGCGTGTCCCATCACACAACGTTTGCCCAGGATGCACAGAATGCATTGGCGGATGCAAGAACGCTCGAACAGGTCATCGTCAATTTAATCGCCAATGCACTCGAAGCCATGACCGAAGGTGGGACGATTTCCATTGCCGTGTCGATGAATCAGTCTGTGCAAGGCGACATGGTCGAGCTTAAAATTGCAGACACCGGTCCTGGGATTCCCCCAGATGTAATCGACCGTATTTTTGATCCCTTCTTTACCACTAAAAAGGAGGGGACGGGATTGGGACTTGCCATCAGCCGCAGGATCGTGACTGCCCACAAAGGAAGCCTACACGTGGAAAGCTTCCCAGACGCGGGCACAGTCTTTACAATATCACTGCCAGCAGTAAAACCTTCCTCAGGAGATGATGCATGAGTGGGACGGTTCTAATTGTCGACGACGAAGACACCGCACGCTCGTTTGTTTCAGAAGCACTTGCGGATGCAGGGTACGAGGCGATTGAAGCCGGTGATTTAAAATCAGCGAACAAAGCCATCGACACGGGTTCCGCCGACATTGTACTGCTGGATGTCGTCTTGCCGGACGGTTCCGGCATTTCCCTCCTCGATCGCATCAGCATGGAAAACCCCTGCCCGCCGGTGATCTTGATCACTGCGTTCGGCGAGGTGGATACCGCCGTTGAAGCAATGAAAAAAGGAGCACAGGATTTTCTCCAAAAGCCCCTGGATTTGAACCGCTTGCTCCAGGCTGTCGAACGAGCGCAAGAAGTGGTTCTGTTACGCCGAGAACTCGATCTTTTACGGCGCTCGTCAGGCGAACAAGCCGAATGGGTGATCGGAGAGACGCCGGAGATGAAGCGCATCGTCAGCGAAGCGCAGCGCGCTGCAGCAGCTTCGGCCTCTGTATTGATCACCGGAGAGACCGGAACCGGCAAGGAAGTGCTGGCCCGAGCGATCTACAGCATGAGTCCCCGTGCGGATAAGGCGTTTATTCCCATCAACTGCGCCGCGCTGCCAGACACGATGATCGAATCCGAACTGTTTGGGCACGAAGCGGGTGCATTCACGGGCGCGCAAAAACGAAAGCCCGGACTGATCGAAATCGCCGACGGTGGCATTTTATTCCTGGATGAAATCTCGTCGACCAAGCCAGAGATGCAAGCGAAGTTGCTGCGCGTGCTGGACGAGCACCGTTTTCGCCGCGTCGGCGGAGTGACGGAAATCGATGTCGACATTCAAATTCTTGCCGCCTCCAACCGCGACCTGAAAGCTATGATCGAGGAAGGCACGTTCCGCGAGGATCTTTACTATCGCCTCAAGGTCGTCGATCTCCATCTTCCCCCGCTCAAGGATCGTATCGTCGACATCCCTGCCCTCGCCGGCACATTCATCCGCCAGATCAATCTGCGCACGGGGAACAACATTAGCGGGATCACCTCGCGCGCCATCGATGCGCTGAAAGCGCATACCTGGCCTGGAAACATACGCGAACTCCGGCACGTCATCGAACGTGCAATGTTGTTCTGTGATGATGAGGAAATCGACCTCGGACATCTCCCTCCTGACATTCAACTGCTGACCAAGAGCAAGAAGAAGTAAACACCCCCATATCAACACTGGCACATTCCTTGCAACATTCACCTTCAGATTGCTAGATTCTGGAGGCGCACATGATTCCGCTTTCTTATACAGACCTGCAAATCATCATCGCAGCGGGAGTATTTCTGCTGGGCTGCTTGTCAGTCGTGATCGGCGTATTAATCCTACTCTCGCGAAGCTATTCCAAAGAATTGCAAACGATTGCCGCTCATACCGCTCGCCTCGGTCAAAAGGGCATGAGTCACGAGATCAGCGGATTGGTACAGAGTGCTGCTGAACTGACGTCTTCGATCAACCAACTGGTCCGCACGGCAAACGGAATTGGCGTATTCCTGATCACGTTGGGTATGGCCATGATTGCGGCATCCTATTGGTTGATTCAGCAAATTGAATGGAATCTGGGCTGAGCGTAAAGCATATGAACTCTCCAATTTCAGATTCCGCAGTTCTCGATGCGCTGCGCACGCTGCTCGAACCCCAGGAGTTGTCGCAGAGCCTGGCAAATCTGCTTCGAGTGCCTGAGGCTTGGCGCCAGCTCCACGAGCCTGCATTTATCGAACGCCTCATCCAATCAAACGCCTCCAAACCCATCACAGCATCCCTGATGACCCGCACTTTATTCGGTGGATCGAATCTGGAAAACGCAGCGGCTTCCTTACCAGAAGCTCTGGAATCCCGGTTGCAGGATTCGATGCAAGCGATCCTGCAGGGATTGGAAGTCGAAGCTGATTTCGAAACGATCGCACTGCTCGCCGTAGGTATAGGCCGTCATTGCAGTACCGAAAACGAATGCTCCGAAATTGCGGAAGCAGCGCGTCGACATCCACAACAATGGCGCTCAGCGCTGTGTTGCGCCTGGACGTGGATGAAGAAACCGCAAAGATTGCTCGGTTTTCTGCTCGACGGAATGGCCGCTGAGGGTATTGCACTTGCTGTTAACATGCTCCTCGCAAACGTGTCCACGCACGAGGCTGCCGCGATTATCAAAGAGATACTTCCAAACGCTTGGAAGCATACAACCGTCGTGCTTCGAGACCTCGGCGAGGTTTCGCTTGCAAATGCTATCGCCCGTTCAACACAAGAAAATATCCCACACACAGCTTCGCCGGATTGCGACCCTGAAGCCTTGTTGGCGGATGCGATTCGCAAACTCGCTCTGGGAGAATACGACGACGCTCGAAATCGCCTCGATCTCGCCTGGAAAGCGACAGCGAAGACTGCAGCTTCGATTGCAGATCACATCGCCGAATCGGCTTCGATCGAGGGAGATGGAGTTCTGGAGATCGAAGCCCGTAAACAAGCGCTTCGCTCTAGTTCTTCACCGAGGCGACGCGCCGATCTCGCTTTATCGTATGTCGATCAGGATAAACCCGAAGAGGTTATATCCATTATCGATCAGGATCCGAAAAGCATCGAGGAACAAATCGCTCTTGGAATTTCCCTCGTACGGCTCGGTGATGATAATCGTGCGATAGCACACCTTCGGTCATCGGCGCAGCGCATTCACGCAGCGTTCGACGTGAGCGGACGCGGGCTGAAAGCATTGTCGCGTGGATTGCAGGATTGTGGAGATATCGAGGGTTCCCTGAAGATCGCAAGTATGATTGTAAACCGTTCTCCACATGAATACACGACGAGAGCTGAGTACATACGCAAGTTGAGTTCCTTTGGTGATCATGCGGCTGCTGCCGAAGAGGCCACGCTGCTGTTGGCAATGCACCCACAGTCCACTGAAGCTCGTCAGCTTCTGGCCGAAAACTTACAAAAAAGTGGCGCCGCGCTTGAAAGCATCCCCTACTGGGAAGAACTTGCACGCGAAGATCCTAATTACCTGTGGGATGTAGCGGAATGTGCGCTTCAAGCGAATGAAACTTCCATCGCTGAAAAGACGGCAATTAACTTGTTGAAAAACGACCCCGACTCCGTGCGCGCCAACGTAGTCCTTGGAAAAGCACATGCCGCGCAGGGCAAACACCAATCCGCCCGCGAGCATTTCCAACGTGCGTTGGAGATAAAACCCGACTTTACGGATGCATGGATTGCCATGGCGGATACCGAGGAAGCGGCTGACAACCCGGACGCCGCCTCTGAGGTGATTGCGAAAGCCATCAAGCAATTGCCTGAAAATGCGTCAATTTATGCCGCGCAAGCAGCATTCAAAAACCGTCAGGGGCTGCTGGAAGAAAGCAAAGATTCCATTCAGAAGGCAGTTGAGCTGGATCCCGGCAACGTAGAGTGGCTGCTGCAATATGGCGAGATACTTACCGCCTCCGGTCAAGAAGATGCGGCATTGTCGACGCTCAAAGATGCGCATTCGATAGAACCATACAACTGGCGCGTTCGTACGGCGCTCGGAAATGTATATGAACACCGCAACGAGGATCAGCTCGCTGCCGACCTTCTCGGCCGTCTTCCGAGCGATGCGCCAGCCGAGGCGCACTATCTCGCCGGGCGCGTTATCGCCAAGTCCGGGGGAAATCTGGATGAGCATCTGGCGCCGAAGGCCGTAGAACATCTACAGATTGCACGTGACGCCGGAATCGCAGATCCCACGCTGGAGTTTTGGATGGGGCGTGCGCAGGAACTCGCTGGCGAAAACGAGTTCGCATTCCAGAACTATCAGTCAAGTTTGAAATCTATCCAAGAAAATGATCGAGAAACGTATAAAGAAGCATTGATGGGAGTGGCGAGAACCGCGCTCGCTACAGCGCGCCTTCCAATCGCATTAACGACGCTTGAAACCGCACAAGAGAAATTCCCCACTGCGACGGACGTTCTTCTTCAACTGTCGCATGCCTACCTTACGGCCGCCATGCCTGAACAATCCCTGTATGTCGCCCAGCAGGCGGTTGAAATCGAACCTGGAAACCATGCCGCTCTGTACACGTTGCGGGACTCCGCAGTTGCCCTGAATCGTTGGGATCATGCAATGCAGGCGACAAAACGCATACTTGAAGATCGTCCCCATAGTCAACCCGATTGGATGGATCTGGCACGCTTTTCACACCATGCTGACCGACGCGCTGAAGCCAGGAACGCGCTGAGTCAAGCGCTTGCGATCGATCGTCGGAATCCAAAATCGCTGTTATCCGCGGCGAAATTGCTTCTCGAATTCGACGAACCCGCCTACGCCCAAATTAATTTGAAACACGCGCTTGCTCGTTCGCCACAAGATAATGCTTTTTATTCGGAGATGGCGAAGACGAGTCGCCAACTCGGGGACTACGAAAGCGAACAGGAATCGTGGATGCGTTTGCTCAAACATGATCCGCATAACCTCACCGCCCTCACCCAAGGAGCACAAGCACTGTGGAACCTGGATCGTCGTGCGTCGGCCATCGGACTTTGGCAGCGCGCCGTCGAAATCGACGAGAACAACGCCGATCTACACCTGCAGTTGGGCCGCGCCTATTTTGCCGGCGGGGAAACGCAAAGGGGTCTGGATCACGTTTTACGCGCCTATAAAATTTCGCCGAGTTCTGCGGACCTGGCAAAGGAAGCTGGAAATTCGCTGCTGCGATTTGGGTCTCCGCTTGATGCCTTGGAAGTGCTGCAGCGTGCAGTTCAGCTCTCACCTAACGACATCGATTGCCTCATGGATTTGGGAAAGTGCTATTTACAGTTGGCCCGCTTTGACGAAGCTGAACACACGCTGCTGAAAGCCCAGGCGTTTTCACCCCACCCGATCCGAGCTGACGCGCTGTTGGCACAGATAGCTCTGACGAACGGCGATCTTGTACGAGCAGAACAGCTTCTGCACGACGCCCTACAGGCAGATCCGCGGACGAGTGAAGATACGTTGTGCATCGCGGAAACTGCAACAAGATTGGGCCGCTGGAGCGATGCAATAAAAGTCTTCGAAGACTCGCCTTCGTCCGCTGAGGACCTGGAGACGCTTCTGGCACTCACCAGGCTACATTTACGGCTCGCAAACGCATATTGGCTATACGCAACCCTCGGGGCTGCCCATGCACATGCACCCAAAGCCGAATACGCATCCTCAGATGCTGCAGAAGAAATCAACACACTCATCGATCGAAGTTATCAAGCCGGCGCAGCGAAAAGCACGATCGATCAGCTCAAACGCTGGTCGGCACTGACTTTCGATTCGATCTCGACAGAGGACATCGACTCCGGGTTGGACGCGGAATCCACGGCAGGCTGGAGTCCGGTTGTCCATGCATTGGCATTCTTTCTATTCAAAACCGGCAACCCTGAACGAGCGATCGAAGTCATCGAAACCAACCCGGACAATATCGATCCTGATGCATGGGGTGCGGTGCTGCTTGGATTGTGTCACACCAGCCTGGGCGATACCACACAAGCGATTCAAGCCTACAACATCGCCTCGCGTAACATGGTCATCCAGCCCCTGGTTAGCTTCTTTGCCAGCGACACGCTTTGGCAGGCTGGCGAGGTCGAAGATTCGCTCTCGAGCCTCAATCTTGCCTTGTCGGCATGGCCGAACGAAGTCACATGGCACTCGATCGCGGCCTCACGCTATCAAGACCAGAATCGCTTCGATGCCGCCGTGGCGCACCTCCAGCAAGCAGCTGAACTCGATCCCAGTGATCCTGAAATTGTGCATACCCTGGCACATGCGCTTAAAAATTCGGGGCAACTTAGTGAGGCGTTGATCCATTTCGAGCAGCTGATCGAAAATTCTCCGCAGCGGAAATCGGTATGGAAGGAAGCAGCGGAGGTCGCGATGGCCAACGGAAAAGCGGAAACCGCCCAGGCCTGGTTTGAACGCGCTGCCGCGTTGTTCCCCTCCGATCCCGCATGCTTGATCGGTGCCGCACGTGCTGCGATGTCGCAAGGAAAATCGGATCAAGCCTTGTCCCATATCGATGCTGCAGCCCGCATGGCGCCGAAAAATATGGACGTTCTGGTTGGAATGGGCGAGATCCTTGCCTCCCAGGGGAAATACGAGAAAGCCCTCAGGGCATACGACCAGGCGATCAAAAGCTCGGACGGACAACTCGAAATACGCATCGGCCGCTGTATGCTTCTGCTTCAAATCGGGCGTCCGCAGCATGCGATCTCCGATCTGCATGCCATGCTTGAAGAAAACTCACAGGATGAAAAGCTGTATGCTGCGTTGGCACAAGCCTACGAAACCGCCGGGGACCTCGAGAACGCCATCGAAGCTGCGACGCAGGCCACGCTGCTAGCGCCGCGAGCTGCAGATTATCGCTACCAGGTCGGCCGCCTGTGCCGTTTGGCCGGACAGTTGGATCGTGCGCTGGATGAGTTATTGCTGGCGCAATCCGCCGCACCAGCACAAGCCAAGATATCTAGAGAACTGGGTCAGGCGCACGAACAGCGACGCGAAATCGCCCAGGCACTCGAGGCTTATCGGCGCGCGCTCGAACTCGATCCGCAAGATGATCTATCCCACTATCGTGCCGGACTGATATTGAAACAGCAAAAAGCGTATTCCCAAGCCGCGCGGCTGCTCGAACGCGCGATTGAGCTCAATCCAAAAGATTCGGAGATTATCCAGCAGTTGGCCGCTGTTCGAGCTTTGGAATTGGTCCACGGCGGCATATAGATGGACGGTGTAACGATGATCGATCGCCCGGAACTCATACGACTTATTGAAGCAGCACGGATCGCAGGTAGATTGGATTTCGCGCGTTCCATTGCAGTAGATTGGCTTGAAGTTTGGGCCGGTGACATGGAAATCCAACTAAGGCTTTCCCAAATCGAGATCGATCAAACACACTACTCGCAAGCGATCGAGCGCCTTTCCAAGTTGACGATAGCCGATCCGGAGAATTCCGCTGCACATTTAGCCCTTGCCGCCGCACAGAAAGCAAACGGTAATCCGCTGGCTTCAAGCGTGAGCCAGTCGTGTGCGGACTTTCTGCAGGGCAAAGAACTTGACCCCGAGCGTAGTCCATCCTGGGCGATCCAGTTGATGCAATGTCTCGAGGCCATCCGGGAAAACGACCATGAGACGGCGATCCGTAAATCCCAGGAAGTCCTGGCAGCCGATCCGGAAACACCCCTGCCGGTTTTGATCGCGATTCAAGCCCATCAAAACGCCGGTGCAGAGCAAATCGCGCTCGCCCTTGCCCGGACGGGTCACGATCGCTGGCCGGATTGCATCACCTTTCGTATCCACCTTGCAAAAGAAATGCTCGCCCATGGTGACGTTAGCCGCGGCGTGGCGTATCTCCATCAGGCAGCCGTGGATGATCCGTTGGGAATCGTCACGACGAAAATTTTGGGTAAGACGCATCCCTATCAGGCATTGTGGCCCAAGAGAATGATGGCGAAACTCGCCAGCCCGGTACCTGCAAAAGTAAACGCCGTCCTGGGTGCCAACAAACTCGCAGGAGCCGCCGCCACACCATCTACCGCACCGGATCAGGCGGCATCTCCTGAGATATCCGTGACAGCAGGATTGGAACGCCTCCAAGAAACCGACAAGGTCGACGGTGCTGTTGAAACACCTGCGGATTCGATCGACGATCGTCCCGTTCAGCCGTTGCCCGGAGAAGGATTTCAAGGACCCGACAGCGGAGACAGTATCCTTGCAGAAGATCTATTGGGCGGAAGTTCATATCCCGAAGTTGAGGCCGATTTCTCCCGCATCGCGGAGCGCTTAAACGCCCGGCGCCAAGCAGCGGATGAGGATCGTCGCATTCCTGCTTATGTCGTTTTGTCAAGTCGAACGAGGTTGATGCAGACTTTTGGAGAAGATGATTTCAACCAAATCGACGGTGCCATCGTGACTCTGATCGAAACCATCCGTAGGAGACCGGGTTGGGCCGCCTACCATGTTTACATCGACGATCCCTCTTCATTTGCACATTTCAAGATGCGTCCCGCAGATCCGGCAAATGCCTGGCAAATTAAATTGCGTCTTGCCGACCTCGATCAAGCTTTGCGCCAGCGCGGCGAAATGATCGGTGCGCTGCTCCTTGTCGGCGGCGATCGCATCCTGCCCTTCCATCGATTACCCAATCCCGTCGACGATGACGATGATTACGTATTTTCCGACAATCCCTACGCCACGACGGATGAAAATTACTTTGCGCCGCAATGGGCCGTTGGCCGCCTGCCTTGTGGCGATTCAGCCGATTTGATCATGCACCAACTGAAAAAGATGATCGACGATCACAGTATCGCAGTTCAAAATGTCGGGATACTGATGCGCATTCGAATTTGGCTCTACTTGCGCCTTGAGCGTTTCCTGCGGCGAAAGCCGCGCTCGCTGGGATATACAGCCAGCATTTGGCGTAAAGCCTCCCTGGCGGTTTACAAGGCGATCGGTGAACCCAGATCGCTGTTGACCTCGCCTCCGGCGCAAGCGACTCAGCTTGCCCCAATCGTTACGCATCCGTTCCATTTTTCGTACTTCAATCTCCACGGCCTGGAGGACGCACCGGAGTGGTTCGGCCAACGCGACCCCTTGATGGATAGCGGAACGGGTCCGGACTTCCCTGTTGCCTTTCGGCCGGAAGATGTCGTCAACAGCGGACGTGCGCCCAAAGTGATTTACTCCGAAGCTTGTTACGGGGCGAATATCGAGGGCAAATCCATCGAGTCAGCCTTGTGCCTGAAGTTCCTGGATGCGGGGTCGCGTGCATTCGTCGGTTCGACCAAAGTTTCCTACGGATCCGTTACGACGCCGCTCATCGCAGCCGATCTCCTGGGTCATCTTTTTTGGAATCAAGTCAACAAAAACGTCCCCGCAGGTGAGGCGCTGCGTAGGTCCAAGCTGCTGTTGGCTGCAGAGATGCATCGACGCCAGGGGTATCTCGATGGTGAAGACCAAAAAACGCTGATCTCCTTTGTTCTCTTTGGTGATCCACTTTACAACCCGGCCGTCCAACTCGCCCGTCCCGGACAAAAGTTGGTCGTCCGCAGAAAATCCCGGCCGAAGGAAATGAAGACCGTATGTGCGCTCGGTGTAGGGGACCTCACCGACGTCGACAATCCAGCGGAAATCGAACGGGTGAAAACCATTGTCTCCAAATATCTGCCGGGAATGGTGGATGCGCAGTGCCGAATCCATCCACAACCCATGTATGGTTGTGAGAGCAATCAACATCAATGCCCCTCCAATCAGCTTGGGATCAAACGACTCATTGCGGGCGAACAATCGACGCGCGTGTATACGTTCGCCAAGCACGTCGTGGACGGTTCTCACCGCCACGCCCACTTCGCCCGCCTCACACTGGACACCAGCGGCAAGGTGCTTAAGTTCTCGGTCTCTCGATGAGCCGATGCAGGCATAAATCTTGCATGATATCCAGCCAATGAGGAACACAATCGCGATGACACCTGCCGTTTCTCGTCTTGGTTACGTCTACAGAAATGATGATCGCCACTATACACAAGACGACCTGCGTATCTGGCTGCCGATCCTCGAATCGCTCAATACACGCTGGCTGACGCTGTATGCCTCCAGTGAGCGCACTGTTCCCGAACATTTTCTTGCCGGCATCCTCGAGGCGGGGATCGAACCCGTGATCATGATCCGTGGCAAATTGGGAGAATCGCATCCCAACGCACTGCAGCCGCTGCTGCGAAGTTACGCTCGCTGGGGAGTCCATTACGTTGTCGTGTTCGACCGCCCCAACCTTCGCCAAAATTGGAAAGACGCAGCTTGGAATCAAAAAGGCATCGTTGAACGCTTTCTCGATCAAACCATCCCCTTGTGGGAATTCCAACAATCCGTGGGTCTGAAACCAGTATTCGCACCACTTGAACCTGGTGGTGATTATTGGGACACGGCCTTTCTACGAAGTGCCTTCGAATCACTAGCCTGCCGTGGTAAATCCGATTTGATTAACGACTTACATTTGGGTGTTTATGCCTGGACCTTCGGTAGACCGCTCGATTGGGGTTCGGGAGGCCCTTCCCGATGGCCCGAAGCGCTTCCGTATCACACTCCACCCAATTGCCAGGACCAGATCGGATTTCGCACATTCGAGTGGTACGCAGATCTGGCCGCTCAGGTCATCGGGCATACTCCGCCGATGCTCGTTCTCGCCGGTGGCGCTATTCCCGATTCTGAGATGGTAGCTGGCTACAGCAGCGCCCAGATCGAACAGAACGTAAGTATTCTGCGTGCCTTAAACGGCAGGGACCTTCCCCCGTACGTCCTCAATTTTGCCTTTTACTGCCTGGCTGCGAATTCTGATCTGCCAGGGAGCAATGCAGCCTGGTACACGAAGGAAGGGAAACCCGGACCAGTTGTTGAAGCCATTCAGAAGGTTTTGCACTCGCAGGAAAAAACGCCTGCAATTCCCACGCCGAAATCGTTGAACCACTACGTCTTGTTGCCGCCTGACGTGGAATTGAAGACTGCCTTCGCGGAACTATACGGATTTATCCAGAAACACAAGCCCATTCTTGGGTTTTCGGAAACAGAAGCACGCATGGCGTACAAAGTCACTCTTTTTGGTGCAGAGACCGAGTTTCCAGGATTACTCGAGCGGGAATTGGCAGATTCCGGCTGCGTGGTCGATCGGATCGTCGCAGGAAATAAAGCCATCGACGACGCTCCACCAGGATCATTTCATCCTCGCCCGTCGATTAAATACTCACCTCTCGGAGGTTCATGATGTCTGAAATGCAGGATAGCATCGGACGCGTAAGCATCAAAGTGTTTGGGCTGGGAGGTGGCGGTTCAAATGCGGTCGACCGGATGATCCAGTTGGGTTTAACGGATGTTGACTTTATCGCCGCGAACACCGATCGCCAGGCACTCAGCTCCAGCCTTGCTCCCACCCGCATCCAGCTGGGCCCGCGCATTACACGAGGTCTGGGCGCTGGAGGTGACCCGCGCATTGGTGCTTCCGCTGCGATGGAAAGCAGCCAGGAAATCGCAAAGGCACTCAAGGGCGCCGACATGGTATTTATTACCGCCGGCATGGGAGGCGGAACGGGAACTGGCGCAGCCCCTGTCGCCGCAGAAATCGCCAAAGAAATCGGCGCGGTCGTCGTCTCGGTCGTGACACTGCCCTTTGCGTTCGAGATGAAGCGTCGCGCGCAAAACGCGCTCGAAGGGGTTCGAAAACTGCAGCCCTACTCGCATACGTTGATTACCGTCCCCAATGACCGACTGCTTCAAATTGCCCCCAAGGATCTCAGTCTGGAAGTGGCATTTCGATTGGCCGACGATGTCTTGCGGCAAGGCGTTCAAGGGATCGCCGAGTTGATCATGCGTCCGGGTTTGATGAACGTCGACTTCGCCCACGTACGCCAATTAATCCTCAGCGGCGGCGGCGCATTGATGGCAATCGGATTGAGCGAAGGTCCGAACAAGGCCAAGGAAGCCACGCATCAAGCAATGAACCATCCACTGCTGGAGATCGACAGCATTTCCCAAGCCTCCGGCGTTTTGGTCCATTACACTGGCGGGTCGGATTTGACGCTTCACGAAGTCGGAGACGCAGTCGAGGACTTGCGTCAAATGCTGCCTCCGGATTGCGATCTGATACTCGGCGCATCAACCGACGACATGATGTCCGGTCGTGCACAGGTAATCCTCATCGTCACCGGCATCGGTGGCCGCCCCATACGTGTTCTGGGAACAGAACAATCGTTTGCCATGGAAGAAATCCCGGCGGAGCAAAGTGTACTCGTCCAAGACAACCTTGATCTCCCGGCGTTTTTACGCCGCAGAGCGTCGATCGGATGAGGTCTTACGATGGATAAATCGACGATTTCGAAGCTGACCAAACAGGTTACCGGTAAATTTCCGGAAATGGAGGGCGTGCGTCCAAGCTTAAGGCGAAAGGGTGACACTCATAACGGTGCACAATACGAACTGACATTCAAAGGTTGCGCCAAATTACCCGGAGGAAAAACGATGCGGCGCGTCGTTCGGGTAGTTGCAGACGAGAAGGGTCGCATCCTTCGCATGAGCACGTCAAAATAAAATGACTGAAATCTATCAAACCACATTATCACACCTACGTATAGCATTTTGGCGATCCGTTGCCAACGTTCTGGGCTGGGTTATTCGCTGCAAGTCAGGAGAAGACAACCCCCTAACCTATGCCCCTTACCTCATTGCGGGATTCGGATCCTACTTCGCCGGGAAGGCATTCGCTGGTTTAATCATACGCGTTTTGCTCTTCTGAAACTGTTCGCCTCGGATTGCCGCATTACTGCAGCCAGAGTAAAATCTGGACGTGTGAAGGTAGCCACACGTCAATATCTGAGTCCATAATGAAGAGAGAATCTTCCCGCGTCCCCCTACTTTCAATCGCCATCTTCTGCTTTGTCGTAGGAGCCCTCAGCGTTCTCATCAACCTATCCAAGCAGGATGATTCACTAGATCGAGCCACGCCTACCGAAAGCCCATCCAATTCAAGCCTGAGAACAGCGCTGATCCTGGGAGTAGACCGTTTTAATCAACCCGAGCCGCAATTGCTGGCCGTGTGGCTTGCTACGTTTCAGTTTCCCGATAAACAAATCGTTCTCCTCGGGCTTCCCACGAATTTTCAATCTCCCGAATCCCCCATTCCGCTTGCAAATTTATTTGGCTGGAATCCCGATTCTGGAGTTGAGGGCAGCTTTCTGGCTGCCATCAAACAATCCACAGGCAGCGAAATCGAAGTCGTGCTTGTCTTGGACGAAGTCGGCTATGCATCGTTGATCGAATTCCTCGAGGGAATCACGTTGACCGGGAATTACATGGATGGACCGACGGTGATCAGCGCTCTGCGGGTATTTTACGACGACCCCCTAATCTCCCTCGAAGCGCAAGCGAAAATCCTGCGCGCCCTCGCCGAACGCGTGGAGACTTTGGGAGCATCCCCGAACCTTACCTCCCTCTTCAACTTGATCCCAGAGCATGCTTACACATCCGAATCACCTTCGGTCATCGCCGTTACTTTCGGTTTGTTGCTGCCGTTGCGTTCTGAAGCGATTCGCGTCGAAGAATGGCAGGGACCAAATTGACGAATCAATTCATACTTGATTTTCTTAGCGAGTCCGTCTATCCTTTATATCGTTATACTGAATATCATCGGACATGATTCCCAGACATACATAGCTTTATGTGGTAAAAAGGTAGTGAAGGAAATCGGAGACGCCGTTCGATTTCACCGTAGTCCAACTCTCTTTTAAGGAGGAGATGATGAAACGATTTACCCTATTCAGTTTAATCTTGATCGGCAGTCTATTTATCGGAGCCTGCAAAGCAGGAACGGCGACGGAAGAAATGGCTCCCGCTGAAGGAAACATGAACGATCTCGGTGGGCGCGAAATCCGCGTCGGTGTGGAAAACGCCTACCCGCCCTTCAACTACATCGACGAAGAGACGAACGAGCCAGGTGGTTGGGACTACGATGCGGTTGATGCCATTTGTGAAGTGATCAATTGCTCGCCCGTTTACGTTGAAGCCGCCTGGGATGGCATTTTCGAAGCCACCGCCGCAGGTGAGTACGATGTCGTCGCAGACGGCGTCACGATCACCGCCGAGCGCGATGAGGTTGTGGATTTCTCCGTGCCCTACATGGTCATCGCACAATACATCGTCGTTCGTTCCGATGAGACCGTTATCGTCGACGAAGCCAGCTTGATTGCCAGCGACGTCACTGTCGGCACGCAGATCGGCACGACCAACGAAGCTAAGGCGATCGAGATGGTGGGCGAAGACCGCGTTCAGAGCTACGACACCTTCGACCTGCCCATTCAGGCGCTCATGTCCGGCGACGTCGGTGCGGTCATCATGGACGAAGAAGCGGCCAAAGGGTTTGTGGAACAGAACCCGGATGAGATCATGCTGCTTTCGGAACCTGTTACCGGCGCTGAGGAACTCGGTTTCGTCTTCCAGCCGGGAAGCGACCTGGTCGAGCCCTTCAACTATGCCATCGCACAGCTTGAAGCGAATGGCACCCTCGACACGCTCTACGACAAGTATTGGGGCAAAGAGTAGATACATCGATCAGAAAAAAGGGGCCGCGGGCAATCCGCGGCCCCTTTTTTCTAGCAAGCAGGAGGGATTTCTTGTCCGTATCCAATCCAATCAATTCAAAAAAGCGTAAAGAACCGGGGATTATGCCCATCTCGACACGTCTAAAGATTCTACCCTGGTGGGCGCTCTTCTTGTTGTTTCTTGGCGTTCTGCTCATTTATGCAATTATAAATCGTGAGAATTATCGCGACGCTTTTGACTTCATCGCTCCAGGCTTGCAAGTTACCCTGACGGCCAGTGTGATCGCTTTCACCATCGCCCTTGTGGTTGGTTTGATCATGGGTATGGGACGCATCTCGTCGAATCCCATTACATACAACATTGCCACTTTCTACGTCGAAGTCGTGCGCGGCATCCCCATGATCGTAATCATTATCTACGTTGCTTTTGTATTGGTGCCGCTCGTCGTTCAGGGCGCGAACAGCCTTGGCAATCTAATTCTCGAAACCAGCTGGCTTGCTTTTATCGAAGGTTTGGGCAGTAAACTATCGACTATGGACATCACGCAAATCGATCCGCTTGTACGTGCCATTTCTGGATTGGCATTTGGTTACGGTGCATATGAAGCGGAAGTATTTCGTGCGGGAATCCAATCCATCGAGCGTGGCCAGATGGAGGCTGCACGATCGCTCGGCATGAGCTACTTCCAGGCGATGAGGCACGTCATTCTCCCGCAGGCCATCCGCGTGATCCTTCCACCCCTCGGAAACGACCTCATCGCCATGCTAAAAGACTCTTCCCTCATCTCGGTTCTCGCCGTTCGCGACTTGACGCAGTTGGGGAAGTTGAATCGTTCACGCACGTTTCGAACCTTCGAAACATGGAACACGGTTACTTATCTGTACCTCTCCATGACGCTGTTAGGCTCCATGGGTGTGAAGATCCTGGAGAGGCGCTTACAATCCGGAGAAGCCATCACGACTTCCATCAACAACGTATTTCGTCAGTTGAGACAAAGCCTGTCTCGGAAACAAGTCATCGATTGAAATCAGTCTACCATCGCAGCAAAGGAGTTGCCGTACGTTGAGCGAAAAGATCATCGAAGTTCGGAACGTGTCGAAAAGCTTCAAGCACGTCCAAGCCTTGTCGAATATCGACCTCGATGTCAATCGAGGTGAAGTCGTCTTCATCTTCGGACCGAGTGGCGGTGGAAAATCGACCTTGTTGCGCTGCATCAATCGACTCGAAACCGTCGACGAAGGTGAAATCGTCGTCGATGGGATCCGTGTCACGGATGCGAAACCCGATCTGGATAGCCTGCGGGCCGAAGTAGGAATGGTTTTCCAGTTGTTCAATCTCTTTCCACATCTTACCGTAGTTAACAACATCACATTGGCCCAGGAATTGATCCGCAAGCGCGACCGCCAAGAGGCATACGAAATTGCCACGAACTTGCTCAAACGTGTCGGGCTTCCCGAGAAGGCGGACGCCTTTCCTGACCAACTCTCGGGAGGACAGAAGCAACGCGTCGCAATTGCTCGTGCGCTCGCCATGAATCCGAAAATCATGCTCTTCGATGAACCCACTTCTGCGTTGGACGCTGAGATGATCCGCGAGGTACTCGACGTGATGATGTTGCTGGCCCAGGAAGGAATGACGATGGTCGTCGTTTCCCACGAGATGGGATTTGCTAAAGCGGCATCCGATCGAATGGTTTTCCTGGCGGACGGTAAACTCGTTGAAGAAGGCCCAACAGATCAACTCTATGCCCATCCCAAAGAGGCAAGGACCAAGGCGTTTTTCGACCAAATTCTTTATTAAAAAGTACGGGGATGCGAGAATGCATCCCTTTTGAGAGTGCGCTGGGCGGGGGTCGAACCCGCACGCCTTGCGGCACATGGCCCTCAACCATGCCTGTCTGCCAGTTCCAGCACCAGCGCTTGATCGCAATTTTTTAATTCTGCGGTATTATAGCCCAGGCACGACGGTTGTCAACATGTAAGCAGATCGCCGTCCATATCTCTTCCAGGACCAGCATCTATCAGCGTCCAGGAATCGAATTATTACAAGAACACTGACTGGAGGGCATTCCCGATGCGAATCGTAGTTGACGCAATGGGCAGTGATAATTATCCTCAACCGGAAATCGACGCTGCAATCCGAGCCGCTGAGCATTGGGCGGAACCCATCCTTCTGGTCGGTCAGAAAGAACTCCTCCAGCCTTTACTCGATTCTCGTAAGATACCAAGCGAACTCATAGAGGTCATCCATGCACCCGAGGTGCTCGAAATGACCGATAAGCCTGCCTCTGCGGCGCGCGGCAAATCCACAAATTCTATGGCCGTTGGAATGGACCTGCTGAAAAGCGGCCGGGCAGACGCTTTTGTCACTGCTGGAAACACCGGTGGCGCGATGGCCAATGCGCTGTTCCGCATCGGCAGGATTCGTGGTGTAAAACGCCCCGCCGTCACTGGATGTATTCCCGTCCAAAGCGGTTTCGCCGTCGTGCTCGACATCGGCGCGAATGCGGATTGTAAACCGGAATACCTGCATCAATTCGCCATCATGGGTGTTGTTTATGCCGAGAAGGTGTTCGGCATCGAGAAACCGAGAGTCGCGCTGCTCTCGAACGGTGAGGAACCAGGGAAAGGCAACATGCTCGTCAAGGAGACATTTCCAATTCTCGAGGCTTCTGGCCTGAATTTCATCGGTAACGTGGAGCCGAAAGAGGTCTATCGCGGGGATGCCGACGTCGTCGTGACCGACGGTTTTTCTGGTAACGTGTTCATTAAGACCAGTGAAGCCGTAGCCAGCTTCCTGACCAAGACCATTCGCTCCGAGATCAAGGTGTCCTTTATCTCTTCAATCGGGGGATTGTTGGCCAAACCCGCCTTCAGCCGGGTAGGAAAGAAGCTCGATTCATCCGAATACGGAGCCGCATTGCTGCTCGGTGTAGATGCACTGGTCTTCATCGGCCATGGACGTTCAAACAGTAAAGCGATGTTCAACGCAATCCGCATGGCCAGACAAGCCGTTCAAAATGACGTGCTCAACGCCGTTCGGATGGCAATTCAATCACGCCTCGACGTCGTGCGGGACAAGGAGACAGAATGAGCGCGGATGCCGCTGATCGACGACGCGTGGTAATCACTGGTTTAGGCGTAGTAACGTGTCTTGGCATGGAGGTTGAGCAATTCTGGCAAGCGCTGCTCAATGGTGAATCCGGCATTCGTCGAATCGATACCTTCGACACTTCCGACCTGCCATGCCAGATCGCTGGGCAGGTACGGGAATTAGATTCGCACGAATTCATCCCTGTAAAACAGGCACGGCGGATGTCGCGTGTTTCAAGATTTGCTATGGTGGCCGCGCAAAAGGCAGTCGCCGATTCCAAATTACCTCTGCCGCTGGAGAACCCCGAGCGAGTGGGGGTATATTTCGGCACAGCGATCGGGGGACTGGAACGTGCTGATGAAGGTCTTCAGCAAATGCGAAGTACGGGATGGAATCGCATCAATCCATTCATCATCCCCTCTGCGCTTCCCAACATGCCTGCATTCCATGTTACATTGCATTACGGTGCATTCGGCCCCAATTGCACCTACACCACGGCTTGTGCGACCGGGACGCAATCCGTTGGAGAAGCCGCCCACGCCATTCGCTGCGGCAAGGCAGATGTTGTAATCGCAGGCGGCGCAGAAGCCTTGATTGAGCGCTACACTGTCGCTGGGTTCGCGAACATGCGGGCTTTACCTACAAGCTATAATGATGCGCCGGAACGTGCTTCCCGGCCATTCGACGCCAAGCGTGAAGGTTTTGCTTTTTCCGAAGGCGCCGCATTTCTCATTCTTGAAAGTTTGGAACACGCGCGGGAGCGAAAAGCAAAAATCTACGCAGAAGTAGCCGGATACGCTTGTTCCAATGACGCCTACCATGTCGCAGCGCCGGACCCCTCTGCGGCCGGCGCTACGCGCACCATGGAATGGGCAATCAAAGATGCAGGCATCCAGCCGAAGCAGATCAGCTACATCAACGCCCATGGCACCTCGACGCTCGCCAACGATGCCATGGAGACCAAGGCGATCAAGAAGTTGTTTGGTGATTACGCCTACCAAATTCCAATATCGTCGACAAAATCTATGATCGGACATGCAATGGGAGGTTCGGGCGCCATCGAGGCCGCTGTTTGTGCGCTAAGCATCGACCGGGGAAAGATTCACGGAACGCTGAACTATGAGTACCCGGATCCCGAACTCGACCTGGATTACGTAACTGATGGAATGCGGGAGATGGACCTCGACTTCGTGCTGTCAAACTCTTTTGGTTTGGGAGGCCAGAATGCATGCATCGTACTCCAGCGCGTGGATTGATCTGCCGGCGTAAAATTGAAACCATGACCAGGAGGCAACCCCTTCGTGATGACAAACAGAAACACTCTTGGTAAATCGAATTCAAGCTCAACAGGACGCCGCGTTGTAATCACCGGCATGGGCATGATCTCGCCTGTTGGACTCAGTAAGGAAGACAGCTGGGCTGCATTTACAGCCGGTAGATCCGGCGTGGTCCGCATCACTTCGCTGGACGCAAGCAACTATCCATGTCAGATCGCCGGCGAACTCAAGGGTTTTGATCCACTCAATCACATTCCGGCCAAGAAAATTCGCAACATGGCTTCCTCCAGCCAACTTGCAGTAGCCGTGACAGATGAAGCGCTCGAAGACTCTTTTCTCGATCTGGATCGAATTAACCGTGACGACGTTGCGGTGATCCTCGGTCACGCCGGTGGAATGAGCGTCGAAGAAACCGAAAAATCGATCCAGCAGTTGGCCTCGAGCCGTTTGGGACGCTTATCCCCCTTCCAAATCCTGAAGGGATGGCCGAATAAACCGTCCTACTTTATCGCCGAAAAATATCAATTTCGCGGCTACAACAGCACGGTGACCACAGCCTGCGCCGCAGCCACCCAGGCCATCGGAGATGCAATGCGTCTCATTCGCCTAGGGGAATTTGACGTTGCCGTAACCGGCGGCGCGGAATACATGGTTTCCGAAATTGCTCTGGCCGGCTTTTGTGCCATGCGGGCCTTGGCAACGAGTTACAACGACGATCCCGCAAAAGCAATGCGGCCGTTCGATGCCGATCGGGAGGGTTTTGTTTCCGCCGGGGGCGCCGGCATCCTGATACTCGAAGAGTTGGAACACGCACTCGCGCGTGATGCCCGTATCTATGCGGAAGTGCTCGGAGCAGGTGTTTCCAACGATGCCTACCACATGATCATACCGGATCCGGAAGGCAGTGGCGCAGCACTCGCGATTCAGCGCTGTCTCACTGATGCCCGCCTGTCGATCGAAGATGTCGACTACATTAACGCGCACGGAACATCCACCCCCGTTGGGGATATCGCCGAAACGAAAGCGATCAAGAAAGTTTATGGACAAAGAGCCTACGACATACCGGTTAGCTCCACCAAATCCATGATCGGGCATATGATGGGAGCTTCGGGCTCCGTCGAAGCGATCGTTTGTGCGCTCTCCATACGCGACGGCATCATCCACCCCACTATCAATTACGAGACACCGGATCCCGAGTGCAATCTGGATTATGTGCCCAACAAGGCACGTGAAGCCAAGATCGACGTCGCTATATCCAATTCGTTCGGTCTCGGTGGCCAAAACGCTTGCCTGGCCTTAGGCCGCTTCGAAGGCTGATCCTTTGGTGTAAATTGTATTGAGATAATGGCTCTACAAAGAAAGCGCCGGGCGATTACCCGGCGCTGTTGTTTCATCCATCACGCATGAATCACTCACTCAAAAAATCGTCCAGCGCTTCTTTGCTGATGCGATAGGCTTTGCCGATCTTCTTGGCCTTCAAATCACCTGCTTCGATGGCGGCAATCACGTCCTCTTCGGCGACCTTCAAGTAGGCTGCCGCTTCAGAGGGGGTCATCACATCCGGCACGCTCGCAGCCGCACCACCCTGTCCCGCTCCAGCATCTCGGCCTCGAATCGCATCTCTCAGCGCGTCACCGATGCCCATCCCGGCGCCGATTCCTGCGGTCAAGCCCGCCCCACCCGAGGGATTCTGTGCCGCGTCACGCATGGCATCCGCGGCTTGAAGCTGCGTATACGTCGCCATATCGAGCATACCCATGTCCCGCAGCTCTTCTGCGGATTTGTCCGAAGGCTTGAGGCTCTCGATATAAAAAGACTTCAGAGTCAATCCAAGTGCTTTGAAATCATCCTGAGCCTTGACGCGAACCCCGGCACCGATTTCCTCCACCAATCCGATTAACTCCGGAACGGTCTTGGCGCTCGTTGTCTCGCCGAGCAGGTCCTGCAGTTTGGAGAGCAACATGGATCGCAGCCGGCCTTGAATTTCCTTTGTGGAATAGATACCTGCCGTGCCTACGATCTGCGTCACGAACTGCTGAGCATCAAAGACTTGATAACTGTAAGTGCCGTATCCCTGCAGCAATGCCACACCCAGTGCCATACCTGGATTGCGAACAAGAATAGGCTGTGGTGTGCCCCACTTTTGGTCCGCAAATTCACGCTTCGATACGAAGTACACTTCCGCCGTAAACGGGGACCGCCCTTTGAATGCCGTTCCGATCAGATCGATCAACAAGGGTATGTTCGCCGTGCTTATCGTGTGCCGTCCGGCGCTAAAAGAATCCAACGCCTTCCCGTCTCGGAAAAACACAGCAGTCTGGGCTTCCCGCACAATGACCTGACTGCCGATACGGAAATCTCCTGCACCGCTCTCTGGGATGCGATGCACGATTTCTTCACGCATTTCATCCGGATGTTCAACTACGTCGAATATTCGAGCCATGTCATTCTCTCCTCATCTACTCAAGTTCAGCCGTTTCGAGGATGACCTCGTCACGCCGATCATAGGCAGCGATTGCCTGTTGGCAAACGACAACCAGATTGTGAATGGATTCCGGAAGTTCTTCGGTAGCCATCGTGGATGTGAGACCATCGATGGCAGCGGATACCTCATTCATCCCTTCCAGTAAAGCGAGATCAAATTGGTAGAGTTGATCTAATTCTTCTTGTTTGATGCGAACGGCGTCGAAGAATCCTGCGTAACCATACGACGCACCGGCGATGCGATCGATAAATCCCCGCAGTTTGACGGCCGCAGACTCGATGTCGTCAACATACTCGAGTTTTCCTTCGGAGACCAGTTGTTTTTGCAGTTCGGAAATGCGGCTCCACTGCTCCTCGTAGCGTTCTGCGACAGTCTCGCGCAGCATTTTATCGGCATCCCGCCTTCGTTCCCGATCGTAATACCCAAAAAAGCCTGCAACAAAGTTTTGGATTTTACCGATTAAATCTTTTCCCTCCGTGGCTTTCTCCATGGGATCGCCCATGATTCACTCCTTGTAGCTTTATATATCTTCCAAGCGGTCTGATCAGATTATAGCTTGTACAAGTTCGAGCAGCAACCGAAACCGTCCTATCCTTTATTCCTAACGCTCTACATCGTACCTCGATGTGGGCATATCACGAGTATAATTTACGCGATTCGGGTGCCGAACTCTATTTGTAGGTTTGCGTAATGCCGTTATCTGACCAGAAGATCCAATCCGGCCGTTATTCCGTCATCCCGCGCACGCTCTGCTTTCTCCTGAGAGACGAGCAGCTTCTCCTGCTGCGCATCGCACCAGACCGAGGGGCATGGAGTGGACAACTCAACGGTATCGGCGGCCATATTCAACGCGGGGAAGATCCACTGAGTTCAGCCAGGCGGGAAATTCTGGAAGAAACCGGTCTGAAACCATCGAAGCTGCGCCTTTGCGGTGTCATCATTATCGATGTTCATGATGAACGCGGTATCGGTCTATACGTCTTCGTTGGAGAGAGTCCATCCGCTGAGCTGCGTGCTAGCCCGGAAGGCGAACCAATTTGGGTACCGCTAGAATCCCTCCACGATCTGAATTTGGTGGAAGATTTACCCGTGATCATCCCGCGTGCTCTCAATTGCTACGCTTCGGGGGAACCTTTTTCTGCAGTATATCGCTACAACGAAGATGGGAAATTGACCATCGACTTGTTGCCGTAATGGGTCACGAACTTCCGTGCAGATAGAAAATCAAGAGGGTATTTCCGTACTTGCGTCGATCGAACTCCGTAAGATGCTGCAGCTTGAGGTCTTCAGCTTCCATGGGGTGCAATTGAGCGATCACCCAGGCATCCGGGTTGAGTACTCCAGGATTGTGGTCTATCGCCATGACGGACTGCGACCAAAGCCCCTTATACTGCGGTGGCGCAACGTAAACGTAGTCGAATGCCGTTTTAACGGGTCGAGTGAGAAACGCCAACGCGTCGGTATGCAGGACGCGCGCTCGCGATTCAAATCCGGTTAGCCCCAGGTTCTTTTCAACCGTCTCGATTGCTCGGCGGTTGTTGTCCACGAACACGACGGGTTGCGCCCCTCTGCTGATCGCCTCGATCCCCACGCTTCCCGTTCCTGCAAACAGATCTAAAAATGTGCTTCCGTCAATTTCAACGCCAATAATATTGAACAGCGCTTGCTTCACCCGATCCCCGATAGGACGCACGCCTCGATCCGGAACCCGGAGCAGTTTTCTTCCCCTTGCCTCGCCTGCAATTACACGGATACCACTCATTATATCAGGATGGCTACACGCAATTTACTGCGTCGCGAGCGGCGATAATATTTGCATGCGGTGCGATGATGGGGACTACACAACCTGTCCCGAGAACCACGCCGCGACCATCCGTGGAAGCAAGGGCATCCTGCGCCTCCTCCGCAACCGCAGCGGCATCTTTATACACCATTGATTCCCGGCGAATGCCACCACACACGGCGCCGCGCACGTGTGACTTTCCCGTGCGTAGATCAGGCCATGTCTCTCGATCGTGCCAGTTAACAACTTGCACGGGATATTCTTGCGCCAGGTCAAAGATGAGCGCCTCGCCGTGCAAATGAAGTACGTTGCACCATCCCCTTGCAGCTCGCTCCAAGACACGTTGGTCGTACACTTTCCCAAAACGATCATACGATTCTGCATCGAAATAGCGGTAGGAGGCATGTTGAATCGCATAAAAAATGCCGTCGCAACCCATCTCGAAGGCCGCATCAACGAATTTAACGGTGCTTTCGGCAATGATGTCGAGTCCCGTCGCGACATTCTTTGGATCACGATGTATATCGGCCAATAAATGATCGCTCCCGGCCAGGTTCTTCGCTTGCGCCAACGGACTGAATATGGTTTGGATGACGGGAACGTCCGCCTCAAGATATCCTTTAAGGTATTCCAAACAGCGTAGTTGGTCGCCGAGATGCCCCTTTTTGGGATCCAACCTGGGCAATTTCGTCCAATCCTGGGGGGATTGAATGACACGCTGCGTGTAATCCCGCGTTCCCTCCGTTGCGCCTCGCCACTCGTCTTGAACGCCCCAATCCTTTAAACAAAAAGACGATGCCGGCGTGACCTTAACAAAATCGAAGTCGTACGTCTTTTGAAACAGCGCGATCGCCTTGGCCAGCAGTTCGGGTTCCTGGTCGTCTACCGGGAAATGGCGCCACAAAGCTACCGGAGGCCGATCTGCCACCTCCCCAGCGAATGCTGCTTCCAATCGTTCTCGTTTTGTGGACATTAAACTCCCTCAATCATCACGCGATAACGATCCTACGATTCACAAAAGGGATGGGATCGCGTCAGGCTGATCCGCCACAACCACACCGGCAGATTCCAGCGCTTGTATTTTATCTGCGGCCAAACCGGAGCCTCCCTCGACGATCGCTCCAGCGTGCCCCATTCGTTTCCCGGGCGGCGCTGTTTGACCGGCGATGAAGGCGACCACGGGTTTCGTCATGTGATCGCTGATGTATTCCGCTGCGAGTTCCTCATCCTTGCCGCCAATTTCTCCAATCAACACGACTTTATCGGTATGCGGGTCGGCTTGGAACATGCCCAACACATCGATAAAGGACGTCCCGTTGACCGGGTCGCCACCAATTCCTACACAAGTCGATATCCCGATACCTGCTTGCTTCAAGGCGTAAAGGACTTCGTAGGTTAACGTTCCCGATCGAGAGACGAGGCCTACAGTGCCAGGCTGTGTGATGTGGCCGGGAATGATGCCGGCTTTGCATTCGCCTGGGGTCAGGATGCCCGGACAATTGGGGCCAACCAATCGTACGCCTTTTTGGTCCGTGTACTGGTGGACTCGCATCATGTCCTGAACGGGAATGCCCTCCGTGATGCAGATGCACAACGGCAAACCGGCATCCGCCGCCTCCAACATCGCGTCGACGGCAAATCTTGCCGGAACAAAGATCACACTGGCATTCGCACCGGTCGTCTCGACTGCGCTTTTTACCGTATCGAAAACCGGAATCTTGCCATCGTATACCCATTCCCCGCCTTTACCGGGGGTGACACCCGCTACGACCTTCGATCCGTATTCAATCATGCGCACGGTATGGAAAAAACCTTCGCGGCCCGTGATCCCTTGCACCAGAAGGTTCGTGTTCGCATCGATGAGAATGCTCATGCTGGCAGTCCCTCCGCCGATAATTGAATGGCTTTCTGTGCGGCGTCACCCAGGGACGTCGCCACGACCATGTCCGCATTGCGCAGCAAGTGCCGTCCCTCCTCCTCGTTGGTGCCTACCAGCCGAACGACCATGGGTGGATTTCCTTCGACTTCTTGCATCGCCGTGAGTATCCCGCGTGCCACCTCATCACAACGTGTTATGCCTCCAAATATGTTGATCAACACCGCGCGCACGCCTTCGTCTTTCAGGATCAGGTTGAAAGCTGCGGCAACTTTATCTGCACCGGCTCCTCCACCGATGTCCAGGAAATTCGCCGGTTCTCCGCCGTAGAGCTTGATGACATCCATGGTTGCCATGGCCAATCCCGCACCGTTGACCATGCATCCAATGCTCCCATCCAATTTCACGTAGGACAGGCTGAAGCGACGCGCTTCCCGTTCGGCCGGCTCTTCTTCATCCAGATCGCGCATCTCCGCCAGTTCAGGCCGGCGATACAGCGCGTTGTCGTCGATGATCATTTTTCCATCCAGGGCAAGCAGGCGCTGATCTCCTGAGATCACCAGGGGGTTGATTTCGGCCAGGGTCGCGTCGGTGTTTACATAAGTGTCGTACAGGCCGCGAACGATGTTTCCGAATTCCTGCCAATACTCACGCGACAATCCGATCGATGCCGCCAACTGCCTTGCTTGATATTGACGCATTCCCAACAAAGGATCGACGTGCACCCGTACGATTTTTTCGGGCATCGTTTTCGCCACTTCTTCGATATCCACGCCGCCTTCAGCGGAAGCGATGATCACCGGACAACGCCGGCCGCGATCGTTCGTTACGCTGAGATAAATCTCCGATTGGACGTCCGCCGCCTCGTCGATCAGAACCCGATTTACGGGCAAGCCCCTCACGTGCATCCCCAATACACGCGTGGCCATCTCTTCCGCTTCTTCTGGCGAATCAACCAGCCGAATGCCACCCGCTTTGCCGCGTCCGCCGACAAGCACTTGCGCTTTGACCACGACGCGGCCGCCCAGCTCCTGCGCCACGACTTTCGCTTCCTGAGCCGTCATAGCGACACGACCTCGCGGGATCGGAATGCCGTGTTGAGAAAATAACTGCTTGGACCGATACTCATGAAGCTTCATTCAGACTCCTATTCCCCCGCTTGTCGGCTTTTCGCCTCCGCTCGACGTTCGAGCTTGGTGCCGGGAAGTTTTTTCCTGGCAAGCGCTGCAGCAGCTTGTACTCGGATTTCGAAAGAAAGCGCCACGTTCCAGGTTGTAAATTCCCGAGTTTGATCGGGCCAATTCGTACTCGAATCAACCTTCGGACTTCAAGCCCCAACGCTCGCATCATTTCGCGAATCTGCCGCTTGCGCCCCTGCCGTAATACAATGCGCACCCAGGGTATGTCCGTCGAGAAATTTTCCCGCCAAATACGTGCCGGTAGAGATTTTACCCCTTCTGGAAGCATCACGCCGTCTGTCAAGTTCGTTAACTGGGCATCATCCGGCATTCGATCCAACAAGACGCGATACTCTTTTTCATGTTCGTAACGTGGGTGGAGAAGAAGGTTGGCCAACTCGCCATCATTGGTAAGCAGGAGCAATCCCTCACTCCGCAGATCGAGCCTTCCTACGATAAAGGTACGTTGTGGGATGTCGACCAGATCGAAAACCGTCCGATTTCCGCCCTGCGAACGGCGGGACGAAAGCACGCCCGGCGGTTTATTGACTGCGATGTATACGGACTTTTCCTTCGAATCAATGCGTTCACCGTCCACGTATATCGCGTCAACATCCGCATCCGCTTTCATTCCGAGTGTGGCGACACGTCCATTTACCACCACACGCCCAGCACTGATTAAGGCTTCACAAGTACGTCGTGAACCAAGACCCGTTCTCGCAAGTATCTTTTGCAGTCTTTCCGGCATCAGCCTTCCGATTGTGATTCCCCAGGATCTCCCGAACTGCCTCCCTCTTCGGTCGATGGCAGCTTTTCGAGGTTTAATGGGGGAAGCTGTCCCAGAGATTCGATTCCAAATTGCTGGAGAAATTCCGCCGTCGTCGCATAGAGTATCGGTCTTCCTGGTGTTTCACTTCTGCCGGTCTCCTCGATGAGACCGTAACGCAGTAACGTGCGCAGCACGCTGTCCGAATTTACACCCCGCACGGCATCGATCTGCGGTCGAGTGACAGGTTGTTGGTAGGCAATGATGGAAATCACTTCCAACGCCGCGGGGGTTAGACGGGACGTGCTATCCAGTTGAAGGAATCGCTCCACGTCCTCGGAAAGTTCTGGCGCTGTCGTCAGTTGAAAGAGCGAACGGTGGCGCTGCAACCTCAGACCGCGGCTCTTCAGGTCTTCATCCAACGTTTCCACAGCTTTCTGTACCAGGCGAGGCGAAGTGCCAAGCGCGGTTGCCAACTGCGAAATGGATACCGGTGCTGACGATACGAAAAGCAGCGCTTCTACACGAGGGGCCAGGTGATCCGCATTTTCCTCGGAAGCGGATGCACGAACAGCCGTGCTATAATCACCTTCGGATTCTTTATCTGGAGTGGAAGTCTTTGTTGTCACCAAACCTGCTCACCAAGCGTCGAATTTATACATCAGCAGCAGCGATCATGATGCTGATCGCAAGTCTTGCCTGCCAGTTGAACTTGGGCGGACCTGAACCACCTGGCGACCCGATCCCCATTCAGGAAAACGCCGCCTTCAATCTCACGGAAATGTGGCAATCGGCGTTGCTGGATGCTGTGAAGTCCGGCCAGGTCATCGTCATACTGAATGAAATTCAGCTCACGTCACTTCTCAACCAGCGCATGGCGGAGAAGGAAAAACCGCTGCTGCTCGAACCACAAGTCTTCTTGCGTGAGAATATGATCCAGATCTACGGCACGACGAAAAACGGACCTTTCACCGCAAACGTGCTGATTGGCATAACGCCCGTCATCGACGCTGAGGGCGAACTCTCGTTCGATCTCACACAAGCCGAGTTTGGCCCAATCCCTGCACCATCAGCGCTGAAGGAAACTGTTTCCGCCATTCTCACCGAAGCCTTTACGGGCACAATCGGTTCCCTGGCGACGGGGATTAGAATAAGTACAATCGCAATCTCCGACGGGGAGATGGGTATTGTCGGTGAAGTACGTTAATCGTCAAGTTTGACATTATACCAGTGCGAAGAATGACCAGCAATGAAACCTGAGCAGAGACTGCCAAAAATACTGCAACTTGCGTTCTTGATCGCCATCCTGATCGTTTCCTGTTCCGGTCCGCGCACGACGGCGGAGCAGATACAAATCTCGATCCTCGTCGACGGCGAAGAAAACCAGCTGTCCGTACCGTCCGGATCGACGGTCCAAAACGCTATCGAGACCAGCGGTATTGCGTTGGGTGCGCTGGATCGCCTCGATCCGCCGGGCTACACCTTACTTGACGCAGGCTCGACGATAACGATTACACGCATCAACGAACGTTTCGAGATCGAGCAAATCGAAATTTCCTTCGAACGCCAAACCCTGCGCAACGAAGCGCTGCCGCTTGGAGAATCCCACCTGCTTCAACCGGGCTCGAACGGCCTTCAGGAGATCACCTACCGCATTCTGGAAGAAGGTGGCGTAGAAATTTCACGCACACCGATCAAAAACACGGTCCTCGTCGAACCCGTTGCGGAAATCATCATGGTCGGTATCCAGTCGGCGTACACGTCAGTGTCCATCGAGGGGAAATTGGCCTACATTTCGGGACAAAATGCCTGGATCGTACAAGGCGACACCGGCAACCGTCGACCACTCGTGCTTTCGGGCGATCTGGATGGGTATATTTTCGAACTCTCCGAAGATGGGCGATTCTTGCTCTTCACCCGCCAGGTCGAGGACGAGGACGATACGATCAACCGTTTGTGGGCCATCTCCACGACCGATGCTAACGCAGAGCCCATCGACCTGAAAGTCGGGAACATCGTCCACTTTGCAGATTGGATGCCCGGGATCGATTCCCGCATCGTTGCTTTTACGACCGTCGAACCCAGTCCCGCCGCGCCCGGCTGGCAGGCCAACAACGACCTGCTCACGGTTCGTTTCACGGAGTCGGGCGTGGTTTTCCGTCCGGAAACAGTGATCGAATCGAACGCCGGCGGCCAATACGGATGGTGGGGGACGACCTTCGTCTGGGGCGAAGATCGTCTTCACCTGGCCTATGCGCGTGCGGACAGCATCGGTTTCGTTGACTTCGACACCGCCACCTTCGTCCCTGCTCAGGAGATCACACCCTATCAAACCCTGAGCGATTGGGCATGGGTTCCCGGACTCAGCTGGGGACGTGACAACCGCAGCCTCTTTTTCATCGATCATGGAGCCCCGATTGCACTTGAGAACCCGGAAGCTTCACCGGTCTTCGATCTTGTTGCCCTGACCGGCCAGGGCGGTTTGCGTCTGCCGCTAGCTGAAAAAACGGGAATGTTTGCATATCCGACGGTTTCGCCGGCCGTTCTGCGGGACAACGGTGAAATTGAATACAAGTTGGCCTTCATGCAGGCAATCTCTCCGCTGGAAAGCGACACGAGCAATTACCGCCTGACCGTCATGGATCGGGACGGCAGCAACTTACATGGGATCTTTCCTCCGCTTGGCGAAAGCGGGCTAGCGCCGCAGCCGGTCGTGTGGTCACCCGGAGCAAACCAGATTGCGGTCATTTACCGCGGGGATCTCTGGATCGTCGACGTCGTCAGCGAATTGGGTCAGCGAATCACTGCGGAGAGTCTGACACTCTCAATGGATTGGAGTCCCTGAACAATGTCCAAAGAACCAATGCGCGTTATGGTGACCGGTGGAGCTGGATTCATCGGATCACATCTTTGTGATTATCTTCTTCAAAAAGGTCATCGAGTCGTTATCATCGACAACCTAATCACCGGCAGCCTCGAGAATATCGCCCATTTCAACGGCAATTCAGACGTGCTCTTCATCGAGCACGATGTATCGGAGTATATTTCTGTGCCGGGCAAGATCGACGCCGTGATGCATCTCGCCTCACCAGCGAGTCCAAACCAATCCTCACCCTATAGCTATCCACAATTGTCAATTCAAACATTGAAGGTTGGCTCGCTGGGCACACACAACGCCCTCGGAGTCGCACGTGCGCATGATGCAGCTTTTCTGCTCGCCTCGACTTCCGAAATCTACGGCGATCCCGAAATCCATCCGCAGCACGAAGAGTACTTCGGCCACGTGAACCCTGTAGGACCCCGCTCCGTGTACGACGAGGCGAAGCGATTCGCAGAGGCCATTACGATGGCCTACCATCGCAAACATGGCGTGCGCACACACATCGCCCGTATCTTCAACACTTTCGGTCCGCGAATGCGTCTCGACGACGGACGCGCCGTACCCAACTTCATCGGTCAAGCGCTGCAGCAAAAACCGCTCACGGTGTACGGGGATGGTAAACAGACGCGCAGCTTTTGCTACGTCAGCGATACCGTCAAAGCCTTGTATCGGCTACTTCACAGCGACTACAATCTGCCGGTCAACATCGGAAATCCTGTCGAAATCACAATCATGCAGTTGGCAGAATTAATCAACCGCATGACGGAAAACCAGGCGGGGATCGATATTCTGCCAGATTCACGCGCACCGGCCGATCCGCAGCGTCGCCAGCCGGACATCTCACGCGCCCGGGAGATCCTCGATTGGAACCCACAGGTAGAAATCGAAGTCGGGCTGAAATGGACGATTAATGATTTTCAAGGTCGCATATGAACGCTAACTCAAGAAGACGCCGGGAACTCATACGCTTCGTAAAGTTTTCGGTCGTAGGGACGATCGGTGCAGTCGTCGACTTTGGAACCTTCAACCTGCTGAACTCTGTCTTGGGTATGGACAGTCTTCCGTCCAGCGTGTGTTCATTCACGGCGGCGATTATCAGTAATTTCATTTGGAATCGCTATTGGACCTATCCGGATTCACGCTCCAAACCCATCCCTCAGCAGGCTTCGCAATTCTTCGGCGTAAATCTTATCGGCTTGATGATTCGGACCCCCATATTCGTTTTTTCGGAGGGTCCCATGACCCGCCTCGCAGAATGGCTGCACGCCAACGTTCCCCCGGCATTTCCGCCCGGTGAGGCATCTTTTCTACCGATCGAGAGCACCGTTCTGGGAAGCAATCTGGCACTCGCTATGGCTGTCATCGTCGTCCTGTTCTGGAATTTCACGGTCAACCGCATTTGGACGTACTCGGATGTCTCCTAGAAAGCGATGCACCATCCTCCCTGGATGATACCCAGCTCGGAATCTTGACCGAGGTTTGATGCTCGGGATGTATGAACTTACGATGTAATTACAAAACCTTTCGTACATTATCATGCACTTGTATAATGGATCACACCTCAACGGAGCTGGACAACTGATGACCCAGAAATTGAGAAAACCAATCCCGATTTACACAACCCCTGGAGATTGGTCCGCCTTACTCGTTTTCCCGTATATCTACAACACGCTTGGTGAATGGATCGGTTGGGTTACACCGAATAAAGAGGTTTTCGACGTCAACGGCGTATACATCGGGTGGCTGACGAAAGACCCCCGCATTCTCACCAAACGTATACCACAAGGTCCGCTCGTTCGAAAAATTCCTCCCGCGAAACCCCAACGCATTCGACCGCCCGCTACTGTCCCGCTCCCGCCAATGATGTCCGATCTTCCGTTCGAAATCATCGATGTTCTCGACGAAGTTCCGGAGCGTCTGCACACGACGGACGCCGCAGGACATCGGGAGGATATGGATTAACCGAATGCCGCACGCCGAAATCGAAGCCAAACCCGTGAGCGCCTCCAGGGTTGTTCTCAGTCAACTCATGCAACCAGGACAAGCCAACTCTCGAGGTGACGTACACGGAGGCTGGATCATGAAGTTGGTCGATGAAGCGGGCGCCCTGGCAGCCATGCGCCATGCACAGTGCAGGGTCGTCACAGTCGCCATCGACCAAATGCACTTCCTCGAACCGATCAGCATCGGCGATTTGGTCATACTGGAAGCTGAAGTATCCTATGTCGGTCGAACCTCCGTCGAGACCCGCGTACGGGTACACGCCGAGAATCCCGTGACCGGCCAAAGGACGCACACCAACACGGGTTTCCTGGTTTATGTTGCTCTCGACGAGGCGCGCCATCCGAAGCTCGTCCCCCAATTGATTACAGAGACGGAAGACGAAAAGCGACTTTTCGCCGGGGGAAAACGCCGTCAAGCCCATCGACTTGCCCAGCGAAAACAAGATATACGCGAAGGCGCCTGATGACGACCAATGTAAAATCCCTCAACGATTTAATCGAATTGGCGAGTGCAAAACGGTTCCTCGACGTAGAACCGGCGGAAGAAATGGGGTTGGCGGAGCCGCTGGTTTTTCCGTATCTATCCATTGTGGGACAGCAGGACATGAAAGTCGCTCTACTTCTCGCCCTGATCAACCCACACATAGGCGGTGTGTTGCTTATCGGACCCAGGGGTACAGGCAAGACGACGGCCGTCCGAAGTCTGACCGATTTGATGCCGGTTGTTCAGCGCAGCCGCTGCGAATACGGATGTATGCCCGATGATATCGAAACCAGCGGCATCGACTCGGTTTGTCCGAACTGCGCACAGCGCTATGCGCAGGGTGAATCCCTGACATACACGGACCAGGTGCGCCTGTTCGAACTTCCCCTCAACTCCGGGTTGGAAGACGTGGTTGGTGGAATTGACGAACGCGCCGCTGTTCACCAGAGACTGCGTTTGCGCCGTGGCATCCTCGCCCGCGCGGATCAGAATGTACTTTACGTTGATGAAATCAACTTGCTCGGCGACGACATCATCGATGCCATCCTCGATGCTGCCGCTCAAGGCACCTATTCGGTCCATCGCGGTGCACTCGTGGCAACCTACCGCGCCAGATTCGTACTCATCGGTTCAATGAACCCTGAGGAAGGACGATTGCGCCCGCAAATTCTGGATCGTTTCGGACTGCGCGTAATCGTGCGCGGGCTGGAACACCGCAGCGATCGCCTGGAGGCCTATCGGCGCACGATGGCCTTCCGCAACAACCCTCGAAAAGTGATCCAGGAGTATACGGAAGCCACGGTATTATTCCGGGACGAATTAGAACTCGCCCGAGAACGCCTACCACAAGTGACGCTCACAAAACAATCAGAGACTCTGGGACTGAAATTGATTAAGGAGTTGGGAGTGGATTCCTTGCGTGCGGAAATTACACTCTTCGAGGCCGCAAGAGCCTACGCGATCGCCGATGGGAGGGAACACGCCAATCCGCAGGACATACGAACCGTCGCACCGACGAGTTTGCGTTTGCGTCGTTCGCAGTTCATGCAAGATTACATTTCTTCCGTCTCCAAAGAAGAAGCGGAAATCCACGAGTTGTTAAAAACGAAGAAACGTTCCCCTGAGAAGAAAAGTCAAAGAAAATAAATTTTCGTAGGCAATCTCCCCCCGAGTGAAGAACAGTACGGATAGAAAACGAAATAGGCCGGATTTACGCCGGCCTATTCTTTGCGATGTTCCTCAACACTTATTTCAGCTTGGCTTCGATGTACTCTACGGCCTCGCCGACAGTCGTGATACTCTGAGCATCCTCATCGGAAATCTCGCCGCCGAATTTTTCTTCAAACGCCATAATCAATTCGACGAGGTCGAGCGAGTCTGCCTCGAGATCTTCGCGAAATCTCGCTTCCTGTTTTACTTTGGATTCATCGATTCCGAGTAACTCTACAATAATTGCTTTTACGTCTTCAAAAGTGTCGGACATCAGGAGCCTCCTTGATTCTATGCTCACCTATGAGGATAATGGGGATTGTAAAACAGTCACGTCAGGTATACAAGCCCTATTTTTCAGATATACTCAACCTTAAAGTGCGCTGGATTTTGCAAGCGCTCACAACCTAGGAACACTTTGATATGACCAAAGTTACGCCGACTTCAATACGCAAATCGGATCACATTCGGATCAACCTCGAGCAGGACACACAATCGGGTCTTACCACCAATCTGGAGCGCTACCACTTTGCACACAACGCCGTTCCCGAGCTGAACCTCGACGAGATCGCCACGTCGATGATGTTTCTTGGAAAGCAACTGGCCTACCCGCTTCTGATCTCATCTATGACCGGAGGCACACCGCGAGCAACCGAAATCAACACCGCCCTCGCCGAAGCTGCACAGGAACACGGCATCGCCATTGGGTTGGGATCGCAGCGTGCCGCGATCGAGGATCCCAAACTTGCGAATACCTATTACGTCCGGAAGAGCGCGCCGGACATCGTCGTTTTAGCCAACCTCGGCGCAGTACAACTGAATTACGGCTATGGAATCGATGAATGTCGCCGCGCCGTCGATATGGCGGAAGCGGACGGGCTGATCTTGCACCTCAATGCCTTGCAGGAAGCCTTACAACCGAACGGGGATGTCCGATTCTCCGGCTTGTTGAAGCGCATCGAAGATGTCTGCCAGAAACTCGAAGTGCCAGTTATTGCCAAGGAAGTCGGCTGGGGGATTTCAGCCGAGGCCGCCAGGAGACTCGTCGATGCGGGAGTCTACGCCATCGATGTGGCCGGAGCCGGCGGTACCTCGTGGTCGCAAGTGGAGCGCCATCGCGCCGAAACGAAATCCCAAGAAACGCAGGCGGCGATTTTTAAAGCGTGGGGAATACCAACCGCCGATGCGGTCGTCCAGGTGAGTGAGGCGCTGCCCGACGTGCCTTTGATCGCATCGGGCGGCTTGCGATCGGGCATCGATATCGCCAAGTGTATCGCCCTCGGCGCGGACGTGTGCGGCATTGCGGGACCATTTTTACATGCTGCCGCACAATCCACCGAACGTGTATCCGAAACCATTCACCAGTTTGCCAACGAATTGCGTATTTGTATGTTTGCAGCGGGCGCCGCCGACCTGCAAGCCCTCCAAGATATACCCCTGCGAATCGATCCATGAAACCAGGCGATGTAACCCAACAAGAACAGATGCTGGCGGCGATCGAAGAAGACTTGCAGCGGGTCGTCGCAACCCTCGACTCTCCGATGTACTCCGAAATGCATCAGATGATCACCTACCACATGGGCTGGATGAATGCGCCCCATGCCCGAGGAAAACGGGTACGTCCATTGTTGACCCTGCTATCCTGTGCGAGCGTAGAAGGAATCTGGCAGACAGCCCTTCCAGCCGCATCGGCCATCGAGCTGCTGCACAATTTCTCCCTGATTCACGATGATATCGAGGATCAAAGCGAGCTGCGTCGAGGGCGACCTACGCTGTGGTCGAAATGGGGAATAGAACAAGCGATCAACACCGGTGACGCTGTATTCACACTCGCGCACCTTTCAATGCTGCGCTTGAGGGAGAAACTGGCGTCAGTCGACTCTATTCTGCATCTTCTGCAGCAATTCGATCGTGCGTGCTTATCACTGACGCAGGGACAACATCTCGATATCGCCTTCGAGACTCGAACCGCCGTCAGCAGCAGCGATTACCTGAGCATGATTGAAGGTAAAACGGCAGCGTTATTGGCCGCTTCCACCGCCATCGGCGCACAAATCGGCGCAGCGGAAGAAGAACGGGTGGAGCATTACCGGAGATTCGGCCAGCACCTGGGCCTGGCCTTTCAAATTCTCGACGACGTGTTGGGAATCTGGGGGGAACCGGCGCGCACCGGCAAATCACAAGAGGACGACATTCGATCCCGCAAGAAAACACTGCCCGTCTTGTACGCCATGGAAGCATCACCGGACATTGCCGAACTATGGGCCCAGAATGGTGATCTGGATAACACTGCGGACATTATCGATGCGCTCGAACAAGCCGGAGCGCGGGGATATTCATATCTTCAGGCAAAGGAACACACCCAACTGGCGCTTGCCGCCCTAGAAGCCGGATTACCCGCCGGGCCGGCTGCTGAGGCACTTCGCAACCTGACGCGTGAATTATTGTCACGCGACCAGTGAATAATCAATCCGAACCAACGCACCACTAGCTCGTTAGTCCTTCCGCACGTTGCACGTCTAAGCTCTCATGCTATAATTTCCGAATAATAGGGGTAGCGAGGTAGATGCGGAAAAGTACAAAAGCGCTCGAGGGACAAACGGAACATCTCGAACGCATACAGCCTGGCACGACACTCCAAGATCGCTATTTGATTCTTGGATTGCTTGGCGCGGGTGGTATGAGTAACGTCTATAAAGGGCGAGATCTCCATTTTCCGAACGTCCAAAAGCTCGTCGCCATCAAGGAAATGACCAGCATGGTCACAGATCAGACCATGCATGAAATGATCGTCACAAACTTCGAACGAGAAGCGGATCTACTGGCTACGCTGTCGCACCCTGCAATCCCTCGAATTTACGACTACTTTATCCATAACAACAGCTTGTATCTGGTGATGGAATTCATCGATGGCCTGGATTTAGAAGCCTTACTCGCTGAAAGCGAAGATTTTCTATCGGAACAACAAGTTGTTGAATGGGCCATCGAACTGTGTGATGTACTCAGCTATCTGCACCACCACCAGCCGGAACCTGTAGTCTTTCGTGACATGAAACCCTCCAACATAATGATCGACCAGCACGGCCACATCCGGCTGATCGATTTCGGCATCGCCAGGGTGTTTCAACCCGGTCAGAAGGGAACCATGATCGGGACCGAAGGATATTCTCCACCAGAACAGTATCGAGGCGAGGCCTCACCGCCCGGCGACATCTACGCGCTTGGCGCAACGCTGCACCATTTATTGACCAGACGCGATCCCCGCATCGAGCCTCCGTTTTCGTTCGCGGAACGACCGATTCGCGAGATCAATGCGGATGTCTCTCCCGAACTCGAAGCCGTAATCAATGCGTCGCTCGCATACGATCCCAAGAGTCGCTATCCCAGTGCGGAACAAATGAAGCAGGCCTTGATGGGCGTCGTGCAAGAGACCGGTATTCTGGTGAAACCGCGCACGGCTGCCATTGTTAGTACGGGAGATTCCGTCGAACCGATTTGGACGTTCGAATGCGAGGATGAAATTCGCGGAACGCCCCTCATCCATGACGGGACGTTATATATCGGTTGTTACGATAACAATTTATATGCCTTGAACGCTGAAACCGGTGATTTCCTCTGGAAGTATGCTGCAGAAGGAGGCATCACTGGAAAACCGGCCATCGAATCTGACGTGATCTTCATCGGTTCCGAAGACAATTGCTTGCACGCCATTTCAGCTGAGCACGGCAAACTCGTCTGGATGTACTACGCCGAAGGACCCATCCGCTCATCCCCGGCCGTTTCGGACGGTCATGTTTTCTTCGGCGCAGATGACAGCCGCATACACGTGGTCAATATGATTACCGGTCGGAGAGCCTGGCGGGAGAACACAAGCGGCCCCATCTGGTCCTCTCCAGCCGTCCATCAAGAGCGCGTGTACTTTGGATGTGAGAGCGGTGATTTTTACTGCTACGATTTTCGCGGTGAGCAAAAATGGCGTAAGAAAATTAAAAGAGCGGTCACCTCATCTCCGGCCATCGCCAACGGAATGGTCTTTTTCGGTTCGAAAGATTGGACGCTCTACGCGCTCGAAATCGAAAACGGTTGGCAGGTTTGGCGCTTCAGGATGGGAGGGCCTACGATCTCATCCCCCGCCTACGCGGACGGAAAAATATTTATCGGCTGTGGCGATAACAACATTTACGCCATCCAGGCTAAACATGCCCGCGAGGCTTGGCGTTTTACCACGGAGCATCAAGTCACAGGATCGCCGATCGCGCATGAAGATTCGATCTACTGCGGATCCGTTGATGGCTCACTCTATTGTTTAGAATTTCGTTCCGGACGCTTGCGCTGGCGCTTCGACACCGGCAGCGCGATCACAGGTACTCCAGCAATTGCGAATAACAAAGTGTACATCGGATCGACCGACCATAAAATTTACGCGTTGCTGCTTGTGTAATACATACTGGCTAGACAGGACAACATAGCGGATGCAATTCCTAAAAAAGACCCTCAAGCGACTATTTGGAAATCTCGGACGCTCCGACACAACGACAGCCGCAGCATCAGCAAGGTATGGTGCTTCTGCGTCAACTGCATGGTCATTAACCTGCGAGCAATCGATTCAGGTCGGCACGGGCCACTCCACCGGTGTTGTGCGTTCACACAACGAAGATGCGCTTTTCGTTTTAACTGGAAATGCATTCGGCGATGATCCGCTCGATGGATTTGGACTTTTTCTCGTCGCGGATGGCATGGGCGGGCATCGAGCAGGTGAAGTCGCCAGTGCCGTTTCCGTACGAACTGTCGCTAAAAGGCTGACAGAAGATACGATTATTGATTTATTGGCACATGAACCTCAAAATGACACCAATGCCATTCAAGAAATTCTACGTCTTGCGCTTCAGGATGCAAATCAAGCCGTGGTAAATAAGGTGCCCGGAGGCGGAACGACATTAACGGCCGCACTCGTTCTCGACGGCCAGATGGTCATCGGGCACGTCGGCGACAGTCGTGCATACGTGATCGAAAACGATTCGATGAAAGCGATCACTCGAGATCATTCGCTCGTGGAACGCCTGCGGGAACTCGGACAGCTCACAGAAGAGGAAGCAGCCGTACACCCACAGCGCAATGTGCTCTACCGGGCAATCGGCCAGGGAGCGAACCTCGAAATCGACACATTAACCCATCCCGTTCCGAAGGGTGGTTTTTTACTCCTCTGCTCGGATGGTCTGTGGGGAGAGGTTCCCGAAGATGTGATCTATCGCATTATTTCCGGTTCCAACCATCCACAGGAAGCTTGCGAAGCCTTGGTCCGAGCTGCCAATGCTGCAGGCGGACCGGACAATATCACAGCAGTGTTGGTGCAATTTCCGAAGGATTAAAAGGGGCGCATCAGTGTCTAGTGAGAGGGATTACTACTCAATCCTCGGGGTGCCGAGAAACGCCACGCTAACCCAGATTAAACATGCGTACCGGCAAGCCGCATCCCGCCTTCATCCGGATAAGAACGTCGCGCCGGGTGAAACAGAGCTGTTCCTAGACGTCAGCCGCGCCTACGAAGTTCTCAGCGACGCGGAACAAAGAGCTGCCTACGACGAAGAATTGCAGAGCTTGGAAGAGAAACTCGTTGAGGAATCAATTTTCCGCTGCACCATCACCCACAGTCGATCTCAAATCCTGCGACTGGACGAACCCCAGGTACATTACGTACTGATGGATATCGAGACCTCCGCAGACCTGCCGGCGACTCGCCCACCAGTCAATATGGCCATCGTTGTCGACCAATCCACGTCGATGCGCGGTCAACGCCTGGATCGTGTTCGTGCTGCGACGCTTACCATCCTGAACGACATGCAACCTGAAGACGATGTTTCCATTATTTCGTTTAGCGATCGCGCCGAAGTCATCATCTCTCCGGAACAGGCAAAGGATCTTAAAACTGCGCGTGCCCGCCTAAGCCTGCTGCATGGAAGCGGGCCTGGCGGAAATCGAAAACAATCTGCGTAAAGAAGCCGTCAACCAGATGGTTCTGCTCACCGATGGCCGCACGTACGGCGATGAAGATGAATGTATCGCGCTGGCGACAAAGGCGGCCTCACAAGGGATATCGATCAATTGTATTGGAATCGGATCCGACTGGAGCGACCGCTTGCTGGACGATCTGGCCACTCGCAGTGGCGGGAGCGTCGTTTTTCTCAACTCGCCCAAAGCCGTCCAGGATCTGCTTGAAGAAATCTTCACCTCCCTCGGCATGGTCGTTGCCAGCCGTATGCGTATCGAAGGCGCGATTGGGCAACAGGTCGATTTACGTTCGGCATTCCGCATCCAACCCAATCCCATGCCGCTTGGGGACGTTCTGCCAATGTCATTGGGACACCTAATGCGGGATACACAAATCCGTGTGATTCTAGAGCTGGTGGTACACCCAATCGGAGACGTGCAGACATTACGGCTTACACACATGAACATTACCGGAGACATTCTATCCGGTGAGTCGGAGACGACCTCCCTGCCGGTTAACTTGCAGATCCCCGTCTCCCGGGATCCGGACCTGGAACCCCCGCCCGACACGATCGTTGATGCGTTGAATCTGATCGCCTTATATCGCATGCAGGAGATGGCGCGCCACGAATCCGAATTGGGTCAATCGGTGCAAGCTGCAAAACGGTTGGAAAACTTGGCCACTCATCTGATCGCCTCCGGAGAGCGAGATCTGGCGAAAGCAGCTTTGAGTGAAGCCGTTCGGCTTTCCCGCACCGAACGCATATCCAGTGAGGGTGAGAAAATCTTAAAGTACGGCACCCGTGCGTTGCTCTTACCACCCTCCGAGAAGATGAGGCAATGATCGAATGCCCCTCCTGTAAGCACCAGCATTTTGTCGGTACACTATACTGCAGCGAATGCGGGACGAGGCTCGCCCCTTCAAACCCTGCACCGACAATGACCGGAGCGAGGCATCAAGCGATCGAAGATCCAGCTGTAACCAAGCCACATATTCCCGAAGGACCGGAACTGCACACTGGCGCGCTGATGGGATTGCGGGTTCTATCCACTGGCGACGTGGTCTCACTTCTGGGGAGGTCCAACTATACGCTCGGTCGTTCGATAAAGGAGCAAGCTGTCGTCCCCGATATCGATTTGGCCAACTATGAAGCTTACGATTACGGCGTGTCCCGGTTGCACGCAGAAATGAAAATTGAGAAAGATGGTGTGTATGTCATCGATCTCGAAAGTGCAAACGGCACATTGATCAATGGACAGCGGCTGGAGTCACTCAAACCGACTCCCCTGCTCCATGGAGATGTTCTCCAACTCGGGCGGATGCAGCTGCAACTCATTTCAAGGTACCACAGGTAGAGGTGAAGAATGCCCATAAGTGTTCTGGTTCATTTGAGTGGTGAAGATCCCGTACTCGGCGAAATCGAAGAACTTCCCAGTACGACGGATACTACCATCATCGTTAATAACCCGCGCAAACGCGACGAGAAAGATTTACCTTACCTCGCTGAAACGGTCGTGAGTGTTATGTGGCCGATGCACCGCATCAACTTCATTGAAATCCTGCCCACACGCGAGGAAGAAGATCTGATCGGTTTCGTGCGAGAGTGAGCGCGCATGACTGACGATCCCTCACGACGGCGGCGAATCCTGGTCGTCGATGACGAACCTCGAATGATCCGGGTCATTCGTATGAATCTCGAACATGATGGCTTTGAAGTACACGAAGCGCCTTCCGGCACAAAGGCGCTCGATAAATTGCGCGATCAGATCCCGGATCTCGTGATACTGGACGTGATGATGCCGGACCTGGACGGGTTCGAGACTCTGCGTTTGATCCGCGAAATTTCCACCGTCCCCGTCATCATGTTGACAGCAAAAGGGGAAGAGGACGATCGTGTGCGTGGTCTCGAATTGGGCGCAGATGATTACATCACGAAACCCTTCAGTCCCCGTGAGCTGGTCAGTCGAGTGCGTGCTGTGCTGCGTCGGACCGAGATGCCCAGCACGCCCACGCATGAAGTAATCGAAGTCGATGATCGTTTGAAATTGGATTTCGACCGGCGAGAAGTGTGGGTGGACGGAGAACTTGTCAACCTGAGACCAACCGAATATCGACTTCTCTACCACCTGGTGCAGAATTCAGGTTGGGTCGTTCCCCACGAACAACTGTTAGCCAAGGTCTGGGGCTACGAATACCGGGACGAGACTCACTACCTGCGTCTTTATATCAACTACTTGCGCAAGAAGCTGGAAAAAGATCCTTCGAATCCAAAATACATCCTCACCGAACGCAGCGTAGGCTATCGCTTCGTCGACTATAAAAGAGACTCAGATTCGTAGGTCCCGAAAAACCCCTCGACCTGAAACGCGAACCCATCGCCTATCAGGATCGGCTTGTTATCCCTTATTGACTCGGGTAGAATCTGACTGAAAGGGGAATGAAGATTTGTGACGCGTCAAAGAATACTCGTTGTCGATGACCACGAAGTCGTACGACTGGGACTACGCGCGCTGCTCGATGAGCATCCGAATTTCGAAGTCGTCGCAGAAGCCGCAACGGCCCGCGAGGCGATTGAGAAGACAGAATCTTATAAGCCGGATGTGGTCGTAATGGACATCCGCCTGAAAGGCGGTTCTGGAATCGAAGCCTGCCAGGAAATCATATCTTCCTCCCCGGATGTCAAAGTCATCATGCTGACGTCGTACGCCGAAGACGAGATGCTGTTTTCCGCCATCCGTGCCGGAGCCGCCGGATACGTTCTCAAACAGATCGGGGGAGACGACCTCGTGCGGGCGATCGAAGCGGTAGGACGTGGTGAGGCACTGCTTGATCCCACCGTCACCCAACGGGTTTTTCAAGAGGTCCGGAAAGCTGCGCGTGAAGAAGAGGCTTCCGCGTTTGCCGAGCTGACCCAGCAGGAGATGCACGTATTACAGCTCGTTTCGGAAGGACGTACCAATCGCCAGATCGCGGAAATGCTCTACCTGGGGGAAGGAACGGTACGAAACTACGTCAGCAGCATCCTTTCCAAACTCAACGTACGCAATCGAGCGGAAGCTGCTGCGTATGCCGTGGAACACAATCTCAAGGATTATCTCTGAGGCACGACGAGTTTACCCCGCTAGACCGGAATTGAACTCATTCGGCATCGTTAACTCAATGTTCTGGCAACCCCTGCTCGCCGAAGTAGAGCGCATCGTAATCATGCGCGTGCTCGTAGACCAAGCCAGAAATCCAATCCTGGACGGCGTGCTCCAATTCATCCACCAGTACCAGACTGCCGGCCAATCGAGAGACCTTGTCTCCTGTCTCGGTGCAAATTTCTTCGACCAATACGGCCCGATTCTGGCCTAATCTCAGGGCTGCAGTTTGCGCTTCCTGAGCGAGATCTTGATCCCGCCACCAAGATTCGAGGTCACTCGTGAAAATCACGTCCGGCAAGCGGACTCCGAAATCCGAAAGCGCGCGCTTGAAATCCTGACGAATGTCCAAACTCTCGCGATTCAACTGCGACTTCAATGTACGGATGATGTGCTGCAAATCTCGCAACACGAACAGGGCCGTAGGTCCAGCCATGACCAATTCATGAAGCAATTCGTTGATGGGAGATAAATCACCATCATGGACACACGAAGTGATTAACAATTCCGCTTCCATGCAAATATACGATTGTTCTGCCAACCGGAGAAGATTATCAAGCTTGCGGCTCATTACCGGTTATCCTCTGTCGACTCTTTGGGAGAAAGCGCCTTCAAGTAATCCCACGAGTAAATCCCATACGCATGTCCATCATCCCAGATCAAGCGGAGTGCGTAATTGCCGACCTGCTCGATGCTGCGAATGTCAAGCGACACATCGTGCGGCAATGGCCAATCGAGATCATTCGGCGATACGCCAGCATCGCGCTCTTCGCCCCTTAGCCGGCATTCGGCGCACGGGCATGCTGCCCGCAAGCCAGCGAGCGGGTATTCCACCCGCTGCCCATCCTCCCACTCAATCGCGAGTACGGCCTCAGAGCGCAGCACAGTGATGCTTTTCGGTGTGGAACTCATTCAGCCTCCATCAAGCAGATACGAGGGCTCGCGTTCGAAGATTTTCTACGGCCGTCATTTAAGGATTCTCCATCCCGCGCAGGTAGTTCTCCACCGCCCAACCAGATTTCGAGCTGTCATAGGGATTGACGAGGAACCACCAGATATACCCGTCTTGTTCTTCAGGTCCACCTTCGACCTGGAAAACGTCATTTTCGTACGCCAGGAATTCGATTTCACTCGATAACCCCGGCTGCGTTCGAATTCTGAGCCGGTCGCCGTCCGTGCCGGCAACGATGACCCATGCCCCGACGTCGATGTCCACATCTGCTGAAGGGGGTAATGTGGGAGATTGTGTGGCCGTCGACGCTTGCGTAGCCTGGGAGGTTGGATTGGGTGGTGTATCGCTCGGGATAGCCACTACGGTCAGACCTGGCAGTACAGATACCTGACTCATGTGCGAAACCCGTGAAAAATAACCCTGGATCAGTGCAACAATGAAAACAAGCACGCCCAAGCCAATCCCCAATACGAGCCAGCGCAGATTTCGCTGCAGATAATTTCTAAATTCGAGGAGATAGCGATTTTGCATCGGAGACTACGCCTCGCCAATGGATGAAAACAACTGCCCAGAGTCTGGTTCCGGCCTCGGCTGAGCACGATTATAACCCGATCGGAATGCTGCGCCACGATGGTTGCCGAAAATGTACAGCATGATTAGAATTCCCTGCGGGAGAAACAATGGTCAATCGCTTTGGAGCACCACTGGGAGGAAGGTACGAAATTATCGGCTCACTCGGGCGCGGCGGCATGGCCGAAGTCTACCGCGCTCGTGATTTAAGCCTCCAACGAGAAGTCGCCATCAAGCTGCTGCGTGAAAATCTCACCGCCGATCCCGCCTTTCAGGCAAGCTTCCTGCAAGAGGCACGGGCTGCCGCCAACTTGGCCCATCCCAACATTGTCACGATATTCGATTTCGGCATCGATACAGAGCGATACTTCATCGTGCTGGAATTGGTTCCCGGTACGGATTTAAAAACACTAATACGACGAAGAGGCTGCCTGCCCATTCCGGAAGCAGTGGACTTGATGATTCAAATCTGCGCTGGAGTTGGCTATGCGCATCGTGCTGGTCTCATCCATTGCGATCTCAAACCACAGAATGTGCTGGTTGGCAGTGATGGTGTGGCGAAAATAACCGACTTTGGCATTGCCCGAGCCTTTGCCTCCATTCAGCCCGACGAACAGAGCGAAATCGTTTGGGGAAGCCCATTATATTTTGCCCCCGAGCAGGCCGCCGGCCGTCCTCCGACGTTCGCCTCCGACGTGTATGCACTCGGAATCACTTTCTTTGAAATCCTGGCCGGCAGCACTCCCTTCAAAGCGGATGATGCCGGTGAACTTGCCCTGCTGCACCAGACTGCGAAACCGCCGCGTCTGCGCCAGTTCCGGCAGGATGTCCCTGAAGTCCTCGAGCAAATAATCGTAAAAGTGCTCTCAAAAGAACCGTCCGCCCGCTACCGCACGGCAGATCAATTCGGCCGTGTATTAATGACCTACGCCGAACAGCTACAATCGCTTCCAGTACGTTCCTACCAAATGCCGCCTCCGGCCGAAAATGACCCTGAGGCATCCACTTCAGATATGGCGCTTCATTCACCAGTACCTATTGATTGGGCTGCAGTTGTCCTCGCCCTTCTCGCTTTTATCGCCGTTGGCGGGTTGATACCACTCTGGTTGTGGGTTTGTTTGCTGTATCCTTCTTGTCCGCTCCGTTCTCCTTAGGTTCAGACCCTCGATCACACATTAAGACTGGGGAACTCATCGTCAATTTCTTCGTCACGTACGCCGTGCGCATCCACGCAGGATATGATAGATGATATAATTCGGAAGACTTGGGTTTGTATCTGTTCGCGTTGTTTTTTTAGGAGGTTAATGTGAATGCTCCCCGAAGCAGGAACTCTGTTTTTTTTATTCTCCTGCTGCTGAGTATTGTGGTATTGCTATTCTTCATGCGAGATAGCGCCAGCCAGCCTGAGCGCTTGTCGTTCAACGAACTGGTAGACAAAATCAAGGCCGGTGAGGTTTCCCGCATTGTTGTCAACGACAATGATATCGATGTGGAATACAACCAGCCGGGAAAGACAGCCGTTACTCGCAAGGAACCCACGAAAACACTCGTGGGACAGTTAATCGACTTCGGGCTCACGCCCGAATACCTGGCGCAGAATCCCTTCGAACTTGAAATCAAAGAGCCGAGTGATTTGAACACAATCCTCAGTTTAATAACGTACATCCTGCCTGCGCTGCTAGTTGTAGGGTTGATCTGGTTTATGCTGCGCCAAGCGCAGGGCAGCAACAACCAGGCAATTTCGTTTGGCAAGAGCCGTGCGCGTATGTTCACTGGTGATCAACCAACGATCACTTTCGAGGACGTTGCGGGTGTCGAGGAAGCCAAGGAAGAACTCCAGGAGATTGTAGAATTCCTCAAGGAACCCGAAAAATTTATAACGCTTGGCGCACGCATCCCCAAAGGCGTGCTCCTGATTGGTGCCCCGGGCACCGGGAAAACCATGATGGCGAAAGCGGTTTCCGGCGAAGCGGGCGTACCTTTCTTCTCGATCTCGGGTTCTGAATTCGTTGAAATGTTCGTCGGCGTAGGCGCCAGCCGGGTGCGCGATCTCTTCGATCAAGCCAAGCGACACTCCCCGTGCATCGTCTTCGTCGATGAGATCGACGCAGTCGGACGCCACCGCGGCGCGGGTCTCGGCGGCAGCCACGATGAACGAGAGCAAACGTTAAATCAGATGTTAGTCGAAATGGACGGCTTCGACACCGACACCAACGTCATTATCATGGCGGCGACCAATCGGCCAGACATTCTGGATCCCGCCCTGCTCCGCCCTGGAAGGTTCGACCGGCGTGTCGTTCTCGACCGACCGGACATGCGTGGACGCGAGGCGATACTCAAGGTCCATACAAAAGGAAAGCCGTTGGAAGTCGACGTCGATCTCAGCATTATCGCCAAATCCACACCCGGCTTCGTTGGTGCCGACCTCGAGAACCTGGTCAACGAAGCTGCGATTCTAGCCGCCCGAAGAGATAAGCGCACGATCGGACAAACTGAATTCGAAGAGTCGATCGAACGCGTCATTGCCGGCCCGGAAAGAAAGAGCCGCATCATCAGCGAGGAAGAAAAACGAATCGTCGCTTATCACGAGGCGGGACACGCAATCATCGCCCACGTCATTCCGGAGGCGGATCCCGTGCACAAGGTGAGTATCATCGCAAGAGGCATGATGGGCGGGTATACTATGGCCCTGCCGGAAGAAGACCGTATGCTTACGTCGAGGAACAAGATGAAGGCAGATCTCGCCTTCGGGCTCGGTGGACGTGCAGCGGAGGAAATCGTCTTCAACGACATCACTTCCGGGGCTTCCAACGATCTGGAGCGAGTGACCAAGATGGCCCGCGCGATGGTTACCCGTCTGGGAATGAGCGATTCACTTGGCCCGATGGTCTATGGCCAGAAAGATGAATTGGTATTCCTCGGCCGCGAAATCGGCGAGCAACGAGATTACTCCGAAAACGTAGCCGAATTGATTGATGACGAAGTACGGCTATTAGTTAAAGAGGCGCATAATCGTGCGCTCGAAATACTTACCCAATACCGTGATCAGCTTGAAGCCATCGCCCAACAGCTAATCGAAGTGGAAACACTCGACCGGGATGAATTTTCCAAATTATTCGCAGAGCCAGTTCAACCGAAGAACAGCGGAACCCCCGTTCCTCTGCCCACTGCGGGTGATTAGAAAGTCCATCGCGGCACACGAAATTGAAGGGCTGTCCGATGATCAAAACGGACAGCCCTTTTCGTTTATCGTTATGTATCCGGCAATAACTGCACAGACGTCCTGGTTATGCTTCGTTCTCACTTTCTCGGTGTTGGCGTACCAACTCCCTGCGCAGGATTTTCCCGACCGTCGTTTTGGGCAGCTCGTCCCGAAATTCGATTTGCGTAGGCACTTTATAGGCCGCCATTCTCTCCTTGCACCAAGCTCGAATTTCATCCACCGAAGCCGTCTCACCGGGTTTGAGCACAACCCAAGCCTTGACGGTCTCTCCTCGATAGGCGTCCGGTACACCCGCCACGCCAACTTCCAACACGCCCGGATGCTCTGAGATGACCTCTTCTACCTCACGCGGCCACACCTGATACCCACTCGGTTTAATCAGCTCCTTTTTACGGTCGACGATGTAAAAATATCCATCCTCGTCCATACGCGCAATGTCACCAGTATACAACCAACCATCTCGCAGTACGTTCGCCGTCTCGGTGGGCATTTTGTGATAGCCCTTCATGACCTGGGGTCCATGGATCACCAACTCCCCGACCTCACCAGGACCGAGCACCGTCGTCTCATCATCGAGGGAAATGATGCGCGCTTCAACGTCGGGCAGCGGCAATCCGATCGAACCTTCCTTGTTCAGTCCGAATAGTGGATTGCAATGCGTTGCCGTCGGCGCCTCCGAGAGACCATAACCTTCAACCAATTTGCCGCCGGTTTGTTTCTCGAAAAGCGTCTTGGTCTCGCGCATTAAAGGCGCCGATCCCGAAATGCACGCCTGGATCGAGCTCACGTCCGTCTTGCCTGCTTGCACATCCGGATGATTGTTAATGGCGTTGTACATCGCCGGAACGGCCGGATAGATCGTAGGCTTGTACTTGGAAATCAAAGCGAGTATCTCATCGGTGTCTCGCGGATCGGGCTGGATCACCAACGTGGCGCCCGATGAAATGCCAAAGGTCATGCCGGCGACCAATCCGTAGACGTGAAACATCGGGATCGCCATCAATACGATCTCTTCTCCCATCCTCAAGGTAGGATTGAAAGCCCGGATTTGGAGTGTGTTTGCGATGAGATTGCGGTGTAAAGCGATGGCCGCTTTTGAAACCCCTGTGGTGCCTCCGCTGTATTGAAACAAGGCGATGTCATCCGGACCCACATCCACTTTCGGCATCCTCCGGGATATGTTTATCGATCAGATCCCGCATCCACACATCGCCTTCATCAAGTGTGACCCGATGTCCCCCTTTCTTTTCCATGGTCAGCGAAAACAGGACTCGCAGCAGTCCGGGCAGCCCTTCCTTCAAATTGGTTACTACAAGGGTCTTCAGGGTAGTCTGCTCTCGGACGGCTTTGACTTTCTCGTAGTACATACTCACGGTGATCATGATCTCGATGCCAGAATCGTTCACTTGATGCACGATCTCGCGTGCCTTATACAAAGGATTAAAAGCGACGACGACGCCTCCTGCTTTCAGAATGGCGTAAAAAGCGAGCACGAACTGCGGAAGGTTCACCATGAACATGCCCACAGGCGTACCTTTCCTGACGCCAAGATCGGCCAGACCAGCAGCGAGTCGATCTGAAAGTGCGTCCATCTCAGCGTAGGTAATTTGCGCACCCTTGAAAATGGTGCAGGCTCGTTGTGGAAATGCACGTGCCGATTCTGTAAGCATGTTGTGGAGGTTAATCTGTGGATAATCAATCTTCTTTGGTACCCCCTCGTCATAAAACTTAAACCAAGGATGTTCTGTCATTATCACCACTCTCCTTTGATTACGCGCTCGTGAAGAGACGGCTCCGCTATACTCTTTATACAACGGAACTGAACGGACGCAAAATCCGAATGATATAATTACGAAAGTAATCCGATTTCCGTTTTGGAGAATCAATACATCCACATCAAACGTTTACGCATAATCCCACCCGGAGGTGAGCAAGAATGCGAAATCTTTCTGTACCAGGAAAGAATGCAAAACGATATCTCAAACGCGATGAAAATGTGATTTCTCCTTCCTACCCACGTGTTTATCCGTTCATGATGGATCATGGCTCGGGATCCGAAGTCTGGGACGTCGACGGCAATCGCTACGTCGATTTCACCTCGGGCATTGCCGTTTGCTCGACCGGACACAGCCATCCGAAAGTAGTCGAGGCGATCCAAAAACAAGCTGAACTGTATCTACATATTTCTTCGGACTTCTACCACCCGATCTGGATTGAGTTTTCGGAAAAGCTCGCTTCAACAGCTCCGTTCGAGGAAAACGCAAAGATATTCCTGGGAAATTCCGGGACGGAAGCCGTTGAAGCGGCCATTAAACTAGCCCGGTTCCACACAGGTCGTCAGCAGTTCATCGGCTTTTTCGGCGCCTTTCACGGTCGCACGATGGGTTCTTTGGCCTTCACCGCCAGTAAACCCACCTACCGCCACGGATTCTTCCCGCTTTTGAACGGCGTGACGCACGTTCCCTATCCTGATCCATATCGACCGCTGCTCGCATCGACACACGACGATTATGGGGAAACCGTCGTGCAATATATTCGCGACGTGATCTTCCAAAAAGTACTGCCTGCCGAGGACTGCGCAGGTATCCTCGTGGAACCGATCCAGGGCGAAGGCGGTTACGTCGTTCCTACCGATGGATTCTTCCCGGCCCTGCGCCAATTGTGCGATCAACATGGCATCCTGCTCATCGTGGATGAAGTGCAATCTGGCGTCGGCCGGACGGGTAAATGGTGGGCAATCGAGCAGTGGAACGTCGAGCCGGACATCGTATGCACGGCGAAAGGCATCGCCTCCGGTATTCCGCTCGGAGGCATCATCACCAGGGAAAGCGTGATGAACTGGCCCAGCGGCGCCCATGGAAACACCTACGGGGGCAACCCTATTGCATGCGCCGCCGCTTTAGCGACGCTAGAATTGATCGAAAACGGCATGATGCAAAATGCTGCAGAAGTTGGTCAATACACGTTGGACGCACTGGCAGAATTGCAGGCCCATCACCCCAGTATCGGACAAGTGCGGGGCAAAGGCCTAATGATCGGGGTTGAATTCGTCAAGGACCGCGAGACGCGCAAACCGGCGAAATCCCTCCGCCACCGCGTCGAGCAGCACGCTTTCCGCAAAGGCTTGTTGACATTGGGATGTGGCCTAAGCACACTGCGTATTGCCCCGGCACTTAATATCACGACCCAACTGATCGACGAAGGTCTGGAAATACTCGATCACGCCATTCAAGAAGCCGAGCAAGAAGAGTAAAGCTGAATGCTGCCCGACTTTCGAGTCCGCCAACGCGATTACCTGCTCGAGATTTCTCGTGTCATTACGGAAGAACTCGAACTCAATCGTGTGCTCACGCGCATTGTGCGCGTCTCGGCCGAGCTCCTCGCCGGACACGCCGGCCTCATTGCGCTGCGCGACGAAGGTGGTGGTTGGCGAATCGCCTCCTCGTATGGGATCAATGCGGAATTCCTGAAAAATCTCGATCCTCTGATCGCCGACATCCCCAACCAAGGCGATCCCTCGCGTTTCGCCCTTCCAGAAATCAACCGTCGATTACAACGCATCACAGCTGCGACGAGTATGGGCTTGTTAACCGGCGTTGGTTTGCCGATGACTGCCCGTTCGGAGATCGTTGGCGTCATTTTCGTCTTCCGTTCGTACCCGGGTCGTTTTTCCAGTGAGGATCGGAAGCTGTTGCAGGCATTCGCATCGCAGGCCGCTATCGCAACCCACAACGCGAAACTGTACACGGAACTCTCGTCGCAAAAGCAGCACATCGATGCAGTACTCGAATCGTCTGCGGATGGCATCTTCATCCTCGACCCGAGTTTTCGCTTCGTACGTTTTAATCGTGCCTGCGCTCATCTGACCGGATACGAACCCGAGGAGACGATCGGTAAGCCGCACGCTGAGATCATCCGCTGGCTTCGACGCGAGCCCGGCATGTCTTTAGAAGAGGCCGAAGCCGGCGGCTGGCCGCTTTCCGCTCAAGCGGTGCTCTACGTCGAAGGGGATCTAATTAAGAAAAATGATGAAGCAATAAGCGTAGGCATCCGCTATGCCCCTATGCTCTCTCAAGAAGGCAAATTGAGAAGCATCGTCGCAAACGTGCGCGACATCACGAAATTTCGCGAAGCCGAAGAATTGAAAGACACGTTCATTTCAATCATCAGCCATGAACTGCGGACGCCCGTGGCATTGATCAAAGGGTATGTCGGCACGCTGCGAAGAGAAGATGCGGAGTGGGATCCTGACATCGTACGCGATAGTTTAGCGGTGATCGAGGAAGAATCCGATCGGCTTGCTGACCTGATCGACGACTTGCTCGATGCCTCACGGCTTGCAGCCGGTGCCCTTTCCCTGAACTTTGCGGAGATGGAAATCAAGGAATTAGCCGAGAGACTGGCGGACCGCTTTAAAACCCAATCTACGACGCACACGTTTGTGGTCGAGTTTCCTGACGATTTTCCCACTGTTTACGCAGATGAAGACCGATTGACACAGGTTTTTTCCAACCTGCTATCGAATGCCGTCAAGTACTCGCCCGATGGTGGCCAGGTGACGATCAGCGGTCGGGTTCGCAAGGACGAAATCGTGGTCTGCGTGCAAGACATTGGCCCGGGTATTGCGCCGGATGATGTGCCGCATGTATTCGATCGTTTCTATCGGTCGAATGAAGCTTCGCGAAAAACAAAAGGCGCGGGGTTAGGGCTGTTTCTGGCGAAAGCAGTGATCGAAGCTCACAAAGGTCGGATCTGGGTAGATGAAAAAATCAAGCACGGAACAAGAATTTGTTTCGCTCTGCCTCGCTATCACACACAAGAATAGCAATAAAGGACAATAATATTCCATGACCCAAGCAATGACTCAAATCCAATGCCCCAATTGCAGGGCGCCAATCGCAGCCTCCATCGAACAACTCATCGATGTCGGTCAGGACCCGGGCGTTAAAGCCAGATTGCTTTCCGGAAGCATCAACCGCATCAAATGTCCTTCCTGCGGATTCGAAGGTCAAATCGCGACGCCGCTCGTGTATCACGATCCCGAAAAGGAGTTGTTGTTGACGTACATGCCCGTCGAGCTCAACATTCCTAAAGACGAACAAGAACGCGTGGTCGGCAAAATGATCAATCAAATCACGGAGAGTCTGCCGCCAGAACAACGAAAGGCATATCTCTTCCAGCCCCAGACAACGCTCACGATGCAGGGAATGCTGGAACGGATATTGGAAGCAGACGGTATCTCGAAAGAAGAGATCGAGGCGCAGCGTGCTCGTATGCGCCTCTTCGAGGAGTTGATTCAAATTCGTGAAGAAGATCTCGACGATCTCGTCAAAGAACACGACGAGGAAATGGACTCTGCATTTTTCCAGATCGCCGCCATGGCGATTGGTTCGATTACGGATGCAGAAACGAAAAATGCTGTTACCCAGCGGTACGAACAAGCCATTCAAAAAAGTACGTTCGGCCGTAAGATTCAAGCCCAAGAAAATGAATTCAAGCTGGCCATCGAAAGTATTAACGATCTCGGAAAAGACGTTGGCCGCGATGACATCCTGGAGTTGCTGATCCAGGCTCCCAGCGATGATCGCGTCCTTGCCATCGTTAATCTCCTTCGCCCCGTAATGGATTACGGCTTCTTTCAGTTGCTAACGGACCGCATGGAAGCAAGCGAGACACAAGAACAAGAGAAGCTTTCCGCACTCCGCGAGCGCATACTGGAGATCTGTCAAGAGATCGATAAGGTGCAAGAAGCTCGCGCTGCGCAGGCTGCTTCTTTACTACAATCGCTAATACAAGCGGAAGACCTCGATGCCGCCTTAATGAATGCGCTCCCCATCGTGGACGATTATTTCCTGGGGATTCTGCAGGCTAACATCCAAGCAGCAGAAGAAAGGAATAACGCGGAAGCCCTCAAGAAGCTCAACGAGATTCGGGACAAGTTTCAATCCATTGCTGAAGAAACCGTCCCGGAGGAGCTGCGCTTTGCTCAGCAGCTCATCAATATCGAAGACGACGAAGAAGCGCTTGAATATCTCCAGACTTCAATGGAGCAAATTAACGAGCAAGTGTTGTCTGCACTGATGGCAACCGCGGATCGCCTGGCAGAGAACGGGGATCAAGAAAACGCCGATCGCGTGCGCAATCGATACCGACAAGCGCTTAAATTGTCAATGAAGGCGAAGATGAGTGCCGGGGAGAATGACGAAGCGTAACCCACAACCGACTTCGAGCGTACCAGTAGACTCACGACGCTCTCACGAAACCAGACCTCACCTCCCGGAAAGCGTCGGGAAGAGAAATTGCGAGCGTAAAAGCTATTCGATCAGTTCTTTGATCCGGTCCCTGGCATCCATCGCCTGACCGAGCAAGAAACCCAGAATCGTGAGAAAAATAATCGCCCCAAATCCAATCACATCCCCCCATGGAGGCTCGACAAAGTCGGGCACGATAATCAACGCGACTACCCCAATCGTCAACCCCAGGACGAAACCCAAGAATTTGTTCGGCATCTCTCGGATCATCGTACCAATAGAGAAACGTGTCACAGATTTTTTACGACGTGTGGCAATCGAATGCTGAAGATAATTGACTTTCTTTTGGGGATCACGAAGTTGGATTTGTCTGTCGCGAATCCGTTTTAACCGCTCTTGGTCCGAATTTCGAGAACTCATCTAACACCTCCGCTTGTGAGGATTCCAATACACCGATGATGCTCGATGCTTGAAGCCTATTTGTCGGATCCAAACCATTCATCGTGAACAAAATTCGGGCAGTGATCGTTCAAGCTGCGTTCACTTGCCCATGCAATGATCTCTGAATCCTTCGCTGCAGGTGTACACAGCCGCTCCGGGTCAACACGAATTCCCGCTCGTGCCAAATCCAACCGATCTGCGTCGAAGCACGTTCGAACAGTTATGTTGGTATGAGTCCGTCCATCGGTATGATGGGCACATGCGGTATACAGCAATGCATACTCCTCGTCAGAAATGTCGAAATAGGATCCCCACAGGGTCTGCATGAATTCCGCAGCACGTTTGCCGTGCCCTGGATCGATGCCTTCGTTAACCCTCCTGGAATCATGGAAAACGGCAAACAAACCCACAACTTTCAAATTGGCCGCGTTTCGTTTCCCTAATTTCATGCCGTTTTCGTACACACGCGCCCAGTGCTGGATCCCATGAATGCCGAAAAGCGGCAGGGTGTATGTCTCGAGGATTTTTGTCAGCAATGCCGGGGAAATGCTATCAATCATTGCTTTACTCAATGCCGCTAATCGTGATCCCGTATACGCTCATCCCTCGTTCTCACCGATCGGCTCGAGGTACGTTCGCAGTGAGACCAGTTGTTCCTTGGAAGACCACGCGACGTAAATCGGTTTTTCATGACGAAGTGTATCGAGGACGGAAACGACTTCGGTCGTCGATAAATGACAAACGAGTGTGGGTTTGGGGCTCGATGGCGTGCGCAGCGAATCCATTCTCGTCCATAGTTTTTGCGGCTGGTAAAAACGCAGTTCTGCCG
>Ga0315534_1000033_pt1 | contig 62961 bp, 53 predicted proteins | sample SalMarSW160240MG_FD_203094 | JGI IMG/M metagenome (GOLD analysis project Ga0315534, IMG submission 203094) | Salt marsh sediment microbial communities from the Plum Island Ecosystem LTER, Massachusetts, United States - Salt Marsh Sediment SW1602-40 ... | reverse complement strand
TTCTCCATTTATTCAGGGGATTCATCTTCCATACAGCGGGCAGAGCAATAAAAGCCATGCTTTGGAGACTTTTGTTTATAAAAGTTCTCCTGTGAATACCGTTTAGAACATTTTTATTCATTGTTTCTTCTTTACTTTCATTTGCATTTGTGATCATCATGCATCATTGACAGAACCTAATGTAGGTTAAGCTTGCGGGCTACCATGCGGACATGTGGGGTTGGCGGACCTCCCCAGTCGCCGTAATCGTCTACTTCCCGATAGATCAGGATCTCGAAATCCCTGAACAATTCCCGAAGCTCGCCGGGAGCCAGAGCGTGAACTCCTGGTGGAAAAGGATCTTCCGGGCGTTGAATAACGTGTTCGAAAACGACATAGCCACCTGGACGGATAGAGGTCTTCAATCGGGCCAGGAAGTCGGTTTCCTCCACAGGAGCCCAGGACAGGATCATGGCTACCAGGTCCCACCGATCCCGACCGAAATCGAAATCTTCGTAAGACGTTTTGATGGTTTGAACTTTCAAGCCGGCCTTCTCCGCGTTGACTTGCATAACTGCCAGGCCTTTAGCCGAAAGGTCGATACCGGTCACATCCCAACCGAGGTTTGCCAGGTGGATAGCGTTGCGACCCATGCCCGCGCCGACATCCAAAGCCTGGCCTCCAGGTGTGATTCCCTTCATGACTTCCACCAGGAAGGCATTGGGTGAAGTCTTGAATCCATCCTTCTCCAATTCACCGGTCAGGGGTTTACCGAATAATGGATCGTAAATCATCTCGATACCCTCAGGCTGCTCGGTAAACTGGCTGCGGAGGACGTGCAGGCAGCGTCGGACTTCCGGCCCGGGAACACCTTTCGCATCCAGGCTCACTGCATAATCCCTGAGTGACGTTCGGCCCTGGGCTGTTTTGGCCCATTCCAGATAATTCAGCCACAAAGCTCGTACTTTCTGGCGATCATGCGATTCTGGTATATCGGGAACAATGGGGCGCAGGACAAAAATATTGTCAACCTGGAACTGGTCTTCGATGAAAGCGTCCAAAACAAAGCCAGCTGCGCTTGCCTCCTTCCCGACAGATTCGCGGGTCAAAATCTTCCCTTCCGGGCCGTGTTCTGACGGTTTCGGTTCAACAAGGACGATACATCCCCAGGGTTTCAAGCTGGTCTGAAGGTTCTTGAGCAGGGGAACCGGATTGTCCATCCAATGATAGGCCCAGACCATGATCGCAAGGTCAAGACTGTTGGGTGGAAACCTGGCATCTTCGGGAAGGCTTAGTATGGGCTCGACATTGGTCAGACCCAGGCGCAGGCATCGCCCCTTCAGGTAATCGACAGCCGCCGGGTCGATGTCGTTGGCGTAAACCTTTCCTTTTTCGCCAACCCGTGTTGCAAGGTGGACAGTAATTCGGCCGTGGCCGGCGCCCACCTCTCCGATGACCAAACCCGGTCTGATACCAAGAACATCCATAACCAGTTCCGGAGGCTGGATATCGTTTAACCTGGTTTCCTCAGGTTCGGCCAGTCGGTTCGCATTACTGGATGTTTTGTCCGTCTCCTGTGCGGTCAGAATGGCTGCTAAACTTATCAGCAAAATATTCATTATCATAATTTTGCCCAGAATTTTTTTCATATGCATCTCCTCCTTCATTTCAATTCTTTTGGTCTCAATTCTTCGATGATTTTTCCGGAGACCCAGTAAATGTCTCCATTTCCTTTGCCATTCCTGGTGAAAAACAGGTATTTACAATCAGGTGAAACAGTTGGACACCAATCAGATTCCTCTGAATTCAAAACCGTACTTCTGAATGCCTGGCTCCATGAACCATTATTGAGACGGTAGCAAATATATAAATCGCTCTTGCCTTTCCCTCCTGGTCTTATGGCATCAAAAACTATATAACTTTCATCCCGTGCAATAAAAGGATGTGCTTCAGGGCTGTCTTTATTAACGCCCCCGCCTGGGTCCTCTACCCGTTGATATCCAGAATCGGTATAAACATATTTTGCAATGATACCACGGTCTTTGCCAGCTTCCCTTCCGGAAATATCGGTAGTATAAATGGTTCTGTCAAGAGTTGAAGTGGCTCTCATTCCTGATTCAATTAGAAATTCCGGATTCGCCCAGCCATTGACTGTTTTTTGCAGAGACCATATTCCACCCAATTCTAATTCATTCAAACCGTGAACACCCGGATAACGGTTCATTAGCAATCGTTTCCCATCATACATGATATGGACTGCTCCTCCTTTGTATTTTTCTAAAAAGGGGGCTTTTACCGGAGCTGACCAGCCCGTATCACTCAGATAGCAAACCATAACACCCACACCACTTCTGTTGAAATAGATTTCCTTTCCGTCCGGTGTAAACGATATTCCGTATTCCAATGCTTCAGACGATGAAACGATGTCGGGTGCAAAAACCTCCGGCGTCATTCCCGGTGGTTTCCGGCCGAGGCAGGGGCCTGTGAGATCGCGAAATCCTTCCTGTTGAGCACTTGAATAAATTAAACATAGTGTGAAGAACAGTATTCCCGGATATATTGTTTTCCTGTTCATAGCTTAATCATTTCCATTTATTTATTTGGATCGCTAACTTTTTTAAACCGGATGATCTCTAATCCGTCGGTCCCGTCGGCGACATAAATCAAATTACCTACAACCTGAATACCATTTGGCCTTCCCCCGTCAAAAAAAGAGCCGATTTTAATTGGATGAGCGGGATCAGTGACATCAATAGCTTCCAGTCCAAGTTCCCAGTTTATGACAAAAGCCAGGCCATCGAAAAGGTTCACACCGACAATACTACCTTCTGGTTTGTATGTACCCAACAGCTGGGGATCAGATGGGTCGGACACATCCAGAATCTCCAATCCCTGCAGCTTGTCGCAGATGTATGCAATACCATCCGAAACCTTGAGAGCATTCGTTTCTCCGCCGTTGTTGAAAGCTCCAATAAGGACCGGATTCTTTCTGTCGGATATATCCAAAACCTTAAGACCCGCTCTGTATCCCGTAACAAAAGCATTGGAGCCGACGATATCCAAAGAGAATGCAAGCATATCATCCTTATACTGGCTCAGGCGAACAGGTTTAATTGGATCAGACAGGTCAATGATATCAAAGCCGCCATTCCATTCGGTTAAATATCCGGTATTTACAACGACCTTAAGCTGATGGGGATCTCCGTCCCGGTCACTATACTCTCCGAAAAAAACCGGTTTCGAAGGATCACTGATGTCAAAAAGTTTCAATCCGTTCGTGTTGCAGGAAACGAAGGCAGTAGTTCCAACGATCTCGATACCACGGGATTGTTCGGCATCATCAATCTGTGCTATTTTTACGATATGTGCAGGATTACTGATATCAAGTATTTCCAGGCCGTTATCGAATTCACAGACGTACGCATAGTTTTCAACCACCAGAACGGTTACAGCCATTCCCCCGTCATTGAACTGTCCAACCTCTTCAAAAATTACTTTGTTCTTTTCCATTGGCCTGTGATCGGGACCAGACCATTCCCCTGTCGGCATCAGCGGGAAGACAAGGGGGACAATAACTGATATAATTGGGATTTTCATTTTTTTCCCTCTTTCTTTTCGGATAAAACAAAGGAATGACCGGGCTTCCATTCACCGTCCTGGAATCGGTACCATTGATCAAGCAGTTTACCTTCTTCGGTCAATTCAAAACTGTTTTTAAACTCGATTTTGTCATCAGGGAAAGTGGCATAACCATACATGAGAATTTTTCCATTTTCCTCTTTTACATAACCGTGTAAAAAGTTCCCATTGCTGCTTATGGAAAACAGTCCTATTTCCTGTTTGTCAGAATCCCAAAAAAAGTATGCTTCGGTTACAAAATTGATTTTAATTATCTCAGTGGTTTGTTTTACAGCTTTCCCTTCCCATATCACGTTCCACCTGCAGTGTCTCATAACTCCTTCACCAAGTTGTGGCATTTCCGCCTGCCAGGTCTTATTGGTAAGGGGCTCCAGTAAAGTTAAGTATTCATCAAGTTGTTGCCCGTAAAGCCCGGGAAAAGGGATGCAGGTTACTAAAATTGCATTAAGAATAACATAAACTATTTTCATGACTGGCTTCCATTTTATACGTATCAGATTTCACTTCAATATCATCTTTTTTGGATTGAATAAACCATACACAAACCAGAAATCGTCAATGCCGCATTCTCCATAGGCGATGTTAAAATAGCCGTTCTCCCCCCATTTTTCACCCCATGAATTACGGCAGATCCAGTATCCACCGTTCTTGACTTCTGGATCGTCTTGCCAACCTACAACAACCACCCAGTGACCACCCTGTTCTTTTGAGATCCCGTCATGGATATACACGCCATTTGTATATCGATCCAGGTCCTCAAAAAATATCATATTGGTAGCTATAGGGCCGTATTTTATAACAGCTTGCTGGATCGTTTTCTTTTTTTCAGCCAGGGGCAATTTATCGGTAACTACAGAATGATATTCCGAAAGGATATAATCCGGAGGGGCATCCGGTATTTGATCTGTTGTTCTATCCTGGTAAGGAAGTCGTGTCTCGAGAACCAGACCATTTTCAACCATATATTTCAATGCATTGACAGAGGAGATGCCACTGGGGACCCAATCCTGTGAACCATTGATGATTTGTTGTTCAGACAGATCTACTGTTTTACCGGTTTCTTTCTTGATCAGGGCTTCAAAAACCGCAACACCTGCAAACACACCGCAGGAACCCAGATTCATTTGATGTTTGACAGGTGTCATAATTCCATTTTCACGCCAGTCAAAATGTTTCGGGATGGTCTGCAATTCATTTGAATGATTGCTCTTTAAAGCATCAGAGGCTGTTTGTGAATACACAGATAAACAGAGCAGTAGAAAAATACAAGTTGCAAAATATTTCATGACTTTAAAATGCGTCTCGGGTTCATTAATCATTCATTTTCTGTAGATGGTATACGAGCGCCGGATGAATGACAATTGGGCATTCAGGATGTTGTCATCCTCATCCCTGGTGAATATCAGGGTCCATGGTGCCTGCTTGAAATAGAAGAAGTCCCTGGCTACGGGGTAGATCTCATCGGGTCCGAACTCCATGACCTTCAGCCGGTCTCCCTCCCGCCATATTTCGAGCAGCAGATAATCTCCGATATAATACTTACCAATATATTCGTCCAGCTCTGCATTTGATAGTTTGACGGCCTTTGGCTTTTTAAAATAGAGATGTTGCGGATACCTTCCGGTGTTATCCTGGACATTGAAGGGAAGCCCTCTGCTACGCAGGAGTTCAATTATGTTATCATGTCCGCTACGGAAGGCATAGTGCATGGCGGTCCAGCCTTCTTCCGTTTTTATCATCGGGTCTGAGCCCTGATCAAGCAGATACTCCACTACATGAATATTGCCTCGCCAGATGGCAGTGTGCAGTTCAGTCATGCCCCATTGATTCTGGACGTTGAGGCTGGCTCCTTTTTCGACCATCCGTTTGATGATCTCGACGTTATCGTGATGGGCAGCCCAGTTGAGTGGTGCGCCACCATCTCCGCCCTGAATGTTCAAATCAGCTCCTTTTTCAATTAAAAAATTGGCAACATTCCAGTGTGCACGCATGCAGGCCCAGTGAAGGGCAGTGTAATGCTCCTCGTCAGTTGCATTCAATTTCGAGGGGTCCTGTACAAGAATCGTTTTTACCGTATGCAGATCCCCGTTCTTTGCAGCTTCCACAATCGGCTCTGCCGATGCATACGATGATATCAAAACACCGAAAAGAAAGGTGACAAGAATGATTTTTTTCATGGCATTTTTATTTTAATACTTGAGATTTTATCTCAACAATGATTTTTGATGACACCCAGAATATTCTGAGATCCCCTTTCTCGCCATAGTTTCTGTTAAAGAAAAGATATTTGCCATCAGGCGTCACATCTGGACATAACTCATGCATTTCCGAATTTATTTGGGTTCCCATGTTTATAGCTTCAGTCCAATTTCCCTGGGGGTCTTTGAAGCAAATAAAAAGGTCTGCATACCTGAGGTCACCCCCAAATCTGCTAAATATCATGTAGCTTTCGTTGGGTGCAATATAGGGAGTGCTTTCATAATGTTCTGTGTTAATGGCTGCACCCATTTTCCTGACTGTATTATATTTTTCTTTCTGGGGTAGTGCAACATAGATATCACCCCCTGCACTGAAATAGAGGTTCCCGTTCGATGCAACGGAGACCTGCCAGTGCAAAGGATAAGAATTTACAACGGGACCAAGCGGTTTTGGTTTTCCCCAACTATTGTTTTGCCGGTCGACATACCAGATGTTTTCACCTTCCCCTTTTTTCCCTCCCTCAATGGATTCCCGGGAGGTAAAAAACAGTTTTTTACCATCCGGAGAGAATGTTGCATTACCAGTTCCAAAGTGCGACTTAAAAGAGACCTCGGCCGGTTTTGTCCATTGATTGTTTTCAATCTTCATGCACAGGATATTTTGTACTTCTTCCATAAGATCCCAGTACATTTCCCGGCCGTCGGGAGATATAACAAGTGCTCCATGGACTTCTGTCTTAAAAATTTCAGGAGCGAATAATTGAGGGGTCATCCCGGGTGGATTCTGGCCAAGGTAGGGACCTTTGAGAACCGGGAAATGATGGAATTGCTCCTGAGCTTGAGAAATCGCAGTTGAAATGATGAATAACAGTAAAAGACAAAAAATTTCTTTTATTTTCATGATAAATCTCCTTTATTTCAGTTCATCTGATTTCAATTCTTTAATGAATATAGCATCCACCCAACAGATATTACCTCCCGATTCAAAAAACAGATATTTCCCATCGGGTGACAGATAAGGTATATGATATTTTCCACCAAGGTCATATGCCTGGCTCCAGGTACCATCTGTATTACGAAAACTGACAAAAGTACTTTCGACCCGGTCAAAGAGCATGAAACTACCATCCGGTGCTATGCTTGCATGAGCTTCCCATTCATCAGAATTTACACCACCCACCACTTTTATTGGTTCTGAGAAGATTGTACCGTTGAGTGACATTTGAGCAATGTCTTTATCGGTGGTTTGATCCCTTTCTGTAGTAAAATAAAATATCCGAAAATCGATGGTTGTCAGGCAGTATGCATCTATAAAAAACCGGGGTTCACCCCATGTATCACCTGATCTGTCAGCAATCCATGAGCCCTGACGTGTTTCTTTTTTCTGGTTATTCATCCGGTAGAAGATCATGTATTTTCCGTCCGGTGTGATGAAAGGAGAAATATCGCGAAATACACCCGAGAATTCAACCACCTGTGGTTCACTCCAGATGCTGTCTTTTTCCCTTGTCATCCAGATTGCCCAGTTGGAACCGATATCCGATGTTTCGGACCGGCCAAAGTAAAGTTCTTTACCATCCGGTGTCCAGGCGCATCCCATCTCAACATGGTTATTCGTAGATACAATTCCGGGAGCAAAAACCTCTGGTGTGGTTCCCGATGGTTTCTGTCCGAGGTAGGGACCTGTAAGGAGGGGGAAAGTATTTTTCTGCTTTTGTTTTTTTTCTTCCTGAAGTCGTTCCAACAGTTGTGAAACATCACCTACACTAGGCCTGATTTCCAGTGACTTTTTACAATTTTTAATGGCTTCATCCAAATCTCCCATCTTACGATAAATCCGGGCAAGACTGTAATAAGCCCATGGATCTTCCGGAAATTTCTCAACAGTAAACTGAAGCACGGACAGCGCATCCTGGGTTTTATCCGGATAGAGAGTAAAGAGGTAGCCAAGAGAGGAGAGAGCCTCACTGAGATTGAAATTGGGATCTTCCGAATCCAGTTCTTCAAAAATATTAAAGCTTTTAGAAACATGACCATTCATGGCGCAGATGCAAGCATAACCTTCTTTGATCATGAGGTCTTTCGGCAGCATTTCATAAAGGGCTGAACAAAACAGATCAGCATCCTCAGTCTTGCCTTCATTCAGCATGATATCCGTAAGGGAAAGAAGCTCATACGAAGGGAAATAGGTGCTGTCCCTTTGATCCGAATAGAGTGCATTCAAAGTATTGACGGCATCCTGGATGCCATTTTCAAAGTACTCATCTTTGATGATCTCTGCGGCATTCTGTTTGGTGAAAACAACGTTTCTCAGGTTGTTGATGAATGAGAAGTCGACCCAGTAAAGATCGGCATCTTCCTCTGGTTCCTGACCGGACTGCCATCCGGTTTCACCTTTGTCGATTTCAGTTTTCCTTCCGCTAATGAAGAAAAAATATTTCCCGTCGGGAGTTCCGTTAGCGCACAGATCAAAACTGGATGTATTGTAAGGACATCCCAGATTTAAAGGTGATGTCCAGCTCCCATCCTCTTTGCGGAAGCAGATATAATTGTCACTGTTTCCAAAGCCACCGGGTCGGGATGATCCAAAAATAAGGAAGCTTTCATCCGGTGCAATGTAGGGATCATATTCAATAAAATCTGTGTTAACTGGCCAGGGGAGACGTTCTGCTTCCTGGTACTGTCCATTGACACAGCGGCTGAACCATATATCATCTCCCTGAGTTCCTGGCCGGTTCCATGTAAAAAAGTAAACCGTACCATCTGCTGTTGCCGAAGGATAGGCTTCACCGTATTCTGAATTGGCAGGCTCCGGCAAAGAAACCGGCTCTGTCCAACCCGAACCGCTCCATTCAATGGTCCAGATGTTATCATCTTCAAGAGTATCTCCCGGATGAGTCAGGTTTCCCGAATGGAAGTAAACCTTCTGTCCGAGGGGGCCTGTTGTATAATTAGGATGTCCCTGCAATTCTTCAAATGGCGCCCTTTGAGGCTTTGTCCAATGCCCATCTTTTTCAAAGGTGTAATATGTTTCGTGTCCCTTTTCTGTACCGGTGGAAAAAACACATACCCGTGCTTCCTGCAAAAAAGCGATATAGCTCTGGTCATAATGTGTGGATATCAGTCCGGGTGCGAAAATTACCGGATTTATTCCAGGAGGAGGTTGACCAAGATAGGGGCCTGCTAATCGGGTAAAGTCATCTCTTTTAGCACATCCACAACACATAGAGATGCACAATAAAACAAATGCAGCAGATCTTGTTTTTATTTTCATGATGTGGACTCTTTTATTTCAATGCTTTCTGCTTGAGATCATTGATGATTTGTGCATCAACCCAGTAGATATTACCCGGACCATCTTCAATGGGTTTTTGATTTAGTGATGACGGGCGGTTACTATTGAAAAACAGGTACTTGCCATCGGGAGTTACACAGGGATATTCATCCTTGAAGGCAGAGTTTATCGCGGGTCCCATGTTCCTGGGTACTGTCCAGGTTCCATCACGGTTACGAAAGCAAATAAATAGATCAGACCGACCCTGACCTCCGCGGAATGAAGAAAATATCAGAAAACTTTCATCCGGAGCGACAAATGGGCAATGATCGGGTGCTGAACTATCGACAGTATTAAGGTTTATTGCTGTTGTGTATACTCCTGCCACTTGTGTTGCGCAAAAGATATCAGTTGACTGATTGGATGTTCTTGCGGTAAAGTACAAGTTCCCGTTTGCTGCCAGAGATCCACAACTATTGCGTGGACTCATATTGATATATTCATCAAGGTGTTTTGGATTACTCCACCCTTCAGAATTTCTCTCAACCATCCAGATATCACCCTTTCCTCTGGAAAGAGGTTCACCTCCTTGTTCAGTGGGACGATCTGAGGTAAAATAAATCCTATTCCCATCAGGAGACATCACCGGGTACAGGTAGTTGTAGTCATCACAGAAAGGAGCTATGCTGGGTTCAGACCATTGATCACCAACTCTTTTTGAAAAGTAGATTTTTTGCGGGAACATTCGCCCAAACCAAACCTCTTCCCCATTAGGTATAAACAGGGCAGCACTATGCTCCCTGCAGGTTGAAATGATTCCCGGTGCAAAAATCTCCGGTTTAGTGCCTGGTGGTTCCTGGCCTAAATAAGGACCTGCCAATTCCAGAAGATCCGATTGCTGGGAGTGCCCAGAAGATACAGATAATAACAACAGGAAAACCAGGAGAATGATCGAAGGGAATTTCGTCATTTTTGCCTGCAGTTTACAAACATAATTAACGCCTTACGTCATATTCAGCCACAACATAAACAATCCAGGTCCTGTCAAGGATTTCGTTTCACCGCTACGAGAAAAAAGAAGTCAAATTCAAATGTACAAAATATTTTTAATGTATGATTTATAACTATTTGGGAAAATGATTAATCGTTAAAATGTTAAACGTTAATTGTAGGTGAATAAATCCATCTTTAAAATCCTATTAACCAATAACAGAAAGGCCATAAATTCCTCTGTGGCCTCTTCCGTGGACTGCGTCGACTGTAGCCCGTAGTAGATTTAGCGAGGTTTGGTAAGTTCTATATGAATCAACAACCCTCCTTCGCCAAGGCTACGGAGGGCGGAGGTGGAGATAAGGGGAGTCGAACCCCTGACCTCTTGACTGCCAGTCAAACGCTCTAGCCAGCTGAGCTATATCCCCAATTTCAGATTGCAAAATTAAAAAAAAATCTGATTTTTCAGGAAAAAGGTGGATGGGAAGTGATCATCCATCTTTAGGTACGATTTTTGCGTATTATTTACTGGAGTGTTACTTTAACTGATCCCTGTTTGTTATTTCATTGCATTCAGGGAAGAGGCTCTATTTGGACAAAAAGAAGAATTTATCCATTCTTTTCTCTTTTTGTTTTGAAAATATTGTGAGAATTCCTTATTTTTAGAGGCTTAAAATTAAACAAAAATGGAACTGAAAAAAACCGATCAAGCTAACCTGGAAAAAAGTAAAGGGGTATTCTTTCAGTTGGGGTTGGTTATCGTATTGTCTCTTGTACTGATAGCCTTCGAATGGACCAGCACGGGTTTATCAAGGAATGAATTTGATATTGGAGGTGCTGAAGACGTTGAAGAGGAGATCATCCCCATCACGCGTCAGGAACAACCTGAACCAGAACGGCCACCCGAGCCACCCAAGGTGACAGAAATCCTTAACATCGTTGAAGATGATGTTGAAATTGAGGATGAATTGATCCTGGAAGATACCGAGATCGATATGGAAACAGAGGTTGAGATCATCGACTTTGTGGTTGAAGATGAGGAGGAGGAAGAGGAAGCACCGATTTTCTTTATCGTTGAAGATATGCCAAGTTTCCAGGGGAAGGGACAGGAAGGTTTCAGGGAGTGGATCGCTAAAAACCTCAGGTACCCGGAAATTGCTGCTGAAAACGGAATTAGCGGAAGGGTGTTCGTCCAGTTCGTAGTGGAACCGGATGGAAGTGTAAATAAAGTTGAGGTGGTTCGTGGTGTCGATCCCGCCCTGGATAAGGAAGCCATACGCGTCGTCTCTGCCTCACCCAAATGGGCACCCGGAAAACAGCGGGGTAAACCGGTGAGGGTGGCGTATACTTTCCCAATCGTCTTTGTCCTTCAGTAATCCGAAAACAGATGAACTGAGCCCTGATCATTTGGTCAGGGTTTTTTGTTCTACTTTTTCATTATGATATTTATTCATTTATGGTTAATTTAGTTGTCAGGAAGTAAAAAACTATCAATCATGAAACGAATCATTTATTTATTGATTATTGCACTTTTCCTTGCCGGATGCGGATCTTCGAAGAAACAACTCCAGAGAGGAAATTATGATGCTGCAATTGACAAAGCGGTAAAAAAGTTGATGAAGGATCCGGAGAGTGAGGATGATATTCTCGTCCTCGAGAAATCGTACCAGATCGCAAATGAGCAAGACCTCGAGCGAATCAAATTTCTGAAAATGGATGGCAATCCGAATACCTGGGAAGAAATCCTGAATAACTACCTCCGTTTAAAGGATAGGCAAACCATGGTTAGAACAGTACTGCCCCTGCAACTGGGAAACAGAACCATTACATACGATTATGTTGATTATGACAGCGAGATCGTAGAGGCGAAACATAAAGCTGCAGAATATTTCTTTGCCCATGGTCAAAAATTGCTGGAAAACAACACAAAGGATGCATACAGGCAGGCCTATTATGAGTTTTCAAAGGTTAAACAGTACTGGGGCGATTATGAAAATATTGATCAGTTGCTGGCAGAAACCCGATACAACGGGATGAGCCGGGTACTGGTAACGGTCGAGAATAAGACAATGTTAAAGCTTTCACAGGAGTTTGAAGAGGATCTCCTTGCCATTGATCATCAGCGTTTGAACAGCGAATGGGTGGAATACCATACCCGTCACCTGGATGATAATATCGAATATGACTACCTGGTCTATATCAATTTAAAAAACATAGCTGTTTCTCCTGAAGTAGTTGAAGATAAAGACCGAATCGTAAAACGGGAGGTAGAAGATGGATTTGAATATGTACTGGATAAAAATGGCAATGTGATGAAAGACTCCGTGGGGAATGATATCAAGCTTAAAAAATTCAAAACCTTAAGCTGCACGGTAATTGAGAGCATGCAGCATAAAGCAGTCAGGATCGACGGAGATGTTGAGATCTTTCAAATGAATCCTCAAAACCTGCTGAAGAAAGATCCAATCGGTGCGGAAACGGTTTTTGAACACCTCTCTGCCCGTGCAATAGGGGATCTGGGAGCACTGGATGCTGAAACCCTTGAGCTGGTTGAAGTGGAGCCACTGCCTTTTCCAAATGACTTTGATATGATATTCCAGTGCAGTGAGACCCTGAAACTGGCAATCCGTGATATTCTCATGCGGAATAGAAGGTATATAAATTAACGCTACCTCTCAGGCTGAACCCAGCTGATTCGTGTTTCGTTTCTCGGTTACGAAACCCGCCCCGTGAAATAATGTTTCACATTAGTGGCTGTGCCACTATTTCACAGGGCCCGCCCCGTGAAATAAAAGCGGAGCTTTTACAGCAAGGCATTATTCCACAGGGCCAGTATCGGTAAACGGACTTCGTTGATCGGCACTGAATTTTAAATGTCAACTGATTATCTGTAATATTCCGACAATTTTTCAAGAATATAAAATGATATAGTGTAGCATGCCGGATCCCCACATAACCAAACCAGAACAGGAATCTGCCGTTTTAATTGGAGTGGCGGGACAGGATCAGAATGACCGTGAGGTGAATGAATTTCTTAATGAACTGGCTTTCCTGACTGAAACGGCTGGTGCAAATCCCATCTATAAATTTATACAACGGCTTGACATACCCAACCCGAAAACCTATGTTGGGAGCGGGAAACTGGCTGAAATCGAAGATTATGTGAAGAAGGAGAACATTGATCTGGTAATCTTTGATGACGAGCTTTCACCAAGCCAGATAAGGAATGTGGAGCGGGTGCTGAAACGAAGAATTCTGGACAGGACCAACCTGATCCTGGATATATTTGCCAAGCGGGCTAAAACGGCGCATGCAAAAACGCAGGTTGAACTGGCACAATATCAATATCTCCTCCCCCGGTTAACACGAATGTGGACTCACCTGGAAAGACAGAGGGGAGGAATCGGACTGCGTGGACCCGGCGAAACAGAAATAGAGACTGACCGCAGAATAATCCGGGATAAAATAGCCCGGCTCCAACATAAACTTGAAAAAATTGATAAACAGAAGGAAATTCAACGAAAACACAGGGGGAAACTGGTCCGGGTTGCACTGGTTGGATATACTAATGTGGGTAAATCAACCATCATGAACCTGATGAGTAAGACTGACCTGCTTGCTGAGAATAAACTGTTTGCTACACTGGATACGACAGTCCGCAAGGTAATAATTGATAATTTACCGTTTCTCCTGTCAGATACCGTTGGTTTCATCCGGAAACTTCCGCACCACCTTGTTGAATCGTTCAAATCTACCCTGGATGAAGTGAGGGAAGCTGATATGCTGCTTCATGTAGTGGATATCTCCCATCCAAATTTCGAAGAACAGATCAATATTGTTCATCAAACCTTGCAGGACCTGGGTGCGTTAAATAGACCGACTTACCTGGTCTTCAATAAGATCGATGCATACCATTTCATTGAGAAGGAGGCGGATGATCTCACTCCGGTTTCCAGGGAAAACCTTTCACTCCAGGAGTTGAAAAACACCTGGATGGCAAAGAATAATGCCTCCTCAATCTTTATTTCAGCCCTTCATAAAACCAATATCAGTGAGCTAAAGGATGTCCTTTATCAACAGGTCAAAAAGATCCATGTTGAACGCTATCCCTTCAATGATTTTCTTTACTGACCAGAGGCTCCGTTTTTGTATGAATAATGCGGATTAAATCAAGTGGTTGTGTAGTAAACATTCTCCAATCTGAACCGCATTGGTTGCTGCACCTTTTCGCAGGTTGTCAGCAACAATCCAAAGGTTCATGGCATTTTTGGCCGATAAATCCCTTCGAATGCGTCCAACAAATACTGCATCCTTACCCTCTGAATGAATGGGCATCGGGTATTTATTATTTTGCGGATCGTCAACCACAGTCACCCCGCGGGTATGGGATAGAACCTCCCGGATCTTTACCAGGTCGTAATCACGGTCGAATTCTACGTTCACTGATTCAGAATGCCCAACCATTACCGGCACTCTTACTGCTGTGGCAGTAATTCTGATCCGGGGGTCATCCAGGATTTTATGGGTCTCATCCACCAGTTTCATCTCTTCCCGGGTATAACCATTATCCGTAAAATGATCACAGTGTGGAAGGCAGTTTTTATCAATGGGATAGGGATAACACATTTCTCCCTGAATTCCGGCCCGTTCATTTTCCAGTTGTTTGATCGCTGAAATACCGGTACCACTCACGGATTGGTAGGTTGAAATGACAATTCGCCGTATGTGATATAGCTGATGAAGTGGAGCCAGGATCATCAACAGTTGAATGGTTGAGCAATTGGGATTTGAAATGATTTTGTCATTTTCTGTAAGCAGATGACCGTTTATTTCCGGTATAATCAGCTTTTTCCCTTCATCCATCCTCCAGGCAGATGAGTTATCGATCACCGTTGTGCCTTTTTCTGCAAACATTGGCGCATATTTCAGGGATATATCAGCACCGGCTGAAAAAAGGGCAAGGTCGGAGCAATGGCTTATGCCTTCATCAACAGGGATCACCTGGTATGCCTTGTTTCGGAACCTGACCTCTTTGCCGAGGGACCCCTCCGATGCAATCGGGATCAGCTCTGTCACTGGGAAATCCCGTTCCTCAAGAATGTTAACCATCATCTGACCCACCAGGCCCGTTACTCCTACAACTGCTACTTTCATAATTCATGGATTATTGTTAATTTGTAATCTGAAGGTTTAGCGGAAAGTCGAACGCATTCAGTCCATAAAATTAGCGGATTTTCTGTTTTATTTCTCACATTGATGAAGAAACTTGCCTATTTGTTGTTGCTGATTTCCTTTGCTGCATCTGCACAATTGAATGAAGATTTTGAAAGTGGCACCCTTGCTGGCTGGCAAGAGAGTGCCGAACTGCGATGGGGTGCTTCTGCAGATGATCCCATAGCCGGAAATTTATCGCTGCACCACACTTATGACAATACGGCTGCCGATCACGATCAGATTTCGCATCCGATTTACACGATCAGTATTGATTCGGGCACAACCACCTGGCGATTTAAAATAAGACATGGATATACTCCTTCTGGCCCAAACCACTGGAGCATCTTTCTTATTTCGGATCAGTCTGCCGGGGAGATGCACCCAGCAGGATCAACGAACGGGTATGTACTGGGTGTGAACTACAAGGGGACAGATGATCATATTAAACTATGGAAAATTTCCTCCGGATCAGCCGATGAAATCCTGAATACCGGTTTTAACTGGGAGGAGCATGTGTCGATTACACAGACGATTGGATTCCAGGTTTTGCGATCGAAAACAGGATTATGGGAGGTGATGATGGATACCACAGGAGGGTTTGAACACTTATTTTCATTGGGTACGGTAACGGATTCAGAATGGTCTCTTTTCAATCATTTTGGTATCTACTATAAATATTCCCTTTCGCAGGACATGAAACTCTGGCTGGACGATATTTCCATCGATGGCTTTATCATAGTGGATACCATTAAACCGGGAATCGAAAAGATTCATGTTTTATCGTCAACTGCCCTTGAAGTTGTATTTACCGAGCCGGTTGATCCGGTAACTGCAACAAATCCATTGAACTACACCATTGATGAACTCATTGGGAACCCGGTTAATGCATCACTTACTGAACCGGAAAAAGTGCACTTGCTGGCACAAACGGATTTTCTGGATAATACAATATACAAATTGAATATTGAACATGTTGAGGATCTTTTTGGCAATGTCATGGAACCGGATTTTGCAGAGTTCACCTACCATGTTATCCGACCCTATGATGTTCTGATCAATGAGATTATGGCTGATCCTGTACCTTCAATCGGGCTTCCGGAATTTGAGTATATCGAAATTTTTAACAACACCGCTTATGCGGTTATTATCAATGGATGGTCACTGCAGGTGGGTAGTTCGGTATACACGTTAGAGGGCATAGAACTGGCTGGATTGGATTACCTCATCCTCTGTTCCGATGCAGTGGTTCAGGAGTATCATTCTTATGGTTCTGTTCATGGAATTTACGGGTTTCCTTCCCTGTTAAATACCGGGCAGTCGATCACTTTACGGAATGAAAAGGAGATGATCATTTCATCGGTTACCTATAGTGACGAATGGTATGGAGACGAATACAAAGCCGATGGTGGCTGGTCCCTTGAGCAAATCGATCCCAACAATCCCTGTGGTGGAGAGAATAACTGGAAAGCTTCCAGTGATGTCAGGGGTGGGACTCCGGGACAGAAAAATTCGGTATGGGGTGATAATCCGGATCTGGACCCACCCCTGCTTTTAAATGCCTATCTGTTATCGGATACCTCGCTATTCCTCTACTTTAACGAACCGTTTGATAGTGCAAATGCACTGGATCAGCAGGCCTTTACGGTTGACAATGGTATGGGAAATCCGGAAACGGTCTGGCTGATTGCTCCTGATTACCAGTCTGTTATACTCCACTTCAATCGAATATTCGAATCGGGAACAGTTTATGAGATTATCGTTGGCAACCCATTCACAGATTGTACAGGAAATCTGATCGGCTCTTTGGATTCGCGAAGGTTTGGATATCCTGGAAGGATGGATAGCCTGGATATAGTAATCAATGAGGTCTTATTCAATCCATTTCTCGATGGAGTAGATTACGTTGAGGTGTTTAACCGTTCGACTAAGATCCTGGATTTCAGCGAGCTTAGAATAGCCAGCCGGGATGAAAAAACAGGGGTTTTAATAACCATTCTTCCCATAACAGAGTATCCTTATCTCTTTTTCCCGGGAGAATATTTTGTGTTCAGCATTGATGCAGGCAAAGTGTTTGAACAGTATTATACTCCCAATCCCTGGGGATTCATCGATCTTGAAAAAATGCCTTCGTTCCCTAACGATGAGGGGAGGGTGGTTTTAATCGATCAGTGGTTGAATATTATCGATGAATTCCGGTATCATGAAGAGATGCATTTCCCACTGCTTCGGATTGTGGAAGGCATATCACTCGAGCGAATCAGCCAATCAAGACCAACCCAGGATCCAACCAACTGGCACTCTGCATCGGAGAATTACGGTTTCGGTACACCAGCCTATGAAAATTCGCAGCATATCGAAGATCCTGCCGAACTATCCGACCGAATACGCATTGAACCGGAACTATTTTCTCCGGATAATGACGGGTATCATGATGTTGTTCAGCTTTTCTACCAATTTGATCAACCCGGTTATGTTGCAACAGTTATCATTTTTGATGCCCGTGGCAGGATTGTAAGGAAATTAGTTAACAATGAGCTACTGGGCAGGGAAGGATCATTTACCTGGGATGGGATTAGTGATTCAAACCGGTTATCGAATATGGGGATCTATCTTTTTTTCATTGAAATTTATGATTTGAAAGGAAATGTGAGGCGGTATAAGAGGACCTGTGTTCTGGCGAAGAAATTGATCCCGTGAGCTCCTCTTTTATTTATTTACCGGATTCTGTATTGGTTTGGACGGTTCAATACCCTGCTGTTTTTTTCCGGGTACCCGTAATGCAAAGAAAATAGCAATGAATGCTATGCCAGCTGAAAGCTTGTAAGTCAGATCAGGCCCGATTAAATCCCAGGAAACTCCCACAAGCAGGAGCATCAGCGAGCTCATAACAAAATTGATTGTCATGTAAATGCTGTTTACAAAAGCGGTATGCTCGGTATCCATTTCATGCACGATCGCCAGATTAACAGAAGTAGGTGCCACGAGAAACAATCCGATCAGGATCAGGAGAGGGAGCGTATTCGTAGCTTTCATGGAGATGAATATCCACATGAGGAATGGTGAGATAATGGTGATGATCACCAGTGTCATTCGTCTTCCGATCCTGTCGGAAATGGTTCCTGAAAGGTAGGTTCCGATTGCACCGGCAAGCTGGAGCAGGGATAAGGAAATGCCAGCAAACCAGAGGCTCGACTCTTTTTCCATAAGATATACCGGAAGGTAGAGTGTTAATGCGGCTTTCATTCCTGCCCTGAACAGGGTAATCCCTCCGAGGCTGATAAAAACCGGCAAAAATTTCAGAAAGGTCGATTTGTAGCCAATCGCCAGTGGATTTTTCTTAAAATCCTTCCTTATCTCAATGTCTTTCAACCTGAAATAGAGAATAAAGGAAGAGATAATACCGAAAGGAATTAATCTGAGTGATCCGTTCAGGCCCCAGGTTTCAACAGTAGCAACGATAATCAGAGGACCCAATGTCCTGGCAAGTTCTCCTCCAAGCATAAAATAGCTCATTCCTTTACCCAATCGGGGTCCGGCTACCTGTTTGATCATAACCGGAGCCGGAACATGGAAAAGTGTTGAACTGATTCCACTGACGAAAAGCAATACTGCCAGGATGATATAAACGGGTGCCACACCGATCAGGCTCATGGCAATGGTTGTGAAGGCCGGAGCAAAGATTACCAGGAACCTGATCCTCATTTTTTCAGCAAGAATCCCGATCAGGGGATTGAATAGGGAAGGAATTCTTTGAATAACGGATAGCAGTCCTGCCAGGGACAGGCTCATCGATAATTTTTCAATGAGCAGGGGAAGAATGGGGGCAAGAAAAGAGGTGTATATATCGTGGATAAGGTGGGCAGCGGAAAGGGAGAAGACATTGGCAAACTGAAATTTTTTCGGACTGCTCATCAGGATCTGGATGGACTGAGTAATCCTGCAAAGCTAATCATTATAAGGATTCAATCAACTCTTTCATGATCCGTGTCATTTTTTCTTCCGCTCTTTCAGCCACTTCCTGCACTCCCTCATGGGTAATTTTTTCTATTTTACCCGGGACACCGAGATCAGTAATAATTGAAATGGCAAAACAGGGGATTCCCATCTGGTGAGCAACGATTGTCTCGGGTACGGTTGACATACCTACCGTGTCGGAACCAATGATCCGGAAGTACCTGTACTCCGACGCTGTTTCATAGGTGGGTCCTGTAGTGGCAGTATAGACCCCTTTTTTCAGGGGGATATCATGTTTTGCAGCGATTTGTTCCGCCCGGGCAATCAGTTCGGGAGAGTATGTATTGCCCATATCCGGGAATCGGGGGCCAAACTCTTCGTGATGATATCCGATTAACGGGTTGGGCAGCAGATTGATATGATCCTCAAGCACCATAAGATCTCCTATGTTGTATTCAGGATTCACTCCCCCGCTTGCATTGGAAAGAAAAAGGTAGTTGATTCCCAACTGTTTCAGTACACGTATCGGGAAGGTAATTTGATGTACAGTATACCCTTCATAATAATGAAACCGGCCCTGCATGGCAACCACTTTCTTTTTGCCCAGCAGGCCAAATATTAATTTCCCCTTATGCCCTTCAACCGTTGATACCGGGAAATTTGGAATAGCCTGGTAATCCCGTTCATAGTGAATATCGATTTCATTCACCAATCCACCAAGCCCGGTACCCAGCACAATCCCAACTTCGGGTTGGAAATCAGTTTTCTTTTTTATATAGGATGCTGTCTCTTTTATTTTTTCTAACATAACTTATTATCTGGTTATTGAAATTTTCTCCCTCATCATCAAGGAATTGAACACCAACGGGAATGTAATACATATTTTTTTTCAGGGTATCTTTTATATCCTTCAGGGACTGGAATCGCATGGCATCTTTTTCTGTGGTGATGATGATTTTTTTATCGTGATCGATCTTTTCAAATTCAGATGCTATATCATCCAAGTCCTTGATCGAATAGTCATGGTGATCGGGGTATTTTGATTCTGTAATTTTCGGAGATATTCCCCTGAGGTGTTTTTTCATGGGGCGGCTGTTAACAATGCCGGTGACCATATGAAGCCGGTATTTCTCTTTTTTGCATTCGTTTTTTGTTAAGTGGGGGGCAATGCTTTCAAAAACGGGGTAGAATTCACCATAAATCATGGTTGTAAAATAGAGGGTTTGATAAGGGAATGGATTGAGGTCTTTAACAACAAGCCGACGCTCTATGGGTTTAAGATTCGGGGGACATTTGGTGACAATGATGATGTGTGCACGCCGTTTTTCACTGGGATTTTCCCGCAGGTTACCCAATGGCAGAAGGTGGTCGCCGGAAAGCGGGCGGTTATAATCGATCAGCAGTATAGAAAGGCCCGGTGTTATTGACCGGTGCTGGAATGCATCATCTAAAATGATCAGATTCAACTCTTTGAAATCGGCCATCAATTTCCTGATTCCACGAACCCTGTTTGAGTCAACTGCCACGTTGATGTCTGGAAATTTTCGATTGATCTGTTTTGGTTCATCACCGATCTCTTCGGCAGTTGATTCGGGAGTTGCAAGAACGAAATTCCGTGTCTGCCGTTTATAACCCCGGCTCAGTGTCGCCACATTGAATTCACCATCAAGCAACGATATCAGGTATTCTACGTGCGGTGTTTTCCCCGTACCTCCAACAGTAATATTCCCAATGGAGATGATTGGGAGTCTGAACTCGGTTGAATTCAGAATATTGTAATCATATAATCTATTGCGGACAGCGACAATCAATCCGAAGAATGGTGAAAAGGGAGCCAATAGATAACGCAACGTATTATACCTTACGGGATTCATTGGAGGGGGCTTAATAAACCTCAAGGAAGTAGGGCATTCTCATCTGAATTCCATTATTTTCAACCAGTTCTTTGAGATCCTGATAATAGCTGTATGATGCTCCAAGTTCTTTCTTCAGGATGGATGCCCTGATATTCCCGGATAACTCTTTAATTAGTTTCTGATAGGGATCTTCCTGTGCCGGAAGTGAAATGATCCGGTAGTGATCCAGTCCGGCCATTTCAGCTGCAAGTGCTATCGCATCGGTCAACCCGCCCATGCGGTCTACCAATCCTATTTTTTGTGCATCAATACCACTCCAGACACGTCCCTGACCAATGGAATCAACAGCTTCTTTCGTCATATTACGTCCCAGAGCTACACGGGACACAAAATCATCATAGGTCTTTTCGATCCCGGCTTGAAGATACTCTTTTTCAGCATTGTTCAAGGGTCTGTAAAATGATCCAAAGTCGGCGTATTGATTTGTTTTCACCACATCGAAGGTGATACCGAGTTTATCATTCAATAATTTCTGGGCATTCGGGATTGTTGCAAAAGCCCCGATTGATCCGGTAATGGTTGTAGGATTTGCCAGGATCGTGTCGGCAGGTGCTGCTATATAATATCCTCCGGAAGCAGCAACATTACCCATAGACGCAATCACCGGTTTTACACGGCTGGCGAGTTCGACTTCTCTCCAGATCTGGTCTGCAGCGATAGAGATACCCCCGGGGGAGTTGATGCGCAGGACGATGGCTTTTATCGATGAATCCTCCCGGGCTTTACGGATTACCCTTGAAAAGTTAGTGGCTCCAATTCCCGCTTCATTTTCCTCCCCGAAAGTGATGATCCCGGATGCATAGATCATGGCGATTTTGTCCTTAGCCAATCCCTTGTGCTGCCTTTTTTCAGGAACTTTTGAATAGTTTGTCATACTGACCAGGCGAAGTTTTTTATCACGCTCGATTCCTGAGAGTTCTTTCAGGATATCCAGTATTTCATCATAATATCTCAATCCATCAACCAACGATTCCTGAATAGCTGCTTCAGCAGAATTAATAACCAGGTTATCTGCCAGTTCATTCAATTGGACGGTCGTCAATCCACGTTCTTCCGATATACCATTCAACATTTCATTCCAAATGGGCCTTATAAGACTGAGGGTTTGATCCCGGCTCTCCTTGCTCATCCTTTCATTGATGTAAGGTTCAACAGCACTCTTAAACTTTCCATGCCTGACAATCTGCATTTCTATGCCCAGTTTATCCAAAGCATTTTTGTAAAACGTGATCTCGGAACGCAATCCGAAAAATTGAAACACACCGGAAGGATTAAGAAAAAGACTGTCGGCTACCGTTCCCAGATAATATGTAGACTGAGGCAGCAGATCGTTGCTATAGCAAAGAATGAACTTGCCTGATTTTTTGAAATCAAGCAGTGCATTCCGTATCTCATAGGTGGTCGATATTCCGGGAGAAACCATACCGGTTTCGAGATAAATGCCCTTGATGTTTTCGTCCGTTTTTGCCTTCTCAATATTATCCAGGATTTCATTCAATCCAATTTGGGGAGAAAATGACATGGTTAAGGGATTGAAATTTCCCCAGGGATTTTTTGATCCCCGATCGGGAATGTCCTGTTTTATTGGCAAAACAAGAATAGAATTGGACTGGACAATTACCGGCTTATCTCCGGCAGAAATCATTGCTCCCAAGAGACCAAAGGACAGAAGGAACAGGATGAATGATGACAGGATCACACCAACAATGGTGGCGAGTGTATATTTCAAGAAATTTTTCATAGGTTGGTATTTAAAATGTGGTGAATGCAAATTTAGAACCTTATGGTGAAAATAAAAATAGGGTCATTTAGAAAAAGATAGCGGGTTTATCGAAATTAAAAGATTAATCTTTATAAATTAACGAATTATTCTTCATTTTGCATCGTTTGAACAAAAAACGATATCCCCATGGCAAGGGCGTATTTAATCATAGGAAGTAACCAGGGCGACCGGTTACAAATGCTTGAGCGGGCTCTCAATACCATCCATGAAGAGATTGGATCCGTTGTGAATCAGTCGTCCATTTATGAAACTGCACCCTGGGGATTTGACCATCCGGTCGAATTCCTGAACCAGGTTCTCGAGATCGAAACACCGCTTGATTCTGAAAACCTTTTGCGTCATTTGCTTGACCTTGAAAAGAAACTTGGAAGGACCAGAAATGACAAGAGATACTCTGCACGGAGTATAGATATAGATCTCCTCTTCTATGATGATTTCATCATAAACACCGAAACACTGGTTATCCCTCATCCCAGATTGGCGGAGCGAAGATTTGTTTTAATCCCATTATGTGAGCTGGTTCCTTCTTTACGGCATCCCGTACTTAATACTACCCTCGAGCAATTATTAACTCAATGCAAAGACACCTCGGATGTCAGGATATTCAGATCGTAATGCTGGCGGTGGTGTCTGAGGTCATGTGATGGACCTTCTCGAACAGTTTACTATGCCAGGGGAGCTGATTATAAAGAATGATGGGGTAATTGAATATTTTGGCACCGAATCCTGTGTAAACTGAATCGAACAGGTGCATGAATTCCATTTTATCTGAAAAGGATTTGCCCATTTGCAGGTACCTTCCCGGACATGGCAGAATTTCAAAATCTATGGTCAGTTTTTTTTCTGCATATTGTTTCAACAGGTGGTCCAGAAGAATTGAAAAGGCAGATATTCCTGATGAATCATGTTGCATGGCAGAAGCAAGAAGGATAATTCGTTGAGAAGTCCTGATTACAAAGGCTGCTGCGATGAGGTTATTTTCTGCGGAATAGGCTCCATACAATTCGCCGAGATGGTGCAGGATTGAGAATGAGATCACTCTTCGTAAGGTATTGTAAAAGTTCTCCTTGTTGATTTTGGAGGATCCATTGCAAAGAGACTGGTAAAAGCGGATGAATTCCCGGAAAGGAACTCCATTCATTACGGTCACCTTATTGGATAATCCGGTTTGAATTATTTGCTTTGTCTCTCTGGTATATGCCTGGAAAAGTTTAGAATGGGAATGAATAAGATCCAGGTTGTATGACCGGGCTGTCTTTATTTTGAATGTCTCATCACTGATCAGGTTGTACTTATTCAATCCAATTCTTATGTATCTAAACCTGGACCGGAGTAAAGAGAGAAAAGCATCGATTATCTCAGGGGCAGGCAGCCGGGGTGAAAAAACACCAAGCTGGGGAGCAAGGCAGGGTGAAATGACAACCGGGTTGTTAAACATGCTACCCAGGGGAAGCGGCATGATGGTTTCGTAATTGTCCAATACGAGTGCTCCCCAGTTTTCACATACCAGGTTAAGGTACCAGGAATGGCCAAAAACAGTTCCATTCAGGGATGAGTCGATACACTTATCCCATTTCTTATAATCAATCTCTTCCTGTGAAAGAATTTGAATGTTCAAAATGGATTGTTTTTAATTATAAAATTCCTTCATCGGCAAAGCTAAAATAGTTATTATCAGTGACAATCAGGTGATCAAGAACCTGAATATCCATGATCTGAGCTGCCTCTTTCAACTTGGTGGTAATTTTTATGTCCGAATCACTGGGTTGAAGATTCCCTGAAGGATGGTTATGACAGAGAATCAGGGAACAGGCCAGTTTATCAATCGCATTTTTCAATATCATCCGTATATCGATCACGGTACCGGAAATTCCACCCTGGCTGATTTTATGCTGATCGAGGACTCTGTTTGACCGGTTGAGCAAAAGGATCCAAAACTCTTCATGAGGCAGGTCCCCCAGGAGAGGCTGAAAAAACTCGAACACATCCCTGCTTCCCGTGATCTTTTTCTTGTTTTTTATTTCAGCAAGCTTTCTTCTTCTGCCAAGCTCAAGCGCAGCAATGATTGTGATGGCTTTTGCTTCACCAATGCCTTTTAGTCTCTGAAGATCATCAACATTTAATTTCCCAAGTTCATTCAGGCTGTTCTGAACCGTATTAAGAATTTTCTTCGCCAGCTCCACAGCTGTTTCATTTTTACTACCGGAACCAATTAAAATAGCGATCAACTCGGCATCGCTCAGGCTGCCGATTCCTTTATTCAGCAACTTTTCCCTTGGACGATCTTCAAGTGCCCACTCCTTTATGCGCAGGTTTTTATAATCTCCCATGTTGGATCTGACGGTACCTTCGTGTTGTCATAATAAAAATACAGAAATAATTGGTAGATACATAAAAAAAAAGCCTTCTCAAACTGGGAAGGCTTTTTTTTAGATAGGAAACATTATAAGCTACTGATGTGTTTGGCCAGTTTCGATTTTAAATTCGCCGCTTTATTGTGGTGAATTACATGTTGCTTTGCAAGCTTATCGATCATTGATGAAACTTTGCTATAGATCTCTTCGGCCTCTTTCTTTTCTTTTGTGTTTCGAAGTTTCTTAATGGCATTACGTGTAGTTCTAGCATAATACCTGTTCCGCAATCGTATACTTTCGTTTTGTCGTATGCGTTTTTTTACCGATGGATGATTTGCCATAATGTATTGTTTAAATTTGTTGTAGTCCGTAGGGGAATCGAACCCCTGTTACCAGGATGAAAACCTGGCGTCCTAACCCCTAGACGAACGGACCATAAAAGCTATCCCAAAGTTGGGATTGCAAAGGTAAAATATTTTTTTTGCCAGTCAACAAATTTCTTAAAAATTAAACGGGGAATCAATACAAGCAACAGTAAAAAAAACCTGATATTGAGCATGTTCATAAGAATAGCAGCAAACTAATAGCCATAACAGCCATACCCCCAATTAATCCATAAACTGAAACATGGTGTTCACCGTATTCTCTCGCAGCAGGTAGCAGTTCGTCAAAGGATATAAAGACCATGATCCCGGCCACAACTCCAAATAAAATTCCAAATACCAGTTCACTCATAAACGGCATGAGGATAAGGTATCCGATCATTGCTCCAACAGGTTCTGCTAATCCGGATAAAAAGGAGTGAATGAATGCCTTCTTTTTGTTGCCGGTTGCATAAAATATCGGGACAGATACTGCAATTCCTTCCGGTATGTTATGGATGGCTATGGCAACGGCAATAGCAATCCCTATGCTGGGATCTGTCAGAGCGGCTGTAAACGTTGCCAAACCTTCCGGGAAATTATGAATGGCAATGGCAAGCGCTGTAAAAAGCCCCATCCGCATCAATTTCTGATTTTTGTCCTGTGCGGCTGTACCAATATCCTCAACGGATCGTATCTCATGCGGATTTTCATGAGAGGGTATGATCTTGTCTATGATCGCGATCAGCAATATCCCTCCAAAGAATGAAATTACCGTTACCCACCAGCCACCGGTCTCTCCCAATTCATTCACCAGTGCCTCGCTGGATTTTTTCAGGATCTCAACAAACGAAACATAGATCATAACCCCAGCGGAAAAGCCAAGAGATAGCGATAAAAATTTGGTGTTTGTTCTCTTCGCAAAAAAAGCAATAGCACTTCCAATACCAGTGGATAAGCCTGCAAAAAGCGTTAGTAAGAATGCAAAAAGTACTGATCCCGTTTCCATGTTTGAAATGGTGTTACGATGTTACGTATATATTTCCGGCAATTGATCCCGGAATGACCATCTTTGTCTTTTCAAGTAGAATCTCAAAGATATCGTTATATTTCTTCCTCAAGAAAAGTTTTTGCCCAAGCTGAACCCCGTTTTCCTTGAAAAACAATGTGATCTCATCTGTTCCTGGATTGATCTTTACAATATTGTACTGCTTACCCTCCAGGCAATCTGTAAGTTTCAGCAGACCCTCCGATTCAGTAATGTTCCCCTGTTTATCCGGTATCGGTTCCCCGTGTGGATCAAATGCCGGTTGCCCCAGATATTGATCAAGCCTTTCCAGAAGACGATCGGAAGTTTGGTGTTCAAGCATCTCCGCATCCTGGTGAACTTCGTGCCATGAATAACCCAGTACCCGCATCAGGAAAAGTTCCCATAATCGGTGTTTCCTGATTATCTTAAGAGCCCTGAGCTCCCCTTCTGCAGTCAGTTCTATTGCTTTGTATTTTCTGTATTTTACCATTCCTTTCCTTGCAAGACTTTTTGCCATGTCTGTTACAGCAGCATTGGAAATGTTTAATTGCTCCGCCAGCCTCGTGCTATTGGCACTCTTCATCTCTTCTGCTTTGATCTTGTAAATGGCTTTAAGAAAATTATCAGTAGATACAGACATAACTTAAGTATATTTAAATACAAAGTTAAGTAAACTTAATAAACTTACAAATGTTCAATAAAAATTCTATCTTTGCCACCTGTATTTTTAACATTGTTGGTACGATGAAAGTCTATTCAATACATATCAGTGATTTCAAGATTGACGGAGGAGCCATGTTTGGAGTAGTTCCCAAAGTCATATGGAACAAACAGTATCCGTCCGATGAAGAGAATCTGTGTAGCTGGGCATTGCGATCAATACTTGTGGACACGGGAGAGCAAAAGATACTGGTTGACAACGGATATGGAGACAAGCAGGATGAAAAATATTTCAGCCATGTTCATCTGCATGGTGGGTTGGGTATTGACGAGGCATTAGGCAAATATGGTTATACCCGTCATGATATTACCGATATGGTTCTCACCCATCTTCATGCTGATCATTGTGGAGGTGGAGTTCAGTATAATTCGGACAGGTCTGGATTTGAGCTCACATTTCCCAATGCAACCTACTGGGTTTCGCGCCAACAATGGGAATCGGCAATGAATCCGAACAGGCGGGAAGCAGATGCCTTTCTGAATGAGAACTTGATGCCGATGATGGAAAGCGGTCAGTTAAAATTTATTGAAAAGAACCAGACCCTTTACCCTGGTTTTGATGTGAGAATATACAATGGACATACGATCGGACAGGTAATCCCATTCATTCAATATTCAGGTAAAACGGTAGTATTTATGGGGGATTTGATCCCTTCGACAGCACACATTCCATTGGCATGGAACATGAGTTATGATGTTCAGCCCCTGGAAACCCTCAAAGAAAAAGAAGAGTTTCTGGAAGAAGCGCTGAAGAACGATTATATTCTCTTCTTTGAGCATGATATATCCCATGAATGTTGCACTGTAAAAGAAACGCCCAGGGGTATCAGGGTAAAGGATACCTTTTCCCTGGAGGAGTATTTTCAGCAGGAGAAAACGAAAGCTCAGTAGTACGTCCAGAATAGTATCAGGCTTCGGAAGCAAACAATAAACAGCAGCAGGGAGATAGCAACATCAGCAAAAAGTATAATCTTTTTCGACACGATCGTTTTTTGGTTCAGTATCGTGATTCCTAATCGCATGATCAATTGAATGAAGAAGAAAAGGAAAAGGGGTATTCCATTCCTGTTCCATTCTTTTGCTTCTTTAAAATTCCCCCGGATGATTTCGGAAAAACTATGGGAGATCCCACAGGTAGGGCAGGGTTTGCCAGTGAGTATTTCGTGGAAACACGGAATCGGATGATTATCCGTTTGGGCAGAAAAAATGCCGGAATAAACAAATATCAGGATAATTATTCCGGCAAGAATCAGGTTGATCTTGTTATACGGTTTATCCCAAACTTTCGGGAATGTCATGTATCACCTGATTTCAGTTGTATCCTCTAACTCTTCGAACGCTTCTTCGAGCTCACGGTCAGCAGGAGTTTTTTGATCTCCAGTATCTTTCTCTATATCTTTAAAGGCATCATCAAGACCCTCCTCCAGCTCTTCAAGGGCATCCTCCAGTTCTTTTTCTACAACCTCAAATGCTTCATCCAGATCCTCACCGATCTCTTCATCGATAACACGCTCAAGTCTGTTTTTCCAATGAGATCCTTCCGAAAGCACACCGGCAAAGATGAATCCCTGCAGAATAGCAACGCTTGTACCGAAAATTGAAACCACCAGAGCGGCAATGATCAGTCCTTTAGCTCCATTTGCTTTGTTAGCCTGGGAGAGTGCTACAATACTCAGGGCGATGGCGATGACTCCGGGGATCAATGCCACCCATCCGAAACAGGGAATGAATGCGAAAATAAATGCGATGATTCCAAGAATCAAAGCGGCGATACCGAATCCCTGACCTGCTGTTGACTTTTGTTCTTCCATTTTTTAGGTTTTAAACTATTGTTTATCAAAAATAATAATAATGACCGTCATTTGAAAAAATTGACCATCAATTGATCATGATTTTTACGATGTCCTGTTCAAGTGTTTGCTCCGGTGATTCAATGATCCTGCCAATCTCAACACCATTTCTGAAAAAAATTATGGTAGGCACACGTTGAATATTAAGATACTCAAGGTCCATTGAAGGGACCTTCTTTTCACGATTAACACTGATCAGGCGAATATTTTCATCCGGGAATCCTGCGTGATCCAATATCTTCAGGAATCTGGGTAATTCTCTTCTGCTGTCGGGGCACCAGGTAGCAAGGACAACTATAATTTCTGTTTCTTCCCAGGCTGTAAATGGAATAGAATCGATGATTTCTTTATCCACCTCATAGTTGGAATAGTTTTCATCAAACCATGCGCGGAAAGGTTCCATTTGCAGGCCGGATCTGTTTACGACACCAAGCAGAATATCCTGCTTTGTTTTCTCGGAATAGACGATTGTATTAACGGTTTTTTTCCCTGTATTACAGGCAATAAATACCAGGAAAATAAACCACAGAGCGTGCTTCATTTGCTTTTGGTTTTTATTTTTCACAAGATAATGAAAAGAAAAGATCCTGCAACCAACAAATGATCAATTGACATCCCATGTAATGACGTCGAATTAAGAAAAGTGCTGCTTTTAGTGGTTGCAACAGGAAGGCGATTCGTTCTTGTTTGGAGGTTTTATTCTGTTTTTCTGCTTTCGCAAAGAACCTCAAGTATTTTGGTTGCAGCGAAGGCTACAGGGGTTCCCGGTCCGAATATTCCAACCACTCCGACATCGTACAGGTACTTGTAATCCTGGGAAGGGATCACACCACCTGCAACGACCATAATATCTTCCCGTCCAAGTTTTTCCAATTCGTGAATCACCTGTGGGATCAAGGTTTTATGACCGGCTGCCAGGCTAGACACGCCCAATATATGTACATCATTTTCAACGGCTTGTTTCGCTGCTTCGGCCGGGGTTTGAAACAGGGGCCCGATATCAACATCGAATCCGATATCTGCATAACCTGTGGATACGACTTTTGCACCCCGGTCGTGTCCATCCTGTCCCATTTTTGCGATCATTATTCTGGGTTGTCGGCCTTCCATTCTGGCAAATTTTGTAACCAGATCTCTGGCTTTGATGAAGTTACTATCTTCTGCTGTTTCGGCAAAATAGATACCGGATATGGAGCGTATAACGGCTTTATATCTTCCATAAACCTTTTCCATTGCATAGGAGATTTCTCCCAGGGTTGCTCTTTTTTTTGCAGCTTCAACCGATCGTTCCAGAAGGTTACCGGACCCTGATTCACAAGCTTTTGTAATGGCATCGAGGGCCTGTTGCACATCCTGCTCATTACGGTTTTTCTTCAGCCGTTTTATTCGTTTTATCTGTGTTTCCCGGACGGCTGTGTTATCCACCTCCAGGAGATCCATTGGATCCTCTTTTTCGAGTTTATATTTATTGACACCTACGATGGTATCCTTTTTTGAATCGATGCGGGCTTGTTTGCGGGCAGCCGCCTCTTCAATTTTCATTTTAGGAAGGCCTGTTTCAATGGCTTTAGCCATTCCACCAAGTTCTTCAATTTCCTGGATCAGCGACCAGGCTTTGTGTGCCAGATCATGGGTCAACTTTTCAATGTAATGGGAGCCAGCCCAGGGATCAACCGTTTTCGTAATATAGGTTTCATCCCGGATGAAGAGTTGGGTGTTCCTTGCAATCCGGGCTGAAAAATCGGTTGGTAGAGCCAAGGCCTCATCCAGGGCATTGGTATGGAGTGATTGTGTATGTCCCAGTACTGCACCCATTGCTTCGATGCAAGTTCTGGTTACGTTATTGTACGGATCCTGTTCTGTCAGGCTCCATCCGGAGGTCTGGCAATGCGTTCGCAGGGCCAGTGACCTGGGATCTTTTGGGGAGAATGAATTGACAATTTTAGCCCATAACATCCGTGCTGCCCGCATCTTAGCAATTTCCATGAAATGATTCATTCCGATTGCCCAGAAAAAAGAGATTCTTGGTGCAAATTCGTCAATATTCAGCCCGGCTTTGATCCCTGTACGAAGGTACTCCCAGCCATCTGCTAATGTAAATGCCAGTTCAATATCAGCTGTTGCACCGGCTTCCTGCATGTGGTAACCGGATATGCTGATGGAATTGAATTTTGGCATATTTTGGGATGTATACCTGAAAATATCTGCAATGATGTGCATGGATGGTTCCGGAGGATATATATAGGTATTCCTGACCATGAACTCTTTAAGAATGTCGTTCTGTATAGTACCCGTGAGTTGATCCAGTCGGGCTCCCTGTTCAAGTGCTGCGACAATATAGAAGGCAAGTACGGGAAGAACGGCTCCGTTCATCGTCATCGAAACAGACATTTTATCCAGTGGAATCTGGTCGAACAGGATTTGCATATCGAGAATGGAATCAATGGCGACCCCTGCTTTACCAACATCACCGATAACCCGATCATGATCTGAATCATATCCCCTGTGCGTTGCCAGGTCGAATGCAATGGAGAGGCCTTTCTGACCGGATGCCAGGTTACGTCTGTAGAAGGCATTGGACTCCTCTGCCGTTGAGAAACCAGCATATTGTCTTATGGTCCAGGGCCTTGTGACGTACATGGTTGAGTGCGGGCCCCTGAGAAACGGGGGGATTCCTGCCGCAAAATCCAAATGCTCTATCCCCTCAATATCCTGTTTGCTAAAGATCCGTTTTACCGGGATCTGCTCCGGAGTGATCCACTCTGCTACCGGCGGGTTCCCGTCATGACCTTTCTTACCTGATTCATGATGGATTGGATCCCGTAAAGTGATCTTTCGAAAGTCTGGTCTCATTTTCTTTTGTCCGTTTTATGTGCCATACACCTCCGGTTCCTGAAGGGTCAAACCATCTTGAACTCATTTTGAAATTGCTGCAATGTTTCCAGGAGATTCGATTTTGTATGGATGAAATAACGAATACCCATTTTCTCGAAGGGCTCTATAAGATGTTCAGGATAACCAGCTACAACAAAAAGTGCTTGTCCGTCGACCTTTGGAAACAGTTCAGGGACAAATTTTTCATAGTCCTCGTCTGAGCTGCAAATCACAACAATATCGGGCTTATGCCGGTAACATTCATCGATTCCTTCCTCAACAGAAAGGCATCCTGAACCTTCAATGATCCTGAATCCTGCACAACCGAAAAAATTGGATGAGAATGTGGCCCTTGTGATCCGCATGGCAAGATTCCCGATCTTGAACAAAAACACAATGGGTATCTTTCCTTTAAACCGTTCGGTCCTGAGCCGCAGTTTTTCAAACGGTTCCGTTGCGCGGCACAATTTAAGTGGTTTAACCTCTCGTTTCGGATTCACATCGTATTCCTGCTGAAGAATTGACGGATCAATGTTCTTTACTATTTTTTCATTGAGGTTAGGATACTGATTGGTTCCCAGGAAATTCTTTCGCCTGAAAGCGATATTCTTTTCCCGTTGCCTGGCGTTTTCTTCAATTTCAGTTTGAATAATTCCTTTTCTGAAAGCGTTAATAAATCCTCCGTTATCCTCAATGGACAGGAATATTTTCCATGCTTCACCTGCTATGGCATCGGTTAAGTATTCCACGTAATAAGAACCGGAAGCCGGATCAATAACGTTAGCAAAGTATGCCTCTTTCTTCAGAATAATCTGAATGTTTCGTGCCAATCGCCTGGAGAAGGTTGAGGGTTTTTTATAGACAGAATCAAAGGGATTTACTGTCAGGGAATCGGTTCCACCCAAACTGGAGGACATGGCTTCGGTGGTTGCCCTGAGCAGATTCACATACGGTTCATAGGCGGTTTTATTCCAGTCGGAAGTAATGGTATGAATATAGGCCTTTGATGTTTCGGATGATTCCGGTTTATAAGCCTTCACGATGTTAGCCCAGAGTAATCTTGCAGCTCTTATTTTAGCCATTTCCATAAAATAGTTTGAGCCAACGGCAAAATTGATCTGAATTCCTGGTGCAATATCATCGACTGACCACCCTGAATCGGTTAAAAGGTTGAGGTATTCTGCTCCAACGGAAAGTGTATACCCAAGCTCCTGGACTATGGTTGAACCGGCGTCTTTAAAGTTTTTCCCATTCAGGACCAGGAATTTAAAACCGGGAAGATTCTTTTTTCTATAGGTGAGAAGTTTTCCGGCAGGCTCAATGATCGCCTGTTCATCTGTTCCAAGCCGCCCTGTCAGCATGAATTTACCAATGGGATCAAACCCGATAAGCCCTTTTACTTCTCTTTTCTGCACACGCCTGGATTCAATTTCTGAATGAAAGAGTGTAAGCAGGTTGAAGTGATCTGAGGGGGTGTAAAAGCTCATTCGCGTTGTTTCGATCGGGGTGTGCATCAATAGGTTAGCGATATCTGCATGATTCTTTATAACTCCATTGTCGATTATAAATTCGATGGATGTGGCACCCCAATCAAGAGCCTGCCGTGCTTCTTTATTGGCGGTCTCGATATGTTGAACCGGAATTTGCTGACAGATTTCCCAGTCATTGGAGCTGGTTTTGTTACCCCTGACAAATGGGAACAGATCCGGTTCGGTTTGCAGGTAATCGAGTTCATCCAGATCATCTTTCCGGTAATAGGGTTTGATATCAATGCCTTCGATTGTTTTCCAGATCAGTGTTTCCCGGTAATCAACACCCTTAAGGTCTGTTTTTATTTTTCCCTCCCATTGTTCAGTAGGCACGGGAGGAAATTCCTCAAACAGCGTTTTTTTCGCATTATCTGGCATGAGCAGTATCGTTACTTCTTCGCAAAAGTAATGGAAAATCCGTAATTCACCTCAAGGTTTTTTATTAATAGATTTGGTAATGTCCTGGTAAATAGTTCTTTTGGTACTGAATCTAATCATTTTCAGAGGATATTGAATTATTTTTGTATTTTACCCTGTTATTTTTTGTATCTCTATGAGAAATGGCACTTTATCATGTGTACTGGCTATAATTCTAGTCCATATTTCCATACATGTAGCTGGACAGAAACAGGTTCAGATCGTTAAAATGGAAACCACACCTATTCTTGATGGAGTTCTTGAAGAGAATTGCTGGAATCTTCCTGATTCGGCTACCGGATTTATTCAAATGGAACCGTTCAAAGGATCGAGGGCAACTGAACGGACCGTTGTTTATGCTGGTTATGATGATCGAAATCTCTATTTCGGAATAAAATGTTATGAACCCGATCAGTCAGCCATTGTTGCAAACATCCGTACACGGGATATGCTCACCAAGAATGATGATGTTGTTCTGGTTCTAATGGATACTTACCTTGATAAAAGGACAGCAATAGGCTTTTTTGTCAACCCTGTTGGAACACAAATTGATATGAAAGTTGTGGATGATGGAAGGAACCTGGACCTGAACTGGGATACGGAATGGGATGCAGCTTCTGCGATTACTACCTGGGGGTGGTCGGTAGAAATCGTTATCCCTTTCAGCAGTATTTCTTACAACAAGCGGTTAGATATTTGGGGTATAAATTTTGGCCGGATAATCCGAAAGAATTCAGAGACTGTTTATTGGTCAGGTGAAATGAATGATGACTTCAGGGTTTCACAAGGAGGATTACTTACCGGAGTTTCTGTTCCCGGGATGAACCATTCATTTGATATTACACCTTATGGTACCTTACGCTATGAAAACAGCGATATGTCGGGTAATTATCAGAAAATCCTTCCTGAAATTGGAGTGGATGCTTCTTATCAATACGCTTCAAACGTGAAGATAAACGGTACCTATAATCCGGATTTTGCAACCGTTGAAGGAGACCAGGAGCAGATAAACTTAACCAGATGGGAACTCAGCTTTCCAGAAAAAAGAATCTTCTTTTTGGAAGGGAATGAACTTTTTAACACCCGGATTAAAACGTTTTATTCGAGGAGGATCGGAGATATTGAATACGGAGCAAAAGCAACCGGAAAATCTGGAGGCTTTACTTTCTTTATCATGGAGGCCAGAAGCAGAAGAGATACAATCAATGAGTTACCGGCGGCTAATTATTCAGTAATTCGGCTTAAGAAGGACATCCTTGGATCTTCTACCATTGGACTGAGCTGGGTGGATAAACGGTGGGAAGGCGGTGTCACCAATTCACTTAGTCTGGATTATGTACTTAACCTTGGGAAATCATGGAAACTTACAGGACAGTTTGTTGGTGGGGAATTTGAAAACCTGAAAAACAGCAGTGCCTACTTCTTCCGTATAGCAAATGAAAGTAATGTTTATCATTATCATATCAGGTACTCATATACCGGGAACAGGTTTAAAGATGATATCAATGAAACCGGCTTCATCAGGGATGATGACATGAAGGAACTGGATAGTGATATAACCTACCGGTGGTGGTTTAAGAACGAGATTTTCAAATACCTAAGCCTGGGGACATACAACAATATTTTCTGGAGTACAACAGGTGAATTAAGAAGCTGGTATATTACAGAGAAATCCCGTCTATATCTTCAAAACAGGTTGAGTTTCGATTTCTCTTATAACAATGAATTTAAGCTTTACGATAAAGAATATTTTAACCATAAGTATGCTGCTGAAGTTGGATATAATACCGACGAATGGTCATCGGCATTTATAAATTATTCCTGGGGCAGGAACTATGATCGTGATTTTCATTTAATTACAGGAGGTGCAAAAATAAGACCGGTTAAACGGTTATCAGTCAGTTACAGTTTCAACAAGCTGAAGTTTTCACCGGATCCTGATCAAAATTCAACATTCATCAATATCTTAACCCTTGATTATAATTTTGCCAGGGATATATGGATACGACTGCTTGTACAAAATAATACCCGTGAAGAGAGGTTCTACTACTATGGATTATTTGGGTGGCGATTCAAGCCTCCATTTGGAGCAGTTTATTTGATCTATACCTCTGATAAATATTGTTTGCCTATAACTGAAAGGGAACAACAGAAGAGTGATATCCTTTTTTTAAAGCTTTCCTACAATTTTGGGATTCCTTCCGGAAGAAGGTCAAAGGTTAAAAATTAAAACACAGCCCCAGTGTTACGTGCAGCGCTTTCATCGGAAGGTCAAATTCAACGACCTTTTCCTTTTCGGGAATCAAGAGGTGCTCGGTTTTTATTTTCATTGCTGGTTTGCTTGAGAAGTAATCTGCTGCAATGCGGATACCCGTAGCACCCCTCATTCCGAATCGGATGCCTGCACCGAGAACATAGCCAAAATGGATCAGTTGGGATGATTGGGACGTGAAGATTTCATCTTCGGTCCATGTGATCTCCACTTTTCTCTCGGGGGGAGTTAAAAAACTAATTCCAGCCAACGCCCTCAAATCCAGGTGAATAACAGCCAGGGGAATGGAAATGTTGGGTCCCACCATGAGGTTTATGTATGTCCATTTTCCCATGCTAATGTTGAATTCGGCATCTTCCGGAGCAGGGAAATCGATCTGGCTGTACTGCTCACCCAGGTCGGTTAACAGGGTTTCTTTCAGTGCATCTTCATCGGCATAATTGGAGCCGAATGAAAAGGTGGCGCCAATACCGATATAGGGGGCAACCACATAGGATGCATCAAAATTCAGGACGAAATTTGTCCCGGCATAACCGCTGCTGAACGCATCGTCTCCGGATGCATAGTCCCCGAAGGGGAACGATGCACCCATAGAGAGGCCCAGAAAGCTGTCCTGTGCGTAAAGTGCAGGAAATAAAACCAATATGGTCAGAATGACAAGTAGTTTCTTCATCAGAATCCTTACATTAGTAACACAATGCTACTGAACTAATCCATCGAACCGATCATTTTTGAAGGATCAACCCACTCATTGAATTGTTCATCTGTAACGAGTCCCAGTTCCAGGGCTGCTTCGCGAAGTGTCTTTCCTTCGCTGTGTGCTTTTTTTGCTATTTTGGCTGCATTCTCATAGCCAATGTGTGTATTCAATGCCGTAACCAGCATCAAGGAATTCTCCAGGTTTGTTTTAATGTTTTGCAGGTTTGGTTCTATACCAACGACACAGTTGTCATTGAAAGAGACACAGGCATCCCCGATCAGTCGGGATGATTGCAACAGGTTATAGATCATGACCGGTTTAAAAACATTCAACTGGTAGTGTCCCTGCATGCCTCCAACGGCAATAGCCATATCGTTTCCGATGACCTGGGCACACACCATGGTCAGTGCTTCGCATTGGGTTGGATTGACTTTCCCGGGCATAATGGAAGAACCGGGTTCATTGGCTGGCAGGTTTAATTCACCAATTCCACATCTGGGTCCGGATCCCAGCATACGGATGTCATTGGCAATTTTCATCAGGCTGACAGCCAACGTTTTCAACGCTCCTGAACTTTCCACGATTGCATCGTGAGCGGCCAGTGATTCAAATTTATTTGGTGCAGTGATGAATGGATAGCCTGTCAGCTCTGAAATCTTTTTTGCCACGAGCACATCATATCCTTTGGGTGTATTCAATCCTGTACCAACAGCTGTTCCCCCAAGAGCCAATTCACTTAAATGAGCCAGGCTGTTTTTCAATGCTGCAATGCCATGTTCAACCTGGGAGAGGTATCCGGAAAACTCCTGCCCCAGGGTTAACGGAGTGGCATCCATCAGGTGGGTACGTCCCGTTTTCACGATGGTTTTAAATGCCTTGACTTTCTCTTCCAGGGTTTTCCTGAGTTTTTCCACACCTGGGAACGTAATTTCCATAAACATCTTATAGGCTGCGATATGCATTGCAGTGGGAAAGGTATCATTGGACGATTGTGATTTATTCACATCATCGTTTGGATGAATCAACCGGATTCCTTCACCAAGTCTCCCTCCTTTTATTACATGAGCCCGATTGGCGATAACTTCATTCATATTCATATTAGATTGTGTGCCTGAACCGGTTTGCCAGACCACCAGGGGGAACTGGTCATCCAGTTTGCCTTCGAGAATTTCGTCACATACTGTTGCAATAAGTTCACTTTTTTCTTTTGGTAATACACCCAATTCAGTATTGGCCAGAGCAGCGGCTTTTTTCAAGATGGCAAATGCCTGTATGATCTCAATCGGCATTGTCCCTCTACCAATTTTAAAATTGTCTTTTGAACGTTGTGTCTGAGCACCCCAGTACTTATCAGCAGGTACCTCAACCTGCCCCATGGTGTCTTTTTCGATTCGGATTTTCATGATGCTTTATTTAAGTGATTTAGTTTTTATGCTTGTTTCGGAAAACAGATCTCTCATGGCATACAACCAGGACAGAAAAATAAGCGACCTGTTTTGAGGAATTAAATTTACAACAATTGATTTATATTTTCCGGTGGTTGAGCAATAACCGCCTTATGTTTTTCAACAACTATCGGACGTTGTATTAATTTTGGATTTTCGACAAGGATTTTAATCCACTCTTCATCGGTAAAATTGCATCCTTTCAGGTTTTTCCTGTAATATTCTTCCTGTGTACGGACAATCTCGATGGGTTTTTTTCCCAGTTTCATCACTATTTCCTGCAATTCGTTTTCAGAAATGGGATTTTTGATATAATCGATTACCTGGGCTTCAAGCCCTTTATCCCGAATGAATTGAAGTCCCTCCCGGCTTTTTTTGCACCGTGGATTATGATAAATTCTCATCATGGTTATGTATTAATCGACATTCTTTATACGTTTCGAACCGACAATCAGTTCACACCATATGACATCAGGTACTCTTTGATGAACGGGTTCAGGTCACCATCGAGAACAGCCTGAACGTTTGAGGTTTCATGCGATGTTCTAAGATCTTTTACCATTTTATATGGATGCAGAACATAGCTACGGATTTGAGATCCCCATTCGATTTTTTTCTTTTCTCCTTCAATTTTCGCCTTTTCTTCCTGCATTTTTCTCAATTCCAGTTCATAAAGATGAGCTTTCAGGATTCGTATGGCATTTTCTTTATTTCTCAATTGAGAGCGTGTTTCCTGGTTTTCTATGACGATACCTGTGGGTTGATGTCTCAATCTGACTGCCGTTTCGACTTTGTTTACATTTTGTCCGCCTGCCCCGCTCGAGCGGAAGGTCTCCCAGCTAATTTCCGATGGATTGATTTCGATTTCAATATTTTCATCAACAACCGGTGCAACAAACACGGAAGCGAAGGTTGTATGTCTTCTGTTCCCTGCATCAAAAGGGGATAACCTGACAAGCCGGTGTACTCCGTTTTCACTTTTCAGGTACCCGTAAGCAAAATCACCGGTAAACTCCAGTGTAACGGTTTTTATTCCGGCTTCATCGCCAGGCAGAAGATCAATTGTTTTAACCTGATAATTATTTCTTTCACCCCAGCGGATATACATGCGCATCAGCATTTCAACCCAATCGAGGCTCTCCGTACCACCTGCTCCGGAATTGATTTTCAGAATGGCACCCAGGTGATCTTCCGGTTTGCCCAGCATGTTTTTGAGTTCCAGGTTTTCAATCAGGGAGAGGGTGATATTGTACTGTTTTTCAACTTCCTCTTCACTGGATTCTCCCTCTTTCAGAAATTCAAAAAAAACAGTCAGGTCATCGTAATTGATTTTCACATCTTCAAAGGCGGAAGTCCAGGTTTTCAGGCTGGCAATCTGCCTGAGTTTTTCTTCTGCTTCTTTCGGATCATTCCAGAATCCTGAATCCTGTGTTTTCTCTTCCTTTTCCTTTATTACCTTAATTTTCTCCTCGATGTCAAAGGTGCCTCCTTAGCGCATCCAGGCGCCGCGAAAGATCCTTTATTTGTTCACTTGTAATCATAATTTGTAGTATAAGGATGTGTGCGTTTTGCAAAATTAGGAATAATTATCCAGACGAAGACAAGGGTTTACTCAAGTTGCATTTACTCTCTGAGGCACTCCTCAATCATGCTGTAGATAAATTCGCTTTCAAATCCTTTGCTTTGAGCGAACCGGAATAATTTTCCTTTCAGGTCAAACTGATTTTTTGCCTTTAATCCTCTCCGTTTTTTCCTTAACTCATTCCGGAGGATAGCGATGTATTCATCGATATCAATTTTCTCAAGGGCTGTTTCTATCTGAATAGAAGATATGTTCTTTTGCCTGAGAGCATATTCAATTTTCTTTTTACCCCATTTGTTTATTCTGAGTTTATCGGCCACAAAGAAGGCACAATATCGTGAATGGTCAATGAATTTCTCTTTTTCTAACTGAGAAATTATTTTTCCGGATGTTTCTTCACTGATACCCCATCGTTCCAGTTTTTTAAGGATATCGTGTGTACATTGTTCCTTCTGACTGCATATTGACCTGGCCTTTTCCAGGGCTTTTTTTGCTTGGATAGTATTCATAGCCATTCTATACAGCATTTAGAAACCGGGCCCTGATCATCCGTTCTTTACCGTTTAGGTCTCGCTTCAATTCAATATTTTTGAAATGATATTGTTTCAGCAGATCGGTCATTGCATTGCCCATCCGTTCATTGATTTCAAAATAAATTAGTCCAATTCCGGGTATGAGTTTTGTTCTGGCGATGGTTAAAATTGCACGGTAAAAGATCAGGGGATCATTATCCGGTACAAACAATGCTTCATGCGGTTCATATGCTAAAACATTTTGTCTCATTTCTCTCTTTTCACTATCAAGGATATAAGGAGGATTGCTCACAATGATATCCACCATGGGAAGATTATCTGGTCTGTGTGATAAGATGAGATCGTGTTGAATAAAGGATATGTTCTGTTTGTTTAGCCTGGCATTTCTTTTTGCAGTTGCAAGTGAAAGCTTACACCTGTCCGTTGCAAACAGTATAGCGGACTCCAGATTTTTTGCCAGCGCAATAGCTATACAACCTGAACCTGTACCGATATCCATGATGGATACTTTCTCCCCAGCAGTTTCCTCTATAACCCAATGGACCAATTCTTCCGTCTCGGGTCTGGGTATCAACACACCGGGAGTTACCCGGATCTTGCAACCATAAAAATCACTGCTACCCAAAATATATTGAATTGGTTTTTCTTTTTTCAAATCAGAAACTATATCTTTAATTTTACCAGTGAGGGATGCATCAAGAGATTGGTGCCAATTGATCAACAGTTCAGATCTTGAAATGGATAATAGTTCTTCCAGCATGAGATAAACCATACTGTGGATCTCTTCTACTGGATATTTACCTGACAATTGATCGGTTGAATATCCAAGGCATTCCTTAACATTACTGATGACTTTGGACATATGATCAAAGGTAAAAAATATTCTGATTACTACTCTTTTTAAAGAAAATGGAAGGGAAAAGAGATCATGCGTATATGTTGCGTTGTCTTGAATTGGCAGCACTTGGGAAAGGGTACACTTATCCCAATCCTCTTGTGGGATCGGTCATTACCGATCACCATGAAATTATCGGGGAGGGATATCACCGCGAATATGGGAAAGCGCATGCCGAAGTGAATGCCATTGCATCCGTGGAACAGAGAGCCCTTTTAGCACATTCCACCCTCTATGTGAATCTTGAACCGTGTTGTCATGTTGGGAAAACACCTCCCTGTACCGATTTGATAATTAGTTCAGGAATTCCACGAATCGTTATTGGTTCGGAAGATCCCAATCCGGCTATTTCCGGAAAAGGGATCGAAGCATTGAAAAATGCCGGGTGTGATGTAACGGTTGGAATGCTGGAGAGAGAGAATCGAGCATTGAATCGAAGTTTTTTCACCCATTTTGAAAAGAAAAGACCTTTCGTGATCTTAAAATGGGCAGAGAGTAATGATGGATTTCTTGACAACATCAGGACACCGGATACACCGGTAGGACCGAACTGGATCACCAGCGAATTAGGACAGACCCTGGTTCATAAGTGGAGGGCAACCGAGCAAGCCATTATGGTAGGGGGACATACAGCACTGCTTGATAATCCTGCACTGACCGTTCGGTTTTGGACGGGCCGGCAACCGTTACGAATTACCATTATACGACAGAAAAATTTGGTAAAGAATCTTCGACTGCTCGATCAACAAAATCCTACTCTAATTTATACTGATAAAAAAATACTGCCTGAGCCTGGTATTACCTACGTGAAGCTTGATTATCATAGAGAAATTATCCCTCAAATAATGAATGATTTATACAATAGGGAGATACAATCACTGATAGTGGAAGGCGGAAAGGAATTGCTGGAAAGTTTTATCTATTCAGGATTGTGGGATGAGGCGTTTGTTTTCACGGGGACGCAAAGGTTCTTTGATGGTCTCAAAGCACCAGCACTTGATTGTCAACCCGATCTTCGGACCCAGTTTGACCGCTGTGAGTTGAAACATTACCGGAATAATGGCATTTCAACCAACAAAAAACAGGATTGATTTGGCAACATTCACCCGATATTAACGTATAAATACAACTGGACGATTTGAGAATTTGTTATCGTTTCATTATTTTTGAAAAAATATGCATATAATTAAAATCCAATAAAGATGTGTAAGAGAAGAATGTCCATGCTGGTACTTTTGGGATTGACCATCTTATCTACCACTGTAATGGCTCAAAATCCCAGAAAGTTTTTTAAAACCGGTGAAGATTTCATGGTAACAGGAAATTATGAAGATGCGGTGGATCAGTTCTCAAAAGCGATTGAACTGGATCCCGATCACACCAATGCCTATCTTGCACGAGCTGAGGCATTTGAGAAACTTGGTAAACTTCAGGATGCCTATGATGATTACAACAGGGCATACGTTTTCTTGCCAAAGGAAGAAGAGGTTGCCTATAATTTAGGCAAACTTAGCAACGAGTTGGGGGAATACGAGAGGGCAATGGTATTCCTGAACCAGGCAACTAATCTGTCCAGAAAGTTTTTACCAGCCTATCAGGAGAAGGTGAAATCTTTGATCGAATTGGAAGATTATCAATGCGCAATTAAAGTATGCGATACAACCCTGTCGCTGGGAAATAATGCCCTCAATTATTATTATCATGGGGTTGTTTCAGAGTTATTGAACAAGCCGGAAATTGCAGAAATGGATTATGAAAAATCGGTTGCTAAAGACCGGGGATTCATTGACGGCATTCTTGCATTGGCACGGATCAGACTCGAATTGGGGAAACTGGACCTTGCCATGAGTCATTGTGAAAATGTTCTGCGGCTTGACAACAGGAACACCGAAGCGTATATGATACGCAGTAAGATTCACGTCGAAAACCTGGACTACCCAAGTGCTATAAACGATCTGTCTAAAAATATTCTGATAGAACCGGATAATCCAGAAATGTATTTTCAGAGGGGAATCTATTACCAGGAGTTTAATCAACATACCAATGCCATCAGTGATTTTTCGAAGGTAATCACGATGAATCAGAAGGATCCTGAAGCCTATTTTAGAAGGGCCAGATCCTATGAGGAAATCCTTAATTATGCAGCTGCTGTAAAGGACTATGAAACCATTGCCTCCCTCTCCGAATTTGATATGCAGGCAAGGAAGTTATTAAAAGAAGCCAATGAGCGGTTATATGAATTAAACCGGGAAAGCGATAAACCGGAAATTGCGATTGAAACGCCTGCTACCATTGATGACCAATTTATCAATGTTGCTAAAAACGAGAAAGAGCTTTTGCTCAAGGGTTTTGTGACTGATCAAAGCAATCTTGAATTTTTGCGCATCAATGGCAAAGAAGTTACTTTTGAGAGAAAGGGGGGCGGTTTTGAATTCCTGGCGAATGTGGAAGTGGGAGGGTTTGATACCCTCCTGGTAGAAGCCAGTGATATTTACCACAATCAACAGGACATGGCCTATGCCATTAAATGGACCGAAACAGATCCTCCGCTTATAAGAATATTGGCTCCCTATGCATCCGATGTTGGAGAGGTTTATCTTGACAGCAATGATCCAAGCCTCTATATCGAAGGTAAAATAGAGGATGAGAACACCATCCGTTCCATTTTTGTGGAGGGTGTAACAGCTAGTTACCGACTCGATGAAAATAACCCATCGTTTTCCGCAACCATTAATATCATGAATAAAAATAAATTTACTGTTGTTGCGGAAGATATTTACGGGAACAAGGTGGAACAGGAATTCAAGCTGAACCGCGAAGGGGCAGTTCTGACTGAAACAAATCCAATGGGAAAAACATGGGTTGTTTTTATTGAAAACTCAAATTACGAATCGTTTGCCAGTCTGGATGGACCAACCAAGGACGTTAGCTTGATGAAAGCGGCACTGGCGAACTACCAGATCCATAATATCATCCATAAAAAGGACATGAGTAAAGACCAGATGGAAAAATTTTTCTCCATTGAACTACGGGATCTGGTGCGTAGTAACCGGGTGAACTCATTACTGGTGTGGTATGCCGGACACGGTAAATACATTAATGAAGTGGGATATTGGATCCCTGTTGATGCACAGCGGGATGATGAATTTACCTATTTCGCCATCAATTCCCTGAAGGCAGGAATGCAATCCTATTCAAATTTTATTACCCATAACCTTGTGGTTACCGATGCATGTGAGTCCGGTCCAACATTTTATCAGGCAATGAGATCAACCAATGAGGAAAAAAGTTGCGATGACTGGCAAGCCACGCGATTGAAATCTTCACAGGTCTTCTCCTCTGCCGGATACGAACTTGCTGTAGACAACTCCCAGTTTACCAGAACATTTGCAAATGCTTTGGTGAATAATCCAAACGCCTGTATACCCATTGAGAATATTGTTACTACCGTTTCTAAAGCAGTGGAGAGGAATAACCAGCAAAAGCCGAAGTTTGGTAAAATTGTGGGATTTGAAGATGAAAATGGAACCTTTTTCTTTATAGCAAAGGAATAAATAACCTTGTATAATGACGAATCGATCTCTTCGCCTTAAAAGAATTATTCGCTTCACCTGGCGAATAATTTTTTTTTATGGATACCTGTTTCTAACGCTTCCGGTAACATCACAATCGTTTTATTTTGATAACTATGGGGTTCAGGAAGGATTGAGCTCTTCAAAAGTCTATTCCATTCTCCAGGATAAAAGGGATTATATCTGGTTGGGAACCGAAAGCGGTGTATCCCGGTTTAATGGATTTGAGTTTGAGAACTTCTCCTCCGGGAATGGAATGGCCGATAATGGTGTCTTTTCACTGTTGGAAGATACAAATGGCGATCTCTGGTTCGGTCACCTTGATGGGGGCGTGACCTTTTACGACGGGAATAATTTCAGGATCTTACGCTTTGATACCATTGAAATAAAAGGGGATGTAACCTCCATTACCGAATCTGAGGAAGGAACGATCTGGCTTACCACCTCTGGCTCGGGAGCACTCCGGATTACCCGGAATAAGGATAAAGAACAAACCATGAAGGTTGACCATTTTGCAGGACGAGAAGGATTGAGTGATATTGTTTTCGGGACCTGCGTCAGTCAAGATTCCGGATTATTCTGCCTGACTGATATTGGCGTTAAACGATTTGATCCAGTGGAGAATAAATTCAAATCACTCCTGCTTGAAGGATTGACCAGGTATTGGATTAAAACAACCATGTTTGAAGATAGCCGGGGGAACTGGTGGTTCGGAACCTACAATGGCGGTTTGTATAGATATGACAAGCAAGTAGATTCCATTCAAATATATGATAAACGAGATGGTCTTGCTAAAAACTGGGTTACCTATGTAACCGAAGATAGTCATGGGAATATATGGGTTGGCACTTTTGGTGGTGGAATCACAGTCATTCATGACTCCGATATTAAAACCTATAATACAGAAAATGGTTTGCCCGATGATTTTGTCAAATACATTATTGAAGACAAAGAAGGGAATATGTTGATTGGAAGCCAGGATAGGGGATTAAGCATATTCAAAGGAGAACAGTTTATCACATACACTTCGTCGGATGGAATGGGTGATGAAAGTGTATGGGCTATCCATCAGGATCAAAAGGGCAATTTCTGGTTTGGAACAAATCAGGGAGTATCCCTGCTGAACCCCAGCCGGTCTAAGGGCAAAAACTTCACCTACTTTAATCATGAAAACAAATCGATTGGTGATAAAATACGATTTATTAAGGAAGACTTGAATGGGACCATTTGGATCGGTACTGATGGTGATGGTATCTTCCAATATATCCCTGCCTCCGGTGAGTTTATGTATGATTCCTATCTGAACAGGAACCTTTACAGGCTTACAGAACAACATGTTAAAGCCCTGGAGGTAGATCATGAAAATCATTTATGGATAGGAACATTCTATGGCCTTGGATTTTGGGATATCGACCAGAAAGATGGCAGAATGTATACTCAGATTGATGGACTAGCCGGGAATAACATTAAATCACTTTACTGTGATTCACAAGGATCACTCTGGATTGGATCAGATCAGAAAAAAGGATTGACAAAATATAACCCGGAGAATGGTCAGTTCGAAATAATAAACCTGGGAGTTGAAATCATACCGGTATCGATTATCGAGGACATGGATGGCAAAATCTGGATTGGAACCAGCTCGGGTCTTTATATGTACGATAACGATTCCATATCCCTTTATATCACACAATCGGATGGTTTGCTTTCAAATAACATCACCGTGGTGAATGTTGATCATGATAATAGTATCTATATCGGGACGAACAAGGGATTAAACAAATACATCCAGGCAGAACAGAAAATGTTCACCTATACCAGGAGAAACGGTTACGTTGGTATAGAAACAAAAGATCATGCTACTTATCGGGATAAAGATGGGAATATGTGGTTCGGAACTGCAGATGGAGTAACCCGGTACTATCCAGAACGGCAGCAAAGGAAAGAACTTGAACCCCTTACTCACATCAAGGGAATGCAGGTTAATTATGAAAGCCGTGAAATGATACCAAACATGAAACTTAACCATACCGAGAAGTCAATCGTGTTTGATTACTACAGTATCTGTATGACAAATCCTGATGCGGTAAAATACCAGGTTAGATTGGTGGGAGCAGAGGATGAGTGGAGACCCGTTACCAGACAAACCAGAGCAATCTATTCGGCACTGTCACCAAACCGATATACATTCCAGGTGAAAGCTGAGAATAATGCAGGTGTCTGGAATACAGAACCCATCAGTTATCATTTTAGCATAACACCTCCATTCTATGCAACCTGGTGGTTTATCATGAGCTGTGTAATCATTGTCTTTTTAGGGGTCTTTGCCTACATAAAGGTCCGGGAAAGAAACCTGATACGCGAGAATAAAATACTGGAAGAAAAGGTTGCCGTCAGAACGGCTGAGGTGGTACAGAAGAGTAAGGAGCTGGAGGAGAAGAATAAAGACATAACCGATAGTATCAAGTATGCTAAAAGAATCCAGAATGCCATCTTACCTCCTGAGAATTCCTTTGCAGAAACGTTTATCCTCTTTAAACCAAAAGACATTGTGAGTGGTGATTTTTACTGGCTGGCGATGACAGAGACAAAGCAGGTAATGGCTGCTGTTGACTGTACGGGGCATGGGGTTCCCGGGGCTTTTATGTCTATTATCGGGCACAATTCCCTGAACAAGATCGTAAAAGAGTATGGCTTCCTTCGTCCGGCTGATATCCTGGATCAGTTGAATGACGAAGTGGCGAGTACCCTGCAACAGCAAACCGAGGAGGATGAGGTCAAGGATGGAATGGATATTGCTCTGATGGTATTTGATTTTACGACAAAGGAGTTGGAATTTGCCGGAGCCTATAATCCTCTTTATATGATACGGGATGGAGAATTAAAGGAGATCAAGGGAGACCGTTTTTCCATCGGCCGTACTTCTACTAAGGTGGGCCAGAAATTTACCAATCACAAAATTAAACTGAAGCCGGGTGATACCACCTATATATTTTCTGATGGGTATGCCGATCAATTTGGTGGGGAAGGCGGTAAAAAACTAAAAGCGAGGGCTGTAAAAAACATACTCAAAGAGATTCAGGATCTGTCCATGCAGGAGCAGAAGAAACATCTCGATAACGCCATTGAGGAGTGGAAGGGTGATCATCCTCAGGTCGATGATATTCTGTTTATTGGAACCCGGGTTCAATAGTCCCCTTTGCTTTTTTGTAAAATACAGGAGATAATCGTTCCACCGGAAAACCCTGACGGGTTAATTGTGCAGTTGATAATTTTTCTTTTGGGAAACTAAATCAAATCAATACCTGAAGCTTGGCTTCCAGATTACTTTTTGGAACTGCTCCCACCTGTTTATCTGCAATTTCACCATTTTTAAAAAACAGAACGGTGGGAATGTTCCGGATGCCAAATTTTGCTGACACCCCGGGGTTGCTATCGACATCCAGCTTGGTAAAAAGCGCTTTTCCATCATATTCCTGAGAGAGCTCACTTATAATCGGGCCGACCATCCTGCAAGGCCCACACCATTCGGCCCAGAAATCAACGATAACAGGCTTATCTGACTTCAATACGATTTCATCAAAATTGGCATCGGTAACTTCTATTGTCATGCGTCGAAAATTTTATATTATTCAATCTAAATCTATAACAGGCACTTTGATTGGTACCTTAAATTTGGCGCAAATATAGTTAATTAACTGTAAATTCAATGTCCGGATTTTCTTCAAGGAATTGTATGAACTGATCGGAGAGGTTTATTTTCCGGTTTCTGGAAAACATGCCAATACTTATTTTATCATCGGGATTAAATACATAAACCTTTAGTTTAACATGACCTTTACCGGAACCCGATAGGGTATCGATTGTATCAATGAATTCAGGTGTAATAATCCGCAACGGGATTTTTATGGAAACGGTATGAATGAGTTCATCCCTTATTTCTGAAAGAAGATTAATTTGTTTGATTTTAAACTCCAGTTCATTATCCCGGAACGGATTAGGGAGAACTTTTCCCTTTACAAGGAGGGAATATCCGGGGGCAAAATACTTGCTAAAATTGATAAAATCAGTGTTAAACAGGGCAAGACGTAAGGAGTCTGTATAATCCTGTATGTTCATTGTTCCATAGGGTCTGCCATTCTTGGTTGTTCCGGTTTTCACCTCGGTAACAATACCGGCAACAGTCAACTCCTTACCGTTTAATTCATTGATATTCTGGAAATCAGCTAATGAAGCACTACAAAAGTTTTGAATCTCCATGGCAAAGTCATCCAATGGATGGGCTGAAAGGAAGATTCCGATGGTCTCTTTTTCTTTTTTCAGGCGTTCCAGTTTTGGCCACTCTTCACCCTGAGGTATTTCTGGTTTTGTAAGGTCAAAACCACCCGAATCTCCAAAAAGGGATTGCTGGGAGGTGCTTTGTTCAAACTGGACCTTATTCCCATACCGTACCAGGTTTTCAATAAACGTCAACCCTTTTTTATCGGTTAAAAAGAACTGTCCGCGTTGTGGTTCGCTGAAACTGTCAAAAGCACCGGCCATAGCAAGTGCTTCCATGCTTTTTTTATTGACTGTTGAAAGGTTGATTCGTTCGACGAAGTGGAAGATACCCCTGTATGGGCCATTCTTTTTTCTCTCCATCATGATGTGCTCGGCTGCATTCTCCCCGACGCCTTTGATTGCTCCCAGACCAAAGCGGATATCGCCTTCCTTATTTACTGTAAACTTGATATTGCTTTCGTCAACATCAGGACTCAGAACGGAAATTCCCATTCGTTTTGTTTCGTCAATGAAGGTGGTGATCTTTTTCAGATCACTGATATTCCTGCTTAAAACGGCTGCCATAAACTCAGCAGGATAGTGTGCTTTGAGATAGGCAGTCTGGTAAGATAAGTAGGCATAACAGGTTGAATGTGATTTATTGAAGGCATATTGTGCAAAGGCTTCCCAATCCTGCCAGATTTTTTCCACAATACGAATTTCATAGCCATTCTTCAGACACCCCTCCATGAATTTTTCCTTCATTTCATCCATTACCCGTTTCTGTTTCTTCCCCATGGCTTTTCTGAGTGAATCCGCTTCACCTCTGGTAAACCCTGCCATGGCCTGAGATAGTTGCATAACCTGTTCCTGATAGACCGTTATTCCATATGTATCTTCCAGGTATTGATTCATGACGGGCAACTCATAATCTATTTTCTCCTTGCCGTGTTTGCGGTTAATGAAGGAGGGTATATGCTCCATTGGGCCCGGCCGGTAGAGTGCATTCATGGCAATCAGATCTTCAAACCGGTTGGGTTTTAACTCTTTGAGGTATTTTTTCATCCCGTGGGATTCAAACTGAAAGAGTCCGGTTGTTTCACCCCTGCTATAGAGCTCATACGTTTTGGCATCATTCAGTGGTATGCTGTTGATATCCAACTCAATCTTCTTTGAATCACGGATATTATCAACAGCATCTTTAATGATGGAAAGGGTTTTCAGTCCCAGAAAGTCCATCTTAAGCATCCCGATATCTTCGACATGATTCCCATCATACTGTGTAACAAAGAGGTCGGAATCTTTGGATGTACATATCGGTATATGTTCTATCAGGTCATCCCGGCTAATGATCACTCCACATGCATGTATCCCGGTATGGCGAACTGAACCTTCAAGGGTTTCAGCGTATTTCAAGGTGTCGGCAACCAGTTTGCTCCCGGATTTCTTTGCATCCTGGAGGTCTCTAACTTCTCTGTATGCCTGAGAAAGAGTAATTCCTGGTCTTTCCGGAACTAATTTTGCCAGACGATCTGCCTCCGGAAGGGGAAGTTTCTGAACACGGGCTACATCCCGTATGGCCATTTTTGCAGCCATGGTACCGAAAGTAATGATATGAGCAACCCGGTTCATTCCATATTTTTTTACCACGTATTTCAACACCTGTTCCCGTCCATCTTCATCAAAATCAATATCAATATCAGGCATTGATATCCTGTCCGGATTGAGAAAACGCTCGAACAGAAGGTTGTACTTTAACGGATCAATATCCGTTATCTGTGTACAATAGGCAACTACAGAACCGGCTGCTGAGCCACGGCCGGGTCCGACGGAGACGTTCATATTCCTTGCCTCATTCAGAAAATCCTGTACAATGAGGAAATACCCGGGATACCCCATTTTTTTTATTACCGACAGTTCAAACTCAATTCTTTCTTTCAGGGAATCTGATATTTCACCATACCTGAATTTTGCTCCTTCATAGGTCAGGTGTCTCAGGTACTCATCTTCATCCTTAAATCCCTCAGGAAGAGGGAAGTCCGGCATGATAAGTTCCTGGTTTAACTTGTAATTCTCAATTTTATCCGCAAGTTTTTGGGTGTTTTCCAGGGCTTCAGGGATATCTGCAAAAAGAAGGTTCATCTCCTCCCGGGTCTTAAAAAATTCCTGTTTGGTATACCGCAGGCGTGACGGATCATCAAGATCGGAGGCTGTGTTCAGGCAAATTAACCGGTCATGTGCCTCCGCATCTTCCTCATTGATGAAGTGCACATCATTCGTAGCGATTACAGGTATGTCAAGTTCCCTGGAAAGTTTTACCAATACCTGATTAACCTGTTCCTGGCGTTCGTATACATCCTTATCTGTCACCGGATCTCCCGTTTTGTGTCGCTGCAATTCCAGGTAAAAATCTTCGCCAAATAATTTTTTGTACTCCAGTGCAAGTTCTCTGGCTTTCTCCTCTCCTTCATTCATGATTGCCTGTGGAATCTCACCCCCAAGGCATGCAGATGAAACAATGATCCCATCATGATATTTCTGAAGAAGCTCTTTGTCGATACGGGGCTTGTAATAATGCCCGTCAATCCAGGCGTATGATACCAGCTTAACCAGGTTATGGTAACCGGTGCTGTTTTTTGCCAGCAGGAGGAGATGATCTCCACTCCGGTCTTCTTTTTCCGTTCGGTCAAACCGGCTGTTTTTTGCAACATACGCTTCACAACCAATGATGGGTTTGAGCCCGTTTCGTTTGGCAATATTATGAAATTCCTTAACCCCAAACATATTTCCATGATCCGTAATTGCCACTGCATTCATTCCATCCTCTTTGGCTTTATGGATCAATCCGGATATACTGGAAGCCCCATCCAGAATCGAGTATTGTGTGTGTACATGTAAATGGACAAACTCCTTCATGCTCTAACTGCCAAACAATAAGGCCATTAAGTAAAAAAATGTGACCGATAAACGTGGTATAAATTTAAGGAAATCGCAGGACATATGCAGATGTGTTGAAAACTATTGGAAAAGTTCGCAATCTGTCTGCTGAAAACAAAGCAATTCAGCACTTCTGCGAAAATCGAAATAAAAATCTTTCTTATCGGGAAATAAGTTATATATTTGCACCCACAAAAATTTAACGTAGGATTAATTAGAAAGCGTAACCTATGCCTGTAAAGATCAGATTAACAAGACACGGGAGAAAAAGAAAACCGTATTATCACATTGTGATAGCTGATAGCAGGGCGCCACGGGATGGCAGATTCATAGAACGGTTAGGTATGTACGATCCAAATACAAATCCTGCCACTATTGAGCTTGATTTTGATAGAGCATTGGAATGGCTGCAAAAAGGCGCTCAACCTACAGAAACCTGTAGAGCTATTCTGTCATATAAAGGGGTGTTAATGAAAAAACACCTCCTTGAAGGGGTTAAGAAAAATGCTTTTTCCGAAGAAGAAGCCGAAAAGAGATTTGAAGCTTGGTTAAAAGAGAAAGAATCGAAAATCGAGGACAAGAGAGAGAAGATCAGAAAAGGAGTTGAAGCAGAACAGAAAAAACAGATGGAAGTCGAATCCAGGATCCGGGAGGAAAAAGCACAGGAAATAGCCAAAAAACATGCTGAATTGGAAGAGGAAGCCAAAGAAGCAGCTGCTGAGGAAAGCAAGGAAAAAGAAGAAACCAAAGAGGGGATACAATCTGCTGCTCCTGCTGAAGAGGTGAAAACGGACGTGAAGGAAGAAAAACCAGCTGAAGAGAAGGCAGAGGAGGAGAAAACCGAAGAGGAAGCCAAAGAAGCAGCTGTTGAGGAAAGCCAGGAAAAAGAAGAAACCAAAGAGGAGATACAATCTGCTGCTCCTGCTGAAGAGGCGAAAACGGACGTGAAGGAAGAAAAACCAGCTGAAGAGAAGGCAGAGGAGGAGAAAACCGAAGAGGAAGCTGCCAATCAGAAAAAGGAAACTGAAAAAGAGTAATACAATCCGCCGATCATGCCCGGGGAGAAATTCTATTTCCTTGGAACAATTCGTAAAACATATGGTGTTGATGGTGAAGTGGTGATTGATTTTAACAATAATCCCACCAAGGGCAGCATACATAAATTGAAATCCGTTTTCATCGAAATCGATGGACAACGGATTCCTTTTTTTATAGCGGGAATAAAGAAAATAAGTTCCGAATCAGCCATTGTTAAACTTGACCTGGTGGATAAGATGGATGATGCAAAATCGTTGATTCATCGCAACGTGTACACCAACCTTCCGGATTTTGCTGCCCGGAAAGCCGAAGAGATTGATCTTTCCGTTCTGGTTGGATTTACCCTAGTTGGAGTAAGGGAAGGGGAGATCGGTAAAATTGATGAGATCTTTATTTATCCAAAGAACAGTGTACTGAAAATCCTTCATAACGGGAAGGAAATTCTGATCCCGTTTGACGAGGAATTGATCGAATCGATCGATATGAACCGAAAACGGATCGATATGAATCTTCCTGAAGGACTGATTGCCCCGGGTTGGTAACTATATCTCATTGCGATGCAGCACAGAATAAAAAAACAGAGTCTTTAGAAAAAACTCTTCATAATGAAAGCAAAAAGTTTGTATGCACCATGGATGGTTCTGATGATTCTCTTTTCGGTTTCTTCTTGTTTTAGCATGAGCGGAGATGTGAAAAAGGAGAAACGGGATGTCGGAACATTTGAACAAATCGGTCTGGGTATTTCAGCTGATCTCTATCTTACACAGGGGACAATCACGGAAGTAATCATTGAAGGGCCGGAGAATGTATTGGAGAAGATCGAGGCGGAGGTTAAAAATGGAAATTTAACCATACGGTATGATACGCGGAAGTTTTCGAATTATCCGCGCGTTACGATTTATATTACCGCTCCGGTTATTACAGGTTTAAGCGTCTCCGGATCGGGTGATATCATCGCCGAATCAACTATTGAAGCGGATGATATTTCTTTCAGGATCAGTGGGAGTGGAAAAATCAACCTGGAGGACCTGAAAGCAGAGAATGCAACCGTTGGCATTTCCGGTTCAGGGAACGTGACCCTGAGTGGATCAGGGAACTTGAGAAACCTCGAGCTATCCATTTCCGGTTCCGGGAACCTGGATTCAGAGAAACTGTCTGTAGAGGATTTTACAGCAAGGATTAGCGGATCAGGATCCTGTCATGTTCATGTGAATTCCACCTTAAAAGCAAGCATATCCGGAAGCGGTAAAGTATTCTATTCGGGGAATCCAGTGATCGATGCCTCCATTTCAGGCTCAGGGAAAGTGGTGTCCTCCAAATAGGAAGGGTAAGTGTTTTTATTCTCTGATAACACTTATCCTGCCCGTTGAATCGAACTTAATGATTTTTGAAGGAATATTCGGGGATTTATCCTGATCTTCCCAACGGACGATAAAATCAACCATGTTAATGATTTTGGGATCAATCTCATCAAATGATCCCGGAAAAGGGAATCCGGAGAAATTAGCTGAAGTAGATACCAGGGGTTTACCCAGCTGAGTGATCAATTCGCAGCAAAATGCATCCCGGGTAATTCTGATTCCAATGCTTCCATCCTCAGCGATCAGTCCTGCAGGTAAATTCCGGGCATCCGGATAGATGATGGTTAATGGCCGGTGTTCAGTAGAAATCAATTTCAGTGCTTCATCAGGGATGGCCACAACGTATTCTCGAAGCATTGCTACAGATGAGGCGAGCAGCAACATACTTTTGACATCGGGTCTCTGCTTAATGGCAAAAACCTTCCGGACGGCATTGCCACTGGTTGCATCGCAACCAATACCCCAGATGGTATCCGTGGGGTAGAGTATGGTGTTACCATTCCTCAAATGAACAACTGCTTGCTGTAAGATTTTCTCCGGTGCTGTCATCCCTTTTTATGACGAAAGTAGGCATTAATGGTGTATCTCCTGTAAGGAGATAATTTCCGCTTTTCAGGAACACCATGCTCTGCGATATATTGTTCAACGGCATCATACATTCGTTCCGATGATTTACCATCTGTATAGGGGTGATATTGATGAATAATGGACTCCCTTTCCGCGCTGTGGGGATCACTTTTCACTACAGCATGAAATGTTGGCAAAAGTATTTTCGGATCCGTGATATCGGGCCAGGCTATATTGCCTGACCTGGAGTTGAAGGTGATTACGGGTTTATTCAGCAACGTGAATTCATACACCACGGATGACGTGTCAGATATCATGATATCGCTGATGATCAGATGATCGATGATATCGCTCTCTTTAATAATCTCAACATTGGCGGTCTGCTTGAAATATTCCTCGTATTCAAGTACAATGGAACGGTTCATTAAATCGTGAAACTTTATTCTGAGAAAAATATTTTCTTTCTCGGCCAGGTGCTGGATTTCCTGTTTTAGTATTTTTGCTGAGGTGAGCGAAGGTGAGAAGGTGGGTGCATAAAGTACGATCTGTTTACATCCCGATTCATCGAGAATTTGCTGTTTTTGTTTTTTAAGACCGGGTCGTTTTTCAAACAGCGTGTCCAGCTTTGACCATCCGGTCTCAATCACCTCAAAGTTCTTATACTTTTTAGAAAGAGAGCGGAATTTGTCAGTAAAGTAAGGCCCCTGTGTTAAATAGAGATCGAAATAGTGACGCACCCGGAAATGGCCTTTTTTTTCTCCTGCCAGGCCATGAAAAACCTGGGTTTTTACACCCCGTAAATAATGGGGCACTTCATTTCCGGGGACAAACAACACATCACTACGGAAATCGACCAGGTTATCAATGGATCCGGAATAATTCACCTCATTTTTGTATTTGAAAGCAGGAAGTATGTTATTCGGAATGAACCAGATGATTTCACAATTGCGCTGGATTCCCGCCTTGTGCAGGGGATAAAGAATTTCGAAAGCATACGGATTAACACAAAACAGGATGACCCTCATTCGTTAAACAGTTTATTGGCATGTTGAAGGTCTTCTTCAAAATCCACTTCCAGGCAATCGAATTGTGATATATCCACAGCCATCACGCGAATGTTGTCTTTCTGAATGGCCAATTCCAATCCTTTTTCAAAATAATCCATATCCTCACACTCTTCTAACCGATTCAGAAGAAGAGGCAGATCGTTGTTAGCGATAAAATTTATTCCAATCGCTTCACCCATTCCGTTTTCAACTTCTTTTGATATGGCATTGACAAAACCGTTGTTATCGAGGGTGTATTTCACTTCCTCTGCACCAACTTCTGAATTGTTGACCGAAACGAGGGATTGGTCTTTTTCCATGTATGGGATCAGATGGTCTATCAGTTTCGGATCAAACACAACATCGCCGTTAAGCCACAGGATGGATGAATTTCGGTGTTTTTTAAGCCCCCGGAGCAGGCTTTTTGAGGTGTTTGTCTGGTCAAAGGAGGGATTGTAAATATAGCTTAGGTCCGGAAAATTTTCCATGATCAGATCCTTCTTAAAACCAACAATAATGACGATATCATCCAAAGAAAAATAGGTAGTTAAGTTGTCTACCTGCATCTGCATGATCGATTTTCCATTGCGCAGCCTGGTGAGTGGTTTTGGGAATGGATTACCAAGGCGCGAACCAATCCCGGCAGCCAGAATGATGATTTTCATTTCTTTTTATTGTTCTTGTGATTCGATTTCAGCGAATTGTTCCTTTTCTTTTGTTCAATGTTCATCTGCCTGAGTTTGATGTATTTTAATACACTGGTCATTCCAGAAAAGTAGCTTATTACCCAGCCGTTATAACCGTCAAGAAAACCGAGTTTAAGAAAGTAGGCTTTGAAAAATCGCCACAGTCCATGAAAATAGATTTCAAAGACGGATACTTTTTTCCCCATTTTAAAATACTCATTTGCCGCGATGGTTGTAAACCGGTTGAGTTTATCGACATGGGCTTCGTAGGAGTCAATTACCCAGTGGAGAAGGTCTCCTTTTAAAAACCGGGTGGTGGATTCATTGCAGATGATGAACTGATCGTGCGGATTGATCCCACTCCATTCCCCTTTTCTCCGGTCAAACAGGCGGATCTTCCTGTCAGGATACCAGTTTGAATGTTTTATCCACTGGCCACAATAATTATTGAACCGGTTGAATGAATAGGCATCATGAGTCCAATTTTCTTTCACCTCCAGTATCGATTCTTTCAACCTTTCTGAAATGGCTTCATCAGCATCAAGGGAGAGAATATGATCAAATGTTGCCTGAGCCATAGCCCAATTTTTCTGCTGTTTGTACCCCTCAAAGGGATGTTGTAAAAAGGTGGTATGATACTGCTTACAGATCTCTTCAGTCCGGTCGGTTGAATATGAATCAACCACCATAATTTCATCTGCAATTTCCTGGATGGATTCAATGCACCGGCGAATGGTGTTTTCAACGTTCAGTGTGATGATTACTACCGAGATTTCAGGCATGACTTAGAATGAAAATAGTTGTTCCTTCCTTAAGCTTATAAAACTGATACCATAAAGGCAGAAGCCAGGAACAGATCCTTATTTAACCGGAACATTGTGTTCAGATCCATGAATTATTGGATTGGTAAAGATAAATGTTTTCAAAATTAACAGCTATTTCATAGTAATTATTATTTGGCGATGTATATTTTTGTCCACAACATTAAAACTAATGATTGTTAATAATCCACCAATAAAAAATGCAATTAGCTGTTTTCTTATTAGCGGGCAGGGGAAGTCGGCTGGGTGATCACTGCGCAGAGACGCACAAATGCTTAATCACGGTGAATGGAGAGCCGATTTTGTACCGGATGCTTGATCAGTTGGATGAGAAAAAAGTTAAACGAGCTGTTCTGGTCGTAGGTTATCTGTGGGAAGAGATCAAAAAATCGGTAGGAGAAAAATGGAAAGGGATAGACATTGAATATGTAGTTAACGAAGACTGGGAGAGCACCAATAACATTGTTTCCCTTTACCGGGCAAAGCATCATATAAAGGAAGGATTTTATCTCATTGAAGGCGATATCGTGGTGGGTGATGGAGGACTTGACCTGTTTTCGGGGAACGAAAACCAGATGGCAGTGAGCCGGTTTCAACCTTTTATGGATGGTACGGTTGTAACAATAGGCAATAATGGGGTGGAGAAGATCTATCTTAAAACAACCGCCGGCCGTCCAGCGAATCAGGAGCTGCTGTATAAAACGGTTAACATTTATACCCTGACACATCACGATTTCCAATCCATTATTCTCGACGAGTTAGCCAGAATAATTGAGAGCGGTGATACAAATGTCTATTATGAACAGGCATTTGCCAATCTGGTAAATTCCGGTGAAATTCGGTTTAAAGTGGTTGATTTTTCTGAGATAAAATGGGCTGAAGTGGATAATATCGATGATCTTCACTTTGCCGAACAACTTTTTTTTAAGGAGTAGTTATGTTATTATTATATCAAAGTATCCAATAATTTTTATGCTCTACCGCAACAAGAAAAAAAATAAACCTGAACTTAACCATGTCAATCTGATTAAAGCGCAGAACATGTTATTCGAGGTAGTGAATCTTCTGGAAAATAACAACATTCGATATCATTTAGAGGGAGGCACACTATTAGGTTTGGTAAGGGATAAGGAATTAATTCCCTGGGATCATGATATTGACCTGTCTATCCCAATCACTGAAGTTAACAAAACAGTTGAGGTGCTAAAAAAACTATACTGGAAAGGTTTTAAGATAACGAAACGTAAAAGCAAATTGGATTATTACGCCATAAAAAAGGGCAATTACCGAATATTCAAAATCAAGAAGTTCATACCATCATTACTAAAAATGCTGTATCCAGGGTATAACAAATATTATATAGTTCTGGATATTTTCGTGAAATCCTCTGATGAAAAATTCACCTATTGGGAAGCTCAGAAGAAAATAATGAAAGTTGAAAATCGATATTATGAATCATATGAAATAATAAAATATCTAAACAGATGGCTTAAGGTTCCAAATGATTATCGTGGATATTTAAATGAAAAATATGGTGATTGGAGTAGCCCTGTTAAGGATTGGGTATCCGGTAGAGATGAGAAAACCATTTGCAGGTGATTCCCGTACAGAACTGAAGTTAAAGGATTAAATCAAAGTGTTGGTACTGTAAGCAGGATATGGCACACACAGTCCAAGAAATTTTGATCGCAATATTTTGAAAATCAGTTGAATTTTGATAATCGTAAAATTGAATTCGATATGGATAAATTGCTGGATGTATGTCCTTTTATCCAACCAGCCTGAACATCTCGTATATAGATGCCAATTGTTTTCTTAAAGGGATTCCGAACCCACCAAATTTTCTGTTCTTAAACTGTGACAGCATAATCACGCAATGCCTCATTGAGCGATGTCTTCAGGTCTGTGGAAGCTTTTCTCTTGCCAATGATCAGTGCGCAGGATACCTGGAATTCTCCCGCCTTGAATTTTTTTGTATGCGACCCGGGAATAACCACTGATCTTTCAGGAATATATCCTTCATATTCGACTGGTTTTGCGCCGGTTACATCAATGATCTTCGTCGATTGAGTGAGTACAACATTAGCGGCAAGAACAGATTCACACTCCACCCTGACCCCTTCAACAACGATACATCTCGAGCCGATGAAACAATGATCCTCAATGATTACCGGTGCTGCCTGTATGGGTTCCAGTACGCCCCCTATACCAACACCACCACTCAGGTGAACATTTTTTCCGATCTGAGCACATGAACCGACGGTTGCCCAGGTATCGATCAGGGTTCCTGAATCGATGTATGCCCCGATGTTGACAAAAGAGGGCATCATGATCACTCCTTTTGCCAGATAGGACCCAAAGCGGGCAAGGGCCTGCGGAACAACCCGGACGCCAAGATCGGCATACCCTTTCTTTAATGGGATCTTATCGTGAAATTCGAGGGGTGCCAGCTCGATGGTTTCCATTTTCTGGATCAGAAAATATAGGATGACCCCTTTCTTCACCCATTCATGAACAATCCAATTCCCATTACCCGGTGAGGCCACCCTTACCTTACCTTGATCCAAAAGATCAATAAGTTTCCTGATGGCATCCTGTACCAGAGGTTCTTGCAATAACTCCCTCTCTTCCCAGGCTTGCTCAATTCGATTCCTGATCTGCTCCACCGTTCACGATTTTTAAGATTACGTGATAAAAATACACGGAATTTGACATTTATTACAAAAATTCGATGATAAAACCAGGGAAGGTAAAGATTTCTTATATTTAACTTTTCATTCATAAACCTTAAAATAACATACATTATGAATCATCAATCCTTACCATTACGGCTTTCTCTTTTTCTGATTATCATTTTATTGGGGTCATATACGGTTCCATGCCAGACTAATTTGACCTATCAGGTTCCGCCAAAAGGGATTGTGGATATTGTAGAAGCTCCTCCCACACCCTCTATTGTGTTCAATCATGGTTATGATATGCTGGCTATTCTCGACAGAGCCAGTTTGCCGTCCATTGAGGATCTTTCAAATCCCGAATTACGCATCGGCGGGACAAGGATTGATCCCGTGACCAATGGGCGAAGCAGGTCCCGTTACTACACGGGTATAACAATTAAAAAAATTGACGGTTCCGGTGAATCCCGGTTGAAAGGACTGCCACAAAAACCGAAAATCGGAAATTTTTCCTGGTCCCCGGATGATCAGCATATTGCCTTCACGTTGATTACAACAGGGGGTATTGAACTCTGGCTTTCATCGGCTCCTGATTGGCAAGCCAGGAAATTGACGGATTACATGCTGAACCAGACAATGCTTTACCGGTTTCTTTGGCTCCCCGACAGCAAAGAAATTATTGCAGGTATTGTTGTTCCGGAAAGAGGAGATCCACCGGTTAAATCACCTGTACCGGAAGGGCCGGTTATTCAGGAGACGGTTGGTAAAATGGCTGCAGTCCGAACATACCAGGACCTGTTAGAAAACCGGAATGACGAAGAAATTTTTGAATATTATACCACTTCACAATTGATAAGAATCGGTTTGGAAGGGGAGGCTGTCTTTATCGGTGAACCCGGAATGTATGCCAGCGTAAGTGTTTCTCCGGATGGAACCTATATTCTGGTGGAACAGATCAAAAAGCCTTTCTCTTATCTCGTACCTTATAACCGCTTTCCTCAAACGGTTGAAATATGGGATATGCAAGGCAATTTGGTACATCAGTTAGCCAACATTCCGTTAACGGAAGACATTCCGAAAGGATTTGATGCTGTACAGACAGGCCCCCGGTATTTTAGCTGGCGGTCTGACGTCCCCGCTACGGTATGTTGGGTGGAGGCTCAGGATGACGGTGATCCCCAAAAAGAAGCTGAAATACGGGACAAGGTGTTTGCCCTTGAAGCACCCTTTTCAGGAGCGCCCGGGGAATTAATGACCACAAAATTGCGGTTTGCAGGAATAACCTGGGGGAATGAAAATTTTGCCCTGGTGACAGAGTATTGGAGGAAAACCCGACAAGTAGTCACCAGCTCCTTTGATCCTGCCGCTGGGGAGATGACAAAAAAGATAATCTTTGATCGTTCCATGGAAGACCGCTATACCGATCCCGGTTCTTTTGTCACAATTGATAACGAGTATGGCCGGAATGTACTCCTGTTTACCGATAAGGGTAAATCGCTCTACCTTTCAGGACGTGGTGCTTCTCCGGAAGGAAACCGTCCATTCCTTGACAAATATACCATTTCAACAGGGGGAACCACCAGGCTCTGGAGATCAGAAGCTCCATACTATGAATCTTTCGAAGAATTTATTGATGAGAAGAAGGGGATAATCTTAACAAATCGCCAATCTGTAGCCGAACCGCCCAATTATTTCCTGAGAAATCTCAGAAATAATAAATTAACCCGGATAACCCAGATGGAACACCCATATCCTCAGTTGAAAGATGTAAAAAAGGAACTGGTTAAATACGAGAGAAAGGATGGTGTACAACTAACCTTTGAGTTGTATTTACCCGCCGGGTATACTCCTGAGGATGGACCTCTTCCTACACTGCTATGGGCCTATCCACGTGAATATAAGAGTGCTGCAAGTGCCAGTCAGGTTAGCGGCTCTCCCTATACATTTACTTACGTCAGCTCAACTTCGGCTCTGCTGTTTGTTACGCAGGGGTATGCAATTCTTAACAATGCAGCATTTCCGATCGTTGGAGAGGGTGATGAGGAGCCCAATGATACATTTATTGAGCAACTTGTAGCCAATGCTGCTGCTGCTATCGACAAGGCGGTAGAAATGGGCGTTACGGACAGGGAAAGGGTTGCTGTTGGTGGTCACTCATATGGTGCATTTATGACCGCAAATTTACTGGCACATTCCGACCTGTTTGCTGCCGGAATTGCCAGGAGCGGAGCCTATAACCGGACGCTTACTCCATTCGGATTCCAGGCTGAACCGCGAACCTATTGGGAAGCCCCTGACATTTATTATAACATGTCACCCTTCATGCATGCCGATCAGGTGAAAACCCCCATTTTATTGATACATGGTATCGCCGATAATAACTCGGGAACATTTCCAATCCAGAGTGAGCGGTTTTACAGCGCCCTGAAAGGACACGGCGCCACTGCAAGACTGGTTATGTTGCCTCATGAAAGCCATGGTTACCAAG
>Ga0315534_1000032_pt1 | contig 63162 bp, 58 predicted proteins | sample SalMarSW160240MG_FD_203094 | JGI IMG/M metagenome (GOLD analysis project Ga0315534, IMG submission 203094) | Salt marsh sediment microbial communities from the Plum Island Ecosystem LTER, Massachusetts, United States - Salt Marsh Sediment SW1602-40 ... | reverse complement strand
TTTCGACCGGGCCGATGCCGGGGACGATCTTCTGATAGCGGATGCGCTTGCCTGAAGGCTTATGGATCTGGTTGAACGCTAAGGCCCGTTCCGAGGTGGTGGCCGGGTAGAGCTTGACCGGAATGTTGACCAGGGAAAGCCGCAAATGGCCGGTCCAATACGCGCGCGGTGCCATACTCACTACTCCTCGAACAGAACGCCGGTCAGAGCCATGATGCGGCCGGGCCGGGATCGGCCGCAAGCCGGATTCGGCCGGAATCTTAGCGGCCCAGGATCATAATCCCATTATATCAATGTTTTCCTTAACCGTGCGTTCTCGCGTCAAATCAGCCCATTCGCTATCCTGGAGACCTCGGCCGTCCCATATCGTTCTTTTAGGGCTCGGCGCCCCCTAGGCGAGGCGCTCGCGCCAACGGCGCGCGTGGCGCGAAGGAGCTGAGATCGGCATGAACGACAAAAGCAAAGGGATCGAGCCGGCCAGGCCTGCGACCGTCATCACCGGCGCGACCCAAGGCGTGGGTAAGGCGCTGGCGCATGAGTTTGCGGGCGGCGGTCACGTGCTCCTCCTCGTGGCCCGCAGCGAATGGGAACTCGCGGAGACCGCCAAGGCGATATCTGAAAGCTACGATGTCGAGGTGAAGGTCGCCACCGCGGACCTGAGCACGCCGGAAGGCTGCGCCAGTATTGAACAGGCGCTTGAGCACCACGGGCTTTATGCCGACATGTTCGTCAACAATGCAGGGATGATGTCGGCCGGCTTCTTCCAGGACCAGGATCCGGCCAAGCTCCGAACGATTGTCGATTTGAATGCGCGGGCGGTGGTCGATCTGACGCGCCGCTTTCTTCCCGGCATGCTCGCGCGCGGGCGCGGCGGTATTCTGAACGTCGCCTCGATGGAAGGCTTCATGCCGGTGCCTTATCAGGCGACCTATGCCGCATCCAAGGCGCTTGTCCTCTCGCTCACGCAATCTCTCGCCTATGAGACCATGGGGACGGGCGTGCGCGTCTCGGTGCTTGCGCCGGGCGCGGTCCTGACCGAGATGCACGCCAAGGCCGGCGCCGAAAATTCCCGCTACGTGCAGCTCTTTCCGGTGATGAGCGCGGAGGATGTCGCCAGAATCGCCTATCGTAAATTCATGCGCGGGCGCACCACCATCGTGCCTGGCCTGTTCAATCGCATCGGCCTGTTCTTCCGTCGGTTCACGCCGAATTTTCTTCTGGTGCCGGGGATGGGATGGCTGTTCAGAGTGCGCGACGCCGAGGGCAATCTGCAAATGCCGCGCGCGGCTGCGGCGCCCAAGACCGGCAGCCGGCCAAAGGCCTGACGCGAAACATAGGAAAAAGCTGGATGGTGGAGCCGACCGGGATCGAACCGGTGACCTCAGCAGTGCGATTGCTGCGCTCTCCCAACTGAGCTACGGCCCCATCGGATTCGGCATTTAGGGATCGGCCCAAAGCCCTGTCAAGCGAACCGAGACTTGCCCTGATCGCCGCCTGTCAGCTACATGATCTGGGCCAAGCGGGAGCTAACTGATGGTACCTTTGATCGGATTCATCGTTCAAATTATCAATCTCTATATCTTCGTGGTCATCGCTGGCGCGATTCTGAGCTGGTTGATCGCCTTCAACGTGGTCAACACGCAGAATCGGTTCGTCTTCACGGTCGCCGATATGCTCTACCGCGTGATCGAGCCTGCCCTTCGTCCCATCAGGCGGTTCGTCCCCAATCTTGGCGGCATCGACATTTCGCCGGTGATCTTGATCCTGTTCCTGATCTTTATTCGCGATGTCGTGCTGATTGGCTGGCTTTTGCCGGCGGTGGCGCCACCGGCCGAGTTTTGAGCGCCGCGCCAAGGCTTGAGCGCACCGGCGCCGGACTGAGACTGAGAGTTCGGCTCACACCGAAATCGTCACGCGACGAGATCGTCGGTGTCGAGGAGTTTGGCGGCGAAGCGGTGCTCAAGGCGCGGGTGCGAGCGCTGCCGGAAGCGGGCCGCGCCAATGCGGCGCTCATCAAGCTCATCGCCTCTTGGCTGAAGCTGCCGGCGTCCACCGTGAAGGTGGCGCAGGGAACAAAGTCGCGGCTCAAGCAGGTCGAAATCGAAGGCGACACTGAGCGTCTGGCATCGCTGGTCGAAGCGCGCCTTGCGGCGCTAAGCGGATAGCGCGGCGTCGATTTCGCCAACGATGGCCAAAGCTGCTTCGCGCGGATCGGGCGCGCGGGTGATGGGACGCCCCACCACGAGATAGTCGGCGCCGGATGCGATCGCCTCCTGCGGCGTCACCGCGCGGGCTTGATCTTGGGTATCGCTGCCTTGCGGCCGTACACCCGGCGTGACGATCAGAAAATGGCCCCCCGTCGCAGCGCGGATCGCTGCCGCTTCGCGGCCTGAGGCCACTACGCCGTCGAGGCCCGCCGTGTTGGCGAGAGCCGCCCGATGCAAAACCATCTCTTCGAGCGGCTGATCGATTCCCTGTTCCACCAAGTCCGAAGGAGCAAGACTGGTCAGCACGGTCACGCCAAGCAGCTTGAGCGACCTATCGCCTCGCCCGCGCACCGCCGCAGCCAGCGTCTTGGCGTCGAGCGCATGGACGGTCAGGAACCGGGCTCCCAGCCCCGCGATCGCCGCGGTCGCGCGCTCAACCGTGGTCTCGATATCGGAAAGCTTGGCGTCGATGAAGACCGCGCGGCCTTCCTGCGCGAGCTCCTCCGCGAGCGCAAATCCGCCGCAGAACAGTAGCTCAAGTCCGATCTTGTAGACGCCGACACTGTCGCCAAGCGTCTGGATCAGAGTTCTCGCCTGGTCTGCACTCGGCACGTCGAGCGCGACGATGAGACGGTCCTTGGCCAGCATGGTTACGACACAAATCTCCTGGCGGCGATGGCCAGTTCCTCGACCACATGCTTGCAACGTTTTTGATGCGCCTCGTCTTTGAGGCTGCCGTCGGCCTCGAATGCATCCTTGGCGCGGTGGACGGCGATCTGCTCGGGAATGACGGTTGCGCCGAGGCCGATCTCGAGGATCTGACGGAGCTGCAACAGGCTGCGCATCGCTCCGTAATGGCCCGGTGAAGCGCCGCCGATGGCGAATACGCGCGACTTGAACACGTCGCCCCGGCTCTCGTCTTTGTCCTTCACCCGGCTGACCCAGTCGAGCGTGTTCTTCAGAAGCGGCGTGACCGACGAATTATATTCAGGGCTGGCAATGAACACGCCTTGATATTCGTGCAGCAGTTCCTTGAACGCGCGCGCCCGCTCCGGCGGTCCTTTTTCGGCTTCGAGGTCGCCGTTATAGATCGGCATCGGGTAATCCTTGAGGCTTACCAGTACCGCCTCGATGCCATTCGCCTCGGCGATGTGATGCGCAAGAGAGGCGAGCTTCCGATTGAACGAGCCTTCCCGCGTGCTGCCGGCAAAGAACAGGAGCCTTATCATCGGTTTCCTTGTTGTTTGGAATCATCCTCTTCGCCGATCCCAAAGAAGTGGCGCAACGGGACCGTAGCCGCCGCAGCGAGCGGCGTGGCGAGCGCCAGGCCGATGAGCCCGAAAACGGCGCCGAACAAAAGCTGATTCAAAATCACCACCGCGGGAGGCATCGACACGGCGCGCGCTTGGATCAGTGGCGTAAGCAAATAGCTTTCCAGGAATTGGACGCCGCAATAGAGCCCGAGCGCCCAGAGCGCGAGGTCGAGGCTTTGGCCGCCCGCGACCAGGATGATCGGGATCGCGCCGATGATCGGGCCGAGATAAGGCAGGAAACACGCGAACCCGGCAAACAGCGCGAGCAAGAACGCGAGCGGCACGCCGAGGATTAGAAGACCGATATAGGTGACCCCGCCGATCACCGACATAGTGATCGACTGCCCGACAAGCCATCGCCTCAACACGTCCCCGGTCTCGTGCGTTAGTGCAAGTACGGTGGCACGCTGCTTCTCCGGCGCAAGTCGCGCCGCCAGCTCGACATAAGTGTGCGGATCGGCGGCAAGGTAGACTCCGAAGAACAAGACGATTAGCCCGGCACTGAACAAACCAAAAATGGAGAACGCAACGGAGGTAGCGCCGCTGGCAACACCCCATTGGCTCATGAAGTTCCCAAGGAGCTGAATAAGGTCGAGATTCTCAAGGAGCTTCGTCCGGTCGACGAAGCTTGCGAACCGTGTCGTGAAAGAGGTCACGCCGGTGGCAAGGCCTTGGGCGAGCTGGCTAAATTGGTGGGCTAGGGTCGGACCTGCTTTCCATGCGACGAGACCGAGGCTGCCCCCGACCGCCAGCGCCACCACCGCAAGCATCAAGAGGCGCGGCAGACCGGTTAGCTCCGTCAAGCCCTTGCTCGCGCCGTAGAGGACGATGGCGAGCAGGATTCCGGCGAAGGTGAGCAGAAGCGCGGTCTGCGCGTACCACAGGCCGAAAGCAAGCGCGATGACGGCAAGGGCAGTCGCCGTCACGCGGGCCGTGCGGGCCAGGTCCATGGGGTCACGGCTCGAGAGCAGCTTAACTTGCTTCGATTTGGTGTCGCGTGCCGAGGGTTCGGTGGGCATGGCTGCTCTTCTGGCGCGGCGCACGATCGGCGGCGCGAGAGTTGGCGCGGGGAGATGAATTTCGCACCCGATCCTACGTCAAAGAGGGTGCAAAGGGACAGCGCTTACTCGCCGATACTCTCGAAGAACTCTTTGACCCTGGCGAAAAAGCCCGCCGATGCCGGGCTCGTGTTCGGATTGGACGCGTCCTCGAAAGCCTTGAGCAGATCGCGTTGCTTGCGCGACAGGTTCTTCGGCGTCTCCACCTCGACCTGGATATAGAGATCGCCCTGCTGCTTGGACCGCAACACCGGCATGCCCTTGGTCTTGAGGCGGAACTGCTTGCCGCTTTCGGTCCCTTCCGGAATTTTCACCCGGCTTCTGCCGCCGTCGATGGTCGGCACTTCGATCTGGCCGCCAAGCGCGGCGGTGGTCATGGCGATCGGAACGCGGCAAAACAGATCGGCGCCGTCGCGCTGGAAGAACTCGTGCGGCTTGATCGACAAGAAGATGTAAAGATCGCCGGGCGGACCGCCGCGCAATCCCGCCTCGCCTTCGCCGGCCAGCCTAATGCGCGTGCCGTCTTCGACGCCGACCGGAATCGTGACCGAGAGGGTTCGCTCGCGCGTGACCCGGCCCGCGCCGTTGCAAGACGGGCACGGTGTGTCGATGGTCTCGCCGCGTCCCTGGCAGGTGGGACAGGTGCGTTCGATGGTGAAGAAGCCCTGGCTCGCACGCACCTTGCCCACACCGTTACAAGTGCGGCAGGGGACAGGCGCGGTCCCGGCCTTGGCGCCTCCGCCCGAGCAGGCCTCGCACGTGACGCTGGTCGGCACGCGAATCTGCGCGGTCTTGCCCTGGTAAGCATCGGACAAGGTGATGTCCATGTTGTAGCGGAGATCGGAACCGCGCTCGCGGCTGGAGCGTTGGCGCGGGCGCCGCTGTCCCATGAACTCGCCGAACAGATCCTCGAACATCGCCGACATCGAGGCGGAGAAGTCCGCGCCGAAGCCATGGCCGCCGCCGAGGCCTGAATCGAAAGCGGCGTGGCCAAAGCGGTCATAAGCGGCGCGCCGCTGAGGATCCTTGAGCGCCTCGTAGGCTTCGTTCAGTTCCTTGAAACGTTTCTCGGCGTTGGCATCGCCGTTACAGCTGTCGGGATGACATTCCTTGGCGAGGCGGCGAAACGCGGACTTGATCTCCCGATCGCGCGCGTCGCGCGTAACACCCAGAACGTCGTAATAGTCTCGCTTTGCCATCGCCCCTCCGGACCTTGGCACCCGCATCCCGACCGGCTAAGCGCCTAAGCCTCTTGTCCTTAAGTTTCGGCGCCGGGTTTGTTGCGCCCGGCGCCGGTACATACTGTATGAATGTCAGGCCGATTTCTTGTCGTCGTCGTCCTTGACTTCCTCGAAATCGACATCGACCACCTTGTCGTCGGGTCCGCCGCCCGATTCCGGCGGGGCCTCGCCTGAAGCGGCACCCTGACTGGTCTGATACATGGCTTCGCCAAGCTTCATCGAAGCCTGAGCCAAAGCGTCGATCTTGGCCTTGATCGCGTCCTTGTCCTCGCTATGGAGCACCGATTTGAGGTCGGCCATTGCCGCCTCGACCGTGCTCTTGTCGCCGGCCGGGACTTTCTCGCCGAGCTCGCCCAGCATCCGCTCGGTCGAATGCACCAGCGCCTCGCCCTGATTGCGAACCTCGACCAGCTCGCGGCGCTTCTTGTCCTCTTCGGCGTGACTCTCGGCCTCCTGGACCATGCGATCGATATCGGCGTCGGTCAGACCGCCGGAGGCCTGGATCCGGATCGACTGTTCCTTGCCGGTCGCCTTGTCGGTGGCCGAGACATTGACGATGCCATTCGCATCGATATCGAAGGTCACCTCGATCTGCGGCACGCCGCGCGGCGCCGGCGGAATGCCGACGAGATCGAACTGGCCGAGCATCTTGTTGTCGGCCGCCATCTCGCGCTCGCCCTGGAACACCCGAATCGTCACCGCGTTCTGATTATCCTCGGCGGTGGAAAAGACCTGGCTCTTTTTCGTCGGGATCGTGGTGTTGCGATCGATCAGCCGGGTGAACACGCCGCCCAAGGTCTCGATGCCGAGCGAGAGCGGGGTCACGTCGAGCAGCAGCACGTCCTTGACGTCGCCCTGCAACACGCCGGCCTGAATGGCGGCGCCGATCGCGACCACTTCGTCCGGGTTCACGCCCTTATGAGGCTCGCGGCCGAAGAAATTTTTCACCGTCTCGATGACCTTCGGCATACGCGTCATGCCGCCTACCAGCACGACTTCTTCGACCTCCGCCGGCTTGAGACCGGCGTCCTTCAGCGCGCTCTGGCACGGACCGACCGTCTTCTGGATGAGATCGTCGACCAGGCTCTCGAGCTTGGCGCGCGTGAGCTTCATGGTGAGATGCTTCGGCCCGGTCTGATCCGCGGTAATGAAGGGCAGATTGATTTCGGTCTGTGTGGTCGAGGAGAGCTCGATCTTGGCCTTCTCCGCGGCCTCTTTCAGGCGCTGGAGAGCAAGCTTGTCGCTGCGGAGATCGATGCCCGATTCTTTCTTAAATTCGCTGGCGAGATAGTCGACGATCCGCATGTCGAAATCTTCGCCGCCGAGGAACGTGTCGCCGTTGGTCGATTTGACCTCGAACACGCCGTCGCCGATTTCGAGAATCGAGATATCGAAGGTGCCACCGCCCAGATCGTAGACGGCGATGGTCTTGCCCTCTTTCTTCTCGAGCCCATAGGCCAGAGCCGCAGCGGTCGGTTCGTTGATGATGCGCAACACTTCGAGCCCGGCGATCTTGCCGGCATCCTTGGTTGCCTGGCGCTGGGCATCGTTGAAATAGGCGGGCACCGTGATCACCGCCTGCTCGACTTTCTGGCCGAGATGAGCTTCGGCGGTCTCCTTCATCTTTTGCAGGATGAAGGCGGAAATCTGCGACGGAGAATATTGCTTGCCGTGCGATTCGACCCAGGCGTCGCCATTGCCGGCTTTGACGATATGGTAGGGGACGAGCTTCTTGTCCTTCTCGACCATCGGGTCGTCCCAGCGGCGACCGATCAGGCGCTTGATGGCGAAGAACGTGTTCTCGGGATTGGTGACGGCTTGCCGTTTGGCCGGAAGCCCTACAATGATCTCCCCGTCATCGGTGAAGGCCACCATGGACGGCGTGGTGCGCATGCCTTCGGCATTCTCGATGACCTTCGGATTCTTCCCCTCCATCACGGCGACGCAAGAATTGGTCGTGCCGAGATCGATTCCGATCACTTTCGCCATTACGAACCTCTCTTTCTGGCAGACCGTGCGGGCCCAGGGACGGCACCCGGCATTTCAGCGCTGAACAAAAGCGTCGGTCCCCAACAATCGGCGCGCCCGCCGATTCATACGGCAGGGTTCCCGCGGTTATATAGGTGGCAAGCCTATGGCCCGCAAGGAGAAGCGGGGGATGATCCCGCGTGTATCATGGCCTCACGCGAGCCGTTCTAAGGTAGGCAGGATTTCCGACAGGTTTGAGATCGGATCGCGGCAGCACATGGACCATTTTCGGCAGCTTCTCGACCCTCCGGCCCAGAACGCGCTTCTCGCCGCGATTCGGGAAGTCATTGCCGTAGCGCCGCTTTTCACGCCGACCATGCCGCGTTCGGGCAATCCTATGTCGGTGCGCATGACGAATTGCGGTTCGCTCGGCTGGGTGACCGATAAGGCGCGCGGCTACCGCTACCAGGCGATGCACCCGGTCACGGGGAAACCCTGGCCGCCGATCCCGGCGATGCTGATTGATGTTTGGCGGGAGGTCGCGGACTACGAAGCACCTCCGGAGGCCTGCCTCGTCAATTATTACGACGGCAGCGCCAAGATGGGGCTGCATCAGGACAAGGATGAGGAGGATTTCGCGGCACCCGTCCTCTCCGTGTCGCTCGGCGATACCGGGCTGTTCCGCATCGGCGGGCGCACGCGCAAAGATCCGACGCGAAAAATTGAGCTTCGTTCCGGCGATGTCGTGGTTCTGGGCGGCGCGGACCGTCTCGCCTATCACGGGATCGATCGCATCCTCACCGGCTCGTCAGATCTTCTTGCCGAAGGGGGCCGCTTCAATCTCACCTTGCGACGGGTGACGAAGCTCAAGTAAGCGGCCGCGAAAGCTCCGCGCACTTAGTCAGGCTGCCCGCCGCCTGGAACGTCGTCATTCGCGGCTTTGGGTCGCGTGGCGTCGGCGGCATCCTTTGCTTGCGGTTTTGCCGGCTTCTGTCCGCCCTTGGCCACGGCGACCAGCGCCGGCCGCAAGCAGCGATCGCCGATCTCATAACCGGCCTGCATGACCTCAACCACCGTGCCTTCCGGCACGCTCGCATCCGGCACTTCGTACATCGCCTGATGGCAGTGCGGATCGAAGCGCGCGCCGAGCGGCTCGATGCGCGTGACGCCGTGGCGCTCGAGCACATTCAACAGCTCACGCTCGGTCAGTTCGACCCCTTCGAGAAAGCTCTTGAGCGCAGGATCGTCCGCTGCCGCTTCGGGCGGAACGTGATCCATGGTCCGCTTCAGATTGTCGCCGACCGTGAGCACATCGCGAGCGAAGTTGGAAATCGCATAGCGGGCCGTGTCGGTCTTTTCCCGCTCGGTACGGCTGCGTAAATTCTCCATGTCGGCCATGCTGCGGAGCAGCCGGTCGCGTAACTCCGCATTCTCGGCGAGAAGCGTGTCGAGATCGGCCGCCGGCGGCCGGGGCCCTGCGGCCGGGCCGGTGTTCGAAGGCTCGGCCTTCGGAGAATCGGCGTCTTCCACCTGATCCCCGTTGGTCTCAGGCGGACGGGCTTTGTCGTCAGGCATATGAGGCCTTGGGCGATGCGGTTTCACTTGGAATTATTGGGGATATCGACCGTAGAGCGACAAAAATCAAGGGACAAGGCGCCCGAGCAGCTTCGCCGTATAGTCCACCATTGGGATAATGCGCGCGTAATTGAGCCGCGTCGGACCGATCACACCGAGCACGCCGACAATATTCTGCTCCGTGTCTTCGAAGGGAGAAACGATCAAGGCCGAACCGGACAGCGAGAAAAGCTTGTTTTCCGACCCGATAAAGATTCGCACGCCCTCAGCCCGCTCGGCGAGGCCAAGAAGCTGGATCAGGTCGGTCTTGGTGTCGAGATCCTCAAACAGAAGGCGCACCCGCTCCAAATCCTCCATCGCTCTCACGTCTTCGAGAAGATGGGCGCGCCCGCAGACAATGAGGCTTTTGCCGCCCTCGCCGTCGCCCGACCAAGTCGCAAGGCCCTCGGTCACGATGCTTGCCGTGAGCTGGTCGAGCTGGGCGCGCCGGTCCTCGATCTCTTTTTCGATGCGGGCGCGGGCTTCGGCCAAAGTGAAGCCGCCAACGCGCGCGTTGATGTAATTCGATGCCTCATGCAGCGAGGACATCGGCAAGCCGTCGGGCAAGGCGATGATACGATTCTCGACGTCGCCATCCTCACTGACGAGAACGGCCAGAGCGCGGCCACGGTCGAGATTGACAAACTCGACCTGCTTCAGCCGCTTGCTCTGCTTCTCGACCAGCACCACGCCGGCGCAGCGCGACAGTCCCGACAGCAACTCGCCGGCTTCGCCGAGCAGGTCCTCGACCGCCCGGTGCCGGCCGCTGCCGGCAATGCGGCTTTCGATCTGACTCCGCTCCTCGAGGCTGATGTCGCCGATTTCCAAAAGTCCGTCGATGAATAGACGCAAGCCGGTCTGCGTTGGCAAACGTCCGGCGCTGGTATGCGGCGCGTAGATAAGTCCGAGACTTTCGAGATCCGACATGACATTGCGCACAGAGGCGGGCGACAGCGCCATCGGCAAAGCGCGGCTCAAGTTGCGCGAGCCGACGGGCTCGCCGGTCGCAAGATACGCCTCGACGATGCGCTTAAAGATTTCGCGCGAACGCTCGTTAAGCTGGCGGAGCGAGGCGGCAGCCTCCGCCGCCGCTCTCGTTTCGGTGGGGTTGGTATGGCGCATGCAAGGAATCTACGAGCGCGGCTTGAGGGCGTCAAACCGGAACGCTGCGCCCGGATCGGTGGCTAAAGCCCTCGATTTTGGCGATTAGTTAATCGGCGCGAATTCGGGTGCGAGCGATGGGCCGAACTCGTCGCGACCGCCGAAATGGTCCACATAGCGCGATCTGATCGCTTCGACAGGCAGGATGATAAGCACGTCCGTGGTGCCAAACTGATGATCGATGACTGCGCCGTCGCCGATATAGGCGCCTGCCCTGAGATAGCCCTTGATCAGTGGCGGCAGTGCTCTGAGAGCAGTGCGCCGGCATATCCCCTCGGCCGGCATCATATTCATGTCGATACGCAGACCCTCATGCGCCCGCACCCGCCACTCCTGAGGGGCAAGCGCGGTGTGATAAAGGAAACTCAAGGCGTGGGCATGCGCGGCCGGATCGGTGCCCTCGAAGCTTGCGCAGCCGAGCATAACGTCAACGCCGTGCTCGCGCACATAGGACCAGATACCTTGCCACAGAAGTTCGATCGTGCGCCGCGTGCGATACGGCTTGAGCACGCAGGACCGGCCAAGCTCCATGAAACTGCAATCGGCTTTGGCCTCGATCAACGGCGCGATGTCATACTCTCCTTGGGTGTAGAAGCCGTCATAAAGACCGGCGATTTCCTGACGGAGCACGCGATAAGTGCCGACGATCTTGGAGCGGCGCCACCGTCCCTTGTCCTGGTCGGCACGATCGACCACGAGAAGATGGTCGAAGATCGGATCGAAGGAGTCCTCGTCGCGCCGCGACAGAATGGCGAGCGCGTTAGGGGTGGCGGACATCTCTTCATAGAAGACTTTGTAGCGGAGCCGCTGGGCACGCCGGATCTCGCTCTTCTTGCGGGCGAGCCTGACCTCGAGCGGACCGATCCGCCCATAAACTCTCGACGCGGGGCCGTACCCGCCGAAGTTTCCGGCAGCAAAACGGCGCTGGCCTTTCAACGGTAATCCGGCCTGGCCCGGCCGGAACATCAATCCTGGGAACATAGCGCCGCCACCAAATCTGCCTGCAAGGCGTCCAGTACCTGACTTAAACGGCATAATCAGCCCAATCGGCCTTCCCTGTGGCAAGGATTTCGAGGGTTCCCGCAGGCGACCCTTTACGCCGCAGCCCCGCGGACGGCCCGATTCGGCCACAACAAAGCCCAGTTAGCAAACCAATTCGAACGCTGTGTGACAGGCTGGGGAAAGTGTCGCAACAACGCCATGCCATAGCAGTTCGCTGCCTTGCGCCAACACCCAAAATTTGTGCCGGTTGATTCGCGGGACCAACCAGACGTCAAGCCGCCTTCTGCGCGCGGCGCAGAGTCTCGCCGCGATAACTCAAGGCTTCGGCAATGTGGATCCGGGCGACCGTTTCCTCGCCGTCAAGATCGGCAAGCGTGCGGGCGACGCGAAGCGTCCGATGATAGCCGCGGGCGCTTAGCGAGAGCGTATCGGCGGCCTCGCGCAACAGTGTGAGGCCTGCGCGCTCCGGGCTAGCGATCTCTTCGAGCAGCGCGCCGTCGCATTCGGCATTGGTGCGAACGCGCGGCAATGCGGCGTAGCGCGCGCTCTGGATTTGGCGGGCGAGCGTGACGCGCGCCCGCACCTCGGCGCTTCCTTCCGAAGCCTGCGGCAGCACGAGGTCGGAGGCGGAAACCGCCGGAACCTCGATCTGCAGATCGATGCGGTCGAGCAGCGGTCCGGAGATGCGCGCTTGATAGCGGTCGGCGCAAGCTCTGCCCTGCCGGCAAATATAGCCGGGCTCTCCGGCGCGCCCGCAGCGGCAAGGGTTCATTGCCGCGACGAGCTGAACCCGCGACGGATAGCTGATGCGGTGATTGGCCCGCGCGATCACCGTTTCTCCGCTTTCCAGCGGCTGACGTAACGCGTCGAGAACTTGCGGGTTGAATTCAGGCAACTCATCGAGAAACAGCACGCCGAGATGGGCAAGCGCCACTTCGCCAGGCCGTGGTTTCGTGCCACCGCCGACCAGCGCGGCCATGCTCGCTGAATGGTGCGGCGCGCGGAACGGTCTTGTTCGGCCGATGCGCCCGCCGGCAAGATCGCCGGCAAGACTCCTGATCATGCTGACTTCGAGGATCTCGGCCGGCTGCAGAGGGGGCAAGATCGACGGGACCCGCCGCGCAAGCATTGACTTGCCGGCGCCCGGCGGTCCGATCATGAGGAGGTGGTGACCGCCGGCGGCGGCGACTTCGAGCGCGCGCTTTGCCGTCTCCTGGCCCTTGATGTCCTTCAGATCGGGCATCGGCTCATCGCCGGGATCGGGCGCGGGCTCAGGGCGCCGCAAGGTCTGCAATCCCTTAAAGTGATTGATCAGTTGGAGCAGGTTTTGCGGGGCGAGGATGGTCATGTCGGCGGCGGCCCATGCGGCCTCGGCTCCGCAGGATGACGGGCAGATCAGTCCCTTGCCGAGCGCGTTGGCGCCGATCGCTGCGGGGAGCGCACCGGCGACGGCGGCAATCGAACCGTCGAGCGACAATTCTCCGAGCACACAAAAACTTTCGATCGCGTCGCTGGCGATGGCGCCGGCGGCCGCCATCAGCCCGAGCGCGATGGGGAGATCGTAATGGCTGCCTTCCTTAGGCAGATCGGCGGGCGCGAGATTGACGGTGATGCGTTTCGGCGGCAGCGCGAGCCCGATGGCGTTGAGCGCGCCGCGGACCCGTTCGCGGCTCTCGGCCACGGCCTTGTCGGGCAGCCCGACAATGGCGAAGGCCGGCAACCCAGGGCTGATCTGGACCTGGACATCCACTGCCCGGGCTTCGATGCCCTCAAAAGCGACCGTGGTCACACGCGCGAACATCGCTTAAGACCCCCGTTCCCGGCTGCTCTTGACTGTAACTGACGGTGGCAGGGTCTGCAAGAACAATTAGGGAACACTTGTCGGCCTCCGAACGGGCGCAAGGAGAGCCCGCCGGCGAGAGCGTTGCTCCCGGTCAAGACGCTGGCACCGCCGCCGGACTAACCTCAACGGTCGTCTGACGGTCACTCAAGGGCAGTAAGAGGGCGAGCCATGGTCAAAGACTTAGAAGTACGCGTCTTTCTCATTCATCTCGCGGCCTTCATCGCCGGCACGCTGATCTGCGCCGCGATCAATCTCTGGCTGACCCCTCACAGGCTGTGGTTTCCCTGGGTGCTGCTCGGCTGGGGCGCCGCCATCGCCACGCATGGCTTTGCGCTTTACTTGCGCAAGACGCGCCGCCGCGAGCGCATCTTCCTCGATCCAAAGGCGCGCAAGTTCGCCGTGCACCTGTTCGCCTATGTGGCGACGGTGCTGATCCTGTTTTACGTCAATCTCACCGTCACGCCGAAAGTGTGGTGGTTCTATTGGGTGGCGCTCGGCTGGGGTGCAGGGCTTGCCGCGCATGGCTGGTGCACCTTCTTCAAGAAGAGACCAAAAGCGCCAGCGCCTCAAATTCAGCAGCCCGCTGAAGCTGCGCCGAAGGAGCAAGTCGCCAAGAAATCAGCCGCCGCGTCGAAACAAAGATCGCGCCCGGCGCCGAAGCGAAAGGCTCCGGGCACGAAGCCCGCGAAGGCTGCGCCGAAGTCAAAAGCCGCCAAGAAGAGATCAGGTGCGGCGCCGAAACGAACATCGCACGCTAAGCGAAAGGGGAGTAGATGACGCCGGTCTCTACCCTTTTTGCTTACGCCTCTCCGCCTTCACTTTTCGCTCGACCACGTCCCAGATCATGGCGGCGATATCGGCCCCGCCGAACTGGGCGACCTGCCTGATGCCGGTCGGCGAGGTGACGTTTATCTCGGTGAGATAGGGCCCGATCACATCGATCCCGGCGAAGATCAATCCGCGCCGCTTCAACTCAGGACCGAGCCGCGCGCAAATTTCCTTGTCGCGTGCGTTGAGCGTTGCCGGCTCGGCCGTGCCGCCGACATGCAAGTTCGAGCGCGTCTCGTCCGGCGCCGGCACCCGGTTGATGGCGCCGGCGACGTCGCCGTCGACCAGAATGATGCGCTTATCGCCCTCACGTACCTCGGGCAGGTAACGCTGCACCATGATCGGTTCGCGGAAGGTGAGCCCGAGCAGCTCGATCAGCGAATTGAGGTTGGTGTCGTCGGGCGGGATGCGGAAGATGGCGGCGCCACCATTGCCGTAAAGCGGCTTCACCACGATGTCCTTGTACTTGTCGCGGAAGGCCTTGATCGCGTCGAGCGAGCGGGTCACCAGGGTCGGCGGCATCAGATCGAGGAAGTCGAGCACGAACACTTTCTCCGGCGAATTTCGCACTGCCGCGGGGTCGTTGACCACGAGCGTCTTGGGATGGATGCGTTCGAGAAGATGCGTCGTGGTGATATAGGCCATGTCGAACGGAGGATCCTGACGGAGTTGCACCACGTCGTAGCCGGCCAGATCGACGCCGCGCGGATGGGCAAGACGGTAATGGTCGCCCGGCCGGTCCTCGACCGTCAGGCTGTGCCCCTCGGCGATGAGCTTGCCGTCGCGCAGCGAGAGATTGTCGGGCGTGTAGTAGAACACGTCATGGCCGCGCCGTTGCGCTTCGAGCAGAAGCGCGAAGGTCGAATCTCCCCTGATATCGATGCGCTCGATCGGGTCCATCTGGAAAGCAACTTTGAGAGCCATGGCGAAATTATAGAGGTCGCGGGGAGGCGAAGCTTGCGCCAATCCGGCTTTTCGTCAAACGGGAAATGCGTTGGCGATGACGCGCGGGAAGCGCCAAGGCGCCGCCAGCACAACATCGAAGGCGATATCATGTCCGGTAAAGCCGGGGTGGCTGGCAAGCCAATATTGCGCGGCTCTTACAATGCGCCGCCGCTGCTTGGCCGTGACCGTAAAGGCGGCGTCGTCCGCGGTCTTCCGCCGCTTGACCTCGACAAAGGCGAGCCGCTTGCCTTTGAGCGCGACCAGGTCGATCTCGCCGACCGGCGTTTCGTACCGGCGCGCGACGATACGGTGGCCTTTCAAGCGCAGCAGAAGCGCAGCAAGCGTCTCGGCGGACCGGCCGCGTCGATAAGCTCTGACCCGCGCTTGCCGCTTACTCATCCGCGGTCGAGCTTGAGCCCGAGCTCGTAGACGCGGGCGCGGCTCACTTGAAGCACTTCCGCCACCGAGCGCACGGCGTCGCGAAAGCTCTCGACTTTGAGGGCGCGCGTCAGCTCCGTGGCGATCGCCGCGTCGCTAACATCTTTCTCGCGCGCCGGCGCCGGTCCCACCACAAGCACGAATTCGCCCTTCAGCGTCTCGCCACGAAATGCGTTACCGAGTTCATCGAGCCTCCCGCGCATCACCGTCTCATGCAGCTTGGTCAGCTCTTTGGCGATTGCTCCCTCGCGCGGCCCCAGCACGTCGGTGAGATCGGCAAGACTTTTGTTGAGCCGCGACGCCGTTTCGAAAAAGACGAGCGTTGCCGGAACAGTCTTCAGGGCTTCAAGACGTGTCCTGCGAGCGCCCGGTTTCGGCGGCAGGAAACCGGCAAACAGAAACGTGTCGGTCGGAAGACCGGAACTCGTCAGCGCGGCAAGGGCAGCCGACGGCCCCGGGATGCTTGTGACCGTGATCCCGGCATCGAGCGCGTCGCGCACAAGCTTGTAGCCGGGATCGGAAATGAGCGGCGTGCCAGCATCGGAGATCAACGCCACCGACTGACCTTCGTTGAGCCGCGCGATCAATCGCGGCCGTTCGCGCTCGGCATTGTGCTCATGATAGGCGCTCGTCGCCGCGCTCACGCCGAAATGAGACAGCAATTTCCGCGAATGCCTGGTGTCCTCGGCGGCGATCAGGTCGGCGCGGGCGAGAATCGAAATCGCCCGGAGCGAGATGTCGGCGAGATTGCCGATCGGCGTGGCCACAAGGTAGAGCCCGGGCGCGAGCGGCCTTGCGACCAGATCGGCGAGCGCCTCGCTCGCGCGGGTCACGATCACACCCTGCGTCTCTTCGTCTGGTTGTCGATTTCGCTGGTCTTGCACGCGCGTGGCCCGCAAAAGGACGGCTGGCTAGGCATGAAAACGTTACGTGATATAGTCGCCTCGCGTCCATCACGTTTGAGCCACGTTTGCGGGCAAGCTTGGTTTCCGGGGGACAGGGAATCGATGGACCGGGACCGAAACCGCAAACCCGTGATCGCCTCTGCCGCCGACGAGCAGGTGCACGAAAACGGCAGGCTCCCCACCCTTGAAGCGAAAAAGGCCATGCGGTTTTGGGTTAGCCTCGCACGTCATCTTGGAGCGATCAGGTTCGCGCTCGCTGCCATCGCCGTGGCGGGGCTTGCAGCGGCTTGCGGCGGCGGGGGTGGCGGATTCGGCGGCGGATTCGGTGACTCAGGCCCGGGCATTGCGGGCTCGGGCGGCACGGTGAAAGTGGGGGTTCTTCTTCCGCTCACCGCTTCAGGCTCGACGCCTGCCGTTGCCAAAGCGCTCAAGCAGGCGGCCGAGCTTGCGCTGTTCGACTTCGACAATCCGAATGTGAGCCTGATCCCTAAGGACACCAAGGGCACGCCGGACGGCGCGCGGCTTGCCGCGGAGAGCGCGCTTCAAGACGGCGCCGAGCTCATTATCGGACCGCTGTTCGCCCAAGAGGTCGCCGCCGCTGCGTCCGTGGCGCGGTCGCGCGGCGTGCCGATGATCGCGTTCTCCAGCGACGAGAAGGTGGCGGGCAACGGCGTTTATCTTTTGAGCTTTCTTGCCGGCCGCGATGTGCCGCGCATTGTCTCGTTTGCGCTGTCACGGGGAAAACGCAATTTCGCCGAGCTCATCCCGCAATCGGCCTATGGCCGCATCGCCGAAACGGCCTTCGCCAAGTCCATCTCTTCCGGCGGAGGTCAGGTTCCGGTCCGCGCGACGTTCCCGCCCGGAGGTTCGAGCGCGATGCAGGGCGCGGTGCAGCAAGTTGCCAACGCGGTCAAGTCGGGGGGCGCGGTCGACGCGCTATTCCTCCCTGCCGGGCGTGAGGAGCTCCCGGCGCTCGCCGAGCGCCTTGCGTCCGCGGGTCTCTCGAGCGGAACCGTGCAGTTCATCGGCACCGGTCAATGGGACTATCCGAATATCGGCAACGATCGGGCGCTGATCGGCGGCTGGTACCCGGCTCCCGATCCCAAAGGATGGAGCGATTTTGTCGCGCGCTACTCCAAAACCTATGGCCGCGCTCCGCCGCGTATCGCAAGCCTCGCTTACGACGCGGTGAGCCTTGCCGTCTCGCTGTCGTCAAACCCTCCCGGGCAGCGCTACACGACCTCGCAGCTCACGCGGTCGACCGGTTTTTCCGGCGTCGATGGGTTGTTCCGGCTGCTCTACGACGGCACGTCAGAGCGCGGCCTTGCCATTCTCGAAGTGCGCGACGGGGGACCGCGCGTGATCGATCCCGCGCCGCAAACCTTCGCCACCGCCTCGTCCTACTAGGGGGTGTGACGCCTCGCCTTATTTGCGCTCGGCGTTCCAGAACCCAGAGCAAACACCTGAGGGCCCGGTCCCGGACCATTTCCCGGTGGCGCGGGTCCGCGTGAACCGTCCGGTTCCTTTCGCAATGCGCGGTCCCGCAACAGCATTCAGGCTGGTGTGCCCCGACGGGGCAATGCGGCCGACCAGATGGATGCGGTGAAAAACGAAAGACCCGCTCGTGGATTGAATGCGATTGCCGTCAATGCCAAGGCCAATTTTGATTTTTCCGCAATGACCGTTGGTCGTCACGGCCAGCATGCGCCAGTTTCCATCATAAGCCCCCGCGATTGCGGGCGGAGTGGAACAGAACACTACCAAAGCGGCCGACAGAGCGAAGGCGCAACGACGATAGCCGATCATGGAGTCCCTCATAGCTGTGTTGTCCTCAGGAACCAATTCGTTGAGCTTGCATGAAACGCGTTCCCTGAGCAATGCGTTGGCTGCGTCTCGCTCAAGCCGCGAGCTCGGCGATCAACCAGTCGAGCACGAGCCGCCCTTCGGTGGTCGCGGCAAGCCGGGCGCCGTTCTGCGTGACAAGGCCCTCGTGCTGAAGCGCGGCGATCCGCGCCTCATTGGGAACGCGGCCGCCGATCGCCTCAAGCCGCGCAAGATCGATCCCCTCGCTAAGTCTCAAGGCCATCAGCAAATATTCGTCGGCGGCCTCCTCGGCGCTCAAGATCGTGTCGCTCGCGATCCCGTGGCCTGACGCTTCGACTTCGCCGAGCCAATCCTCCGGCATTTTGGCCGTGGCGATCGCGCGCTTGGCACCGTCTGTTGGGATGCGGGAGTGAGCGCCGGGGCCGATGCCGGCATAGTCGCGCCCCCGCCAATAGAGCAGATTGTGACGGGATTCGGATCCAGCCCTCGCATGGTTCGAGACTTCATAGGCAGGGAGGCCTGCCGCCTCGCAAAGCTCTTGCGTGAGCGCATAGAGCGCGCGGGCTTCAGTCCTGTTTGGCGTGCGCAGCGTGCCGGCTCGATGGCGTGCGGCAAACGGCGTGCCGTCCTCAATGGTCAGTTGATAAAGCGAAAGGTGATCGGCGGCGTTGCCGAGCGCCAGGGTTAGCTCATCACGCCATTGGCGCAGCGTCTGCCCTTCGCGCGCATAAATGAGGTCGAACGAGACGCGGCCGAAATGGCGTTTGGCCAGCGCCAGCGCCGCCAAAGCTTCTTCCGCACTGTGCTGGCGCCCGAGCGCTTTCAGGCTTGCATCGTCGAGCGCCTGGATACCGAGCGACAGCCGGTTGACGCCGGCCGCCCGGTAACCGGCGAAACGCCCCGCTTCCACGCTGGTCGGATTGGCTTCGAGCGTGATCTCGGCGCCGGCGTCGAGCCGCCAAGCCTGCGCGATGGCCTCGAGGATCGCCGCCACGGTCGCGGGCTGCATCAAGGACGGCGTGCCGCCGCCGAAAAACACGCTGCTTACGCGGCGCCCCGGTGCAAGCGCAGCGAAATGAGCAAGCTCGGCGAGATAAGCGGCAAGAAAACGTGTTTCGTCGATGCCGCCATGGCGGACATGGGAATTGAAATCGCAATAGGGGCACTTGGCCAGGCAGAACGGCCAATGCACGTAGACCCCGAAATCGTCATCGCCGCGCGCGGGCGAGACTGCGCGGGCGGGAGCGCAGGGCGATGGGTGAGCGAGATCAACCGTCGACATAAGTGTCAGCCATCAACTTCTCGAAGGCGCGCATGCGGTGCGACAGCTCATTCTTTCGTTCAGGCCCAATTTCACCGAAGGTTTGACTATAACCGTCGGGAACAAAAATGGGATCGTAGCCGAAGCCGCGAGACCCGCGCGGCGGCCAGGCGATCGTACCGAAGACTTTACCCTCGAAAATTCTGGTCGATTTTTCCGGTGCGGCAAGCGCGAGCGCGCAGGTGAAATTGGCGCGAGCGTCGGATGTGCTTTGGGCTTCAAGCTCGCGATGCACGCGGTCCATGGCAAGACCGAAATCCCGCGCCTCTCCGCCCCAGCGCGCCGAATGGATTCCCGGCTCGCCGCCGAGCGCTTCCACCTCAAGACCCGAATCGTCGGCAAGCGCGATCATGCCAGAGGCTTCCGCCGCTGCTTCTGCTTTGAGGGCGGCATTCTCGGCGAAGGTCTCGCCGGTTTCTTCCGGCTCGGGCAGATCGAGACTTGCGGCCGAAACACACTCCACGCCGAAGGGCGCAAGAAGCTCGGCGAGCTCTCTCACCTTACCTTCGTTGTGGCTCGCAACAACGATCCGGCCGCCTCGTTTCAGTTTCACAGCCATGCTTCAAGCGACGGTAAGCTTCTGCAGGGCGACAAGTTCGGCGATGCCGAGACGCGCAAGCTCCATAAGCCGATCGAACTGATCCTGGCTGAAGGGCTCGGTCTCGGCCGTACCTTGCACCTCGACGATCCCGCCGGAGCCGGTCATGACGAAATTGGCGTCGGCGTCGGCTTCCGAATCCTCGGCATAGTCGAGATCGAGGATAGCCTCCCCGCCATAAAGACCGCATGACACCGCCGCGACGTGGTCGCGCAACACGCCGGCCTTGATCATGTTGCGGGCGTTCATCCAGGCCAGCGCATCGTGCAGGGCGATCCACGCGCCGGTGATCGCCGCGGTACGCGTGCCGCCGTCAGCCTGAAGCACGTCGCAATCGACAATGATCTGCTTCTCGCCGAGCGCGGCAAGGTCGGTAACGGCGCGAAGCGAGCGCCCGATCAGCCGTTGGATTTCCTGAGTCCGTCCCGTTTGCTTTCCGGAAGCAGCCTCCCGGCGCGTGCGCTCCGTGGTTGCCCGCGGCAGCATGCCGTATTCGGCCGTGACCCAGCCGCGTCCTTGGCCTTTGAGCCATGGCGGCACCGGCTCGCCCGCTGTCGCCATGCATAACACGTGGGTCTCGCCGAAACGGACGAGGCATGACCCTTCAGCATGGCGCGACACGCCGCGCTCGAAACTGATGGGCCTGAGCGCGTCGGGTGTGCGTTTTGACGGGCGGACGATTGCTGTGGCCTCCTGTTGAAAATCGCGGCAACCCTAGAGGAGCCGCCGCCCACGGAAAAGACCTTTCCCCAGCCAAGCACGCCCAGGCGCTTGTGCCGGGAATGGGGAGAAGCTACCACCGTTAACCATGGCCGAGATGGAGACGAGGGCCGGGAGCGCCGACCTCTTGGGCGCCGCGCCGAACGCCCCGCGCAAAGATCAGGCTTCTCTCGCCACGCCCATGATCGCCCAATATCTGGAGATCAAGGCGGCCAATGCCGATTGTCTCCTGTTCTACCGCATGGGTGATTTCTACGAGCTGTTCTTCGAGGACGCCGAGATCGCCTCGCGTGCCCTCGGGATCGCGCTTACTAAGCGCGGCAAGCATCTGGGGGCCGATATCCCCATGTGCGGCGTGCCGGTCCATGCCGCCGACGACTATCTTCAGCGCCTGATCGCCCAAGGCCACCGGGTGGCCGTGTGCGAGCAAACCGAGGATCCCGCCGAGGCCAAGAAGCGCGGGCCAAAGTCGGTCGTGCGCCGCGATGTCGTGCGCTTGGTCACGCCAGGGACCCTGACCGAGGAGAGCCTGCTCGACGCCCGCGCGCATAATTTCCTCACCGCACTCTTCCGGGCGCCTGCCAAAGAAGACGCCAAGACTGCTTATGCCGTCGCGTCCCTCGATATCTCGACCGGGGAGTTGGTCGCCTCGTCGGTGAGCGCAAGCGATCTTCCCGGCGAGCTTGCCCGGCTCAAGCCTGGAGAGGTGCTTCTCGGTGACGATATTGCGGGCGATTCGGCGCTCCGCCGCCTGGTCGAGGACTCGGGCGCGGCACTAACGCCGTGCCCGCGGGCGCATTTCGATTCGGTCAGCGGTGAGAGGGCACTGAAAAGCCGCCTCGGCGTGGCCGCGCTCGATGCCTTCGGCGAGTTCACCCGGGCCGAACTTGCAGCGTTTGCCGGTCTCCTCACCTATGTCGAGATCACTCAAGTCGGCAAGGCGCCGTTGCTCAGGCCGCCGCGTAAGGAGCGCATCGGCGCCTTCCTCGTCATCGATGCGGCGACCCGCGCCAATCTTGATCTTGTTCGGTCGAACCAGGGTCAGGGGGCGCGCGCAGGCAGCCTTCTCGCCGCCATCGACCGCACCGTGACCGCTGCCGGCGCGCGGGAACTGGCAAGCCGGATCGGCAGTCCGCTAACCGATCCCGCTATCGTGAACGCCCGCCTCGACGCGGTGGCCTATCTCGCCAACGAGCCGCGCTTGCGGCACGACCTTCGCGACACCCTGAATGCTGCTCCCGATCTTGCCCGCGCGCTTGCCCGGCTTTCGCTTGGACGCGGCGGCCCGCGCGATCTCGGCGCTGTTCGCGACGCGATCGCCAGCGCCCATTCTCTTGCCGCCGAACTGTTGCGCAACGGCGAGGTTCTGGGATTGCCGCGGGACCTGATGAGCATCGCCGAACGGCTGGCGGCGGCACCCTCTCCGGTCGCCGATTCTCTGTCGGGCGCGCTCAGCGACAGCCTTCCCGTCAACGCGCGCGACGGCGGCTTTATCCGCGCGGGCGCCGATGCCGATCTCGACGAAAATCGAAAGTTGCGCGACAGCAGCCGCCAGGTCATCGCCGGTTTGCAGACGACTTATGCCGAGGCGACTGGAATCAAATCGCTGAAGGTCCGCCACAACAACGTGCTCGGTTATTTCGTCGAGGTCACCGCTCTCCACGGCCCCGCCTTGACCAAGCCGCCGCATGCCGAAACATTCATTCATCGCCAGACGCTCGCCAACGCCGTACGCTTCTCGACCACTGAGCTTGCCGCGCTTGAGGCGCGCATCACGCAAGCCGCTGATCGCGCGCTTGCGCTGGAACTGGAAATCTTCGCCCGCCTGTCACAAGACGTGCTTGCCGAGCACGCAGCGCTGTCGGCCGCAAGCGCCGCTCTCGCCGAACTCGACCACTATGCCGGCCTGGCCGAGCTTGCCGTCGAAGAGAACTATGTGCGCCCCAAGGTCGACGGAAGCCTCGTCTTTGCCGTCGAGGAGGGGCGTCACCCGATGGTGGAGCAGACCCTGCGGCGGACCGACGGGGTCAACTTCGTCGGCAATGACTGCCGGCTCGGTGCGAGCGACGACACCCGCACGCGAATCCTGCTCGTCACCGGCCCGAACATGGCCGGCAAATCGACCTTCCTGCGTCAGAACGCGCTGATTGCGATCCTGGCGCAGGCGGGCTCATTCGTTCCGGCCAGGAGCGCCCATATCGGTGTCATCGACCGCCTGTTCAGCCGGGTCGGCGCCGCCGACGACCTTGCCCGCGGCCGTTCGACCTTCATGGTCGAGATGGTCGAGACCGCTTCGATCCTCAATCAAGCGACCGAACGTTCCTTCGTGGTGCTCGACGAAATCGGCCGCGGCACCGCAACCTTTGACGGGCTGTCGATCGCTTGGGCGACGCTGGAATATTTGCACGAAGTCAACCGCTCCCGCGTTCTGTTCGCGACCCACTATCACGAGCTAACCGCGCTTGCCGACAAGCTGTCCCGCGCCGCCAACGCCACGGTCGAGGTCAAGGAATGGCGCGACGAGATTGTGTTCCTCTATCGGGTGGTGATGGGCGCAGCCAACCGCTCTTATGGCATCCATGTCGCAAAGCTTGCAGGGCTACCGGCGCCGGTGCTTGACCGGGCGGGCGAAGTGCTGGGCGCTCTGGAGAAGGCCGACGGCCGCCCCAAACCGGCTGATCTTACCGGCGACCTGCCGCTGTTTAGGGCGGCAGAGCGGGCGCAAGACCCGGACCATGGCCGCGCCTCGCGCCTCGAAGGCGCGATTTCAGAGCTGAGCCCCGACGCCATGACCCCAAAAGAGGCCCTGGAGGCCCTTTACCGCCTAAAAGCCCTTCTTGCTAAAGAGCCTTGATTTAGACCCATGTGCTAGACTGCAAAACGCGCCGCCATGGATCAGCCAGCCCCGAAAAAAGCTCCCTATTTCGACCTCGATCTGCTTCGGCATGAGGCCGCCGAACTCGCCCGCATCCATCAAGGCGAGGCTTCCGCGCTTCGTCTCGCCTTGATTGAGCGCCTGCGTGACCTCGTCGACGAGGCGAGGGTCACAGCCAGACGCGAGCTTGAGGAGGACAGCGACGGGAGAAAGTGCGCCAAGAGTCTCTCGAACTTCCAAGATGCCTTGATATCGTTCGCTTACGACTTCACCACCACGCACATCTACCCGGTCGAGAATCCGTCTGCTTCCGAACGCATGGCGATCGTGGCCCAAGGCGGTTATGGGCGCGGTCTTCTCGCGCCCGGCTCCGACATCGATCTCCTGTTCCTGCTTCCTTACAAGCAAACTGCCTGGGGCGAGAGCGTGGCCGAATACATGCTCTATCTGCTCTGGGATCTGGGCTTCAAGGTCGGGCATGCCACACGCAACATCAATCAGTGCATCCGTCTCAGCCACGAGGACATGACGATCCGGACCGCGCTGCTCGATGCGCGGCTGATACTTGGAGATGAAGAACTCTTCGCCGATTTTTGGCGTCGATTCGCCAGCGAAGTGCTCGAAGCCGATGCCCGGGCCTTTATCGAGGCGAAACTCGCCGAGCAGAATGCGCGCCATGCCCGCTCCGGCGCCTCGCGCTATCGCGTCGAGCCCAACATCAAGGACGGCAAAGGAGGTTTGCGCGACCTCCACACCCTGCACTGGCTAGCCAAGCATCTTTATCCCGACAAGGCGGAAGCCGAGTTCGTCGAGGCCGGCGTCTTCACCGCGCACGAATATCGAAGCTTTCGCCGGTGCGAGAGTTTCTTGTGGACCGTGCGTTGCGAGCTGCACTTTCTGACCGGGCGCGCCGAGGAGCGTCTCACCTTCGATTTGCAGCAGGCCATGGCGGAACGGCTCCGCTATCGCGGTCATGCCGGCCTAAGCGCGGTCGAGCGCTTCATGCGCCACTATTTCCTAGTGGCCAAGGAAGTGGGCGAGTTGACCGGGATCGTCTGCTCGGCGCTCGAGATGAAGCAGCTAAAATCCATCCCCGCTCTCGATGTGCTGCTTGCCCCGTTCAGCTGGCGCCGCCGCGCGAAGTTGCGGCGCACTTCCGACTTCCGCATCGAGAACGGCCGCATCTCGACGGTCAGCAAGGACGCCTTCGCCAAGGATCCGGTGAATTTCATTCGCCTGTTCTCGTTCGCCGATGAACATCAGGCGTCGTTCTCGCCGCACATGCTGCGTCAGATCCGCTCAAACTTCCGCCTGATCGACGACAAGCTGCGCGCCGATCCGACCGCCAATCGCTTGTTCTTGCGCCTTCTGACCAACGCGCGCGATCCCGCCGGCGTGTTGCGCAAGATGAACGAAGCGGGCGTGCTCGGACGCTTCATCCCGGATTTCGGCCGCATCGTCTCGATGATGCAATTCAACATGTATCACCACTTTACCGTGGACGAGCATTTGATCCGCACCATCGGCTTCCTGTCGGGCATCGAGCGCGGAAGCTTCGCCGAAGCGCATCCCTTGTCGAGCGAGATTATCCGCACGATCGACAATCGCCGCGCGCTCTACGTTGCCGCCTTCGTTCACGACATAGCCAAGGGGCGGGACGAGGATCACTCCATCGCCGGCGCCGAAATCGCCCGCGAACTCGGGCCCCGGCTCGGCCTGAACCCGTCGGAGACCGAGACCACGGTGTGGCTGGTCGAGCATCATCTGGCGATGAGCCAGTTCGCCCAAAGCCGCGACCTCAACGACCCCAAGACCATTCGCGATTTCGCTGATCTGGTCCAGAGCCGCGAGCGGTTGAAGCTTTTGCTGGTGCTCACCGTCGCCGATATCCGCGCCGTAGGCCCGGGGGTGTGGACCGGTTGGAAGGGTCAACTTCTGCGCACGCTCTATTTCGAGACCGAGCCTCTGCTCGGCGGCGGCTATACCAGCTTGAGCCGCTCCGAACGTGTCGCCCAGGCGCAAGACGCTCTGAGAGAGAAGCTGTCGGATTGGCCCGAGCCGGAGCTCGAACGCTTTATCGACCGTCATTATCCGTCCTACTGGCTCCGCACGGATACCGATATCGTCGCCGAGCACGCCAAGCTTGTCCGCGAAGCCGAATCTGAGTCGAAGCAGATCGTGACGCGCATCACGACCGATGCCTTTCGCGGGTTCACCGAGATCACGCTGTTGGCACCGAACCACCCGCGGCTTCTCGCTCTGGTCGCCGGCGCTTGCGCCGGGGCCGGGGCCAACATCCTCGATGCGCACATCTCGACCACGCGCGACGGTATGGCGCTGGACTCGATTTACCTCGAGCGCGAATTCGACCTTGCAGAAGATGAGAAGAGACGCGCAGGGAAGATTGCGCAGAATATCGAGAGCCTGCTGCGCGGGGACGTGCGCTTGGCCGAGGTGGCCGCCGGTCCACGCAAGCCGAAACCAAGGCTTTCGGCGTTCACCGTCGAGCCGCAAGTGGCCATCGACAATACCCTGTCCGACGCGCACACCGTGATCGAGGTCAACGGGCTCGACCGTCCCGGCCTGCTCTACGACGTGACTCAGGAGATCTCGAATCTCAATCTCGACATCGCTTCGGCCCATATCGCCACCTTCGGCGAGAAGGCCGTGGACGTGTTCTACGTGACCGATCTCACCGGCAAGAAGATCACCAGTACGAGCCGGGACAGCGCCATCCGCGAGCGGCTGTTGAAGGTGCTGCAGGCGCGTCACGAGCAAGCGCTGTTTCACGCCGAATGAAGCTATATCGCGGGTTTGCCACCGTCGGCGCCGTGACAATTGCGAGCCGCGCGCTCGGCTTCGTCCGCGACATTCTGATGGCCGCGGTGCTCGGCACCTCGTCCGCGGCAGATGCCTTTTTCGTTGCCTTTCGCATCCCCAATCTGGTTCGCCGGCTGTTTGCCGAAGGCGCGTTCGACGCCGCCTTCGTTCCGCTCTTCACCAAGCGCTCGCACACCGATCCCGAGGCCGCGCGCGCCTTTGCCGGGCAGGCTTTGTCGGGGCTCGCCGTCCTGCTGGTGGCGTTCACCGTGCTTGCCGAGATCGCCATGCCCTGGCTGATGCTCCTTCTTGCGCCCGGCTTCGCCAGCGACCCTGACAAATTCGCGCTTGCCGTTCTGCTGGCCCGCATCGCGCTCCCCTATCTCGTATTCATGTCGCTCGTTGCGCTCTATTGCGGCATCCTCAATGCCTACGGCCGCTTCGCCATCGCCGCCTTCGCGCCTACGCTCCTCAATGTCGTGCTCATCGCCGTGCTGCTCGTCTTTATCGCTGCGGGCGGTTCTCGTCAGAGCACCGCGGCCGTGGCGCTTGCCTGGGGCGTCGCCGCTTCAGGCCTTTTGCAGGTTCTGGTGGTCGGCGCCGCCGCGGCGAAGATTGGCATGCGGCTCTCATGGCAAAGGCCGCGGCTGACCCCTGAGATGCGGCGTCTTGCGGCACTTGCGGTACCGGGTGTTATCGCTGGCGGCATGGCCCAGCTCAGCGCGGTGATTTCGACCATCATCGCCACCCTTCAAGACCGGGTCGTGTCCTGGCTCTATTACGCCGATCGTCTGTTCCAGTTGCCGTTAGGGGTGATCGGGGTTGCCATTGGCGTGGTGCTGTTGCCGACGCTTAGCCACAAACTTCGCTCCGGCGATCATGCCGCCGTGGTCGAGAGCGAGAACCGTGCGCTCGAATTCGCGCTCCTGCTCACGCTGCCTGCCGCCGTCGCGCTGTTCCTTGCCTCTGAGCCGATCATGCGCGTGCTGTTCGAGCGCGGCGCCTTCACCGCCATCGACACCAAGGCGACATCGTCACTCCTTTCGATGCTCGCGCTCGGTCTTCCCGCCTATGTCCTGGTCAAAGTACTTCATCCGAGCTTCTTTGCCCGTGAAGACACGAGGACGCCGATGATCTACGCGGGGATGAGCCTGGCGGCGAATGTGGTGTTGAGCCTGATGCTGTTTCTCCTGATCGGCGCCACCGGCCTTGCGCTCGCCACGGCCCTTGCCGGCTGGATGAACGTCGCGCTGCTGGTGGCCGAGCTCGCGCGGCGCGAAGGCTTCATGCTCGACCGGACCTTTCGCCGGCGTCTCGCCGGGATCGCCGGGGCCTGCGCGGTGATGGGCGCGGTCCTGTTCGTGCTGGTCAGGGTGTTGGATTTCGCGCCGCAAAGCGGGGTGATCATGCAAGCGGTGTCCCTTGTTGCCTTGATTGCTGGGGGGTTTGCCATCTATCTGGCCGCCGGAACCTTGCTTGGTGCGCTTCAGCCGAGAGCGCTCCTGAACGACCTGTTAGGCCGCTGATTTCAGCCGAAAGACTCAGGTTTTCCCGCGCCCGACTCTCCGCTATGTTGCGCTGCAACAAAGAGACGGGGGACAGACGATGGAAGGCCGGCCGCGCCGCAGCGCGCTTTACATGCCAGGGTCGAACGCGCGGGCGCTCGAAAAGGCCAAGACGATCCCGGCCGATGCGGTGATCTTCGACCTCGAAGATTCGGTGGCCCCCGACGCCAAGGCGGGCGCGCGCGAGCAGGTCTGCGACGCGGTCAAGGCCGGCGGCTATGGCGGCCGCGAAGTCGTCATCCGCGTCAATGCGCTTGAGACGCCATGGGGCACCGACGACCTAATCGCCGCGTGTGGGGCTGCGCCCGACGCCATCCTGGTGCCGAAGGTGGTCCATTCCGGCGACATCATTTCCGCCGCCAAGATTCTGCAGAGCGTGCACGCGCCCGACAAGGTCAGACTCTGGGCCATGATCGAGACGCCGATGGCAATCCTCAATGCGCGTACGATCGCGGCGACCGCGGTCTATAAGGAGAACCGGCTGTGCTGCTTCGTCATGGGCACCAACGATCTCATCAAGGAATCGCGTGCCCGCTCACTGCATAATCGCTTCGCCGTGGTGCCGTGGCTCGCCATGACCCTGGTCGCCGCGCGCGCCTATCGCCTCGATATTCTCGACGGCGTTTATAACGACTTTCGCGACGAGGAGGGCTTGCGCGACGAATGCGAGAAAGGCCGCATCCTCGGCATGGACGGCAAGACGCTGATCCATCCGAGCCAGGTCGGGCCTTGCAATGAGATCTTCTCGCCGACCGATGAAGAAGTGAGCTGGTCGCGTCAGATCATCGACGCCTTCGGCCGGCCGGAGAACTCAAACAAGGGTGTGATCGTGGTCGACGGACACATGGTGGAGCGGCTCCATTTCGCCATGGCCCAGCGCACCGTCGCCATTGCCGACCAGATCCGCGAGATGGAGGCAGCCTGCGGCTAGCCATCCCGGCCTTGCGCTTAAGCCTGCCCCAAGCCATAACCCGCCTGCGTTTGAAGGCGAGCCATGCAAGAGACGACCAAACATAAGAGCCGCGTGTTTTCCGGCGTGCAGCCGACCGGCAATCTTCATCTCGGCAATTATCTCGGCGCCATCACCAAATTCGTGGCGCTTCAGGCCGAGCATGAATGCCTCTATTGCGTGGTCGATCTCCACGCCATCACCGTGTTCCAGGACCCCGAAGAGCTCACCCGGAACACGCGCGAGGTCACGGCCGCCTTCATCGCTTCGGGCATCGATCCGGACCGCCATATCGTGTTCAACCAGAGCCAGGTTTCGGGCCATGCCGAGCTTGCCTGGATCTTCAACTGCGTGACCCGGATCGGCTGGCTGAACCGCATGACTCAGTTCAAGGAAAAGGCCGGCAAGGATCGCGAGAACGCGTCCTCGGGGCTCTATGTCTATCCGAACCTGATGGCCGCAGACATTCTGCTCTATCACGCCGCCCGCGTCCCGGTCGGCGAGGACCAAAAGCAGCATCTGGAGCTTGCCCGCGACATCGCCCAGAAATTCAACAACGACTTCGCCGAGACAATCGCCCGCGAAGGCTATCCTGACGGCTTCTTCCCACTGCCCGAGCCTCTCATCACCGGTCCTGCCACGCGCGTGATGAGCTTGCGCGACGGCACGCGCAAAATGTCGAAGTCCGAAGATTCCGACATGACCCGCATCAATCTAAGCGACGATCAGGACACCATCGCCAAGAAGATCAGAAAGGCCAGGACCGATCCGGAGCCGCTGCCGTCCGACGTGAAGGGATTGGCCTCGCGGGCCGAGGCCGGCAATCTGGTCGGCATTTATGCCGGCCTTGCCGGCACGACCAAGGAGGACGTCTTGCGCGAGTTCGGCGGGGCTACGTTCTCGCACTTCAAGGAGGCGCTGGCCGAGCTTGCCGCCGCCAAGCTCACGCCGATCGGCGGCGAGATCAAGCGGCTGATGTCCGATCCGGTCGAGATCGACCGCATCCTGGCGCAAGGTGCTGAGCGCGCGCACGCCATCGCCGATCCGATCCTGGCCAAGACCAAGGATATTATGGGCTTGATCCGGAACTGACGGTCAGGCCGACACGCCCGTTCCGATCGGGCAGGAGACGCCGGTGCCGCCGAGCCCGCAATAACCGTGCGGGTTCTTGGCGAGATATTGCTGGTGGTAGTCCTCGGCGAAATAGAACTCAGGCGCAGGCAGGATTTCCGTGGTGATGGCCCCGAGCCCGCGCGCCTTGAGCGCTTTCTCGTAATCCGCCTTCGAGGCTTCGGCCGTGCGGCGCTGCGCGTCTGAAAAAGTGTAGATGCCCGACCGGTATTGCGTGCCGACGTCGTTTCCTTGCCGCATCCCTTGCGTCGGGTCGTGGCTCTCCCAAAAAACTTTCAAGAGCTGATCGTAGCTCACGCGGGCAGGGTCATAGACTACGAGCACCGCCTCGTTGTGACCGGTGCGGCCCGAGCACACTTCTTCGTAAGTGGGGTTCGGCGTGAGACCGCCGGCATAGCCGACCACCGTGACATGAACGCCCGGAACCTCCCAGAACTTCCGCTCCGCGCCCCAGAAGCAGCCAAGCCCGAACATCGCCGTCTCGAAGCCTTGCGGGTAAGGCCCTTTGAGGGGAGCGCCGGTCACGAAATGGGTCTTGGCCGTAGGAATAGGCTCCGCGCGGCCGGGCAAGGCCTGGTCCGGCGACGGCATCGACAAGGGTTTGCGCTTCAGCGTGAACATGGGCGGGGTCCTGAGTTTAAGCGATCCGAAGATCCGCAAATTCCCCCTAATTGATGAATACTTCGACCGGTTTCCGCTTCTGGCCGAGCCAATAGAGCAGCACGCCGAGAATGCCGAACACGACCCAGGTCGGCGCGCCGAGGATGGTGGTCATGACCGGGTCCCACAGAAACGGCGCCGCATTGGTTTGGATGGCGGTCTTGGCGCCCTCGAGCGTCTCGGGGCTCAGAGCCTTCCACTGTTCGCCCATCGGCGTGACCACCCAGGCGCCGCCGCCAGCCAAGCTCTTGGTAGCGTCGACAACGGCGGCGACCATGGCAAGCAGCAGGAGCCAGACGCCAAGCAGGCGCAACAGCATCAGCATGTTCGGACCGTGCGGATAAGAACCGAGAAGCTTACATAAGCCATTGCCGGGCGATGTTCAAATTGCCCCTTCTTCAGCTTTGCGTGAGGGGCGCGCGAGCGGGAGGCTTTTTGGGCTTGCTTGAACCTAAGGGGGGCTTCGCTATAGTGCGCCCGCCTTGACGGAGAGGTGGCCGAGTGGTCGAAGGCGCACGCCTGGAACGCGTGTAGGCGGGTAACCGTCTCGTGGGTTCGAATCCCACCCTCTCCGCCATGCCTGCCCTGCCCTGCCCTGCCATGCTCGGGGAACACGCCGACGGTATCGGTGTTTACCCGTCGGCGTGGCTCCCCCGGTTCTCTGCACGGACGCCGCGTCGTGAGTTTTGTACATGGTAGAAGGAGTCCGGACCGGGCTCCTTCTTTTTGGAGCGGGGTCTTACACCGTTCTCGCCGGGCCCGTTCGTGAGGAGATGACAGAGCATGTTTCCCATAAGCGACGACAACTCCCAGCGCCGTACGCTTCCCGTCGTCACCTACGCGCTCATTGCCTTGAACGTTGTTGTCTTTCTGATCGAGCTCAGCGGCGGGGATGCGTTTATCAAGGAATGGGCATTCATCCCCGCGCGATTTTCCGATGAGCCTGGCGCCGACACGGTGACGATCATCACCGCCATGTTCATGCACGGCAGCTGGCTTCATCTCTTCAGCAACATGCTGTTCCTATGGATCTTCGGTGACAATGTCGAAGACCGCTTCGGACATGTCCAATTCTTGATTTTCTATCTGCTGGTGGGCGTCGCCGCGACCTTCGCCCAATTTGCCTTTACGCCAAACTCAAGTGTGCCGAACGTCGGCGCCTCGGGAGCGATTGCCGGCGTGCTCGGCGCCTATCTGATCATGTTTCCGCAATCGCGCGTGCAGGTTCTGGTCGGCAGACAAATCGTCGCCATGCCTGCACTCGTCGTGCTCGGTCTTTGGATTGTCATGCAGTTGTTCAGCGGAGTGGGAACGATCGCTTACACTGACGAGACGGCCAATCAAGGCGGCGTTGCCTACATGGCGCATATCGGCGGCTTCGTCGCCGGTCTGTTGCTGACCTTCCTGTTTCGCGGCAAGCCCGGGTCGCAAACGACCTGAGATGCATGTCTGCGGGTGCCCCGTCTGAAGGGTTGCGAGCAATTTTGCCAGAGATTGCAGTTCTGTCTAACCGGATGCGGCGTCACTGGCTGCTAGATGTTCGGCGAAGGCCTCTCGCATGAGCGGGACCGCTTGGCTCAACCGCATGCCCAAGACAACCACAAGATCGCCCGCTTTGGCCTTTGCCGAAAGAGCCTTTACGGCGCTCTCAAAATCGCTGGCCACTTCGATTGCGTCGGCTTTGATCCCATTCTCGACCAGTCCCGACTTCAGTAAGTCTGCGATTTCGCCGCGAGAACGGCCTCGCCGAAATTTTTTTGTCTCGTAGCAAACGAAGTGATCGAAGCTTCGCGCCAGGGCTGCTGCGAGTTCAGGGTAATACCAATCGGGACGGTCCCCGACAGCCGTAACCATACCCAACCTGCGGCCTTCGACATGAACTCGCGTCAGGCATTCAGCCAAGACCTTTGCCGCCGGCGGCTTCACGGCAGAATCGATGATGAGCAGAAAAGGGTAGCCCTCGATGACGTTGAACCGCCCGGCCGAGTGCTGGATCGTGAACTGTCCGGCCGATTGCTCGATCGTGCTGTGGAATGAGCTAAGACCCGATTCTATCGTTTCGAGCGGGACGCCAAGCCCTTCAGCCAGAGCCGCCGCCGCCATGGCATTGGCAATGTTGTGACGCACGACACCTTTCCATGCCGATGGCAGGTTTGCGATGGAGATGACTGTCCGAACCTCATTGCCCTGGCGCCGCTCGATATGCGTTTGACTCTCGCCTAGGCAATAGGCCGTTCCGCCTGCCTCGAGATGGCGCCTTAAGGGCCTCGACCGGGGATTTAATGAGAAAACGGTCGTGTGTGCGATAGGGTAATCGTCAATCATATTGCTGCACAAAAGATCGTCGGCATTCAAGACAACGGTCTTACGGGCGGCATTGATCACCTTTCGCTTAAGGTCTGCCATCTGCTCGACGGTGTCGATACCAGCGAGGCCGATATGATCCCGTTCCACGTTGAGCAGCGCCGCAACATCGCAGCGATCCACATAGAGACCATGCTTCAGGAGACCGCCGCGGGCCGTCTCCAGGACAGCCGCCGTTATCCCCGGGCCATTCAGGGCACTGGCGTGACCGCCGTACCAGGACGAATCGCTCTCGCTGATCAACTCTCCTCCCAGCACCACGCCGTTCGTCGTTGCGGCGCCAACATTGAAATCCGCCTTGGTCAAAATATGCGCGAGCATTCTCGTGGTTGTGGTTTTGCCCACCGTTCCGGTGACCATCGCAATGGGAAGACGGCGATATCGGAGTCTCCTGATCGGAAGAACGAACCAGGGCCTCAATAGTCTGCCGCGCTTTTGCCGGATGACCTTTTGCACGCCTCGCGGCCCCGGGGCCTGCATGCGTTTGCGGCGCCAGAAGTCCTGCCGCATGACTCGCGCTTGGCGGCCTTGCACGACGATTTCCGATATCGCTGGGCGCGCGCGGCACTGGGCCAGCAGTTCATCTATGGCATGATGCTTTCCTTCAAAAACGACCTCTGCTGAGCTATCGGATCTGTTCCGGACCCATCCCACTAGGCCAGCCTTTCTGGCTTGCTCTATCAGCCAGTTTTGGAAGTCGGCATTGCGGACTTTTCCGTAGAGGAATGCTTGGATGTTCAGTGGGATGTTTCTTCCCAGAGGGCCCAAGAATTGGCCCAGCCTGTAGAGACTAAACCACCCGCCGGACACGTGGGCTGCGTGAGCGTGTTGCTCGCCGCTGGCGCTCTGGGAGAACTTCGGCCAACGCCCGCCCACGCGACTCTCAGAAGGATCGACTCCAGACGACATATTCACAGTTCACGTGCAAGTTTGTCGCAGTACTGGCTAAAAGACGATCATTCGCCGATAACTGAATGCCGACCCGAACCCGACCCGCTGACCGTTCGGCGACGGAGGAGCATAAAGGATACGCCACCTAACAAGAACCCCCACCGCAACGGTTGCCGAGGTTGATCGCCAGTTGATCGAAACCCCTGGAAAAGATCAAATAGGCCTGGCGAAGGCGCGGAGTTTCGGGTGAGCGGCGGCGCCTATACATGGTGTCAATTGGCTTAGGGCACAGAGGATTCGGGGAGTGAGAAGTCCTCAATGTCTGGCTGTTTCATGTGATCCAATAGCCATTGTTCACTGGCTGCGGGAGCACGGCGTGCTGACCCCGCCTTATTACTTGCACATCAATCAGGGTGTGGCCGAGATCGGCTGGCAGGCGGAACACCGCGTGACGCTGTTGAACGGCGAGGACGTCTCTGCACACGGCTGGGCGGCAGCTATCAAAGACATCAGTGATCAGGCCGCTGCGCTAGGCAGCAGGGCTTTCGGTTACGTCGGTTTCGATGCCTGGGATTGCCACCAGGGCACCGCGCCGGACAAGAGCAGCACTTTCCCGCTGGTGCAGTTCTTCATCCCCACACACCGCATCCGTAGTCAGGATGGTCAGCTGCAATATCTCGGCCCGGATGACGGGATATTCGAACTGGCCCTGCAAGCTCCCGCTCGACAGCCAAACACATTGCGTCGCGTCGATCCCGACGTGCAGTTTGGAGAACAGGACTTCATGCGGATGGTGCTGGAGGCCAAAAAGCCGCTAGGGAACGACATCACCAAGGTGGTGCTGTCGCGCTATCTGGGCTTTGACTACGATGCCGATCTTGTCGACCTGTTTGCCGCATACTGTTTACAGCAAGAGTATGCCGACGCTGTGCTGATGGATTTTGGCCAGGTCGGAGCGGCGATTGCATCTCCCGAACTGCTGGTCAAGATTACGGCAGGCCGGATCACCGCCAATCCGCTGTCCGGTACCAAAACGCGCAGCCACGATCCGGCGGAAGATTTACGCTTGGCCGATGCTTTGTTGCGCGACCGCAAGGAACTGGCGGAGCATACCCTGGCGCTGATACAGATGATGACGGAACTGCAACCTCATTGCGTATCCGGTTCGCTAGTGGTGAATCGTTTGCTGGATGTCGTGCAGCAAAAGGACATCATGCACCTGAGTTCGGAATTGGGGGGTGATCTGGCTGCCGGGCAGCACTGCATCGACGTCATGCTGGCCTTGTTCCCCAGTGTTATGGTTAGCGGTGTGCCTAAGGCTGAATCGATCCGCCTTATCCGGGATCTCGAACAGTTTCCACGCGGTCTGTTTGCCGGAACGATTGGCTGGGTGTCCGGACGCGATTGCCGTTTCGCCCTGACGATCCGTGGTATCTACAAATATGGCCGGCGCCTGTTTGTGCAGGCCGGGGCAGGCGTGATGGAGGAATCCAGCCCCGTGCGGGAAAATGAGGAAGTGCGCATAAAGATGATGCGCATGTTCACGGCGCTTACCGGCAAGCGATTCGACTAACTGCAGCAGGCGGACGAAGATGGTTGAGCAGCGGGTTGCCCTGATTACCGGTGCGGCTAGCGGCATTGGCAGGGCGACTGCCCTGCGGCTGGCGCCGCAGGTGCAAACCCTCATCCTGCTGGACACAGATGCGCAGAAACTTGCTGCGTTGCAGGCGCAACTGGCAGAGCAATCGAATATGCCAAACATTGAAATCGGCGCGCTCGATGTGACGCAGGAAGTTGCGGTGCAGGAGGCTTTTGACCGCATCCAGACACAACATGGCCGCCTCGATATTCTGGTCAACAATGTCGGGGGTAGCTCGGCGGCAGGCAACCCCGCAGCGGGCATTGAGGTCATGGAACTGGCGCAGTGGCAGGCGCTGCTGACGCTTAACCTGACTTCGGTATTTCTGTGTTGCCGCGCTGCCTTGCCGTTAATGAAACGTCACCGCTACGGGCGGATCATCAATCTGTCCTCCATCGCCAGTTACGGGCGGCAGAACAAAGTTTCGGTGGCTTACGCTGCCTCGAAGGCGGGGGTGGATGGCTTCACCCGCAAGCTGGCGCGAGAGGCTGCCCCATTCGGCATTACCTGCAATGCGGTCGCACCCGGCATTACCCTGACCGAACGGATCAGGACGACATTCTGGGATGTGCGTAGCGCGGAGGAACAGCAGTCGGTGCTGGAAAGGATCCCGCTGGGGCGGCTGTCCACAGTGGAGGAGCAGGCGGAAGTCGTGGCGTTTCTGGCGTCCGCTGCGGCAAGTTATCTGACGGGGCAAATCATCGATGTGAGCGGTGGACTCTGAGCCAGACAAGCTGAAGGTTGTGGTCCTTGGCAGCGGCACCATGGGGACCGCTTTGGCGCATGTGGCAGCATCCGCCGGGCATAACTGTACCTTGCTTACCGCTGACACGTCTGTTGTGGAATCGATCAATGCAGAGCAGCGGCACCCGCGTTTTTTCAGCGGCCTGAAGCTGCACGCCGGTGTGCGGGCGGCGACAAATACCGCAGATCATGTTCCGGAAGCTGATTTGCTGGTCATGGCAGCGCCATCCCGCCAGATGCGGGAGACTGCCCGGGAGACAAGCGGGCTTGCCCATGCGGGCCAATCAGTCTTGTCGGTCACCAAGGGCTTTGAACCCTCGACCGATAAACGCATGTCCCAAGTGTTGCTGGAGGAATTGCCAAAGACCCGCATCGGCACGCTGGCGGGGCCTAACATCACCATGGATCTGGTCAGGAATCTTCCGACCGCGCTGATGGTGGCGGCCGAGTTCCCGCAGGTGAGGATGCATGCCCGGCAGGCTTTTGCCGCGCCACTGGTTAAGATCCACACTTCTGCGGATTTGCGGTCCCACGAATACGTTACGGCACTCAAGAACGTTGTTGCCTTGGAAATAGGTGTGGTCACCGGTTTGGGGCTGGGCGACAATTTCCGGGCGCTGGTGATGGCCGAAGGGATGGCCGAAATCAGCAGGCTCATGACGGCGATGGAGCTGGACGCTTCAGCACTTTACGGACTAGCGGGGTTGTCGGATATTTTTCTGACCTGTTCCAGCGGATCCGCCCATAACTATGCGGTCGGCGTGAAAATCGGCAGCGGCGAAGCGCGCCTGGCCGATATTCAGGTCCTGCTCGAAGAGCGCGGCGAGACGGCGGAAGGATTGCACTCGCTCAAGGCAGCTCTGGCTCTTGCAGAGCAATACGGCTGTGAACTTCCGCTGTTGAAAGCGACCTGCCAGTTCGTTCATGGCGGCGAGAAAACGCCGGCCGAGGATTTTCTCTCAGCCGCTTTCCGCTAGCTGAACTCCGGCAAGCCCCAAAGGCGGGGCATGCGGCTTGCGATAGTCGGGGCAGCGGACGCATGAGTTCGGACGTCCGCATTGTTCTCGCCAGCAGACCACCCCGTCGAATTGCGACAGCATAAGCCGTTCGAGATGATCCGCGCGTGATGCTTTGATGTAGACCAGCTCTTCCGGCAATATATCTGCGGCCAAGAAGGCGTTGGCTTGGTAGCTCGTCTGGAAGGCGAAAAGTCTATCGCGCAACTCGCCCTGACTTCGCTCTCTGATAGCCGCGGAATTCGGCCCTACGAACACGACCCGATCTGCCACCTCGAGAGCTTCGCGCGCGACCCTGCGGTATCTTGGCCCGCGAGCTCCGGGATAGTCCGATATGGTTCCGAACACAGCCGTTTTTCGTGGAGCCTTGGCCGATGCGAGAAAGGCCAGGCCGGCCGGCACCGTCCAAAACGGCGCCTTCTCGGAATCGAGGACATAGACCGATCCGCCGGGCGCGTCGTGGATCGAATAGCGGCCAAATCGGGGATCGAATGCCTCGACGACTTTCGCGCACGTTTTAAGGTCGATGCCGCATACGACACCGCAGGCGATCGCGGCCAGAATTGACGCCGTCCAGTGTTCGCCGGCGAGCTTTGTGCAAATGCGCACGCGCTCTTGGCCATGAACGACGGTCAGCGACAGGCGGTCCGGCCACACGCTCGAGACCTCGACCGCCCGCAGCTCGGCGTCGGGCGAAAGCCCAAAGAGAAACACCCGTGCACGGGTTCGAGCGGCCATCGCCCGCACGTGAGGATCGTCGGCATTGAGAATGGCTATGCCGCTTTTCGGCAAGGCTTCGACCAGCTGTCCTTTTTCTTTTGCTATCGCGTCCAGGCCGCGGAACGCGGTGTAGTGGTCCATACCGATCGTGATGACAATCGCGATATGGGGTCTCAGAGTTTCGACGTGTCTCGCGATGGCGCCGGGGTAGTGCGCGGAGACTTCCTGAATGCAATATTTGCTGTTGGCGGGAACCTCTAAAGCGGTTCTGACGGAGAACCTTGGTCCGTTCTGGTACACCCCGCTATGGCAGGGACCGTCGGTCGCCAGCAATTTTGCCGCCAGACTCACCGACGTCGTCTTGCCGCAGCTTCCGGTGACACCGATAAACGTGGTCCGCACCAGCATCGAGCGGCGAAGTTGTGCCCACCGGTACCGTAGTCTCGGAAATATCCGCCGTCTGAAGACGCCGGGCCGCGCCGGAAAGGATTCGATGCCGGAGGCAAATCGCCAGAGTTGGCGATATGAGTTCAACACCCGTTCAGCCGTGGCCTCGCGAGCGCTGTTGTAGAGCCGGAACCACCGGCGGGGTCGAAATCCCAGTGTTTGATGTGCGCGCCTGGCGGAACGGGACTCTGCGGCGATCGCCCATGGAATAGGCGAGAGCACCGTAAGAAGCCTCAGCATGAGACGTGTTGTGCGGGTATGGCCGGGATCGTTAGGGGTTGACCCCGATACGTTCCATACCATCCGGCCCGAACCGATACCGCTCGCTATCGCTGCAAGTGTCCCCAGAAAATGCGCGCGATAGTGCCACGTCATCGCGACGTCGGGCCGACTCTTCCGCATCAGGGCGATGAGGCGCAGGAGCGCGTTTGGCATGTCGGAGGACTTTGCGAGTTCCAGACAATGCACCTCGACGCCGGCATTTTCGAGCATACGCTTAGAGCGGCCGTCGCCCTTAAGAGCGACGATGATGTGCCGTGATGCGCGAGGACCGCGATCAGCCAGGACCACGCGCGTGAGCATACGCTCGGCTCTGCTGCCGGTGAGACTGGAAATCACGTGTAAAACGGTCGATTTCATCCGCCCACTAATCGAAATATTCTGGCGCAGTTGAGGCCGTAATCATCTCTCATTTTAGTCTGGCCGGTTCCTCTGCAACGCTTTGGGTAACGCTTCCGACTTGCATGGGGACTGCCAGACCCGAGTCCGTTCGTGATGACGGAAGGGCTGTTGAAGAACGTCAGAGATAACAATCGGGGCCACTACTTCGGCTGCCAAAACATGTTGCGTACGCGCCGCGCAGTCTCAAGCAGACCAAACCAGGATAGGACTTTGGCGACGCGCTTGCGGAGTGCCTTCCACTTGGGCTGTATTCCCGTATCCGAGGGGCGTCTTCGCCTGCGCGAGGCCCACGCTGGGGCATGGAACTCGAAGACCAGATATTGCGCCGGGCTGTCCCCAACATTCCGAAGACCGTGGGGCTCGCCGGCCGAATAGTAGATCACCCCATACGGCTTAACGATCCGGCCCAGGGTCTCGACTTTCCCTGACAGCACGACGATCGCCACATCGTAGTCATCGACATGCGGCGCGTAACCCGCTCCCGGTTGCATGGTCGTTAAGTGCGCATGCAGCTTTCCGAGATAGGCGGTCGAATGCTCGACGACGCGGCGTGTGTGGAACGGCTTCACGTTGTCCGCCGGCACATTGCCGAAGTGGAAAATGCCGGTTCCCGCCGGCGTGCCTTTAGCGAATGCGTTTCCTCGCCATTTGAACATTAAGTAGGTAATCGGCGACGCGCCGGTATTGCGGATGGTGTGATGCTGACCGGCCGGGTAATAAATGAACGATCCGGGGTTTAGCCTTTCAATGCGTGCATTGTCGGGTGAGGGACTGTCGCTAATGATGAGTTCCGCCTCGCCCTGCAATGCAATCAGCAACTCCTCCTCCTGATGCGCATGCGGCGGATGGGGGCTATGCCCTGGGCTCAGCACGGAAGCGTGGCAGCTCAATCCCTCGACGATCGGCGTGGCACCTTTGAAGATGTGGTGCGGTTTCCAGCGGCGCTCGGGATCGTCGGCGAGCGGCAAGTCTAAAGGATAAGCTTGAGTGGGGATCATAGGCCGCATGCGTATGAGCTCATTTGCGTCTCTATCCGCCTCCCCGCCTATCAGGATCACACGTGCCTGCCTGTCCTTAAAGCGGAACGGCCACTCGACTTGCGTGAAGTCAGGCACGAGGACGGGGGTATCGGCGGCGGCGTATCGCAGCAACATCGCAACTCTGGCGCCGGCGGACCGGCTATTTGGCCCGACATGCCACAAACGTCCGTCAAACACGACAGCGTCGCCGTCCGTCATGTCAAGCTGCACAAGCCTTGCATTCGCATCCAGCTCTTTGGCCCAGCCCGTCACCAAATCGTTTGAAGCCATGCCGCGGCGAACCCCGTGCTCATGCTGGACTTGCTGGATCGTCTTGCCGAACGCGTGCGACCCCGCAATCAGCTGAATCGTTGATTCACGAGAGGTATTTTCCAGCCCGATCCACACCGAGGCAAAACGGCCGTCTGGAGCCGACGATTCAATGTCTGTGTGCCAGGGATGAATCTCGCCTGGTTTCCGGACAATGTAGCTGGAGCCCCATAACACGACGCTGTCGCCGATCAGTTCCGTCAATATCGACAGCAAGCGAGGGTGATGGGCGAGATTGCGGACGAAGCCGTCTTTGATTGCCGCACGTTTATCTGTGGGTGGATATTTGGCCCGGCCGAAGTGGCGGGCAATGGCGTGACATTCGTCCGCCGCAAACAAACGGAAGGGTTCGACAAATCCGTCACGACGAAAGGCGGACGATATCGGCCCTGACACTGACACGTCCCCCATTGCAGCGCCTTTTTCGTAGCCCAAGAGCCAACTCAATTCTAAAGTTGCGACAAGCGTTAGACGTTCCCCGATCGGGCAGAACTAATTTCGGCAATCGAGAGGGAAGACGTTAGACCCGGCATTGGACCCGGCTGAACAAGACGTAGGTAGGCTTCTTTACCCACCCTTGATTTGGTGGCCCTAATATACAAACCAAAGCTAGATCGCGCGACCGCTCCAATACGAGAAGACTTACAAAATGGCCCGGTTGGGGTGCGCCGAAATGGAAGATAAAGGCTGGATGACCGATGATCACGCTGTACAGTTTTGGACCTGCTTGGGGACTCCCAGACCCGAGCCCGTTCGTGATGAAGGCGGAAATACTGTTGAAGATGTCGGGGCTTCCCTACCGGACCGACACCCGCGGCCTCAGCAGGGCGCCTAAAGGCAAGCAGCCCTATATCGACGATGACGGCGAAACGGTCCCGGACTCCACCTTTATCCGCTGGCATCTGGAGAAGAAATACAACATCGTTTTCGACCGCGGGCTCGATCCCGAGCAGCGCGCCGTGTCCTGGGCGTTCGAAAAGATGCTCGAGGACAATCTTTATTGGGCAATCGTACATGACCGCTGGATTGACGATGCGAATTTCGACAAGGGCCCGCGCAATTTTTTCAACAGGGTGCCGGCGCCTGCCCGCTGGATCGTTGCTCCGATGGTGCGCCGAAAAATTCGCAACTACCTGCATGGGCAAGGCATGGGCCGCCATTCGCCCGAGGAGATCGCCGCGCTCGGTATACGATCGATCGACGCGACCGCAACGCATCTCGGTACGAAGCCTTATATGATGGGCGAGGAGCCGACCGGACTCGACGCCACGGCCTTTGCGTTTATCGCCGGCGCGCTATGCAAGCGGTTCGAAACCCCGCTTCGCGCCGCGGCAGAGCGCCACGACAATCTCAAAGCCTATGTCGAGCGGATGACGGCCCGATATTATCCGCCGCAAGACGCGGCCAAGGAGCAGCCGGGCGTGGCCTGACCGGACTCCTGCGTCACGATCCAATCGGAGCACGGCGCAAGCGGAAATGGACGCTTGCTTTTGCGGCGTGGTTCGGCCCAATTCTGCGCGGGCAACACGTCACGATAGAGCTTATCAATGACGATCAGGCAAGACGGAGCCGCAAGCTCGGCTGCTGCGCAACAGACCGCGGTCGCGGTGCTCGCCGCCATCAGCGTCTGCCATCTTCTGAACGACGTGATCCAGTCGCTGATCGTGGCGCTCTATCCTATGATCAAGGACAGTCTGTCGCTCGACTTCCGCCAGATCGGGCTGATCACCTTCACTTTCACCTTCACCGCTTCGGTGCTTCAGCCTGTGGTCGGCTTCCTCACCGATCGTTACCCGACGCCTTATTCGCTCGTAGCCGGCATGGGCTGTTCGCTGGTGGGTCTCATCGTCGCCGCCTTCGCCTCGACCTATGGCTGGATCCTGGTCGCCGTCGGGCTAATCGGCATGGGATCCTCGGTGTTTCATCCCGAGTCCTCGCGCGTCGCGCGCCTTGCCTCGGGCGGTCAGCATGGGCTGGCGCAAGGCGTGTTCCAAGTCGGCGGCAATTTCGGCACCGCGCTCGGTCCGCTGCTCGCGGCTTTCATCGTGCTGCCCAACGGTCAGAGCAGCATTGCTTGGTTCTCCGCCGTGGCGCTCATCGGCATGATCGTGCTCGTCGGCATCGGTTCTTGGTATGGCAAGACGCTGAAATTCAAAAAGGCCGCGCAGGGTAGCGAGGCGCACGAGCGCGAAGCCATTCATGAGCTCACGCATGGCAAGCTGCGCAAATCGGTCGCGCTCCTGATGGCGCTCAGCTTCTCCAAGCACTTCTATCTTGTCAGCATCACGAGCTATTACACCTTCTATCTGATCCATACATTCGGCTTATCGATTAGAGACGCACAGATTTATCTGTTCTTGTTCCTGTTTGCCGTCGCCGCCGGCACGGTAATCGGCGGTCCGATCGGCGACCGTATCGGCACACGGCGGGTGATTTGGTGGTCCATCTTCGGCGTGTTGCCGTTCACGCTCGCGCTTCCCCATGTCGGCTTGGTCGGGACCGCGATCTTGAGCGTGATCATCGGACTCATTCTCGCCTCGGCGCACCCGGCGATTATCGTCTATGCCCAATCGCTCATTCCGGGACGTGTCGGCATGGTGGCAGGCCTGTTCTTCGGCCTCGCGTTCGGCATCGCCGGCATTGGCGCGGCTTTTCTCGGCTGGCTCGCCGACGCAACCAGCATCACCTTCGTCTATAACGTGTGCGCTTTCCTGCCGGCCATTGGTTTGCTTGCAGCCTTTCTGCCGGAGATGGCAAAACCAAAAACGCGATCGGCAAAAGGAAAAGCTTGAGCGGAAATTGAATCCCGCCATTTCACCAAGATGATGGCGCGGCAATTTCCGTTTTTCGCTTTTTTGTTCCTTCGTAAGCTTGGCTTCGTCTTGCCCGTGCGGCAGAGGGGTGCGCGCCGGGGCGCGATAATCGGTTGGCGTACGGATAAAGCTCTGGTGTTGCTGGCGTTAAAGGCTTGAGCGAGACAGCGGCGTCCCTTGCGGTTAAGATGAGCCCCTAGGGTCCCGGCCGAGCCACGCCGGGGCCGGAACCAAACTTGCCGGGCGCGGCGGCGAGGCATGGTTTGTTTGGTCTTGCGTGAACCTGCCAGCCGTTCGAGTCTTTAACAGTTGACGCCTAGACGGGGAGGGGCGAGCAATGCGTGATATTCGCGGGGATTTGCAAGACCGGGCCAACTTGCTGGAAGAGCAGATCAAGGCCCAGGAAGCTCAATTCGAACACCTCATCGAACAACTTCACAAGGAACAGGATTCCAGGCTCACAGGCTTGAGGACCGAGCTCGACGCAGTGAGTAGGCTCATGGAGCTTGAATGCCGCCGGTTCGAGGCCGCGGCAGCCGATCCAAGAGCTCAGGCGCCAGAGCCGGAGACCCAGGCGGTCCATCAGCCGCAGCAACACGTCCATGCACACCCACAGCAGCACGTGCAGGCACAGCCGCAGCAGCACGTGCAGGCACAGCCGCAACCTCAACCGCAACAACACGCCCAACCGCAGCCGCAACATCGGCCGCCGCAGTCCCTTGCCGACTTTCTGATCCGCACGCTGAACGAAGCGGGTGCCATGATGCGGGATGATCTCCGGCGGTTGGCCTTGCAGGAGGGCTATTTCGCGGACGCCGACACGGCCGACCGGGGTGTGCATGCGACCCTGATCAACGTGGTGAAGGCGGGCTTGATCCGTCAATTGCCCGACGGAAGTTTTGCGCCGGCGACGGTGCTCGACACGATCAGGCTGCGGCGGGCGATGTAAGCTCCGCCGCCTGCTTGCCCATCAGTCGGCCGGCGTGCGCCCGCGCAATAGCTCGGCCACGTCCTTGCGGACCTTGTCCTCGGCATAGCGCGCCAGAGCCTTGCGGTCGGGAAATTGATCGAGCGGGACCGGCGGCCCGATGCGAATATTCGCGTCGATCGGACCGAGCCCTAACAGCCGCCAGGCGTGGCTCGCCAAATCCATGTCGCCATACCAGGCGATTCTGTGCCGCCCGCGCCGGCACATCGGCAATCCGTAGATCTTGGTGTAAGTGAGGGCGAGCGTTTGCGCCGAGACCTCGTCGCCCAACGGCGAACCGCCTGGCGGCTTGGCCGCGGCGAATAGAGCGGTCCGGAACGGCTCGACACTGTTGCCGTCGCTCGAGGTTCCCTCCGCGAACAGAACGATGTGATCACCGGTTTCGAGCCGGTTGAGAATTTCGTTTGCTTTGTCGCCGGTCTCCGCGCGCCGGTTGCGGTCCACGAACACCGACCGCTGCAATTTGGCGAGCCAGCTCACGAACGGCCAGGATGCGACCTCCTGCTTGGCCACGAACGAAACCGGTGCCACTGCCGAAAGCACGGTGATGTCGATCCACGAGACGTGGTTTGCGATCAACAGAACTCCGTTCGCTCTGGCAACCTCCCCTTCGACGTTAAGCCGGATGCCGAGCAGCTTGCAGACTTGCCGATGGTACCAATGCGGAAAGGTGCGGGCGTAACGCGAGCCGGTGAGCAGAAACAGGAGCTGAAGCGGCATCAGCGGAAAAGTGAAGGCAAAGAAAGCGCCGAGCACCAGGAATGCGCGCAAAGCTCTCATGATTGTGCGGTTCCGGGCCGTTAGGCGTAATGCCGGTCTATTTGCCGTTCTTCAGCGGCATGCCGAACAGTTCGAGGCGGTGGCCGATGAGGCGGAAACCGAGTTCCCGCGCCACACGTTCTTGCAGCCGCTCGATCTGTTCGTTGCTGAACTCGATGACTTCGCCGGTCTTAACGTTGATCAGATGGTCGTGGTGGTCATGACCGGCCGGCTCATAGCGCGCGCGCCCATCTCCGAATTCATGACGTTCAAGAATGCCGGCACCCTCAAACAGACGCACGGTGCGGTAAACGGTGGAAAGCGAGATCCGCGGATCGCGGGCGCTGGCCCGCCTATAGACTTCTTCGACATCGGGATGATCATCGGACTCGGAGAGCACTCTGGCGATCGTTCGCCTCTGGCCCGTCATACGCATGCCGTGCTCGGCACAGAGCCGTTCGAGCCTGCTTTCAGCCGTGACCATCTTTGGCATCTGTCCGCTTTGCTGTCGGGTCGCTGGGCGGCGTATCATCAACAACAGGGCCGCAAAGGGCAAGGCTCAAGATCGCGGCATCGGCGCCGTCCTCATAGTAGCGCTGTCTGCGGCCGACGATCTCGCCGCCGCAAGAGCGATAAAGCCGCAGCGCGGCTTCGTTGCCAGTCTTCACTTCGAGAAACATCCGTTTGGTGCCGCTCGCCCGCAACTGCGCCATTGCCATTTCAAGCAGCGAGCGGCCGAGGCCCCGATTTCGGAATGAAGGCCGCACGCCGAAGCTCAAGATCTCGGCTTCGTCGTCAGCCTTGCGGGCGATCAGAAAGCCTGCCGTGACGTTGGCCTTGTCGTCTGCCACCTCGCCGATCAGACACAGCACCTCCGGCGATGCGGCAAACTGCATCATAGCGGCCTCGTCCCAGGCTTGCGCAAAGCATTCCCGATGCAGATCGGCGAGCAGCCCGGCATCCGCTGTCGCCGCGCGGTGCACCGAAAGCTGAGCTGTCACCGGCGCCTCGCGACCGCGGCGTGCGCTTGCGGCTTTGCATCGGGCGGGCGCAGATAAAGGGGCCGGAGCACCGGCACGGTCTCGCCGCTGTCGGCTGCAAGCGCGGCGAGGTCTATCGCACTCGGCTCAAGCTCGGGCAGACCCGCCTCGATCGAGCGGCCGCGTTCGCCCGCCGCCTCGGCAACAAGCTTGCCGCCGCTGCCGAAGACCGATTTCAACGCGTCCGGTAGCAAGGCCGCCGCGTCGACGGGCGCGATCAGAAGCGGGCCGTCGAGTTTTCGTGCGGCCTCGTCATAAAGGCCGAAATAGACCATGCCGCGCCTCGCATCGACGGCGATGGCAAACGGTGCGCCGCCGGCGGCTTCGTGCGCCTGGCGCGCCATCACGGTCAGGCTGTTGATGCCGAATAATTTTGCTTCCGTGACCAAAGCGAGCGCGCGTGCCGCGGAAATGGCGATCCGCACGCCGGTGAAACTGCCGGGGCCGGTGGTCGCCGCGATCACATCGAGCTCGGCGAATCCCAAACCGCTCTCGCTCATCACTTCAGCCACCATCGGCATCAACGCTTCGGCGTGACCCCGCGCCATGCGCTCGGCCCGCGCAAAGATGTCACGCGCGCCGTCGTCGCGTTGAAGCAACGCGACGGAGCAAGCGCCCATGCTGGTGTCGAGCGCGAGGATATTCATGAAGGTTTCTTAGAGGATCTGCGCGATCTCGTCGAATTCGAAGCGCGGCGAGCGCGGGAACAAGACGCTGCCGTCGCCGTAGCCGAGATTGCAGAGGAAATTCGACTTTACATTCGTGCCGGCAAAGAATTCGCGATCGACGCCTTCCTTGTCGAAGCCCGACATCGGCCCGCAATCGAGCCCAAGCGCGCGTGCGGCCATGATGAGATAGGCGCCTTGCAATGTGCCGTTGCGAAAGGCGGTGTCGAGGATCTTTTCCGGTTTGCCCGCAAACCAGCTCTTTGCGTCGGTATGAGGAAACAGCTTGGGCAGGTGCTCATGGAAATCGAGATCGTAACCGATAATGACGCAAACCGGCGCCGCCATCGTCTTGTCGCGGTTGCCTTCCGACAGATGCGGTTTGAGTCGGTCTTTGGCCGCGTGCGACTTTACAAACAAGAAGCGCGCGGGACTGCAATTGGCGCTGGTCGGCCCAAGCTCAGCGAGACCGACGACTTCGTGCAAGAGGGTGTCGGGGACGTCCCGGTCGTGCCAGGCGTTATGGGTGCGCGCCGTGCCGAACAGCTGGTCGAGGCAGGATTCGGAGAGTCTGTCCGTCAAACCGGACGGACCTCTTGCACCTCGGGGATGAAGTGCTTCAGCAGGTTCTCGATGCCGTGCCGGAGCGTGGCTGTCGAGCTGGGGCAACCCGAGCACGCGCCCCGCATGTGCAGGAAAACAACGCCGTCGCGATAGCCCTGGAAGGTGATGTCGCCGCCATCTTGGGCGACGGCCGGGCGGACGCGGGTCTCAAGCAGTTCCTTGATGGTCTTGACGGTCTCTTCGTCTTCCGCAGCGAAGAACTCGTCGGGCTCGCCGCCTTCGGTGGCGGGCGGCGTGTCGGTGACCGCGGCACCTGAGAGATAATGCTCCATGATGGCGCCGAGAATGGCGGGCTTGAGATGCTGCCACTCGCCCTCGCCCTTGGTCACGCTGATGAAATCGGTGCCGAAAAACACCCCCCTGACGCCATCGATCTCGAACAGCCGCGCCGCCAATGGCGAGGACTTGCTCGCCTCGGCGTCGAGGAACTCCAAGGTGCCGTGGTCAAGCACCGTGCGCCCCGGAATGAACTTCAGGGTCGCTGGGTTGGGGGTCGCTTCGGTCTGGATAAACATGGCGCCTGTCTTTGGCCCGAACCGGCGGGCCGAAACCTTAGAATAATTCTAGACCATACTTGGCCCCGCACGCGCCGAAGTCAAGGTGCGAGACCTGCGCCTGTCGTGCTCTAGGCGTGAGAAACCGGCCTAAAATCCGAATAGGGCCCGGGTGAAGTCGGTACCGGAGCCTCTACCGCCCCTCCGCCTCGGGGGCGGCTGCCGCCACTGTTGCGCGGCCACCTCTTCCTCCAATGCGGCGGGCGCGGCGGGGTAACCCCGTCCCTCAAGCACCGCCGCCATCCGGGCATCGTGTCCGTAGAGATCCTTGAACGACGTGAACGAGCCATCCTCGTTCACATGCAGGGTGAAATAGGTGACGTGAACCGGGATCTTTCGATTGAGCTCGACGTGGTGGTCGTCTCCCGCATTGAATGCCGACTCGACGCGGGCGGGACTCCAGTCCTTGTCTTTCTTCAGCAGCACTTGCGCCATCAGCTCGGGATTTTGCAAGCGCATGCAGCCATGACTCTCGGCCCGCACCGCATTGTTGAACAAGAATTTCTGCGTCGTGTCGTGGATGTAGACCGAGTGCGAGTTGGGGAACATGAACTTCACGCGGCCAAGCACGTTGCCGGGGCCGGGCGGCTGGACGAGATCGAATTGACGAAGGTCATTCTGACTCCAGTCGATCGAATCGGGATCGATGACGCGGTCGCCATACTTGATGCGCAAGTTATGACGGCGCAGGATGGAGGTATCCCAGCCGCCGCCGAAAAAGCCGCCGCCTTGCCCCATATAGGGTGCGATCTCGTCATTCTTGATGGAGGTTGGAACGTTCCAATAAGGATTGAAAACGATCTTCTCCATTTCGTCGGAGATGACGGGGGTCTGCGTGTTCGGTTTGCCTACGACCACGCGCGCGGTGTGGATCGGCTTGCCGTCCTCGACCACGCGAACCTTAAACTCTGGAATATTGACCATGATGTAGAACGGTCCGAGGTCGTTGGGCAGCCAGCGCCAGCGCTCCATGTTGACGAGAATGGAACGGATCCGCGCCGCACTTCCAACCGGCTCCGGCCGTTGTCCGCCATTGAGGATTCGCCTCGTGCCCGCGCCGACGATACCGTCGGCGGCCAAACCGTTTGAAGATTGAAATTGCCGGACCGCCTCGAGCACCACTTCGTCGAACTTATTCGCGTTGGATCCGGCAGGGACCTCGAGGCGCTCACGGAGAAGCGCAACCTGCTCGTGCTCGATACCCAATTTGAGCACCGGCCCGTTGGGAATCACGACGCCTTTAGGCTTCTCTTCTTCGACCGCGCCGCCGCGGAGCGCGATCAGCTTCTGCCTCAGCGCTTCAAATTGAGGCTGGTCGGGCTGAAAGCTCCGCAAATACGCCGCGGGGTCGGAACGGATGGCGATCGACCCCAATACCTCCGTGGGATTGGGCAGCGCCATCTTCGGGTCGAGATTCTTGCTGAGGCGCAAGGGCTCGATTCGTCCGCCGCGGGCGTCTTTGGCATAGTCGAGCACGGCATAGCTCACCTTCATTTCCGATTCGGCAAGCCAGTCTCTGGCATTGGGGTCCGACGGGTCGAACGACGCCGCGTCCGGCAGAGCATAATCCGAGGCGCGTAACCCATAGTCGTCGGCCTTGCCGATCTCGGCCATGACCAGCTTGGCCCGTTCGGTCAGGCCGTTATCGTCGACCCACAGGAGCTTGTGGTCGGGCGCTCCGTAAAATTGGACCAGCGCCTCCTTCTGGGCTTTGTCGGCGTTGCCGGGCTTGGCCGAGGCCAGGACTTGCACCGAAATCCGCAAGCCTTCCGCCGGCGTGATGAGATTGGCCAGTCCATTCGGCTCGGCCGCAAAGGCGGGCAGGCTGAGCCCCGCCGTTACAAGCAGCCCTAATGCCATTGATCTCATCGCTGGCTCCCTCTGGCCAAACCCGTGCCGGCGCCCCATCGACTCATCCGGGTAGCATCAAAAACGGCTCAAATTTTGGCCGAAAACGTGGGACACGAAAAGGCCAATATCAAGCTAATGCAAGGATTTCCTCGATAGCAAGGTGCCCTGGCACAACCGTAATCGGGATCGGGAAGGTACCTGCCAGCCGGCCTCCGGCCAAGCTGGTGACCAGCGGGCCGGGGCCTGACGGGTCCTTAGAGGCGCCGAGCACCAGGACCCCGATATCTTCGTCTTCCTCGATAAGCTTGGTGATTTCCTCCGATTTTACACCCTCGCGCACGATCTCTTCCGGCACCAGGTCCTCAAAGCCCATGGTTTTGAGCTTCCGCCCGAACAGGCGGAAAACGGCCTTAGCCTTGCTGTGCCCCTCCTCGCGGGCAACATCCTCAACCGCGAGCCACTGAAAATCGACGTCAGGCTCAATGACGTAGACCAGCGCAAGCTGCCCCGCAGTGCGGAGCGCGCGGCTTGCAGCAAAGGCGAGCGCGCTCTCGCATTCGGGCGTCTCGTCAACGACGACGAGGAACTTTCGCTTGTGACCTTCGGCGAAAATCGGACGCTTCTTGGGAGCGCGCTTGGCGGCAGGCTTGGCCGTCTTAGCCGTCTTGGCCGTTTTCTTCGCAGTGGGTGTCTTCGTTTTCGGCATCGAACCATGCTGCCATCGGCGGCGGAGTGGTGTCCAGGCGAGAAAAAGAAGGATCGTTCCGGCTCAAGCCAGATCGATCGCGTAGCGCTTCAGGTCCTTGAGATCGACGATTTCCAAAGTCGCCTCATGAGTCGCAGCGAGAATGACGCGCGGCGCTTTCCCCGCCTCCAGCGCCTCCCGCCAGCGTGCCGCGCAAAGGCACCAGCGATCGCCGGGCTCAAGACCGGGGAAATCGAAATCGGGTTGCGGCGTGCTGAGATCGTTGCCGCACGCCTTGGAGAAGGCGAGAAACTCGGCCGTCACCTCGACGCAGACAGTGTGCAGCCCCAGATCCTCCGGCCCGGTATGGCAACAGCCGGTCCGGAAGAATCCGGTTAGAGGCCGTTCCGAACAGCTCTTAAGGGGCTCGCCATAAACGTTGCGCTGCCCTGACAACGGATCTTGCCGACGCTCCTGCATGGGCGGGATACTGCCCGATCGGGAGCGGCGCGTGAAGCGTCAACGCTTGGGGTTCCGGTCGGGCAGCGGAATGCCGTCACCCTTCCCCGTCAGGGCAAAAAGCTGCGCCGGGGTGAGCACCGGCACCGGCGGACCGGCCTCCTTGGTTGCGAGCGCGGCGAGTATGGCGGCCGGCTTTTCGGCGTCCTCGTCTTCATCGTCCGGGATCGGCGGCTCGAACCCACCGGCGGTCAGCACGGTGCCGCATTCTTTCGGGAGCTGAGCCATGGTCAGAGGCGATTTGCCTTTCCAGCGTTTGGCGCCAGGCTGGGCCATCGCGATGGCCGATTTCTTGAGCATCGCGTTCCAATCGGTGAGCTCTTTGCCGCAGCCGAGATCGCCGGTGACCGGTTTCTGATTCTGACACTCACCCTGACCCGGCGGGCAAGAGAGCCGCACGTGGAAATGATAGTGGTGGTTCCACCATGGCCTGACCTTGGCGAGCCAGGACTGGTCCTTGCCGACCTCGGACGCCTTCTCACACAGTGCCTTCTTGATGGCGGGGTGCACGAAGATGCGCGCGACTTGCGGGTAGGACGCGGCGCGCTTGATGAGCTTCACATGTAGGAGCGTGAAGACCTCCGGATCGACGGTGAACGGATCCGCAAGCATCGAGACGGCCGTCATGTTCTCGCGCTCCTCGGGCGTGAGGATGTGATCAGGCATGGGAGTCAGCCAGATATCGGCGTCGAGCCCAATTTGGTGGCTGGTGTGGCCTTGGATCATCGGGCCGCCGCGCGGCTGCGACATGTCGCCGATGAGAAGGCCGGGCCAGCCGTCCAAAGCATGAGCGTCGGAGGCGAGCCGCTCGACATAGTCGACCAGGTACTGACTGCCCCAATTGCGGTTCCGTGTGAGCCGCATCACCTGCCAATCGGGGCCGTTGATCGGCAGCGCCACGCCGCCGGCAAAACAGCCCTTGGCATAGCCGCCGATGGAGCTGGGTTCGAGAGGGGCAGGTTCGGTCGCGGCTGCGAACAGCTCGCGCGCGACCGGCGACTTCTTCGGCGGCGCCTTCTTGACTTTTTTCGGCTTCGGCTTGTCCGGCGTGGATTTGACCAGGCTCTTAGGCGGCCCCAGCTGCTGCGCCGTGGCCGGTCCGGCATACATCACGAGTAAGAGCGCTAAGAAAAGCCTCAACATCGGCCCTCGTTCCGTTCCCCTAAGGCCGTCAAGCGGCTGAGCCTACCACAAAAAATGGCGGCATTTGGAATGGCTTGAGGGCTGGGCGAGGGTGGAGTTTTGCCCGGCATTCAGCCAATATTCAGACGCGGGTCTTAAAACTCTGCCAATGCCTTGATCGGGAGCCGGGCGCCCCCGACATCACTGAGGGCCGGACCGCCGGGGAGCCGGCCCAAGAGGGAGACCAATCATGCGGCACCTGGTGCGTCACTCAGTGTTCCTAGCGGTCCTGCTCGGCCTCGCCCTTGCCCTTCCGGCCATGGCGCAGGCGAAGGTCGTCGCCAAGATCGACCTGTCGAGCCAGCGCATGACCGTCTTTGTCGACGGCAAGCCGCGCTACAATTGGCGGGTTTCGACCGCGCGTCCCGGATACCGGACGCCGACCGGCACGTTCAAACCGACCGCGCTTGTTCGCTATCACCGCTCCACCATCTATGACGGCTCGCCGATGCCCTATTCGATCTTTTTCCTGCGCGGCTATGCCATCCATGGGTCTTACGAGATCAAGCATCTGGGCCGTCCGGCCTCCCATGGCTGCGTCAGGCTGCATCCCTCCAATGCCGCCGCGCTCTATTCCCTGGTCCAGCGTTATGGCAGGGGAAATACGCTGATCAAGATCACCCATTAGCGGTTACCTCGCCGGACTGACGCCGCAATTAGGCCTTCAGCCCGCGAGTGCAGCCCGTTCCGGCGGCGAGGTTTTTCAGCCTGCCCATTTCAATCCGCGGTCATCCGAGTCACAATCGGCCCCGAACGTTGGCCCGCTCGATCGCGGGCGGGCCCTGCCAAGCGGGGGGAGGAAAGATGTCAACTGCAACAGCCACGATCGACGCGCTGATCGCCCGGGTCGGCGATATCGCAACGCCCTTCACCATCGAGCTACCCGATGGAGAGAAACGGACCGTGGGCGAGGGTAAGCCGGAATTCCATGTCGGTCTCCGCAACGAACGGGCCTTGCGGGCGCTCCGCAGCCTCGATGAGGGGAACATCTCCGAAGCCTACCTGCATGGCGACATCGACCTCGACGGCGACATGCTGAAGCCGTTCCAGCTGCGCAGCCACCTCGACGACCGCCATCCCCTGGTCGCGGCCTGGCGCTTCATCGAGCCGTTCCTGTTCGGGCAGGTCTACACCAACAAGCGGGCGATCGCCTCTCACTACAACGCCGATCCCAAGCTGTTCTTGAGCTTTCTCGATCCTACCTTTCCGGCCTACAGCCAGGGTGTCTACGAAAACGACGACGAGACTCTTGCTAAGGCGCTGCAGCGGAAATTCGACTGGGCTATCGACAAATGCGAAATTGGGCCGGACAAGACCGTGCTCGAGATCGGCCCGGGCTGGGGTGCCTTCTCCAGCCATGCGTTGCAAACCGGTATTCGCTTCACCGGCATTACGAATTCGGAAGTATCGCAATCCTATCTCCGGTCGAAACTGTCGAACTTCGGCGATCGTTTCGACATCGAGCTCACCGATTTCTACGAGTACGAGCCGCGCGAGCCGTTCGACGCGATTGTCATCATGGGCGTGATCGAGCACTTGCCGGATTACGAGCGCGTGCTGAAGAAATTTTACCGCCTGCTCAAGCCGGGGGGGCTGGTGTTCCTCGACGGCAGTGCCGCCAAAAAGAAATACGAACTCTCGACCTTCATGGTGCGGCACATCTATCCCGGCAATCATTCCTTCCTCGTGCTCGACGACTTCTTGAACAAGCTCGCCAAGACTGATTTCGAGCTGATGGAGGTGCATGGCGACCGCTGGAGCTATTTCCTCACCTTCAGGCAGTGGGCGCGGAACCTCGAAGCCAGCGCCGACTTCGTGCGCAAGACCTTCGGCGATTTCGAGTACCGCAAGTTCAGGATGTATCTCTGGGGCGCGGCCAACGAGTTTCTCCAGCGCACCCTCGATTGCTATCGCCTCATCCTCTACAAGCCCAAAGAGGCGGCGTGACGAGAGTTTCGGCCAAGGGCCTGACCGCTTCGCCGGGCCCTTGACGCTCCTCATCGTCACGGGCGAGGCTTCGTGGCGTCGAGGAGGTGTTATGAGCGAACCTGAGCGAAATTTGACTCTGACGCGGCGCGGTACGCTCATCGGTGCAAGTGCCGCTTTCGCCGCGAGCGCTCTTTCCCTTCCCTTGCGTGCCGGACAGCAAACCGCGGCGCTGCAACAAAAAGCGCTTGCCCCGGCCGAGGCGCTCGACCGGTTGGTCAAGGGCAATGAGCGCTATGCGGCCGGCGAAACAGGGCCAAAGGACTTCGCGCCAGAGGCGGTGGCCGCGGCTGAACAGCGAAATCCGGTGGCGGCGGTGCTGGCGTGTTCCGACATGCCTGTGCCGGCCGAACGCCTGTTCGATCAGGGGCCCGGCGAGCTGTTCGTGGTGGGGAATGCCGGCAATGTCGTCACCTCGACGGCGCTTGCGAGCTTGGAATTCGCGGTAACCTATCTCGGCGTGTCTCAGCTGATGGTGTTGGGCCATGCCAATTGCCGGGCGGTCGGCGCGGCCTTCCAGGCGGTGCGGGAGCGTAAAGAGTTGCCTGGCCATTTGCCTGAGCTGGTCAAGGCGGTCGAGCTCGCGGTGATTACGGCCCACGGCAAACATCCGAGCGATTTTCTTGCCGTCACCATCGAGGAGAATGTGCGCATCAACAAGAAGCGCCTCACCGAGAAGTCGCAAGTTCTGAAGGAGGCCATCACGGCGGGAAAGGCGGCGGTGTCGGGCGCCGTCCTCGATCTTGGCAGCGGTAAAATCAATCTGATCTGAACGGACGGCGGGAACCGATGGAACAGACCTTAGAGCGTTGGCGGAGCGAGAAGACGGCCGCTTATCTGTCGGACGCGGTCGCGCGCGCCGAGCGCAATCCTTCGAAGGCCAAGCTGTTCCGGCAGATGGCCGAAGCGGCGGAGCAACAGGCCGGTATCTTGGCCAAGGAGCTCGATCGGGTTCCGGCCTTCAAGCCCTCGCTCAGATCGCGGCTCATCAGCTCTCTCATCGACCGGTTCGGTCCACGCGCAATGCGTTACGTCCTGTCTGCCGCCAAGGTCCGCGGCGTTTCGATCTACCGCGGCAATTTCGATGAAGGCCATCCGTGGCCGACTTCGGTCGAGGAAGTCGGGCAGCAGCATCAATCCTTCGGCGGCGGCACGCTTCGCGCCGGCGTGTTCGGCGTCAATGACGGGCTCGTGTCCAACACTTGCCTGATCATGGGCGTGGCGGGCGCGGCGGCAGAACCCTCGGTTTTGGTTTTGACCGGTGTTGCCGGCCTGCTCGCGGGGGGCTTCTCCATGGCGGCCGGCGAGTTCGTCTCCATGCTGTCGCAGAAGGAAATGTTTCAGTATCAAATCGCCCAGGAAAAGGACGAGCTCCAACGCTATCCAAAAGAGGAGGCCGAGGAGCTTGCGTTGATCTATGAGGCGCGCGGGATTCCTATGACCGAGGCGCGTCACATCGCCAAGAAGATGATCGCCAATCCTGAACAGGCGCTCGATACGCTCGCCCGCGAGGAGCTCGGGCTTAATCCTGACGATCTCGGTTCGCCGATCGGAGCCGCCATCTCATCCTTCATCATGTTCTCGCTCGGCGCGAGTGTGCCGATCATCCCCTTCCTGCTTGGACTTCCCAACGGCGTGGTGATCGCCGCAGCAATCTCTGGCGTGGCACTGTTCGGGGTCGGCGCCGCGTTGAGCCTGTTCACGGGGCGGAGCGCTTTTGTTGGCGGCTTGCGCATGTTCCTGATCGGAAGTGCGGCCGCCGCAGCGACCTATTTCATCGGATCGCTATTCGACGTCTCGGGCGTTTGACCGGCGGTTATAATTTCGCCGCGGCGCGAGCCCGCTCGGCGCGCCCGAACGCAAGCACGATCACGGCACCAAGCAAGAGCATGCCGGCGAGAAACAGCAGCGCCCCGGTAAAGGTGCCCGCGTCCTGCTTGATGGCGCCAATGATCGGTGGTCCGACCAGGCCGCCGGTATTGCCGATCGAATTGATCAGCGCGAGACCCGCCGCAGCCCCGGTGCCGGCGAGGATCGACGTCGGCAAGGACCAGAAGGTGCTGATCGCGGCGTAGGTGCCGGCCGTGGCCAAGGTGAGCGCGACCAGAATGAGCGCGAGCGGCAGGGTGGTTGCCGACCAGGCAAACGCGGCGCCGGCAACGAACAGCGGCAGCGCAACATGCCATATGCGCTCGCCGGTCCGGTCGGAACGCGCGCCCCACAACACCATGGCGATTGCGGCGAAGAAGAAGGGAATCGCCGTGGCAAAGCCGATCTGGAGCGGCGACAGGCCGTAAGTCTGGAGCACCTGCGGCATCCAGAAGCTGATGCCGTAGAGCCCGATGACAATGCAGAAATAAAGGAGACCGAGCACGAGCACGCGCGGCCTGGTGAGCGCTTGGCCGAGCTCGGTATAACCCACGGTCCGGGCCGCTTCGGCTTCCGCGAGAAGCGTCCGCGACAGCGCCTTGCGCTCATCGGCGCTGAGCCAGTTCGCGTGTTCCGGCCCGTCGTCGAGAAACCTGAGCGTGACGATCCCGAGGATCACCGCCGGCAGCCCTTCGACGATAAACAGCCACTGCCAGCCCTTGAGCCCCAGCACCCCATTCATTTCCAGCAGAGCGCCCGAGAGGGGGCCGCCGACCAAAGTTGCGATCGGCACCGCCGCCATGAACAAAGACACGATGCGTGCGCGCTCGCGCGCCGGAAACCAGTAGGTGAGGTAGAGGATGATGCCGGGAAAAAATCCCGCCTCGGCTACTCCCAGCAGAAAGCGCATGACGTAGAAGCCGGTCACGCCGGTCACGAGCGCCATAGCGACGGCGATCAGCCCCCAGCTGATCATGATGCGGGCGATCCAGATGCGGGCACCGAAACGCTGGAGTGCAAGATTGCTCGGGACTTCGAACAGGATATAGCCGACGAAGAAGATACCGGCGCCGACGCCATAGATCGCAGGGCTCAAACCGAGATCGGCATTCATCTCAAGCGCGGCGTACCCGACATTCACCCGGTCGAGGAATGCCACGGCATAGCAGAGAACAAGAAAGGGAATGATCCGGCGCGACGCCTTGGCGGTCGCCGATCGTCTTGCCTGTTCGGCGCCCACGCTGCCCCCCTCATGACCTGAACCCGCTCAAGCCCCCGGTTCCGGCCAATTCAATGAAGGACGGCAGCGTGCCGGGCAAGGACGAAAAATCTGCCGGACGCTGTCGCTGCGCGGTAAGCTCGATGACCGGCTGAATTGCCGGTGACGCAGTGCGGCAACGCGTTGGCGCGGGGCTCGCTGCTAGCGCGCGGGCGCCTGTGCCATCTCGATATAGCGCCCGTAAACCCAAGCGACCTCGGAGGTTTGCGGGTCGGTCACTTGGACCCAGTTGCCTTCGCGCCCGGTAACGCGCAGCTTGGCGCCCTTCTCTCCGACCTTCACTGTGTCGGCTTCGGACGACGGACCTGTCCTGAGATTGACATAGCTGTTGAGCTCGATCCATTCATTGCCGTCAACGGTCAGCGCGGTGACGGTATCGAAGGAAGAAATGGTTGTGTCCTCTAGCTCCTCCTCCTCCTCGGCAACGTCTGCGCCCGGCTCATCCGGCTTGTCGGCACCTAGGTCAGGCGATTTGGCGGCGGCATCGGTCGCCCGAACAGGGTGCTCAGGATCGGCCATGTCTCCTTTGAGCGCCCTGATTTTGGTCTCGGCGTCCTCGACGCCAAGCTGCTCGGCGCGCCGGTACCAGCCACGCGCCTCTTGCGGATCGGCCTTGATGCCGTGCGCGCCGATTTTATCGATAAACTCGGGATCGAACGTGGCCCCGAGAAGAAGGGCTGCATCGCCGCTGCCGGCCTCTGCCGCCCGCTTGAAATAGGCGCGGGCGCCGGCGAGATAGCCGACGTCGATCATCTTTTGACCGTGCGCGATGAGATCGGCAATGCGATCGCGTTCATTCGACCTCAGCACGAGGCCCGCCTTCGGATCGGCCGCGATGTCGAGCTTGGTCGTGGCGCCCGCGAGAATCGCGCCGTCGGCCGCCACCAATTCGACACGCATGGTAGAGACACCGCTTGCCGTTGGCGGCAGGGAAAGCTTCAGATCGCCGATCTCGGACGGCGTCAGATTCCACTCAGATGCGCCATAGGGGCGTCCCTGCGAGAGGATGGCGCCTTCGGGCATATTTCGAACGGCAATGATGCTGCGCGCCGGCAGCGCCTCGCTTGAGTCGATGGCGATGGTGAAGGGGATATCCTGACCGGACTTTGCCGCGATCTGACTCGGTGCCGTAAGTGCGATCTCAGGCTCGACATTCACCACGGGCGCAGGCGCAGGCGCGGGTGCCGGCACAGGTGCAGGCGCGACCGCGGCTTGCTGGCTCGCGACAACGGGGGCGCGATCGGCGATTTTGGGAACGTTGCCGGACCCTGGAACGGCGATCACGCCCTGCCACAACAACACAAGAATGAGTGCCGTCGGGATCAGGGACACGAGAATGGCGGAGATCAGCAGCCAGCTTCCGGCCGAGAACACGCGCGCCTGTTGGGCCATCAGTCCCGGCATGACATGAGGCTGAGCTTGTGGCCGGGGCGGGACGTCATCGTCATGGTGGTCGTGGCCGTGGTCGTGATGGTCGTCATAGTCGTCTTGCGCCTCGGGAGCGAAGCGCTCGGCCATAGTGGTTGGCGTCGGCTCATGATGAGCCGGTACTTCGGTTGAGTCTTGGGTCAGCGGCTCGGTCTGGTCGGCCGGCCTGACTACGATGTCGGATGGACTGAGCATGAAACCCTCCTACGCATCACATCAAGAGAGTCGTAACGATCGATCAGTTCTGTTCGCGCCCTCTGTTCCACTCAAGAAACGCGCGAAACAAATCGGCACGTTCCGCTTCGGTGATCGGCTGCCCACTGGCCGAATTCGCCTGGGCAAGAAAGGCATCGAAATCGCCGCGTGAAGCGCTTTGCATCGCCTCCGGTTCGGCGCGATCGATCCAGTTCTGTGCCAGCGGCGAACGCTGCCAGCCTTCCAGCGTGGCCGCGAAATTCACGTCACGCCATTTCGGGTGACGTGGTGCCACGAGGAAGTCGTCGAAGTTCGAGAAGAAGCGGTCGACGAATTTGGCAATTTTCTTGTAACGGATGGACGTGCTTGGCCAGTTGAACGACACGAGCACGGCGCAAGCCGAAACGGTGTCGACGCGCGCGCCCTCGGGAACGAGCGAGGGATAATCCTCATGGGTCAATGTCGCCGGGTAGTAATCGGCCTCTAGCGTCTTGGCGTAAGGAACGGAAAGAAGCTTGAGCCCGGTCTCTTCCTTGAGGGCGGCGAAGGCCGGGGCTGGCTTGCCGGCGATGGCAACGGCGGCATCGATTTCGCCTGACTTGAGTTTCTCGATCGCGTCAGCGTCGCTGTGATTGAGACCTTGAACGTTCACGCCGAGCGCGGCGAAGATCAATCGCCCGGTAATCTCAGCCCCGCCGCCTGTCGGCCCGAAGCTGACATATTTCCCGCTGAGTTCATGGATGTCGTTCACGTCGTCGCGCACGAGAACGTGCATCTCTTCGTTGAACAGCTTGGCGATGTAGGCAATCCGATTCTTGAGATTCGGTCCAAGCTCGCCGGTGCGGTCGAAATGCTTCAACAGATTGGCCTGGGTAATACCCATGTCGACGCCGCGGAGAAACATCACGTCCTTGATGTTCTGCTCGGGCCCTTTGCCGACGATGGGTAAGATGCGCAACTCGTCGCCGTCGTCGAGCACGTCGGCGAGATCCTGAATGATGGCGAGGTCGGACCCGCGCGGGCTTCCGGCCATGATCGTCACCACGTTCTCGTTCAGGCGCGCGCGGAAGGTTTCCCGCGTGTTCTGGTTGGCAACGGCCACCACGATTTCGGAATTGGTTGGGTGTTTGCTGCGTGGCTCTGCGACGGCGGTCGCGGCAATCACACAAAGTGCGCAAGCTAGGGCGATACGCATGACTGGCCCCTCGTGTCAGCGCGCTTGACTGGGTTACCGGGGACCTCGCGCCCAAGCGCGCATGGAAGGAGCGGGCCCGCATAGCCCGGGATTTGCGCGCTTTCAGCGGTTGGGGTCGCGGGCGACCTCCCGCCGTCAAAGCGCCGATCCCGTACTCGGGGGCGATGAAACGTGATATTTTTACTATAGTCAAGTAATTATTAACCATCGACGCGACAAAATCACGTTGTTGTCGCGAATATGACTGCGTTGGACTTCAGGGTAACAATAAGAGCGCTACGTTATTCAGCAACGCGCGCAACAAAACCTTATACGTTACAGCAGGTAAGCTGTATCGCTTAAAGAGATATATTATAAGCCGAGCCGCATCTCGGAGCCGGCCCGCTTAGGTGAGTCCCATAACGCCGCCGCTGGCGCCTGGTTCCCGCGGACACGGAATTTCAGTATACGAAGTAACTTAGTCGGCGTCCATCTTTAGTGCAGCGATAAAGGCCTGTTGCGGGATCTCGACGCGGCCAAAGCTTCGCATCTTCTTTTTCCCGGCCTTCTGCTTCTCGAGCAGCTTGCGTTTCCGCGTGATGTCGCCGCCATAGCATTTGGCGGTCACGTCCTTGCGCAGGGCACTGATGGTTTCGCGCGCGATCACCTTGCCGCCGATTGCCGCCTGGATCGGAATTTTGAACAGGTGCCGCGGAATCAGATCCTTGAGCTTCTCCACCATGGCACGCCCCCTCGTCTCGGCCCGGGAGCGATTGACGATCACCGACAGAGCATCGACCGGCTCGTTGTTGACGAGCAAGGCCATTTTGACCAAGTCGCCTTCCTCGTAGCCGGTGATGCGATAGTCGAACGAGGCATAGCCGCGTGAAACGGATTTCAGCCGGTCGTAGAAGTCGAACACCACTTCGTTGAGCGGCAGCTCATACACCAGCATGGCGCGGGACCCGGCATAGCTCAGGGTCTTCTGCCGCCCGCGCCGGTCCTCGCACAGCTTGAGCACGGCGCCGAGATGCTCGTCCGGCACGAGGATGGTGGCCTCGATCCACGGCTCTTCGATCTTGGCGATCTTCTGCGGCTCGGGCATATCGGCCGGATTGTGCAGTTCCTTCATCGCGCCGTCGGTCAGGTAGACGCGGTAGATCACCGACGGCGCGGTGGTGATCAGGTCGATATCGAACTCGCGCTCGAGCCGCTCACGCACGATCTCAAGATGAAGCAGGCCGAGAAAGCCGCAGCGGAAGCCGAAGCCGAGCGCCGCCGAAGTCTCCATCTCATAGTTGAAGCTCGCATCGTTGAGGCGGAGCTTGCCGACGGCCTCGCGCAAATCCTCAAATTCGCTGGCATCGACCGGAAACAGACCGCAAAACACCACCGGCTGGGCCGGCTGAAAGCCCGAAAGCGGCGCATCGGCCGGTTTCTTTTCGTCGGTGACGGTGTCGCCGACCCGGGTATCGGCGACCTGCCTGATCGAGGCGGTGAAGAAACCGATCTCGCCGGGGCCGAGCTGTTCGCGCATCTCCTTCTTCGGCCGGAAGATGCCGACCCGGTCGACCTGATAGGCCGCGCCCGTCGACATCAACCTGACGCGCTGATTCTTGCGAAGCACACCGTCGACGATGCGGACCAGCACGACCACGCCGAGATAGGCATCGTACCAGCTGTCGACGAGAAGCGCTTTCAGCGGCGCGTGCGCATCGCCCTTGGGCGCTGGCAAGCGGTGCACGATCGCTTCGAGGACCTCCTCGACTCCCTTCCCCGTCTTCGCCGAGATCTCGACCGCGTCATGCGCGTCGAGCCCGATCACGTCTTCGATTTGCTGGCGAACACGCTCAGGCTCGGCCGCAGGAAGATCGATTTTGTTGAGGACCGGTATGACCTCGTGATCGTTGTCGAGCGCTTGATAGACGTTGGCAAGCGTCTGCGCCTCGACGCCTTGGGTCGCGTCGACCACGAGCAGGGAGCCTTCGCAAGCAGCCAAGCTCCGGTTCACCTCATAGGCGAAATCGACATGGCCCGGCGTATCGATCAGGTTCAGCTCGTAAACTTCCCCGTCGCGCGCGCGGTAATCCAGACGCACGGTCTGCGCCTTGATGGTGATGCCGCGCTCGCGCTCGAGCTCCATCGAGTCGAGCACTTGCGCCTTCATCTCCCGCGCCGTGAGGCCGCCGCATAGCTGGATCAGCCGGTCGGCCAGCGTCGACTTGCCGTGGTCGATATGGGCGATGATGGAAAAGTTGCGGATGCGGGAAAGCGGCGTCGGTTCGGGTTTGGTCATGCGCGGCTTGGTACGGGAGCAAACCCTTAAGGGTCAAGCACTTGCGGCAAAATGTGGGGTGGCTTTGCCCTAATCTGGCCGCCGGTTCCGGTCTAGGGAGTCCCGGTGCATAAAAACCAAACGGAGACTCGAATGCTCAAGAAAATGATCCTGGCCGCTGTCGCGACCGCTTTTGTTGCCGCCACCGCGCTTCCGATCCAGGTTACGCCGGCCGCTGCTGAAGGCATGAGCTGCAGGCAGGCCGCCAAGGCAAAATTTGCCAAGGATCGCAAGGCCCGTCACGCTTACAAGAAAGAGTGCAAGGCGGCTGCCAAGATGGAAAAGTCCTAAACCCGGCCTAGAGCCGATAGGGCGTTACCTGAAAGGGGCCGGTTCCGGCCCCTTTCTTTATGGGCGTCGCTTCGGGAGAGGCGATGGG
>Ga0315534_1000031_pt1 | contig 64404 bp, 61 predicted proteins | sample SalMarSW160240MG_FD_203094 | JGI IMG/M metagenome (GOLD analysis project Ga0315534, IMG submission 203094) | Salt marsh sediment microbial communities from the Plum Island Ecosystem LTER, Massachusetts, United States - Salt Marsh Sediment SW1602-40 ... | reverse complement strand
CTGTTGTAAGTTTCGGTTTAGAAGGAAGTCTCACAATCCTGTATTATCTGACATACACAAAGCTTTATTGACCTAAAATATTAGACAAAATCAGTAAATAGTGGCATAGTGTAAGACACTTGACTTATGATTTTTTTGTTTACTCCTGGAAAAGGCAACACATGACCTTGGAATATTCACAAATCCTAAAGCTTTTTAGTAATCTAGACTGTTAATAGATCTGACCATAGAGACTATTGTAAGAGGCGCTGCCGTCATACTTGTATTCTTAGGATAAAGCAGTGTTTAGTTACGTTTAGCAGGGCTTACGCAGTATTGTATTAATTGTGTCATCGTACCGGTTCATGGCAACTAAAGGATTGACAATGATTGATATTAAATTTGAGACAAGAGAAATATCAATACAGTTAAGACACGAAGACGACTTTTACGATGATGTGATGTGAAAGGAAATGAGTCTGGGTAAAGACAACTTTCTCAAGGTGCCACCAGATTATTCTTTGGCATTTCAACAAATGGATATAGACACATCAAAGCTGTTTGCCAGCTAGTACCTAGATATGGAGCACATATTTCTGAATCAGAAAGTACCTAGAAATCGGGGGGAACGAATACGACTATGTCCTTTCTCCGGCGGATTCTATTGCTATTGTGTCTCATCATTGCGATAGCGAAGTGACCAGCAACAGAGTTGGACTCGCATGGCAATGGCAGGCAACAAGCCATCGACAAGTTCCATGGAAGAAGGTGAGATACAATCATAGAATTGGATTGGCAAAATATCCGAAACAATTCAAGAGTTCAGGAGTAAAGACTTTGATAGATAGAGCATTACAGATTCAAGGAATCAGACCTATCTGAGCTAGGTTCCTTGACCAGAAGACATCATCATATACAATTTGCCTGATAACCTCAAAATTATTGCGAGAGTAAATGACCCAGTACAGGCGGTGAACAAGGTCTTTTAAAATGGCGTTTTACTGATCAATCGTGGTCATAACCACGACTCATTTCAGGATGTTCGCTGCGTTTGCACAGGCATCGACCCTATATAATGCAGTTTAAAAAAGGCAGACCCTGGACTTTGAACTATATGATTTTCACTTTTCACTTCAATGCAATTACCTTGATTTTTAAAAGATGCAATCATCGCTAGCAATGATTAATTGACCGATGCTATTGAGTTCATGAAAGGTATGACAAAATGAGATGCGAGACCCCTGTCATGAATCAGATTCTTGATGCTTACAAACCAATGTGGTCGCTAAAACATGCCATCTCTTTAATGGGTTGGGACTTTGAGACTTATATGCCGAGGGAAGGCACCGAAGAAAGAGGAGTGGCCGATTCTCAACTTCACATGCTGCACAAGGATCTTCTACTAAACAAAGATTTTATTGGTCTTGTTGAGTCAGCAAAGAAACTGGGGAGCCTTAGCGACTTAGAGAAGGGCATTGTACGAGTACTCGACAGGGAAATAGCCAAGCAGATCAAGATACCCAAAGAGTTGACTGAAGCAGAATCTCTGGAAAGAATAAGGGGAAACATGGCATGGAGGGATGCGAGAGCAAAATCTATTTTCAGGATGTATGAACCCCACTTGAAGAAAATGATAGATATAAAGAAGCAAATTGCCGAGAAGATAGGTTATGAAAAGCATCCATATGATGCGCTTTTGGATACTTTCGAAGAAGAGCTCACAGTAGATGACTTGGATAAAGTATTCGGTGCATTGACTCCGCGCATTCAGAAGATTCTGAAAAAACTGGTAGATTCAAACAGCCCGTACTGCGAAGAGAGCGAACTTGGAAAATCTAGGTATGATATCCAAAAAGTGGATGAGCTCAATCATGATATTTTGACTTTCCTGCAATACGACATGAAACGTTTCAGAATGGATGTCTCTACTCACCCTTTCACTGAGACTATGGGCCTCAACGACGTCAGAATAACTACTCGGTATGAAGGTACTGATTTCAAAAAGTCGATATCTAGTACCATTCATGAAGCTGGTCATGCCTTGTATAATCTGCAATGCGATCAGTCATTGTCTGTCACTCCTCTTGAAGGCGGATCTTCGCTTGGGCTCCATGAATCTCAGTCAAGGTTTTGGGAGAATATTGTGGGAAGAAGCCTGCCTTTTGTTCAATTGATAGCTCCCTTGATTAGAAAGCGAGTAAGGTTCGCAAACCAAGCAACAGATGACGAATTGTACCTTTATTTCAATAATATCAAGGCTGATTATATACGAGTTGACGCCGATGAAGTTACTTACAATTTACATATAGCGTTAAGATATGAGATAGAGAAAAAAATATTTGGAGATGAGCTCAGCGTCTCTGAGATCCCTGAATTCTGGAACGATAGAATGGAGCAGCTACTTGGAGTGAGACCAACTAAGGATTCACAGGGAGTGCTTCAAGATACACATTGGAGCAGTGGCCTCTTTGGCTATTTCCCAACCTACACTTTGGGAAACTTGGTTTCAGCGATCATTGCTTCAAAGATGCGCAAAGATCTAGAGGGTTACGAGGAAGACATCAAGAAGGGTAATTTCGAGCCTATTAGGAAATGGTTAAGATTAAAAATACACCAGCATGGATCTGTTTATGCCCCAAAAGTGCTTCTTAATAATACCCTAAATGAAGGCTATAACCCGGATTACTTTGTTACCTATATAGAGACTAAATACCTTGGGCTCTAAAGAGGATGCGAGTTTCACCATTGAATTGGATATACCGCCTCTCTAAATTGTTGTAGATTAAGTAAGTATCATCGGGACAACACTCTGATAGTAGGCCAGGTAGTGCAATTCCTCCCAGATTGCTAAAGGGTCCATTCTGTTGTATCTAATTTCTAGCTCATTACGGTCGTGGAAATATAACTTAGGAAATCGATCGACTTTACACTAGATCTCTAGTTTTCGGATGTCGGTGGGGGAGAACATGTTCGGGCTTGATAAGAATATGAGTGTAAATATTTCTGTAAGCTGAATCTATCTTTTTTGGCCTTGGTACTATAATAGTAGCGCAAGAGAAATAGGTTTATGAGTATAGTCAAATCTAACATACTGTTAAGTCTGGCGACCTTCAGTGTGGTAATCTTCATAATGTCGTACTTTAACGAGATTTCGTTCGGACAGGGGGGGATACCTAGGGATCAGGAAGCGCAACCACAGGCCGAAGTCACAACAGGACTTCCAGGTCTGCAAGGCGAACCCGGTCCTATGGGCCCTCCTGGACCACAAGGCGAACAAGGACCACCTGGACCACCTGGACCGCCAGGTATGAACGGCACTCAGGGACAACAGGGTGAGATAGGACCAATAGGTCAACCAGGACCTGAGGGTAAACCAGGACCTGCTGGCCCTATGGGTTCACCTGGATCACAAGGTGAGCCAGGATCTATCGGTCCTCCTGGACTGCAAGGACCGAAAGGTGAACAGGGGGCAGTAGGACCGCAGGGACCTGCCGGACAACAAGGCGAACAAGGACCACCTGGACCTAATGGAGACAAGGGCGATACAGGTATACAAGGTACTATCGGACCTGTTGGCCCTCAAGGAGAACCAGGGAGAGATGCCAATCTATCGTCATTGAAGCTTTTTACGGATGTAAGCCAAGGTAATGTCGTTGATATACCTGGAACTCGACAGTTCGAAATAGTTGAGAGTACTGCTGCGTGTGATGACGATCGGATCCTTGTTGGAGGAGGGTACAATATCAAAGAAGGACTCGGTGTTGTACTGGAGAATGGGCCACTCGGAAATATATGGAAGGTTAAAGCGGCCAATCCGTTCCCAATCGTTGGTGGAATAAGCAGCGGTTCATTGCAGGCATATGCTATATGTCTTGAGATAAATGCAGGAATAGAACCGTACTTACTGAGCCAGTAATAACAGACTAATAACTTCAGAAAGTTGAATAAAATAGGAAAAATCAGATTAAGGAGAATATTCCAAGAGTTTCGATTTTGGGTTGTTACCAACGCGACTGCAGAAGACTCCCACGAAGTTTGCGAGACTGCATGATATCAAAATAATGAGAGCTATTACGGGAAGCTGGCGAAAAAATCACCAATGAAAAATAACAATCATGCAAGAGATTGTAGCCCAAAATACAGTGCAAAGGCGAGTATGCAAACATAGATATTGGAAGTTTCAGAACATCCGAATCTGAGGAGTACTTACTTTTCTGTTGAATGATAGTAGCGAGCTGTGGTTCGATTAAGCAACGTTGTCACATTGCATGCAACCCAAGCTGAGAGCCAGCAACAATCAGATGGGAGAGCCCTATTTTGAAAGGTCAAATTCTGCGTCCTCTAAATTTAGGTAGGGTTTATCCCAGCATTATCCCCCCTGTCGTCAACCATCTACGTACGAAATCATTGCGTTGTAAAAATGGTACTTAAGAGCAGGTATGACTTGGAAAGAAAGAAATAAGTCAAATACGGAACACGTTGGGAAACACGTAAATGTTTCTCGGGTATGGTTACCCTAGAGGGATCGAGCATTTCCAGTATCTGTTTTGTATTGTTTGAGGAATACGGGGATATTTGTCCAGTTCCAAGGTTTAATATTGAGGTCCAATTGAATTGGTTTATCATTGTGGTAAGATAACAGGAGGGTTCTATCAAGCACACAGAGTCTTATCACCTAACACAGTTCTGTCAATCCTTTATGATATGGTGAAAGGACCCGATATCCGTCAAATGGTCTCCACGGCCTTGTTATTACCGCCGGAAAGATAGGGTGTCAATTGGGTCAGACGGTAGCAGACAATAGCAGTAACAATAATGACAAGTACAACAATAACGGCGATTATTCGAGAAAACTTTATAGTTAGATGTCCTTGACTCTCAATGACCTTGGGAAAAGAGTTGATATAGAGGCTAAGCAGCGGTTTCAGATGTAGACAGGCACAAATCCGAAGACGCACGTACCTCTGGGTACCTGTTATCAGTCTTGCTAAGAAGAACGGATTAGAACTACCATTGTTTGACTATGAAAAAATGATTATTATCACTTGCGAGTCAAATAGGCGACTGTACCGTAACTGCAGTCAGCACCTCAACATTTTCTGATTTCATATTACAGATTATCCTAGAATATTTTCAGACAATACCACACCATGTTGTGGTATATCTTCATTCACCAATCGTTTCTAAATATTTCCCACACGACAAACTTAGGAAAACGCTTCTAAGTCATCCAATACTACTTTACCAAGAGTCCCAGAGAGCCTGAATACATTTTCTAAACTACTTTGATATCCTTCTTCCTTCAATTTCTCACGGATAGGGTACGTATATCGGCATGAATCATTTCCAGACAATTTTTCCAACTTGATTAAAAGAGCGGTCAATACAGTATCTATTATGAATTCATTTACACTTCCATGGTTATACATTTTTGCCATATCTCGTATCCACGACATTTGATATTTCTTAAACTGTAGGCCGTTAACAGTTACCAAATCTGGCTCTTTTCTTAACTCTATCTCCCCCCACACTCATTTTTCATGCATAAATTCTCAAGGTTAGCTAAAAGGTTTTCTATCGCGTTTCATGAAACGTGCGAAGATTACAGGATTGTTTGGTCACGCAAATGACACTACATGTTTCACAATTCCGCATTACTCAATTTCTATGACTCCATTATTGATAATGAGATTTGCAGCTTAAACGAGTTTATCGAGTAAACGGGTTGCAACGTCTTGAACATGCAGCTGTCATATTGTATCTAATTGAGGGCCATGCGCATATTGTGAGTATGACTATGTGTAAATACAAGAGTTGATGAAATTTTGTGAAAATACGTTTTACTATGGCAAATGCAGGAACTGCAAGACGATCTAATCCATTAGCAACAAAGTATTGGTCAATCGGTGCGGCATCGGACTCTCTTATAATCTGCGATGTAATGTCTTTTCAACCCATTAGCTAGGTTGCTTATTTCGCCTACGTCATTGAGTTCATTGGTCTTGTTAACTCTTAAGCCTAAAGAACCCAACTCGTTTAGCCACCATTCATTCTTTTCGTAAAATTCGTGTTTAGTAGCCACTGATTCATTTCACAATAAACAGTAAGTGATTCCCTCTAATAAACAGGAGAGTGTGAATTAGATTGACACAGACATGAATTCCAGAACCAATTTAAGGTCAAAAATCAACGTACATCCAAATTAAAAAGGCAATAACAACTCTCATTGATTTATAATCGAAGTAAACATGATCTTATTTATAATCCCACACAATGCTAGCGCCATGATTCCAAGGAAGGTTTGATTAGTGCTTCTTTTTTCTATGCTCAGTTCCTTTCTCAACTATAGTCTGACTCTGCTCTTTCATAAACTGGCTCAAATAATATGAGCCACCTGTTCCTTTCCCAGTTGTCCCCGAAGCCTTCCAACCACCAAATGATTGACAGCCCACCATCGCTCCGGTCGTAGCCCCAGAAGTTCTATTTACATATACTACTCCTGCCTGAATATCCTGGAGGAAGGGCTCAATCTCTTGTTTGTTATTACTATAAATGCCGGCTGTCAAGCCGTACTCAGATTTATTACACTGTTCCAATGCCTCATCAAATTTATCGTATTCCCCTATACATAATATCGGAACGAACAGCTCCTCTTTCATTAGGAGATTGTCATTTGATAGCCCTTCAACAATCATAGGTTCAACGAAAAAACCATATTTTAAATCACCATCCATCCTGATCTTTCCACCAGCCAATACTTTCCCGTATCGAGAGGCTATTTTTGAGTATTCCTGATATTTGAAATAAGCCGATAAATTGATAAGAGGACCCATAAACGTCTTAGAGTCGACTGGATTTCCAACAGACACTTCATTTGTCCTCCGGATCAACCGTTCAATAAAATCTTGCTTAACATCTTTGTGAACATATACACGAGATGTAGCACTACATTTTTGACCAGAGTACCCGAATGCTCCTTGAATTACACCTTCAACTGCGTTATCTAGATTTGCATTTGCTGTGACTACTACAGGATTCTTTCCGCCTAATTCCGCAATTACGATCCTTGATTGATTGATTTTGTTGGATTCTTTTAATATCGTGTCCCCCACGACTTTAGAGCCAGTAAAAGCAATTCCTGCTACCATCCTATTTTGAACCATGGCATTTCCGATGGTGCTACCGGTACCAGTTATGAAGTTCAGGGCTCCTCCGGGCAATCCAGCCTTCATCATGATTTCACTAAAGAGGTAGCCGACGATTGGCGTATCGCTGGCAGGTTTTAAAATCACCGTATTGCCTGTAACTAGAGCTCCAGTGCACATCCCGATTGTAAGGGCGGCAGGAAAATTAAAGGGTGAGATTACACCCCAAACTCCATAAGGCTTCATCACACTTTTACTCTTTTCGTTTGGGTGGGCACTCCTTGTATCCACTACATAACCTTTGTTTGCTACCATTACCATGGAATAATATCTTATGAAATCGATTGCCTCGTCGACATCAGACATTGCCTCATATCGATTTTTTCCAGTTTCAAATGTTATCCACGCCGATAGTTCAAATTTTTTGGCTACAATGCTTTCAGCAGCAGAAGCAAAGATCTTTAAACGCTTTTGATAGTCTATTTTTCTCCAATTCTCAAATATCTTAGATGCCGATCTTATCGCGCAGTTGAGATGTTTCAAATTCCCCCTCGTAAAGTATCCTAGAACAATCCGAGTGTCCAAGGGGGAAGTATGTTTGAATAACTTTACCGATCTGACTGCTTTGCCACCAATCAATAACGGATATCTCCTACCAAACTGGGATTTGATATGTTCGATAGCATCATTATACTTCTTATGAAATATAGACTCTTTATTCAACCCCAATAGCTTCCTGAAAGTATCTTCATTCTCAAACCTCATCAAACCAATTCTGAATGGAGAGGCATAAAAATCATGGAGACATGGAAATCGTTAAGAGGGAAACTACTAAACTACTCGATTTGGATTTAAGAACCGCATGTTTAAGAACCGCATGTTTAAGAACCGCATGTTTAAGAACCGCATGTTTAAGAACCGCATGTTTAAGAACCGCATGTTTAAGAACCGCATGTTTAAGAAACGCATGTTTAAGAACCGCATGTTTAAGAACCGCATGTTTAAGAACCGCATGTTTAAGAACCGCATGTTTAAGAACCGCATGTTTAAGAACCGCATGTTTGTGAACTTGCATAATAGTGATTCATGCCATTGTTATTTGTGCTAATTAAAAGCCTGTAAGAATTTTTTTAGATGGTTTCAGTCCTTGTTACTCAGAATAGTTCATCTAATCCTTAGGTAATCAGAAATATAACCTATCTGTATAAGTACAACACTTAGGTATAAGAAATCTGATGAATCTTGTATTCTCTGAATTAATTAATACTATGGCCTAGCGCACAAAGTATAGGTCATTACATGAATGGCCTTGTGGTTCAGGTGGAAATAGTTTTCCCCGAGAACAATTAGTAGAGATGATTTTTAGACATATTTCAAAAAAAGAAAAAAAGATTCATGACCAATATATTATAAGTTGCTAGAATTGAGAGGATAATTATTATCGTAGCACTTGTCATGCTATTTTTTGTAGTCAAGAGGGCGTCTTAACTAGCTAAATCATTTGGTAAATCTTCTACAGAATTCCACAACGTCTGGAGGACCAAACAGTTGTTCCAAACATAAGTAGGGAAAAATTGGAACCTATAGCTGGCACGCTGGGGATCGATTACGGTAACAAGAACGATGAAGAGCTCGGAAACGCGACTAACAAGGAGGTAGGTAAAGAAAGGAAATGGTTAACTCTTGCCTAGAAGTTGTCTATATCTAAAAGGTGTGATAGGTTCACTATTAAAAATTGAATCACTCGAAGGCGATCTTGAACTCCTATAGATTATTCAGAATCGAAGTTCCTAACCATGCACAAATAAATCTAAAATTCTTGAAATTGAAATCCGTATATTAACCTCATAGTGTAACTCGTATCAACCACAATATGTTCTTAATCTTATAATTTTGAAGTAAAGGATAAGATGAGATGCGGAGAATACAATGGCTCACATGGCAATATATGATAATCCCTTTAACATCTCCATCCGGAGTGCTTTGAATATGGATATGTACGTCAGAGATATACATTTTTTTTCAGTTTTAATGCTCAGGGGGAGGCAGCTTTATTTCAGTTCAATTGGTGAGTTCGAGTAACAATTAGATGATACTATGTATCATACCAAGGAACAAATGCTATCCACCTTACACTTCTTGATTGAAAATCTAGTTTTGACACTTGTGTTTTCAAATCTAGTCTGTCGCATTGAAGTGACAAAGCTTTCCAAGTACTTAGTTATGTCCAATGAATAGGGGTATGAATAGACCCATGGATGTAGATCAAATTGAAATACAGATAACATAGCTTTCTGACATCCTGACTCTAATCTGATGGATTTACCTAATCATGCAGATAATTAAAGCTTTAACCTTGACTTTGATAATGATGAAACTATTGGACTTCAATTCAGATCAAGCTTTGGTTTTTCTTTCCTGCAACAGCTTAACTACTAACGCTAAATAGAAGCAAGATCGATTTGAATTAAACAAATTAAAAGAACATTTATGCGTTTCTAAAGTTGGTATCGCGGAAAATATATATAAGTACCTAATGATATACCGAAATTAGATGCCGACATCTACAAAAAAGAAAAGTGCAGCTAGCTCAAAGAAAAAGAGCACAACTGCAAAAGGAACAAAGGCAGCAAAGAAAGGTAAGAAATCTAAAAGCAAGTAACGCGAATCAGACAAATCTTTTGTTGCACCATACGAGGAGTAGGATATTCCCTGGAATATGATACTCCTGCAATATTTTTTCGCTTACGGCTCGATGGCGCTAAATGGTAATAGATTCTACTTTCTTTGCTTGTTAGCCTGTGCTTTCAGTCTGAGTATGACAGATTTTGGCTAGTTCAACTATCAAAGTCAAGGTGAAGAACGGCTATCACTAATACCAAGAGAGAAGTAGTCATTATTAATTCAGTTTACGCCCAATTCGTGGCCATTAACTAAAAGCTACCAATACCAAAAACGAGAATCTTCGATGAATCTCGCGACCATCTACAGGATAATTCGTTTTTTGTATAACTAATTTGAAAGTGGGCGATCACCGAAAAAATATCGGATCCCGGAGCCGTATGTTGCAACCGTAGTTAAACGGAACCAAACTTTTTTTTATATTTACATCGATACACTACGTTATAAGCTTACAAGTTTTTAAAATCCATCCAGTGATTCAAAACTAAGTCCTTAATATCGCATTGAGGATCGGGCGGAAATCATTTTCCAAGTAATCCTAAAATCTAGGTTCCAATTCTGATTGTACTATCATTGGCTAATGAACATGAAATAATTGATGGATTTGCAACCACAGAAGGAACTAGTCGATATGTGAAATATGCTGTTAGTAAAAAAAGCAGACCTGAGAGCCATTTTCGTATTTTCGATGATCTAAGTCTATCAAGTCTTGGTATGGGAACCTACTTAGGAGATATTACAGACTACGACGACGAGGCAATAGAAAATGCGACATACGAATCCATCAAATCTGGAGCAATGAATGTTATTGATACTGCTATTAACTATCGAGCAATGAAATCGGAAAAATCAATTGGAAGAGCACTATCCCGCCTTATTAAGGATCGCATTATCTCGAGAGATCAAGTTTTTGTCTCGACTAAGAATGGTTACATAACCAATGACGGAGACTTTCCATCTATAGGAATGATGGAATATATGCAGAAAATGTACATTACTCCTGGGTTTATTAGTTCGAGTGATATAAGCAGTGGCTACAATGTACTTAATCCTACATACATTGAGAGATGCATAGATAGATCGTTATCCAATATGAAGTTGAGCACAATTGACCTGGTCTATGTACATAATTCCTTTGAAAGTTGGTATCAGGATGTTACCCGGGAGGAATTTATGGAAATGCTCAGAAGGGTTTTTCAGGTTTATGAGAGATATAGGACCAGAAATAAAATACGTTACTATGGAATGGCTACTTGGACTTGCTTTAGAGTATCTAGTGATAGCAGTGAATACTTATCACTGGAAGAAGTTGTAAAGCTAGCACAAAACGTCAATGAAGGCAGTTCGAATAACCATGGCTTTCGGTTTATACAGCTGCCTTACAACCTGGCGTACAGCGAAGCTTTGCTTCTAAAAAACCAGACCGTAGGGAACGAAAAGAATCTTTCGATTCTAGAAGCTGCATCAAAACTTAGGATTGGAGTCTTTACTAGCATTCCTCTATTTCAAGGTAGGCTCCTTCATGCCAATATTCCTAGTTACAATGAAGATTTGACCGATCCTGTTGCAAAGATAGTACAAGTGATACGTTCGACTCCTTCGGTGATTGCTCCGTTAATAGGTCAAAAAAAACCAGAACATGTTGAACGGAATCTCCGATTAGCAAATATGCCGCCGATGCTAAGAGAGGAGTTTAAGAGAGCGATCAACATTCTCCTAGGCAAGACCTAATTACGTACCCGAACGATCCGATAAAATAGTAGTCGTACTTGAGCCCCATAAATCCCATTCTTCACTTAGATTGCTATGGAGCTGACAACGATGAATTGAAGAATTGGTATAGCTTATAGGCAACTGAATATGATTGCACTTATTCGCTTAGTAGCCTGCTTAGTAAATATCTGAGTACCTACAGTACTGAAAAGCTGCAAGAGAAATGTGGCATTTGGACTAAATATTAGAACCAATCTGTTGCTAGGGTGGGATTTAACTATCTCCCTCACTTACCGAATTCGCATGATTTTTGAACAATCAGTTTCTTGGATGATTCAGTAGATGATTCAGTCGGTCTCAAAGACAGACAGTGAGTAGCTGGTGTGAATTGTGCCGCACTATTCGATGTGAAAATGAATTAAAAAGTAGGATCCAGGAGACTTAAACTATTCAAGGTGATCAATTACGAAATAAGTAATCTTTACAATACTCCGCGAATTTTCTACTGCATTAACCTTGGTCTTTCCAGTGTTTGTTGGAATCGTCCCAGCAGCTCCTGCAGAGTTGACCATCTATCTTCCACTTATGTTTGGGATTGTACCGAAAGAAAGGCATTTTGTTACCACAAACCGCACAGTAGTTGATTCTTTTTTCATATTCTTTGCTTTTCAAGGAATAACAACGCTTACATAGGATTAGGTTTGTGTCCATGTTCCACTGCCATTTTGGTTTAAGCGATTCTGAACCAGAACCAATGTCCGCGTTACACATCCCACACATTGGAGATACCTCTTCCTCATCTTCGTTTGTGTCCCGCCGTTTCTTACTATTGCTACTTTCAGGGTGTCCTGAATATTCCATGGATTTCATGACGTGACAATCTCCACACAGCATACCCCGAATATCCCATTCGTTACGTGGTTTGTACCTAAATTTTATCAACTCTTTATTGCAAACCGCACAGTGCTCCTTGGGTTTGTTACGTATCGACAGGGGAAACCACATCAGTAATTGGCTAGAACCTTCAGGTATCTAACTCTTGTTCTCGATCGTACTTAGATTTAGGACTCTGCAGTTAATCGATCAAAGTCTTAACTTTCTTGAATATATCCGGAATCGACGTGTTTAAAAATTTTTGAATTATAGATTTGGTTCCTACTTGAATGTTGTTCAGAACTTGGAAAGGGGCTCTCAAGCCTTGATTTGTCCCATAATCTAACCTGTAGAAAGAGATACCATTGAAGCGACGGGCTTGAATCTCGCCTGGCGAGCATATTCTGCACTATTACTTTGTCGTCAAATGATTGGATTTACCACTAGATCGTCAAATGATTGGCTAATGCTTGTGCTCATGTGAAGCTCCTCTGCCAGTAAGAGTTCCTGTATAGTCCCCTGTAACTTCCAACACATTCCCATCATTACTTATCTCTTTCAGTTTTTCTAAGTTCAATCGTTGATTGGTTACATAATGAGTCCCTTTATCGTATATGGATGGAACCATCCCCGTGCTCTGGAATATCCTCTCTTTCATTAGATCAGAATCCGTCCCGTCCTTTGTAAAGATTTCAACCATATAGAATGGGGTGTGGTCTGATTTTTGTTGCTCGCGAACAAGCAAATCATGGATAAGAAGCGGGTCCACTTTAGGCAAATACGTTTCATACAGTGTTTGCAACCCGCGAAAAACAGATCTGATCTCTCTCAATTCATATGATGACAAATTCTCAATATTAATATGGAATAACTTATTCTTATAATTTCTCAATTTCTACCGCCGAACTCCAGAACTGGGGAGGGAATTCCTTCTCTCGTTATTATCAATTCGATCAGCCGGGAATTGATCAAATCATTATTATTCAACACCTGATTTCACGACAAAATATATCATTTACGTGCCTCATTTGATCCATTTGTCCACCATAAGGAAGCGTACTGGTTTAGAATTCTTCTAAAATCTCCTTTTGAACTCATGTTTATCTGAGACAGCTGTTCTTGCAATTGACGGATTTGACTACTTCGACAATTCACCTAACAAATCTCCTCAACAAACCACTTAAAGACACAACGATCCCTATTATGACGACTACTGAGCCATATGTAGTCCAGTCTGCATTACGGTACATGAATGAAGAGGAAGGACCCAAGAGACTGCTACTTTGAGCAATGAAGACTAGGCCAAGCCCAATGATGATACCTCCTATTAGTATTATCGAGATAGGTAAATTCTTAGCTTTCTGAGACAATGCGATTATGAGACTACCCATCGTCAAATTTATTCCTTCAAATACTCCACTTAATGAAGCTTTTTCAGCTATCTTTTTGCATAGCTGTCTAATCTTGTTGTGCGACGAAAATATTTTGACTTCCGCACTTCTAAATGGGAATGAATAAAAGTTTACAGACAAATTATGTCGAATCTTGAACCTGGCACCAGGGTAGTCGTTGCCGAAATTAGTTTGGTCCCCTCGCAATAGGCAAACTAAGCATCAGTGAAGAATGAGTCGCTGTTGCTTTTATGGCTATTAACAAGACAAAAGGATTGAAAGTTACTCTTACTGGAATGGGAACACAAGTCGCGAGTCGCCAAATTTAAAAACTATTTTGAACGCTGTGGAGGGTGCACACGAAGCAATAAAGAATGTCGGCTTATCTCGTATTATCTCTACGATACGCATTGATCAAAGACTAGACATAAATTGGAAGATGGAGTCCAAGTTGTGACAAGGAAGCTAGATGAGTATAAACTTACATCCCCCCTATAGTTCTTGAGAGAACTCAAGGTTCATTCCAAGGTGACAAACTTCTACTGGAATTCTACCATTCAGACGTCTGTTGCAGTTGCAGAGAGAAGTAGTGCTGTTGAATCCAGCATTCTATCCCAAAGTAATCTGTGTATTTTGATAGAATGGCCTATTCCTTTGTTAGTATGCTTTCTATATTTTCAACAAATAACTGGCTGGAATAGCTATCGCTAATCCCTTCTCTTCTAGCATAGTGTTTAGCCCTTAACATAAAAAGTTGATACTCTCTCTCTAATCTTTGTTTTACATGTGTGAAGTGGATTCTACTTTCGTGAATTCTTGAGGCTTGAAGGTAGGCGAATGATGTCAATATAACAATAGCTGCGATAGCAGATGCAAGGATTACAAGTGGGTTGCTGACATTCTGGTTGGTCAAACCCAGAGCTAGCGCGTTAAGGACTGCTAAAAACAAAGCAGATGATATTATTACAATTTTCCAGATGTTGAATTTCATTGAATTCGATCTGGCTTTATTTTGATACCAGTGCAACGTTGGTACGAACCGCCTTTCTATGTACTCTGTAAGCGTTGGTGATAGTGGAATAGTTCCGTTATTCATAGTTGAGTTTTCATAATATTGAAAAGTTTCAGTCCCACTAGTTTGAGAACCCTGTGACAAACTTTCCTGAGCTCGATTGCCCCGATCTTGCCGCTTCTTCAAATCGACTACGACCTCGAATGGTATTTTCAGGTATTCTGCGACAAAATTGAGCCCCATATTATTTTCTATTTCTTCCCTTCTCTTTACTTTTAACATTTGTATGTTAATTAATATCTTCAAAGTGCACAACAATAATTATTCTAAATGGCAATTGACGCAAACCTCCAACCCATATACTACCCGTTGATGCCGTCACTATTCATAATGCAAAGTCATTTGTCCTATCTTACGAATACTACTTCTGGAATAACTCCAAGGTGGAGGCTTATTGTCGCCTTTATCATATACTCCATCATTCCATTGAAAGAATATTTAGGTCCGTAATTTTTTTACGATTACTTTTAATAGGTGGACCAAAACTGAAACCCCCTTGCTGCTTGTACGAATACGTTAAGCAAGATCGGTGGCTTTGCCCAATAGTAAGACCTACACAATACCATTTGAATAAGCCTATTCAGTATTTTATAAGAGATGTTACCATGTTTTTTATTTTACAGACCAGTGCAATTCAAAGGTTGTCATCAGCTTGAAATGTCAAAGTGTACAAACACTATCGGAGAAATGGGCAATCACAACCACCCAATTTTTTATAAACAAGCTCTCGTCAAGATTTAGAAATTATGACTCTATATTCAACCTCCTTTCATTTACGAAGAGGTAACCTGATTTGTCCAAGGATCTGAATCTGCACAGAATATTTTGACAAAAGATCTGATCTTTTTAATCTTAAAAGGGTATATAGGAAGATGTTATTGTTCAAAAAGTGTATAATATTCTATGGGTGAAAATGAGGACGGGACCTGGGCGTCACGACCCCGAGACGAAAACCATTTCCTAAATAAAGTACACTTAGATGATGTTGACAGAAATTCCAATGCGTCTGAGTTGAGTGTGAGTTGGGAGTCGATATCTGAGTTAGGAATTCTCGCGAAGACAAGCGATGGTATGCCATGCGGCAATGTGATCTGTACATACAAGGACAACATAGTAGTCATAGATTTCGGCAGCTTTAGACTGCTAAATGAGTACATCATTCCGATTTCGCGAGTCAAAGGATATGATGGAAAGTACATCTACCTAAGCGTATCTAATGAAACAAATCTACAGCCCTACGTCTATTAGTTGGACCATCTGTATTTACATTAATTAGCTGTCACTGGAGGAATCTCAAAAAGTAGAGTATGACTAATTTTAGTCATGACATAATTTTATTCATGAAGTACCATTTGAGATTAATCTCTAGAGTCAAAGCAGCTCTTTTTGAGTTATATCTAACATTGCCGGTACACCTTTGCCACCACAAGGATTGACGAATAGTTAATTTTCAACCTTCGAGCATTGCTTTTTGCAGCTGTAATGAAATCCAATCACAACAAATTCGGGGGGAAGATAGTCCTCATCACAGGCGCTTCTCATGGTATAGGTAGACAAACAGCATTAGATTTTGCATCGGCAAAAGCGATGGTGGTTATCATCGTTGCGCGAACAGAGTCGAAGCTCGCTGAATTGGAGAGGATTATCAGAAGTGACAGGCGGGCAGAGCAAGTCAATGTTGTTTCTTATTGCTGTGATGTCTCAAACAAGAGGGAAGTATCAGAGCTAGCTCAAAAAGTCATTGATAGGTTTGGTTATATTGATATTCTAATAAACAATGCAGGGATCGGAATCTATGGTAAATTAAAAGATCAAACTGCAGAAGATTTGGAACTGGTTATGCTGACCAACTACTTGGGGACTGCATATTGTACCAAGGCTTTTCTCGCCCCTATGCTAAAAAGACGATCTGGTCACATAGTAAATATAGCTTCCGTTGCAGGAAGCTTTGGAGTCGCGGGAATGGCTGGCTATTCTGCCTCAAAGTACGCGATATTAGGATTTTCCGAATCCTTGTACCATGAACTACATGGTACTGGGGTTGAAATCACGGTTGTGAGCCCAATCGGAGTAAAAACGAATTTTTTCAACCATTACTCATTTGGCCCAAAGAAGCCCAATTACACTGGTTTTTTCTTGGAGCCTCAGACCGTTTCAAAAGCTATCCTTGAGGCATCTTGCTCAAGTCGCCTTGAGATAATTGTTCCTTCTTACGTTCGTGCAGGAGTCTGGCTTAAGCAAACTTTTCCGTACTTGATCAATCCTCTTATAGGTTGGCTATTCAGACGCCAACTGAACAAATCAAAAGAGACATGAGCTAATAAAGCGCGTAACTATTAAGCACCAGACACCATTCTTCTGAGCTGTTGCTCTAAAGTATTGGATAAATCAATTCCTTTCGCTTGAGCCTTTTGCAAGAGCTCAGAATCGATATTCATGGTAATCTCCCTGACAGTCGAGCGAGAAACCATGGGTTCGGGGTTTGAAGAGCTGCTGCTTTCAAGCCGAACATCCTCGTCAGCCTGTAATTGGTTAGACACACCCGATCCCTTTTTCGTGTTTCCAAGTTCTGCTTTTTCTGACGTCAATGAGTGATCAATCTTTTCCAGTTCATTCTCAGGCTGGATTTCATTCTTAACCATGTTCTCAACATCGTTTACACCCTTCTCTGCTTCCTTTTTCTTCTTCTTAAAAAAGGACCCAAAATCCACTTTTTATTCTCTACCTCTCTTCTTTCATAAAGAAATCCATCATATTTAAGTAAATTGCGAAATTTGGGTATCTGATCTAGGAGATGTTTGTTGGTATATTATATACTTTGAAAAAGGCAAGGACGCGAGATTTATTTTGCCTCTCTTCTCGCGCACATCAATTAATTTTGAAAAATGACATTTGAATTATACCATAGGAAAGAAATCCTGAATCTAAATGCCTCAGATGGTGAGTAGAAGAAATACTTGTAGCATTGGTGAGATATATTAGAGAGGTTAATCGAAACGGATAGAGGTTCTTTAGAATACAAAGAAGCAACAAATGAAACCCTTCATGAAGTAATTTACAAGAATAACAAGCTGATAAAGGACATATAATTGGGGATACTGAGGTTCTTTTAAAATACCTGTCAATCCCCTAAGGGTTCAAAGCGTCTCCATTGCTTCTCCTTGATTAGTTCTAATATTCTGCATTCTGCCTGGGGGATAAAGTTGGCTGTCCAAAATAACCCATTTTTCTCTGTGAACAAAACCCATAATCCAATATATGTCCAAAAAAGTGTGGCTGAATAATTAATGACTCTGCCGGGCAACATCAATTATTTTTGAATGATCCGCATCCACCTCTGTGGTTATATAAAGAATATGTTCATCATCCAATGGCATCGTTATTCTTTTGATCTTCTCGTATTCAGCCAGAACATACTTGCCTTTTCCTATCTTAGACTGAAGAGTGCTTCTAGTCTTCCAAGCATTGACAGCCAATTCCAAGGATTTTTTACTTTCATCCGGAGACAGCAGGTTCTCGACTCCTTGTCGATGATCAGAGTGCATAATCTTTCCGTTCAGGTCACATATGGTGACCAACCTAATTCTCGGATCCATATTCATTATCCTTTCGTGAATAGATTTGTAATCCATCATACAATGGTATAAAGATGCATCTAATAAGAATTGTTGAATAGTTTGAATTTAGGAGTATACTTTGAATTCCTCTTATATTATTTCACTATTCAGCTCCGAGCAACCCTAATAAATCGAATTCTTCTGCCTCTGCTGTTCCAGACGGGGCTTTCTTGAGTTGAGCGATCGAGATCAAATGACCATCGGGATCTTCAACTATTGCATGCTTGCCAAAAGGCTCTTCTCTAAGCTCCTTGAAAAACTTAACATTATTTTCTTTTAGAAATTGCACTGTAGACTCAATATCACTAACCATAAACCCTACTAGAGTTCCTGTTCCCAATTTCGTGTCCTTTTTGTCGACGTTGCTACTACCTTTACCCTTCTTTATTGCATGTAATGACAACGTCGTTTCTCGATTAAAAAATTCAACCCAATCTGGAGATTGGGTCTTTGTCTTAACTGGCAGCCCGAGCAAATCTTTATAGAATTCCACTGATCTTTCCATATCAGACACCAGGAGTATCACAGTTCCAACTTTAGTAAATAGCATTGTCCACCTAAGCCCCCCCTCATTTTCCCTTAATTCCAACTGAGTTATAATTTTATCCATTAGAATCAGCTAAGTACCTAAATTTTGAAACATATTCGTGACCCCCGCCACTGACGATCACTGAAAAAGTGTCTCTTGCCTTAAAAGCAGGCCGTCATCAGGTGTTACAATTGGGGTTAAATCTGTGACTCGCGGAGGATAATCCCATTTTGCAAACCAATACGCACCCGAAAGAAAGATGGACCTAATTCGGTGCTATCAAAATAATCTGGATATCAAAGAAGGATTAGAAACTAGGATGGGAGAATATATCTACCCCGTTCGATGCGGCGGTTAACTCCATCGCTAAGGTTAACAGCGCTAAAGCCTATTCTTTTGAGTTTTCCTCTAAGTCGGTATCCACAACAGGGACACCATAACCCGTTCAAGAAATAACCCACAAATCTGGCACCTCTTTTGTCCATTTGCATATCGGCCTATGAGCCTTGTATCCAGCACATATTCCCTTACAAGCCAACGGACTTCCGTCTACGATTGACAATCCGACAATATAACATCTAATGCCATTTTCTATTGGCTTTTACGAATTCATATTGTTTGAGCTCTGTTTTTCGAACCCATACATACGACTCTCGCATAGTATACCAGTACTAATGCATCTCCCCTACACATTCATCAATTTTTGGCCATTGAATCAATTTCGATTATGAATAACCAAAATACTCGACAGGCTTTGGGTGAAATTTTTTTGGACCGGAAGTGCATACGGAGTGATCGTCTTGTTTATAATAATATTCTGGAGATACGGGAACGAATGCGTAATTTCCATTATTGCCATGGCTATATAGCAGTATTTTTTGCTCTCTTTTTAATCAGTTCCTCTATTACACATGTTCAACTAGGAATGGCTCAGAGTACTCAAAATCAAAATTTCCCATATCAGACGCCTCTCTTTTCGTCCCTTGACGATAGAGAAGTAGGTGAAGTCGGTCCCCCGAGTAATGGAAGAGCCATAATACTTCAAAACGCTACTATATCGCAAGTATCGTCCTCAGCCGCAGAGAAGGTATTAGATAATACAAGCAATTCCAACCGGACTATTAATGACATTCAAGATTCTAAGCCTTACAACCGCACAGCTAGTTCTGATTCTTTTAAGCTTGATAATGTCCTATTCAAACACTATCGAGATGATGTTAACGGCATCACAGTGCATTATGTAATGGGTGGACAAGGAGACGCAATTGTGTTATTGCATGGTTGGCCTCAAACATGGTACGAATGGAGAGATGTGATGCCAATTCTGGCTAGGAATAACTTTACCGTACTAGTGCCCGATTTGAGAGGTTTGGGAGATACTTCTAAGCCCGCGACTGGGTACGACGGAAATACGACGGCCTCTGATATTTATCAGCTGGTATCTGGTTTGGGTTTTAACACTACCTATGTGGTAGGCCATGACATAGGAGCACAAACAGCGTATTCTTATACTGCATCTCATCCAAACAATGTTAGCAAACTTGTTGTAATAGATTATGTATTTCCTGGTCTATTTTCCAATGAATCGTTTGCTGAGCCTTGGTGGTTTTCATTTCATAGAGCACTGGACTTGCCCGAGGCTCTTGTTGCTGGTAACGAACGTGAGTATTTGTCCTGGTTCTACCGACAGTTGGCATACAACCCATACTCTGTCAACGAGGCGGCCGTCGACGAATATGTGAGGCAATATTCAGCTCCAGGGGCAATGCGTTCAGGATTTGAATATTTCAGGGCTTCTTCAATCGATGCAATAATGAATAGTGAAACTTCAAGATCTAATCTCACCATACCAATTTTAGCAGTATCTGGGGAAGTTTCGCCATTTGGAGGAGGTGACACCAAGTCGAATTATAGTCTAGAATCGGCAAGAAGATTGGCAGACAACATCTCTGAGATACTAATGCCTTCCGCTGGCCATTGGATTCCAGAAGAGCAGCCCGGACCTCTGGCAGGCCTCCTTATCAAGTTTTTCAACGAGAAGTCTCAGCTTCCCTCGACCAACAAAACCGGATCAAAAGCAACCAATGCTATTGAAGATCTAATCACGATGATTAATAATGAAAGCCTGCTTGAGTCTAACACTTCCCGGACCGATAATCTCAGCACTTCTGCATCTCCAGATCAAACTTCGCCAGCCACTTCAGCCAATCTTTCGACTGGTTCGGTACAGGGTCCAGGCAGTAACAAAACCATACGTAGTGCTGAACAGATAGCAAATCAACTGACAGGTAATGGATCCGTCGAGCCAGCTCGAAATACGGAAACGCAGATCCCTCTAAACCAATCTGAAGGTAATTTAGTAAGGGAGGAGCCACTTGCCGATGAAGGAACTCCATTGTCCGAAGCAATTGAAGCAATCTCCAAATTATTTGGAAGAAACAATGGCGGCTGACAGCCGACAGAAATCTCACTAACCCGTATCATTCGGTTCTTTGTATCACTGTATATTTTTATGAGATCGTAAACTAAGGGATCTGTCAATGCATAGGAGCAATCGCAAAAAACTTTCAAAAGATACCCGTAATGTACCTGATGCGTGGTTGAGATGCAGTTTGTGTTCTGAGACAGGTTTCGTGTTCTCGCCCTCGAGAGTAGGCATCAAAGCTGACATAGGTGGAACTGTTGAGACGATGACTAGTGGTAGATGTGTGACTTGCCTGGGAAGTGAATTTGTTCAATATCTGGATGTCTAAATTAACTGATTGGTGGTGATACCATCTTTATCAGTGAGAAACATGTAATTATTCCACCTGCTGATTCCTTTGCATGTCAAAGGAATGTCCAAAATGCCAAGGAAAATTTGAAGAAGAAACCCAAGCTGTTCCAAAAAAGGTACCGTTACCGATCCCGTTGAAGCCGACCCTGTCGATAGAAAAGTATCTTCCGAGTATTATGAAGAGGTACAGTTACTACACTCTTTGCATCTGTTCAATGTGCGGCTATATGGAGGTCTTTTTTAAGGGTTAGCCTAGCTCTTGAACGTTGCTTGTTTCAAGAGCTTTAATCTCACACGGCAATAAGGAAAACATAGAAACGAGATTCAGTTCACCTTCTTAACAAATATTCTTGATGCATGGTAAAATTAAGTATGCATGCAACAGAATTCCAGTATTCGGAATGTCTTTCATTAATAGTTGGAGTGAACCAGAAAAGAAAAAGGGAAAAGTTTCGGGTGACCTTAAAAATAGGATCAAGGAGAGCTTGAGATCTGCAGAACCTCTAAAACCTAGGCTAGAACAAGCACATCGAAAGCTCCAGGTACAAATCTCCAAAATGGATTCGTTTTCTGGAAGATTAAAGCAACGGGACAAACAGATCTTCAACCATGTTGTAGAAGCAGTACAGAGCCATGAAATAAATTATGCAAAATCACTTTCTAACGAACTCTCTCAAGTACGTAAGATAAATAAAGTAGTCAAATCTACCATGCTGACAACAGAACAAGTAAGACTGAGGCTTGAAACAGTTACTGAATTAGGAGATGTAGCATCGACGTTAACTCCGACCACTTCTGTAATCAAAGATTTGAAAGGTGGTCTTTCTTCAGTCATTCCTACCGCTGACCATTCGCTTTCACAAATTTCGGAATCCCTGGGAGATATACTAAATAGTACATATTCCGACTCCTCATTGCAAGGCAATGGAATAGCTAGTCTCGATCCATTAGGAACGGACGGTGCAGAAATTACTAAAATCATGGAAGAGGCCTCAGCTGTAGTGGAAGTGAATATGGAAGACAAATTACCGGATCTTGCACCATCTAAGGGCAGACACAAAGGCAAATCAGAGGATACTGGAGAAATATTTCCATTCTAGTTGTTTCATGAATCTTGCGCATGTAGCAAGTTATATGCTGATGACCAATCGATTCTAGTCCATTCACGAGCACCATTCAACCCGATTCTGCGGTCAGTTTGAATTGCTTTTGTAATTGCTGCCTCTGACCACTGCAGTCGTATATGACCGAGGGCAGTCAAAAATCGGGAGCATTAATCTGTCACTCCTCTACATATGCCGGACGGTAGGCTAAGCTCACAGAAATTACCTTCGTATGTATTATTTGTCAAATCATTGGGCAAGCCGTTGGCACTGTTAATATCGATAATATTGCCCAAGAAATTAAATGTGATGCCATTTGACATGCTAGAAGGATCGGTGAAGATGCCGTTTTGGCTTCCATTTATGTAGTTTAACCTAATGGATGAATCCCCTGTATTGATTAGAGAAACTCCGGCCAGTGAATTATCGTAAAAATAGTTTTCACTGGACAAAATGTCACTGCTGGAATGTGCCGCAATTCCTAATTCATTGTACTTCATCATGTTATATTCTAGGATTGAATTAGACGAACCTGTCAAGTAAACGCCTATTCGATTCTCGTCAAGGAAGATCGAAGATATATTTAATTTGTCTGAACCTGTGGCAAAGATGCCTGATTGGAAGTCAACTATGCGTCCTGGACCATAAACCGTAACATTGCCTAGGCCTGGGATAATTATTCCAGATTTCGTACTCTGGCTTCCAGGACCAATTATGGAATATCCATTCAATGCAATTGAAAGGTCTGAAGCGTTAACTATGATTCCATGGTCTTTACAAACGAGGTTCGCTGAAAGCTTTGTAGAATCATTAATTACACTTCCACAACTTGCACCTAATCCTCCATATACTGGGATTGTATCAACAATTTGTGATTCTATCATCACAACAGCAAAAGTAAGCGCAAGCAGAGCTATTTGGGTGGGGGGGAGAGTAAAGGATTTCAAGTTAATGTTGGAATCCCGCTTACGCCATTGACGTTGCAACTATAATCTCCTCCTCATGTGGGCTGTCTAATTACATATTTCTTTGAGTATTTATTCATATTTCAGATTTTGCTTCGCCCTGTTCTATTTTCATAGTAATGGCGGGCAGGCAGGCAGATGGTTGGTCTATTAAGAATTAGCTACCACGGGTTTAAGTGTAAGTGTCATAGGTAACTCACAAATGGAAAAATGTGCTACTCATGATGGCAACGCTTTACTTCAATGTCAAAGTAATTCTTAACTAGACATCCTAGGCTCAAATGCAATCAATGAACCTTCACCGCTTGTAGATGATCGAGCGGGGTTAGAGACTAATTTGCCTGTAGGTACAAAGAGTAGGCCATTCGCGACAGATGGCCCAACCGGGGCTATAGGTGCATTCACATTAAACTCCCATAATTTACTTCCATTCTGTTTGTCTAGAGCAAGAATCGTCCCAGATTTTATTTGTCTTTCGTATGGAATATATCCAGTAAATAGTAAACCATTTGTAACAAGAGGAGACACTCTCGGTGGAAACTCTGTATCAAATTTCCATTTAATTTTACCGGTGAGAATATCAATCGCATATATTGTCCCATTCTTTAGTCCTTGCTCGATTGTATCCGGAGCTGCTTTCTTATGGCCGCTCAAACCATCGGTGAAGAAATCCAAACCGCGGTTTGTAGCAGTAACGTAAAGTGTATTATTGTTGTCCACAGCATGATAATTATAAACCCCGTATGCCCAAATGAGGCCTGTCCCATTTGGTGAAGGAATTTTATTGATGTTGATTGGTTTTCCAAGTGTTTTCCACCATAACTCATCTCCGGTTTTGCCATCCATCGCAATTAAATTACCCATCTTATCATGACCTATCACGATCTTCTTTTGAGTGCCGTTTTGTAGCGAAATCTTACTAATACTGCTGCCCCATGAAGTGTCCCAATCGTGAGTATCGGGAACTATAACATTATTTAGGACAGTACCATGCGCTATGAACGGCGTGGCCCATATTATCTCCCCTGAAGTAATGTTCACGGCTATCATATGATTAGAATAGAGGTTTGGTGTTTGCCTCGTAGAAGCATTAAAGTTCGGCGAAGCGCTTCCTAATGGGAAATATAGAATTCCTTCTTCTGGGTCAAATGAACCTCCAGACCATGCCGTTGCACCTCCATTTGGTGGGGTCTTCCCCCTTTCAACCCATTCCCCTGTGGTTGTTTCAAGATTCCACAGTATACTCCCGTCGGTACGGTTAAGCGCCGTCACATTACCCTTCACCAGACCAAGGCCTGGTGGCATACCGCTTCCCCCTGATCCAGCGACTACATAACTCTTCCATACAATAGGAAAGGAATCTATACTATAACCCACTGCGGGATTGCCTAGAGTTTTGGATTCCCATTCTTTACTACCATCTGTTGAGTTAATTGCAATAACAGTACCCTTCGTAGCGGTGCTAGAAAAGATTAAACCATTGTCATAACTTAGTCCCATCGTCGGTCCGTAACCAACACGAACATTCCACAGAACACGGCCGTCCTGTATATTGAATGCAAAAACATTTCCAGCATAATCTTGAACGTAACCTGTGTTGTTAACAACCACAGGTGAATCTTGTATTTCAAAATCATTTACGATCTGCCACTTGACTCCTAATGAATCCACATTCTCCTTGTTGATGATGGTCTGATTGGTACTCCTAGTACCATACAAATCATGATTGACTATTGGCCACCAGTCATCATTACTGTTTGAGGTATTGTTACTAGTTACCGTAGCCTGTACTATCATGACATAAGGTGATAGCGAATTAGTGATTTCGCTCTCAGACGGAAAGTAATCAAGAATAGTATGCGATACATAACCCGAAATGGAAACCAGAACTGAAAAAACGCATAAGTAAAGAAGTGAACATACTGATTCACTAATTTCTGTGATTTTCACTAGTAATCGAAATCATTAATGGATTACTATACTTTATTTGTTTACCCATATATTTCTCACGGTCGATTCTGAGTTATTTAGGTACAACCGTATTCTTAGTATCCTATAATTATCGTACTTATTTGAAAAAACGTTGCATATCTTGTATCGTAGAGGAATGTTTCACATTATCTTGAGGATTTGTTTTTGGATTAAGGGACTTGTTGATGATACTGATAGGTCGATTGATTTCACATATTTGTCGTGAGATAGATTTCATATGGACAAATTAAAATTTTATTGTTTTTTCCTCGTTCACGAATCGTAGCATGCATTTGATTTGTCCAATTCCTGTGTGTTTGCGATCGTGTCCTCTTTTTTGAGGCTTAAGGTTAGTCCTATCTCGCGGATTGTGGCCCAGAGGGGTAAAGATATCAACGTGTATCTATGGATCTTTATCGAATGAATCATTGCTCCTGCAAGTCGCGTTGCTAAATTCTGTTAATTCAAAGGAAATTTCCTAAGGGTCTGTCTTCTCAACATATGCCAATTGTTCACCGCTATTGGTTATCACTAAAGACACCCAAAAAACTATAAAGTGTTTGCATTAAAGCATTAAGTGATGAAGAAAGAATTTATAGTCTCACGCATCGAAGCAACCCAAGACGGTAGTCCATACATATACCTTAGCTTTACCGATCCTTCTTCCGCAAGTGAAAGCAGAAATCGATCTCCTCAAAGTCCTTTTGGTGCTCATGCATTTGCTTTCACGTCTCCAGAAGACATGATGAAGAATTTACCTAAGGCATTTTCAAACATGATGGGAGGCATGGGGCTTTCTGAATCTCCTACCCTAAAGTTAAGCATGAGGGAGTACGAGGACATGGGTCTAAAGGTAGGGGACAAAGTTACTCTAGAGATTAAGAAGGTCGATACTGTGGGAATATGACTAAAATTTGATTGTATGGCAGACCTACTAATATTTTTAGGTTCGTAGGAACCTGGCCTTGAAATTCTACTGTGCTCCTCACGGGTATCATCTTGGCACGATAGCCATTTGTGCGTTTATTCATCGGAGATAATTAAAATAGTCTTCCACTTCACTTTACGCTGTGGCAATTTGTAGACAAACTCAAAGTTAATTTAAGAACAAGAGCTTATCTCGTAGTAGCTTTAGTTTTTCCTTTGAATCTTAATTCGATCTTTGCAAGTGCAGGCATGGTACAAGCGTGGCTTAAGATGGTACCTTTTTGGAGGTTCCGCTCAAGTGGAGTGAGTATCTATTGAAGGCGAAGTCAGGAAGAGCGGATATCCATGTCTATGTCGGATCCTCTCTAACTAACCCACCGTTACTCCTGGATCTGCCAGCCACCCCATGCACAAATCATCTAGGAGGAAAGTTCAAGATTGGCCCAGACAACAAAGCTCTGAAATGCAGAGAAAAAGGTTCCAAAATGGCCATGCCGGTGTATTTCTTGGGGGTATGCCTCTTTGGATAATCCATTTGTCGATAGCGGATAACAGATACTATTGGGTGAATTCAACAGACTAGGTTCTACTACTTTGAGGGAATGAAAGCCTTTAAGGCTTCAAATAACATATCGTGTTGATCACTAAGAAATGGACACTTTCGAATGCATAATATCCAGACTTGAAGTAAGGCAATTTATGAGGAAAGAAGTCGGATCAGAAATAAAGCAAAGAATTCTCGAATCTGCTCGACAAACAGGTTCTGGCTTGAACTCGCAACACTGGCGCTTCATTCTCGTTGAGGACAAGAAAAATCTGAGTCGGCTTGCCTTGGACAGCACGAGCGGGGCATGGATCGCTGGAGCAGATTTTGCAATAGTAGTTCTGACTAATCCAACATTGCGCTTCCACTTAATCGATGCGGGTAGAGTTGCTCAAAACATGCAACTAACTGCATGGAATGAGGGAGTAGGGTCCGGGCTGTACACAGGAATGAAGGAAATAAATCTTCGAAACGACTTTAAGATCCCAAATGATTTGACTCCATCTGTTATCTTAGGTTTCGGTTACTCAATTAAGGCCTTAACGGGTAAGAAAAAAAATCGTCTCCCCGTTAACCAATTAGTGTACAGGGAAGAGTATGCATCTAGCCAAGACTAATTTGAAACACCTTTGGCTACGTATTCTCAATTATTGTTGTTTCGACTAAAGTGAAAGTGGCCTCTTCCTAACTGCATGAATGCAATATCGCATTGGCATATGCTTGAATCGTCTGTCCTAAGGTTCAGCTTTTCAGAGCCACTGTTTAGAATCGAGAGCACTAGATATTAACTTGCACTTATTTTTGACTCAATATGATCATATTACTGCTCTTAGGAACATCTCGATTGAGCATGACGTCTTTCTTAGCCCGTGTAAAATTCTTGATACTCTTCGAATCGCCACATCTACTATACATTGTTGATGAGATCGATTTAACAAGTGTCTTTGGTTAAAATGAGAGACAAAATCGAGCTTTAAATCTTCAAATCTCCGGTTGTTAGTTACAATGTATTTATGCATTTTATTTCCGTATGTATAGAAAGTAAAGCTCTGAGAATACTCCCAGCATTTTGAACATCGTAAACCCCTATTTTTGAAGCCGTGAGCCTCCCCAACAATACAGTTCTTTGCATCCTGGATATCTAGGTTGGAGTTATTTGAGTACCCTAGTCGCAGCGCTTGGGACCACTGTGGACAAATCTTCTCAAATGAAAGAAATTCACTGTATCTCTGTATATTATTGATGCCCTTGTTCACAATCTGTTTTTTCTCCTTAATACTGAAAGGCTGTATGATCTTTTGTTTCTGCAACCTACAATTATACGAATAGGTCATTATTATGCTTTTTATTAAAAAAATACATCAATGGTTAATAGAGATTAAAGGAATTCGCAAATACGAGATACTATCATATAAAACGTGAATATGGCTAATCGTCATGGCAATGAGATACCATTCATAACCGCGTTGATGCTAAAATGCAAATCTATGATCGAGAGCGTACTCCTTCTATGTTTTCTTGAATGAGTAACACTAATTTCCGTGTGTTGTTAAAGTATGAAATGCGCATAAGGATGTTAATCTATATTTCCCTGTTAATTATCTCGTTCCCTATTGGGATATAGCCTAATGTTTAAACGTTTGGTCACATTCCACGAACCCTAATCAGGCTCAAGTAGCTAAATGAGAATATTCAGGTTAGAATTTGCCTAACCTCTCAATGAAAAGAACCGGTTGAATTATTCGAAAATTGATCTGACATCTCCTTCAAGAACACCTGCATCAAATTCATTATGAAATCTATCCATGTGTTTTGAAAGACTTTCAGTGGTATCAAATGGTGACTGACAGTATGGGCAGAGGTAATTTGCCTTGCTTTTATCTTTGATATATGTGACAGCTTTTGAATTCACAATGCATACTGGGGTCCCACTTATTGCCACGTTTTCTGTCGAAAGAGAAATCTCCTCCATCCTCCTATAGATCTGCTCTCTAGATACTACCCCGATTATTGCATTAAAGGCATGGATATATATTTGTCTGACATTTCGTTTTGCCATCTTGGATAACGCCTCCTCTACGGTAGCATTAGGGCGTATTGTCAGGACTGGACTAGACATTATTTCTCGCAGCTTCACCTTAGAGGGATCCCTGTTTTGAGACATTACTTTGAATAAAATGTCTGTCTTGCTGACCAAGCCAACGATATCTCCCCTTGCTGATACGAGAACGCTTGTCGAATTCTTATCTTTCATGAGATGACTAGCATCTTCAACAGTACTGTTTGCTTCAAGGATGATCACATCAGAATTAGAAATGGATCCAACGGTAGACGAAATATACGAGGCAATAGTGTTAGAGTCTTTCTTGTTCTGATCCTTCTCCTCTTGCACACTCCATCAACGCACTTCAATTATTTATCTCTTGTCTAGAAAAGATGGTGAATTGATTCTGGGTCTCAATACAAAACAACCTTTAAGCGATCTTCAGTTCATGTAGGCTTTGCTTATGTTGCGTCCATTAAGAAAACCTGGTCACCTCGCATATTTCACCTATAACATCCGCTATGTACACCGAAAACGTTCTAGATTGGGGAATGCCTAGCAATGTCTGCAAGACACACAATTCAACTGAACAGGGAGCTTACAGCAAAGTTAAAATCTTAATTCTGGTCTATTAAGGAGGGATAGGAAAGAGTAACTATGTCAGCAGCACAAGCCCCCGTATTCTGCAGTGAATGCAAAAAAGTGATAAACTTGGACTCCCTTGGGAGTGTGTACGTAGTTGCTAATACGGGGAATGAAGCAGAATACTATCATTTACAGTGCTTTGAAGGGTGGAAAGGTAAAAGGACCTGAAAATGGATTGATCAGAAATACGAAAAATGTATATGTATTCCAAGAAGAATATTATAGTATGAGGTACCATAAATATTCAATATAACTTAAACTAATAACCTGTTTTCGATTCTAATAAATAATTTCATTCTTCATAGCAGATCATATCATGAAAAATAGGGGGAGACAAGACATTAATGCCATGATCCTAGAAGCTGCAATAGTTGGAGAGAATAAGACCAAGATCATGTATAAAGCATATCTTTCTCACAATCAACTTTGTGCCCATTTGACGGAATTACAAGAGAATGGATTGTTGGAATATAGGCTAGGAGAACAAACTTACATTACCACCCAAAAAGGAAAGAGGTACCTGGAAATTTACAATACTATGAATGAACTAACCTCTGTTCCAGAAGACTCAGCGGTGTTGTAGGCTTAAATTATTGCTCGAATATTAATGTTATATCCATGATATTAACGCGAGAATCAGCGTACGTTTGTTTACACCTATCAATCATACAACAAGAACTCTTGCGAGTGAAAAAGCAATAAAATAATGGAGGAAGTCATATTCCGTCATTCGAGGGCTTTAGTCTTGTGAAATACAGAAGCCCAAGTTTTTTGGCTGATCATATTGCGGTTCACCGACCATTAAATGATTCTGTATCATAAGTTTGGGCCGTTAGTGAAAAGTGATCAATTTAGTCCTCTTATTCGTTTTTCTTACAGTTGAAATGACCCGAATTATTATACTCCTAATCACGTCCATGATAGTAAGGGCTGCTTTTATCAAATTATAGGTATGGAGTGTTTAGTTTGGGTCTCCGCTTTGGCAAGGAAAAGGAGCCAACACTTGCTTGGTTTTAAGGCATAAGAGATTTACTTTAAGTAAATAAATATTTGACGATATTATCTTTGTAAGTTTGGGTATATTAGTGCCAAAGGCAGTCATCTATGAGGATAGAATCTGGTAACTTTTTGACAAGGTGCGTCTTTTGCAACATCTGAAATATTTATTGGAACTAAATTGCGTTCCTATAGATTAGAATGCACAGTTAGTATTCCTGTTAAGCGAGGTGAGCGACAATTTTGATCTTGAGGCCAGATCAAAACTCTAACCTAGACAGCAGTGGTTTTAGCTACCAAGCATCTTACCTGCCTTGTTTTCCGACCTGCGTAGCCACTGAAGTTCGAATTTATCAAATTTTTTTTCGAGGACCCAAACCTGAGTAGCAAGTTTTCTTAAATTTTCATTGTTTATCCCATATTTGTGATTGAGTTGATTTACTACTAATTGGCTATCCGACAATATCACAATTTGACTGTCTTTATTAACTACATAGTTAAGCGCAGTGATGATAGCCAAGTACTCCGCTTCATTATTGGAGATACCGTCATGATGCTCCATATGAGATTCTCCTGTTTCATCTATAAAGTAACCATACCTGAAGTAAGGGCTACCGCTACCATCTACATAAATATGTAGAACCACTTGAATCGTTAATTTCAATAGGCCAGACACGATATATAGCTATGTTTTACTTCTAACGGCCTAACGAGCATATTAGAAGTATTGCTTTGACAAATAATCTAGCATATTAGTATTCTAGCATATTAGAAGTATTGCTTTAATCTTGTGGGCTCATTTAGGGATTGTTTGAGTTAATATGACAATGACTTAATAGCCAATTTGTACTATTCTGCATCATGAATTCCAAATCAGATGTCCAACTCCTAGGACAAAGAATTTTGAATCCCAACGAATTTCTTGTGTTGCCTGGGGTATTTGACGCATTGAGTGCACGAATCACTGAGATTACAGGCTTCGACGCTATTTTTCAGACCGGATACGGGTCTGCAGCCACTGTACTAGGCATGCCCGATTATGGCTTCTTGAATGCCGGAGAAACTATGGACAATGCACGAAAAATCATCCGAGCAGTGGATATCCCTGTCATAGTAGATATCGATACTGGTTATGGTAACCCTCTCACCGTGTGGCGTATTGTAAAAGACCTCAAATCGATGGGTGCATCCGGAGTCTTTTTAGAGGATCAAGTATGGCCAAAGCGATGCGGCCACATGGCAGGGAAGGAAATAATTTCAGTTGATGAATATTTGCTGAAGCTAACTGCTGCGATCGACGCTCGTGATGACAAGGACTTCATTGTAGTTGCTAGGACTGATGCTCGTGCCACATCTGGCTTGGATGAGGCTATAGAGCGTGGTAGAGAATATTTCAAATCGGGCGCAGACGTCATTTTCGTCGAAGCTCCTAGATCGATAGACGAGCTAAAGGAAATAGGCAGCAAGATTGATGCCCCGTTAGTAGCTAACATGATCGAGGGAGGCATAACACCAAACCTGACCGCAGCGGAGCTCCATGACTTAGGTTTCAGGATTGGTGTTTTTCCTCTCTCTGGTTTATTCGCTTCAGCGTTTGCCATGAAACAAGTCTTTGAGGAGCTGCATAGATTAGGTACAACATCTGGAGTAAGGGAAAAAATGATAACATTTGAAGAATTCAATAGGCTAGTGAACCTACAAAAGTACATTGATCTAGAACGTAAATATACTAGACATTAGGAACCAGAAGACTTCTTTCTTGTAATGGTAATGGTATTGTGGCTGCTGTCCTGTTGGAAGGGAATGTCTAGGTCATCCTAAATTGAGAATTGCACATGTAAATAATACAGCCGGAATCGCGTCCATATTGAGCAGACATCAGCGATTATCAGGGAGTGAAGCCGATGTATTTGTTTTCAACAAATACCTGCACAGACAATTCGGTGGAGAAAGGGTAAGTTACTATTTTCCACTATCACGATGGAAATTCTTCAAGAGGCTGCAAACATACGATATATGGCATTATCACTATCCATACGGGTCACTAAAAAAGAGATTGGAGAAACGGAAAGAACACAGGATCTACCTTAAGCATTATCATGGAGATGATTTGAGGGGAAAGCATGATAGTGATTTTTGCCTGGTTTCAACCCCCGACTTATTGGAATTTGCTCCCAACGGCGAATGGTTTCCTACTCCATTGGATCTAGAACACCTTGTTTATACTCCCCACAATTTCGACGGTTTAAGTTCTTCTAGAAAGCCAATCGTTGCGCACTATCCTCATTACCGGTTGTACCAGAAGTATGGCGATCTTTACTCAAACACCCTTCAACAGCTACAAAAGGAAGGAAAATGTGAGATAGTGACTATATTTGACATCCCCCGTAGTGAAGTATTGACAATCCTTTCTTCGTGTGATCTTATTGTTGGGAAAATATTGCCCCAAATTGGATGGTTTGGGAAATTCGAGTTAGAAGCTATGGCACTGGGCAAACCGGTAGTCGCCTACGTCAGTTCGGAGTTATTTCAACGCTATGAGCCGCCGATTTACAGAACAACTAAGGATACATTCAAGAGCGATTTAGAATCTATTTTAAGTGACATCGAGGAGCAGCGCAAGTTGTCCAAAGCAGGGCGACTATACGTTGAAAAATATCATTCAGCAAGCAATCTTCTAAAGCAACTGGACCGGGCGTACTCCCAGAGCCAACAATAATAAATACCATCTGGCATAATGGACTTGAAACAGAGAATACTAATCAAATGAACCTTCTTCCATTGCTGACTCTCCGGTACGACCCCCTGGACATGTATGTTCCTGCTTTTAGACTAAGAGACGTATCTGTTACTGATCTCATTAAATCAAAACAGAATCTGGTTTCTGTTCGTATTCTTGAGAACAAAATCAGGTCTGCAATTAGAAGAGAGGTTGAGAAATTTAACCCAAATAAGCTCTGTGTCGCATTGAGTGCGGGTGTGGACTCTAACTTAGTCCTGTGTCTGTTACGCGAAGAATTTCCCAGTTTAGAGTTGGAATGCATTACAGTAAGTTTTGATGAAAAGAACGAAGCCCTTGAAGCCAAGAGGTTTGCAGAAAAGAAGGATGCAAATTTCCACCAAGTTTACGTAGAAAATCTCCTTCGTGACTTGCCTGCGATGATTAACATCATTCGAGAACCTAGGTGGAATGTTTACCAGTATTACTTTATAAAGAAAGCAAAGTCTATCTCCAATCTGTTGTTCACTGGAGACGGAGGTGATGAAGTCTTTGCCGGCTATACCTTTCGATATAAGAAATTTCTCCAAACATGCGACAATACAAACTCTTTAGAACGAGCCAAGTTATACCTGTCGTGCCATGAAAGGGATTGGGTCCCCGATCAACATGAAATGTTTGCCGAGGAGTTGAAGTTCGATTGGTCCTCGATCTACTCTCTTATCACATCATATTTCAACGATAACCTGAAGCCACTGGATCAGGTAATGCTGGCCGACTACAACGGCAAACTTATGCATGATTTCGTACCAACCAACGACAAATATTTCCGCTTCTTTAAACTGGAAGGAATTTCCCCTTTGTTAGATAACGAAGTCGTGGAGCTGGGATTCGATTTGCCACCTGAAATGAAATTTAGTATTAATTCTAACATAGGAAAACTTCCGCTACGTGAAATTCTACAAAATTATTCCCCGGACTCTGACAAGAAAATGAATGTGAAAGTTGGATATGGTATGGATCTTGTAAATCTTTGGAAAAGCTCCGGTAGAGAAACAGTAACCATGTTATTGGATAAAGGACGCATATTCGAGGCTAATCTCATAAATAAAAATTGGTACTTAAGGTCACTCAAGCGAACTGACGAAAATGCAGATCTTAGGTATATTAGCAAGTTGTTACAGATTCTAAGCCTAGAGGTGTGGTACAGGATATTTGTGACTTCCGAAATGAATCCTTCGCACCATCTATGAAAGTGTCAAGGAGTATTTGGGATCAACTTATAATGAGGTGTGGAAAGTCTAATTCAAGAGCGGATTATTTGAAATTACGTAATTCTTTATTGGAAAACAAGCTTTCGTTCCGTCAATTTAGAATTTTTTCTCGCAATGATCTTCCTTTTTACCTGATCGTATTCTTCTCCGCTGTGTCTTTGAAGATGATTGCCGAGTTAATTGCATATCCATATCCAATAGGTTATGATGTCATAAATTACTATATCCCAATGTTATCGAACTTTGAAAGTGAATGGAATACCATATTAAGAGAATATCCATTCTATACTTATGTTCTTCATCTTGTAGAGAATTTAACAGGTTTATCTGTAAAGACTACCGTTTCTGCATTTGCAACTCTTATTTTCGGTCTTTTTGCAGTATCAATCCTTTCATTGGGAAAGGCGATAATTAAAAATAGTAACCTTTCTGCAGTACTAATTTCATTATTTGTTATTGTGCAGATCCCGGTTCTAAGAACGACTTGGGACTTGCACAGGGATATGTTCTCGCTAACTATGATGTTTTTTGCTATTTCGATCTTAATACAATTAAGAAATTCGCATCCAAACAGATTCTCTTCTCTGGCTGTAGTATCTTGTCTATTATTTACTGTACTTTCAGTTATCTCTGATAGAATGGTCGGAGCTTGGCTTATTGCTGTCTATTGTATTTGTACCATACTCCTTAGAGAGAGGACAGTAACAATTGGCTTCATAGTGGCCCTGGTACCATATATCATAATTCTGGGTGTTACCGGTGATGGATATTCAATCATTAGTACCTCGATGCGTAGTATTTCGAATGTAGGTGAGGATGCTCAAATTTTTGGCGAACAAGGATTGTTAAGTGATAGTTACAACCCAACCAATCTTTTTTCCTATTTCATAGCCCTTAACATTTTACTTTTTCCTTTAGCCATTGTCGGTTATTTACAATTGAAAGAGTCGTTATTGAAGGTCGGTTTGATCATTGCTCTGGTTGGCTCAATGACTTGGCTAGTGTTTCCTTACGCAAAGGAACTGGTTGCAGATAGATGGATCTTGCTCTTCGGAATATCTCTTTCGATCTTTGCAGGTTACGGGTTTGTTAGAGCGATTCAAATGATATCAATCCGGCTCAGAAATACCTACTTGTATATTCTAGTTTCAGGTGTGATTTTTCTCATTTTTGCACAATTTGGAATTATATATGCCATACTCTCATATGAAGCACAGGTTTCAGTTATTGGCCTTTTTGATAAGAACATCCAAGATTTCGCTCCGAAATCTATGCAATTTAATTCAGTCAAAGTAGATCAATCCCCTAAGATTCTCGATATAATTCATTGGGTAAATGAAAACACGCCTACCCGATCGACAATTATTGGAAGTAATGACTGGAGAGGATGGTTCATTTTAGAATTAAAAGGAAATAGAAGTTTTGTCGCCTATGAAAATATGGAGGATATATTCAGAAATTCGACTTACGCCCCTAACAATCGAGATTACCTGATTGATACGAATATAAGCGATGGTCCCATTCGTCACGGAGCGAATTCAGTTTTTAAGGGAGTCGAAGGTTATTCAAATGGCCTATTTACCGTTTACAGGATATTGTATTCCCCCAAAAATGTGACTCTTGTTCATTAGGAATTAGTAATGTTTTATGAATTCTGTCACAGTCAAGATAAGTAATGTATTTTAACGGTATTCTGTTCTATATGCAGTGTGGATTCTAAATCCCTGATGAAATCTTTGGCCAGTAACTGGACCAGGAGACGATGGCTAGATTTTCGAAATGGTCATAGTATTTATCTAATATTTCTGATGACTTTTGCAAATTTCGTCACGATACAATATGGACTTCTTATTGACCAGGTACCTTATTTAAAGAATCTATTTGAAAGTATCTGGATTTTCGCGGTCGTGTTTATTTCGATTTACGTACCCATTGCAATCGTCATTGGGTATTGGCACCGCAAGACTCAATGGCGAGTAGAACAACACGCCTTATTTAAGGAGAATGAAATAGGGGCGACAATGTGGTTATTTGTCATAGATCTTATTGACGGGAAGGTTTCTGAGGAAGAAAAACAGCAAATGAGGGATATGTTACACAAAATTGTACGAAAGCCGCCTAGGGCGACTGAACAAACCGGAAATCAGAAGTAAGATCGCGTTGATCGACCCGCCGAAGCTAGTGTCTCTGATTATAAAGAACCACGAATCGAACAAGGGCGAAAATAGCATTTCAGTTTATTAGCCACTTTTTATCCTAATTCAAGCTACTCATAGTAGATTTATTAATTGAATTCAATATTGAGCATCCATACATTTGAAGGTATTACACGTTTCTCATGAAAGTCTTCCAGATTGGCGAGTAGAAAAGTCTGCGATCACTGGGTTGAAGCTTGGTTACAGAGTTAGTTTTGCGGGTAAACCCGGAAATAATACCAATGGAACTAAATTTGCCAAGATTTATGATATTGAATGGAATAGCAAAGCAAGACTCGGCATTCCTTACTACTGGCAGAAGGTGAAAAGGCAACTCCAGGAAATTCTGAAACAAGAAGCGCCGGACTTGGTCCATTCACACAATCTGTATTCTGCAAAGCTAATTTCAGAACTCGGAGTACCTTTTGTATTCGATGACCATGAATATTGGTCCATGTCATCAAAAATACTTCTTGAGATGGATTATCAACCATTCCAATCTACCATCAGAACACAAAGTGGACTCAAACCTGAAGTATCCAAAATTTCGATTAAGAGGAGGATGAATAGAATAAGAAGGCGCATGATCGATAGATATGCGATACGGGTGTGGACTGCGTGGGAGAAAGAACTGATTTCTACTGCTCCAGTTATTGTAGTTTCCGAGTCGATTGCAAAGGATTACCGGCGTAACAGGGATGCTAGGCCGTTTCTCGTCCCGAACTATCCTATACTGTCAGAAGTAGAAACAATTGGCTCCCCCACATATCACACTCAGGTTGATTGCATTTACTCAGGAGGTGACGGCAACGATAAGGTCATGTATCCTCAAAGGCGAATGGACGGACTATTCGATCTTTTTGAGAACGACAAGAGGTTCCCCTTGACAATTGCAGGTTGGTTAGATTCCTCTTTCCCCAATCTGAGATTTCTTGGGTTCTTGTCACGACCTGAAATGTTTGCTGAAATGTCAAGACACACTGTAGGCCTTTTGCCTTGGAAGAAGCACTGGGTACACTATTATACTAATCCAAACAAACCATATGAGTATGCACATGCTGGATTGGCAGTGGCGTGCACTTCATCGATTCTTCCTGTAATCGATTCACTTCAAGATTGTTGCGTGAGGTTTGATGACTATCCAGATTTGGTGAAGAAGCTAGACTATTTGCAACAACATCCTGAGGAGCTGCACAATTTGCGCGAACGAACGCAAGAATTGGCTAGAGAAAAGTTGACATGGGAGAAGCACGAAAATCAAATTATTAATGCGTACAAGGCTTGTTGACGACTATGAAACGGTTGAAATGTCTATTCCTAAGATCATAAGTTGGGACCTGTAATTTCCTTCCTCCGATTTGGCCTAACATCGGTTGATAGAACTTTAATTAGTCTTGAGTCGACCCACTTCTATGGGCACGTATTTCGCGATTGTTACTTGTAGGAATTCTGAGGATGATATCTATGCCGCTCTAACGTCATTAAGAGATCAGACGCTAGCTCCGCAATACGTGATTGTTGTGGATGATGGGTCGACAGACAAGACATCAGAGATCTTGACTCAGGCCAAACAAAACTGGCAATCGCTTTATGTTATAACACATGATGATTTAGGTTATGATATTAGCAGAGTTGTCAGGAACTGGAACGAAGCAATAACATACTCGAGAAGCAAGGAACTTACACATACAACCTATCACATGATTGCAACAGATGATACGACCTATCCGCCTGGATATGCCAAGCAGTTGGTTGATTTCATGGATAATAATTCCAATATTGCCGTCGCTTCAGGTAACTACACGAAATACGTGCCTGAGAAGCCCCATGGCGCCGGGAGATTTGTACGTAACTCACTTTTCGAACAGACTCACTGGGGAGGACTATATCCTGAGCTAATGGGATATGAGTCAGCAATACTCTATGAGTCGGAACGGCTCGGATACCGCTATGCAATACTAGCTGACGCCAAGTTTCAACATTCTCGACCTCTGGGAAAGCATCACAAGTTCTATGAATTTGGTGCGAGCATGAAGACGCTAGGATATCACCCGGTCTTTGTATGGGGGAGATTTGCGAAGTATTTGGCGACCGGAGATGTAACTGGGAGAATTGGGGCGTTCAATATGCTATACTACTACCTCTCATACAAACCAAAAACAGTCGGTTACGATCGGCTATATGATGATCAGCTTCGAAAATTCGTCAGGGGAATTCAAAAAAGAAGGATCCTTTCAGCCATATCCGGTAGGGAACGTCAGAAAAATTACTAGTAAAGATGCTCCTCTTGACCTACCTTCAAGTTAAAATCCTTTCGAGGAGATCGATCTTTTCAAACGTAGATATATTGGGTGATTCCAAGTTAGAGTAAATAATCATAATCTTTGAAATTCATTCTTTGTCCAATCACAAGATCCTAAATATTCCCAAAATATGATTAGCTTTACCGTTTTCAGCCGTTCAAAGATTAGCATAGCCTAGTTCCTATTCCAAATATCTTATTGTATTGCCATTGCAAATTGGAATTGTGCAAAATTGTCAGCGATCCACGTGGATTGGCGGCATGAATTATAGTGCCTTTATAAATCTATTCATTTTAGCTAGACTCACCTCAAATCCAAATCTATCTTCTTCTCTTTTCATATTTTGGTACATGTTCATCATCAGTCTAAAATGTCTTATCATATTCAATGATGACTCCATTTTAAGTCGTATAATGCGGTAAACATCATCATAATATCTGAACCGTTTGAGAACTTTGGTTGAGTACTGTTTGAAATCAAATCTTTCTTCAAGGTTGTTGCAATTGGCAAGCTGATTCAAGAAAATATCACAACATATTAGAGATGGAATAATTCCCTCTCCAAGCATTGGAAACACACAGCCAATAGACTCTCCAACGCCAACTATATTGTTCCAATAGAATGGTTGCATTCTTCGCGGAGGGGCCAGCCGTATTGGCCTTCCTATCTTTTTCCCGATGGTGCATTCTGGATGTCTGGCCATGAACTCTGCGATCCCATAATACTTCCTGTCCAAATCACCAGCGCCAACAAAAGCTTGTCCTTTACCTAAAGGGAAACACCAGAAGTAACCACGAGCACCTTTGTATCCAATCACATAAAAATCTTCAATGTCTGTGATATTTTCAACTAAATATTCGTAAGCGGGTATTATGAAATCCTCTTTAGATCTAGGTAACAGCGATCGGTGGAATCCTGTGCAGTCGATTACCAAATCGTATTCAGACAATATCGTGCTTTCCAAATTGCATTTCATTCCGTAGGAAATCTTGACTCCTCGAAGTAAATCTGATTCCCATTTGCGTTTGTCATACGTAACCAAACCCTTTAGTTCTAAGTATTCCACTTTGTTTCCCGGGAGATCAATCCTTAGTGTGCGCCCAGTATGGGTAATATACTCGCTGAATTGAAGTCCCGCCTGCTGCGAGAATTTTGCAAGCATATTCTTTGATCCCCCCCATGCGCATATTGGCCAGTGTGCTCCTTTGTCATTTGTTTCATATACCTCAACTTCGTGGCCCCTCTTTGATATCATGCATGCTAGATAACTTCCAGCGACGCCGGCGCCAACGATCGCAATACGCATACAATTGATCTTTCTGTCTTGCATCTAAAAACGTATCCCAGCGAGGACATTGATCAATCCGAGATCGTATTGTAATTATGCGTCTTCGTTATTTCTTGACAAGAGACATAACGATAATGATATAATCAAATAATTATATTCGATAGACAAGAAGCAGGGATTTAGTACATATTGGAGTTTCATATATATACTATATCTGCTAGCGTTTTTTGAATGAAACGAACTATTGTGTCATACATGGTAGCAACAATTCTGTCACTAATGGCAATTGGTGGCCTAGCAATGCCTTCATTGCCAATAATGGCACAACTACAATCATTAGCAACTAACGCCGCATGTGGACAGGTTGTCAGCGGATTGGTAAACCTAACAGCAAATCTTGACTGCAGCGGAGACGGTCTCATTATTGGTGGTGATAATACGGTGGTAAACATGAACGGATACTCAATCACTGGTCCAGGACCTGATAGCTCTAAGGTAGGGATAATGGTTCCCAACAACGATAATGTCGTCATTAACGGACCAGGTGCGATAGGTAACTTCCAAGCTGGTGTCCTCGTTACAGGTGCCAACGGAATGAAAATGTCATCTCTGATACTGGACAAGAATCAAATCGGCGTATTCATGACAGGATCCGAGAATACACAGGTACAACAGAACATCGTCAAACAAAACAGTCTTGGTGTGGCTACGCATTCTAGTTCAGGTGCTAAAGTGACCTCCAATTTGATGAGCGGAAATCTTCTTGCAGGAATTACTTTTGTGAATACCCAAGAATCTGAGATTTCAATGAACAACATTGACGGCAGCCAAAATGGAGCATTCCTTGATGCACAGAGCTCAGGGAATAATGTTGTAGCAAATAATGTTCTAGAGAATGTCGTTGATGTGAACAATGCCAATGGCCTGCCACCTAACATAAACAATAACCAGTTTACCGACAACAACTGCCAAGTGAGCAATCCAAGCGGGATCTGTATAGGTAGATAGGCTAAATTTGCTGACAGACCCAAAAGGTGATTATACTCACCATAACTTTTTTATTATATTTTGATTATTCAGCGAATCAGAGAATATTATTCTAACTGTACTTTCCAATAGAATAGAAGGTAGAAATAAATAAATCTAATGACAAATGTTGTTCATCAATGAACAAATTTACGAAGCGATCGGTCGTAATGACTATAATGAGTTTCGCTATTTTAGCTACAGTTTTGAGCACGCAGCTCGTGCCAAATCTTCTTGTCCCCAACATTCATGCACAACAATTTCCTGTAGGTTCTCCATCTAATTCTACAAATCTTTCACCATTGTCCAATCTGAGTATGGCAAATCAAACTGGAGAGTCTTTAGTAGAGTCATTTGGTCCCCTATCTCAAATGGAATCCGTGATTAGGGAGATAGAAAATACTAACGCGACCAGTTTTGCCGCACGTCAGCAGATTGAATCAGTCACTAGCAATTTGTCTGACAATCTGTCCAACACCACTGGCATGACAGACGTGCAGAACATGACCGGCGATTCGACAAATGACACGGCCATGAAGGCCGTTATTGAACAAACCGTAAATACTAATGCGACCGGGTTTGCGGCAAATAACTTGATAAACATGACAAGGCCTTAGTCTGCCGGTCCTTGACCCGCCCATGATTACGAGATAGGATGGACAAGAAGACCGTTAGAGTGCTAAACAGCTGAATACCTGTCCGAGACCCTGTACCGTACGTATTTATCATCAGGAGAATATCTAGGAGGGTGTGGATTGATGGTTATACATCCACATACCGGACAATTTGGTTTCAGGGTGTATTTAGAGCAGCCTTTGCAAAGTCTCATTAGATGCTTCTTCACGGTTACGAGTGAACCTTTTTGGATTGATATCTCCTGAATTCAAAGGTTCCCTTATCCTGGGTGATCGCACTTTTAATTTTTTCTAGTGCGTTGTTCATTATCTTTTCTGCACTCTTAAAATTATCAGCTTTAACCACCATTCTGTACTTAGGAGCCGAAACATAAGTTATATTGATAGAAGTGTTAGCTTTTGACATTTCTACGGAGCCGAGTAGATTCTTTATTCTTTCTATACCGTCTGCCTTGTTGAGAGATATTTCAAGAATTCCCATTATTTCTACGTGGGGTATTTGGATTTTGTTACTCTCCGCCTCAATTGCTTTCATAACTACTTCAGAAAACCCCAAACTACTAATAGGATCGATACCCTTTCTTGAAACAGTTTCAAACAAATCATAGACTAGATCATATTTCTTTAGGATTTCATCTTCCAGGCTAGTCAGTTCAGAATCTGACAAGTTTGCCTTTTTCTTTACTATATCCATGAATGCTGATGCTTTTTCATTTTTTTTAACTTCTATCAGCTTCGATTTCCTCTCGTCGCCGGTAACCTGCTTAAGCGACAAGTCCACTTCAGCCCTTGATTTGTTCACTCGAATAACCTTTAAAACGGTCTTCTGTTTAGGGCGGATGTACCTTTCGATGTTTCTGATCCATCCTGTAGCTATCTCAGAAATATGGAGAAAGCCAATCGTTTCATTGTATTCGTCAAGAGTTATGTAAGCTCCATGACCAGTTACCTCCTTTATCGTCACTAGAACGATTTCCCCTTCTTCAGGAAGCCGCCTAACCTCAGCAGTCATCATTTATAACGGTAAACGCCACATCTCGGCTACTTTAACGTTGCCATTAGACTAACGACCGCGTGATCTGAGAAATAATTTGGATTCTGGAGGGGTATTCTAAGGAAGTTTTGGTCTGGTGATGATGAATTTAGTGAGTAGACTACTGACAGTTGCACTACGCCATGGCATTGCTCGGATTCGATTGTACTAAAATACGCTTTACTCGGGCCAAGGTCTAGTAGTCAATACCCTTCATTGCCTTGACCCCGTTTCTAAATGGATGCTTTATTTCTTTCATTTCTGTAACCATGTCCGCAAGTTCTACTAATCTGGTTGGTGCATAGTTTCCTGTTAATATAACCGAGGTCTTTCTCGCCTTGCATTTCAAAAGATCAAGGGCGTCTTCGATAACGATGAGCTTTAACTTCAAAGCATAGTTGATTTCATCCAGGATTACCAAATCGTAATCGCCAGAGCTAACCTTCTTCTTTGCGATACCTACGGCTAGCTTCGCGGCTGCTTGATGCTCTTCCAAAGGGAGATCATCATCGATAATCCCAACAAATCCCCTACCTGATACTACCATGTCGAATTCTGGTTCGAGCCTTTTTGAGCTTGTTAGCTCTCCATAATACCATTCTCCCTTGATGAATTGAATCATCGCTACTCGCTGGCCATGTCCAACTGATCGCAATACAATCCCTAGCGCTGCGCTTGTCTTTCCCTTCCCTTTTCCAGTAAAGATTACAACTATTCCTTCTTCTTCTTCTTCTTCTTCAGTCATAGTAGTTTGTTATCCGTACTCGACATGATTATTATATATTTGATGTCAACGGGACGAATTTGTTCGCACTTTGTTTTAATTGATAAGATTCTCCTGTCACCTGTTCATAAACGAATATACAATATCATTTGCAAGTTATTACAGATAACTGATTCATGAAAAAAACACTGCATTCCTTGCAGACGGTTGCGGGCAAAATATGCAAGTTCGTCCTTCCCATTCGACTATCATACGAGATGGGACACGGCAAAACGGTAGCCATCTGCACACTATCAGACATGAGTCTTCTTAAAGAAATTATCTCCAGTAATGATATTATGTGCAAGATTTTTCTTGTCGGAAGGCTTCTCTCTGAAAATCGAGGTATAGATAATATTCTTGAGACCGTTAACAAATATCCTCAATTGCGGTATTTGATTTTATGTGGAAGAGATGTAAAGGGACATCTACCTGGACAAGCCTTGATTTCGCTCTACAACTACGGAATAAGAGAAGACGGGTATATAGTAGGAGCAAGAGGGAGTAATCCCGCACTAAAATCGACCGAAGAAGCGATTTCATACTTCAGGACTAATATCAAGATTGTCGACCTAATCGGTAGTAGAGATATCTGGCATTTAAAACATCTAATAGACGACTTGATCGGACAATAATATTAAGTCGATTTTAATCCTCTACACGAGCAAATCAGTAGACTCGAGATTCAAACTAGGTCGTATCTCATAGAGGTTTCATGTATCTTAAAACCTGCTCTCTGATAAAAGCTGATGTTAGTATCGGAACAATCTAACACGATCTTGTAACAACCAGCAGTCTTCGCAAAAAGCAGTGCGTGATTAATAAGCGCAGAGCCTATCCCTAGGCCTTCAAATCCTTTCCGCGTTACAACGTCCTCAATATGACCAGCTTTTCCCCCGCTATGAATAAATTTCTGCTCAACTAGGAGTGTGGTCGCACCTATCACCTCAGATGTCTCTTTGTCTATCGCAACAAATATTCTGTGAAGTGGATTTGCAGTGATATTCTTTAATATCTGTTCTGCTTCCTCCATACTCTTTTCAATGCTTCCCAAATCAGACAAATTCCTTAGCGTAGAGAAGTATCCGTTTTTTAGGTCGCCTAATTTAATTTCTCGTACTTCGAATTTTAAATCTTTGTTGCTACTCCTCAAGACACTTCCTCCAGAAATATGAGTAATGAATCAAAGGTATATCTTGAAACCAGATCGTTTCTCATTTTTTAACGAGCTCGTATTCGCTTTTGTTTGCTGCTTTGAAGATACGCCAGCTTCATCTCCTCTACCCATGCATTTTTCATCTTGTATATCTTCTTTCGCTCACGAGGCTTACATTCAGTCATAATGAATGCTGCCAAGATGGGAAAATAAACTGATGAATCTCCATAAACTATCACATTTCCCTCATGCGCAGATTTGATTTTCCCCCAACTTTTGCCCTCTTGTAGTGTAGCGCCAGACAAACCTCCAGTGTCTGGACGCGCATCCGTGAATTGGACGAGATAATCATGTCCCCCTTCTTTTATCTTGAGAATTTGGAACAGCGCGGGGCCGGTCTGTTGGAAGAAGTTCTTTGGAACACCTCCTCCTAATTCAATTCCTCCAGAGATCTTATTCTTCCAAAGAATAGCCGCTGATTCTGCGACATCCAGAATCACGCTAGGGCTAATTGGTTTGTCTTCAAGGAGAAGAGGAAGCATATTTAATCCAATCGAAGAATCAGATACAGCAGGCAAGTAAATTGGCACGTCGTTTTTGTACGCACAGGCTGTGAAAGATTTTTCAGGATGCACTGAGTTTTTTTTTGCAGACTTCCCTAAAATATTGCACAAGTCTGCTGTTGATGAATTGTCAAGCAGAATTTGCCTGTCAGTTTCTATCGCAGATTTGATGATCTCGTCTTGTTTCTGCAGTGTACCAATCTCCTTAATGAATATGTCATAGATTCGTACAATCTGTTTCGAATATAGAATATCGTCATCCACATCGAAATATCCTTGTCTTACGGGTAAATCATAAGCGAAGTGAAGATCATGGTAAACATTTGCGCCAGTAGAAACAATCCAGTCTATAAACCCGCGCTCTATCAAGGTCGAAATCGCCCCCCCCAGTCCAATTGGAGCAAGTGCACCAGCTAATGTCAAGCAAACGCACGCTCCATCATCTATCATCCGCTTAGTGATCTGTAAGGCCTCGTAGAGTCGACGAGCATTGAAACCTGTTGCTCCAAAATATTCTACTAAGTCGCGAACGTTCATTTCGGTCGAAATGGAGGGAGGGTCTATTCTAGGCCCAGAAAAATTGTGAAATTTGTTCACTTCCTTAAAGTGTCATGGTAATCACTTTAAAATGTATGCGCGTCTGCCCCTCCCGACTACGGCGGATAGTCGCGGTATAATTGTGAAGTCGCTGTATAATGGTGTAGATTCGGGAATGCTTAAAAATACCGAACGTACTGTTGAGAATATGCATGACTCAAATAGCGGAAACAATGATGAGCATTTTTATTACGTCGACAGTATCCCTGTTCATACTAAAGATGAGATTCCTGGTAGAAAAACTGACATTGAGCTCCGCGAACTTGTAGCATCCAAGCTAAACAGCATGTCTCAAGTTGATACTAGAAATGTCGCTGCCAATGTTGTAGATCAGATTGTATCTCTCACGGGGTCAGTGCCAACTTATGAACAGAGGCGCCGAATTGGGGAAGAAATTTGGAAGATAGAAGGTGTTGTAAGAGTCCTTAATGAGCTCCACGTTACGGAACCTACTACTGCAGGTCCAGCGCGCAGAGACTAAGAAACCATTCTTTAAATCTCGTCCTTGAATAATGTGACCAGATTTACAACGCCTGTCGGATCATACTATTAGTGTCTGTGCTATTCGTTGTTAGTCACTAGTAAGGTCGTTATTAATGTTGTAGATCAAGTGGTATCCATCACAGGATCAGTTCAAACTTGTGAACAGAGGCGCCGAATTGGGAAAGAGATTTGGAAGATAGAAGGTGCTGTAAGGGTCCTTCTACAGCGGTCCGGCACGAAGAGACTAGAAAAGAACCCCAGTTGCGCCTATCCATCAAAATACTATCATTCGTAGGAAAGGTATTTTACGTTTGAAATAATGAAAACGTAAAATTGATCTCATGATGAATGAAAAGCGTGGGCAGTACAAATGAGGTAAATCGTTCCAAGACTCGAACTGGTTCTCGCCTAAACCCAAAAGGCAGCAAGCGCCGTAAAATATCTTCTTATGGGTTGTTAAGGAGGCCTATACATGACTATGACCCCTTTAACTATTCAGAAACTTCCGAATTAATTAATAGAATGATGAATTCAGGAGGTTTCGAGGCAGTTAACCTCGCAAATGGCGTCGAAATCCTGAAAACTATGAATAGTGACGGAAACTGCGTAAAGTTTCTCTCATTTGTGGGTGCAATTATTTCAACGGGTACCAGAGGAATAATACGTGAATTGATAAAAGAACACCATTTTGATTGTATTGTGACAACCTGTGGTGCTCTAGATCACGACATCGCACGAACCTCTGCGAAATATTATGCTGGAGATTTCAGATTAAATGACTCTTATCTCTTGAAAGCGGGTATACATAGATTGGGTAATGTGCTAATACCTTTTGCAAATTATGGAACCGTGATTGAAAATAAAGTCCGATCTTGTTTAGAAGAGTTGTATTTCGACCATAACAAAAAATTTATTTCACCCTCCGAAATCCTGGATTTCATAGGCAGCAAGTTAAGCAGTTCATCGTTTCTTTATTGGGCCAATAAGAACCGGATACCTGTAATAGTTCCTGGCATTGTCGATGGAGCCGTAGGTAGTCAGCTATGGTTGTTCCATCAGGAACATCGAGATTTTGGCCTTGATCTTCTCAAAGATCAAAACACTATGTCAGACATTGTCTATGATGCCAAGCGAACTGGTGCGTTCATGATTGGGGGAGGTATTTCGAAACATCATACCCTTTGGTGGAATCAGTTCAGAGGAGGATTGGATTACGCAGTATATTTGACTACCAGTCCCGAGTGGGACGGGAGTCTAAGTGGGGCCCTTGTTGAAGAAGCTGTTTCATGGGGGAAGGTAACCTCAAAAGCATCTCGCATCACGATTCACGGAGAAGCTACAACCTTGTTACCGTTTATTTATGCTGCATTACACGAGAGAGTATGATTGATAGTATGCTACTCCTTCGAAATAGTGGTATGATAATAGGCTCTCCTACTTAGCCTGTGGGAGGTGGCTTCTATGTCGTCAGTACAAGATCTCCAGAGAGAGGAATTCAAATTTAAGTGCTATTATTGATATTAAAGTCACAGAGAAAACTTGGTACAAAAATTTGAATAAACTAGACCGCAATACTTTTCTAGTTCATTTATGTAGACCGCGGAATCTTTCACTATTTTCAGTACATCAATTTTCTCAGAAATTATTTCAGACTCGTAGTTTCTTAACCAAGATTGTATCATCTTTTCGGTTACCTCTAAATGGAATTGAATACCAATTAGAGACCCTATAGTAAAGGCCTGTGGATAAATATCAGATCGAGCTAAAATAACTGCCGCTTTAGGGAGTGAGTAGGTGTCCCCATGCCATTGAAAAACCTTCGGTCTAGAATTGTGAAATCCAGAAAATAGATCCTCGCTTCCAGCACTCTCAATCATAATCTTGTACCAACCAATTTCCTTTCTTGGACCTTTGAAAACCGTTCCCCCAGAAGATTGCGCGATAATTTGTGAACCTAAGCATATTCCAAGTACAGGCGTCCTCTTCTTACTGGCTATTTGTGCGAGATTGATCTGATTTATTATGAAGTCGCTGTTTTCATAAACTGACATGGGACCACCTAGAATAACTATTGCGCTGTATTGGGTTGGATCTTTTGGAACTCCGTGTTTCCTAGTGTTAACTTTTTCAATGTCGAATCCGTCATTTAGAAATAACCCCTCAAAGTGGCCTAGAGTCTCGCATGGAATATTTTGCAGGCTGAGGATAGGTTTTGTCATTTAGTCTATATTCATAAATCTACTTTATTATCCCTGTGCCCTTACTAATCTAATCGTACGAAAATCATGAGGGATAGACGTATAAGCCATAAGACAACCAAATCATCATTCAAGCAATATCTTAGAGTGCCAATAGATTCAACCTGCTAAACTTTAGTAAACCATAAGTAGTAATAGTCCGACACTCTCGTATGGAATTTTTCGACACAAGCATTGTCGAACAAATTGAAATGAAAATGATAAGATCCTCTCAGTTTGCTGTGCGTGATCGATTTCAGCGTACGTCAGATGACGATCGTGGTCTAATTGATAGCATAAGGAAGCACGGACTCTTGCAACCGATTTTAATTCGCACTTTCTCTCATGGTTTCGAAATAGTAGCTGGTCATCGGCGATTCCAAGCATGCAGGTCATTACGTTGGCGATTCATCCCATGCAAGATTAGAGAGCTGTCTGATAAAGAGGCATATGAGATTCAATTGACTGAAAATATGCAAAGGAAATCTATGGATCCCATAGAGGAGGCAGAAGCCTTCCGAAGATACGTCGTTGATTTTGGGTGGGGAGGAGTTACTGAGCTGGCCGCAAAAATTGGAAAGAGCGAAGAATATGTTTCGCACAGGATCCAACTCCTAAAACTTCCAGAAGAAGTAAAACAACACGTAGTCGAAAACCGTCTTAATGTAAGTTCAGCATTGGAGCTGACGAGCATCCCTTCTGAGAAGCAGAACACGATTATGCGACAAATTAACTCAAGCGATCTGACAGTGAAACAAATTAGGGAAATGAAATCATTAATGAAAACTAAAACTATTGCAGTTAATGCAGGGACAGGAGATCAGATCACTCAGATAGCCCCGGAAGTACTGAACAGGAGATCACATGTATTGAAACTCACAAAAAAGACTATCCTAGCGCTCCGCATAACTCTAGCGAGGATCGATAACCTAATTGACGAAACACACTCTACTGTTGAACCTGCTGATCGGGCGGAGATCGTTAGCTTTCTAATGGAAACCAGACTTAGAATTCATTCCTTAATTGATGAAACAATTAGATACAAAAACACATGTACTCGAAAAGATCTGAGTTTGTAATAGAGATGGTCTGAACGGGTTCTTAATTATCGTCCAAGGAACGGAGGAATCCACTCCTCAAGAAACCTCTTGTACTCCTCTGGCGTATGCGTAAGCGAATGATAAGATGGTTCCTTCATCGGAATAAAATCATACACTTCATATGATTGAATTATGTCTCCAAAGAGGTTGCGGTATATATCGCTCTCTTCATCCGCCATTTCCTCATTAAGAAATGATTGTACGCATATCCAGTCATATCCTCCACGAGTACGCCCGGAAAAAAGCACAAAAGGTGCATCCGCTGAGTATTTCTTCAATCCTTCAATTCTGCTTGGGAGGTGCTGCGAAAACTTGAATCTTACCAATGCAACACGGATAATTCTACGACGAATCTTCTTGGTATTCACTGAAATGGTGTAACCGGTTATCACTTTGTCATCTTCTAGTCTCAAGATTCTTGACTCAATCTCATCTTCACTTAAATTATAGCCATTATCTCTAAGGAAATCCCATATTTCTCTTGTATCTTGTTTAGAATCCTTACTAAGAGCCGAAAGTATAAGTTCATCAATATTGTCAATCATCTAAATTCGTATGACTCGTAACTTTTAAAGCCGTTACTAAATATAATCTTATTTAAGTTGTAATCCTTCATCTTGTCCACTTCCGTAGAAAGGGAATCTCTTCGTATTCATAGAGCCTAATAAAGTGAAGCTTTCTTAATTCATCTTTATTAAATTAGCATGATCAGTTTAATCCCCTTTCAGCACAAATCTACTTGCAAAAGTTTACTGGCTGACTATTGCGGTAGCTTCTCTCGCCTCATTTATATTGATTTATATACTTCTATGAAATCGATATAGTCCTTGGCTTCGATCCTCTCTGAGAGTATAGGGTATCTTATCCTTCTAGGAGTGGGATTGGTTATGGCTGTCACCGTGACTCTGTTAGTTAGGGCGGAGCACAAATGGCTTGGAACAAAAAAGACCTTCGAGTGGTTCTATACTGCCGGGAGGAACGTTAAAGGGGGTCTTATAGCGGCTTCATTGGTCTCCTCTTGGACTTGGGCTGCAACTCTTCTTCAATCTTCTACTGTAGCTTATCAGTATGGGGTAAGTGGTCCATTTTGGTATGCAGCGGGAGCAAGTATTCAGATAGTTCTTTTTGGAATTCTGGTGATAGAACTTAAAAGAAAAGCAGCGTCTTCTCATACCTTTCCTGAGATTATTAGTGCGAGGTTCGGAAACAAAGCACACAGAGTGTTTCTTTCCTTCGCATTAATGACGAATACCATAGTGACCGCCATGCTTGTGCTCGGCGGCGCTGCTGTAATTCATTCATTGACAGGAGTTAACATCTATCTTGCTTCATTTCTAATTCCTGCCGGTGTCATCACGTATGCTTTTTTCGGAGGGCTGAAAGCAACTTTCTTCGCTGAGTATCTTAATGCAGCCTTCATCTTTGCAGTAGTGCTAGTTTTCGTGACTTCAATTTACTTCCTTAACCCTGAATTGGGTGGTATAGAGGGTATGTACGAAAAGCTTTCAGAGGCTGCATATTTGAGACCTGTTGAAGGTAATTCAGCAGGTGCTTACCTTACAATGGCATCCACTGGGGCCTTGTTGTTTGGAATAATCAATATAGTAGGTAATTTTGGAACAGTCTTCGTAGATCAAGCGTATTGGCAGAAGGCTATTGCCGCAAGACCTAGATCAGCAGTGAAAGGATTTCTAATTGGAGGTCTTGCTTGGTTTGCTATTCCATTCACTCTCGCTACATCGCTCGGATTAGCAGCCGTTGCTACTAACCTCTACTTGCCACAAGACGAAATTCAGAATGGACTTGTAGCTCCTACTGCTGCCTCACTCTTACTTGGGGATACGGGTGCTATTTTACTACTTACTGTGCTCTTTACTGCGGTGACAGCAGCTGGTTCGGCTGAGTTAGTATCGGTTTCGTCCCTAGTTACTTACGACGTCTACCGGTCATATGTCAAGCCATGGGCCACAGGAAGAGAACTAATGCGAGTATCTAGAATCACGATAGTTGGCTTTGGTATCGGGATGGGTATGCTTTCGTGGGTTTTGCTGCAGTTGGGTGCGAGCCTCCAGTACGTGTATCTAGCAATGGGAATCTTCATTGGTCCAGCGGTGGTACCCATTGCGCTGACCGTGTCTTGGAAGAAAGCAAGCGGAGGATCTGTCACACTTGGAGCTCTCCTAGGATTGATAGCTGGAGTCCTTTCCTGGTTGGCTACTGCGTGGATTCTGTATGGCCAGTTATCGATTACAACAACTGGTGAGACTACACCATTGCTTATTGGTAATATAATATCGATCTCTGTGGGTGCAGCAATATCTGTAATTGGGAGTCTGGTAAGGCCTGCCTATTTCAATTTCGAGGTTATGAAACAGAGGATTCTAGTTGTTGATGAAAAGATACGATCGATCATTGAAAAAGATTCGGATGATAGTCAGCTGCTTCGTTATGGGAAGTTTGTCCGGAGGTGCGCGATAGCTCTTTCTCTTGTCCTTGTGGTTATCTGGCCTCTGCCTCTTTATTTTTCCGGATACGTATTCTCACTGCAAACCTACACGTTTTGGGTTGGATTGGCTGTGGTATGGGCAAGCGTAGCTGCATGCGTGATCATTTTATTGCCATTGATAGAATCGAGAGGTGGCATCATGCAGGTTCTTAGGGGGGTAACTAATACATCAATTTTGCAAACCTACTATGAAGAAAAACTTGGACAAATGCAAAAAATCGCAAGACCCTATCCCGTCGAGGGCAATCAAAGTAATAAAAGTGTAGAAGCTAAGCGAGTTCTGGTTGCAATGGATGGATCTCTTTCATCTTTGCGTGCTTTGAGTTATGCCGAATCCTTAACTCAGTATGGGCTCGACGCTAGAATTTACTTGGTTCATATTATGGAATGGCCTGATGAGGAAGATGAAACGATAGACTCAACTCTCGTATCTCAAATGCAGCAGGAAGGGAGGAGAATGCTGAAAAGCCTGACTGTATCTCCACAACGCGTTAACTACGAAAGGATAGTCAAGTTGGGAGATCCAGCTGCAAAGATCGCCGAGATGGCTGAGAAACTTGAGATTGATTTTGTCATTATGGGAAGAAAAGGATTGGGACGCACTCAGAACAACGTTGGACATGTCACAGGAAAAGTTCTTCAGATAACATCTAGGCCAGTTATACTGATAAAGTAAGATGATCCAAGAGGTGGCAATTCTGTTTGGTATATTCAAGTAAGTCGATGTCGGCAAACTATCATTTGCATCAGAGTGTTTAGAATTTTATTTTACAGATACTGTTCTTGGTAAATGATCTGCGGCAGGAAATGTCTTTGAATGAAAGATAGGGGGTATTACTAGAGGTCACGACAGGTCTCTATACATTTATGCAAGCCTTCCTTTGTGAGACGAACCTCCCCAGCAAGGTATCCCTTCTGAACAAGTCCTTGTTCCAAGAGATTATGTGAAATATGGTCACCTATATTAACTGCTAGCGATGGCCTTTCATATGCACCAATGGTTATTGATTCGAAGACAAGTTCCGCGGACCTCATACTCATATCAAGATTACCACCTGTCTTTTTGAATAGCTGACAAAGAAATTTTATAGAAAACCTTTGTAATTCATCTTTAGTCATTATCCCGGACATTTATCTATTTATTATGCTTCTCTCACTAAAAAGTATACTCTTCATTTGTTTTGTGCTGACCTATTAAGATGTCTCAGAACGTTTTGAATAAGTATTACTAGCTATTGGAGGGGAACAGTATTGTTCCACTTGAATCAATGGTGTATCACTCATAGTTCGCATGAATCATCTCGGTGTATCACTCATAGTTCGCATTAACTAGAGTTTTCTGAGCTAATTATCATTAGTATAACCATTATTTAGCAATCACATCTGTTTTTAGTACATAGCTTTTCTTAGTAACGAGACCAATAAATGCATAAATACATCTGTAATTACAGTTTAATTCGATGGAAGGACTAGCGGCATTATTCATAGTAGTAACACTTCAGATCGCAGGACCAGCTAACTATTCAACCGATAATCCGGCATTAGATTTCTTCTACACCCTGTTTAACGGTATAAGCGAAGTCCCACTTTTGAGCTCACCTATCAATGGTATACTAATTTTGGCCGGTGTAATTCTTGCCTCACGATATGCGGGGGCAATGATGGTTATCTCCGGCTTGGTAGGAGCAGGAACGGCAATACTGCTTGGAGCGGATTATGGATTAGTTACTTTTGGGCTTTTTGGATATAACTCAATACTTACTGGCATGGCATTTTGGTCAGGACCATTTACCAAGACTAATAAAGCAACATTCTGGCTTTCTATTTTTGGTGCGGCCGTTACTGCTGTTACGTGGATGGCCCTTGCACATCTCATGGGAGATATGTTCATTTTAGACGGACTAGCCAATTCGTGGGCGATTCCAGGGTTCACGTCTTCATTCATCTTTACAACTTGGGCGATGATGTATGCTTCCAGACGATACGGCCGTGATATATGGCCAGGAGCTGCGCCATTTGTGAATTTCGGCGATCTTCCACCTGCTGACAAATTGTTACCCAACAGCGCGAATCCTAATACGAAAGACGACTTTAGATGGACGCCTAAGGAGTTCATGATTGCTACATTGAAGGGTGTATCTCAGGTCACTTTCGTCGAGAACTGGAAAACAGGCGTCTTTTGGGTGGTTGGCCTCACGCTTGCTTTTGAGCTTGCACCTGTAGTAAGTATGGATGGTACAGCAATGAATCAGGATCGCCCTTGGTACACAAACGGATTTACTGCTCAGTGGGATCCATTATCCCCTCTCTATCTTGGAGGAGTCATGGCACTCATAGGGTCTGCTATCGGAGTATCACTTGCTATACTTACCAAAATTCCAACCGCTGAGATTCGTCTTGGTCTTCATGGCTTCAACCAGGTGCTAGTAATGATTGCCTTGACAAGCTTCATTCCATTGACCGTACAATCTTTCCTCCTTGCCGTCTTCGCTACTGTGGCTTGTTCGCTTTTCGTGATGCCTGCCCTTCAGCGGTTTTTTGGGATGTGGGGATTTCCTGCCCTGACCGGTCCATTCGTATTCACTGCATGGGTATTCCTTCTAGGAGTAGCTGGCTTTGAAAATATACCTGCCGGGATTGGCTGGTCCCGGCCCTAACCTGGGGACAAAGAGCCTTAGAATCAAAGTATTGATATGCATGTGGAGGTATCAAGGGTTATGGGCCTAGACTCATCGTCGCGAGGAGTTGGTACACTTGAATTCTGAGGAGTTTCGAATTTTTCTTAGGGAAACCAAGGGTAAAATGAAGCGTCTTTCTGACGCAGAAAGAATTCTCCTGTTCATAGAATGGTGCAAGAAGCGTAAGATGGAAGAATTGATCCTTAGATTAAGCTCAGAAACCACGGGCGGATGGGGGAACAATTTCTTTTTAGACTTTACAACGAATAGGTTAATTGTTAGCAAAAAGAATTTTTTCAGGAAGTTTGCAGATGTTGGATATATCGCAGGGATGGCTCCATATCCCTACCTTGTTCTTTCCCCGAAGATAAAGGACTCTGAGATAGATAAAAGGTCAGCCTCTTTTGATCCGGATGCTATCCTATCGAGCAATCCTAACAACCTCTGCTTCTGGTACGAAGAGATCGAAGAGCTGTTATTTCGTAGAGGAGATGAGACAACCGTTCATAATATGATGGGCTCAGTAGTGCAGGCCAATTTCCTTACGATCAAGTCAAAGGGGAAAACCTTCCAGTTTAAATTACCTGCGCGTAAGGATGGCCAATTCGACAAGGTATATTACTGGATGAGGACGCTAATTCCTGTACCAGTCAAAGCCATATAGCAAGGCTTGATATCTGGATTGCTAAATGCTGACGGTGGCAAGATTAACATTTAGCCGACGTCGACAAGTTACAGATAAAATAATAAAAATGACAGTAGAATTTTTTTAGACTTAAATAATTCAATTTATTATTAACAAATGAGGTATTTGGAAAAATGATGTTAGCACCAAGAGAAATGGATAAGATGATGATCTGGACAGCAGCCCAGATCGCGGAAGGAAGAAAAAAAAGAGGAGTAAAATTGAACTATCCAGAAGCAATAGCTTATATCGCTAGTTATGTAGTTGAGGGGGCTAGAGAAGGAAAATCCGTGGCAGATCTTATGCAGTCTGCAAGAACAGTATTGAAAAAAGGTGATGTTATGTCAGGAATCCCTGAAATGATACATACCGTACAAGTGGAAGCCACTTTTCCTGACGGGACAAAGTTAGTAACGGTTCATGACCCCGTGCAGTAGGCGATGATGATGATAAGCACAGCACGAAAGAGTAAGACCGGAACTGCGAAACTTACTAAAAAAAACAATATACAAGAAAGGAGGTACCTACGAGTATGATTGCTGGAGAATATGTTCTGAGTTCAGAACCAGTTATCTGTAATGAAAATCGGAAAACTGTAAAAGTAAAGGTCAAGAATACAGGTGATAGGCCATGTCAGATTGGTTCACACACGCATTTCTTCGAGGTAAACAGGGCACTCGACTTCCCAAGAGAGAAGGCATATGGGTATAGATTAAATATCCCTGCAGGAACAGGGATTAGATTTGAACCAGGTGACGAAAGAGAAGTGGAATTATGTGAGCTTGGCGGAGCAAGAATTGTGTACGGATTTAATGGTCTCACTATGGGCGGACTCAGGTCAGCTCATATAAGGCGAAGTGCACTGCAAAAGGCCAAGGATGCGGGGTTCAGAGGAGCATAGAGAGAGGAGGAAGAAATAACAAATGGTTCTTAAATTAACGAGAAAACAATATACTGATCTGTTTGGACCAACCAAGGGCGACAAGATACGACTTGGAGACTCCGAACTGTTAATAGAAGTCGAAAAGGATCTCATAACTCCAGGCGACGAGTGTGTTTTCGGTGGAGGAAAGACACTTAGAGATGGTTTGGCACAGACTCCAGGGGTTACTAACGCTAATGGAGCTCTAGATTTTCTCATCACCAATGCAGTTATCCTTGATCCGGCGCTTGGAATAGTTAAAGCTGACATAGGCATTAAAGATGGCAAGATAGCAGGAATAGGGAAGGCAGGTAATCCATACACAATGGACAAAGTGGACCATAATATGGTCGTGTCAGCTTGCACAGAAGCTACAGCAGGAGAGCACACTATTTGTACCGCTGGACACTGGGACAATCACGTGCATATGATATCTCCACAGCAATATGTCGATGCGATCTCTAACGGCATTACATCCATGGTGGGGGGCGGCACGGGTCCTGCAGATGGGACTAATGCCACTACATGCACACCCGGAGTGACCAACATTAGCAGAATGATGGAAGCTGTCGAGGATACACCAATGAACTGGGGATTTTTGGGAAAAGGAAATGACTCTCACCCATCACTTGCAACACAAATGGAGCAGATTGAGGCGGGCGCTTGCGGACTAAAAGATCACGAAGATTGGGGAACTACTGCTGCCGTTCTTGATGCATCCCTTCGTGCCTGTGATGCCACTGACACTCAGCTAGCAATTCATACTGATTCCATCAATGAATGTACATATGTGGAGGACACTATCGATGCTATCGACGGAAGAACATTGCATACCTATCACACAGAAGGTGCGGGAGGAGGACATGCTCCTGATATAATGAAGATCGCTGGTGAGCACTTTGCCTTGCCATCATCAACAAATCCTACAAGACCGTACACAGTAAACACTGTGGATGAACACCTGGATATGCTCATGTTCTGCCATCACCTTAACCCAGCGGTAGCAGAAGATGTTGCATTTGCCGAGTCTAGAATTAGGGCCGAAACTATCGCAGCTGAGGACGTGCTCCACGATGAAGGCGTTATCAGTATGTATTCGTCTGATAGTCAGGCAATGGGCAGGATCGGAGAAGTTGTTATTAGGTGCTGGCAAACTGCTGACAAAATGAGGAAGATGAAAGGCAGATTGAAGGAGGAGACAGGTGATAATGACAATGTAAGAGCAAAGAGATACATCGCGAAAACAACCTTAAACTGTGCTATAACACAAGGGGTAGCTGATGAGTTGGGATCGCTAGAAGTAGGAAAGTATGCTGATATTGCCATGTATAATACTGGCTTCTTTCCAGCGAAACCAAAGATGATCTTCAAAGGTGGATTTATTGCGTGGTCCATAATGGGAGACCCTAATGCTTCGTTACCAACCCCAGAACCTGTGTACTATAGGCCAATGTTTGGTGCCCTTGGAAAGGCAGTGAAGAATACATGCTTTACCTTCACTTCAAAAGCCGCAGATAGACTAGGAGTTAAGGAAAGGTTGGGTCTGGAAAAGACATTACTACCAGTCAAGAACTGCAGAAGTATTAGCAAAAAGGACATGATGTGGAATGACAAGACTCCAGATATCACAATAGATCCAGAAACATATGAAGTGAAACTGGATGGCAAAGTTGCGACAGTAGAACCTGCCAAAGAGCTATCCTCAGCACAAAGATACTTCATGGCATAGCGGAGTTTGCAAAATTAAAGGGACAGAAACAGCCGGCTGAACGGCTGTTCTTCCTTCCATTATTTTATCCACCATTCTACTTAATTCTCTGACCCCTTTATCGCCTGAACCTTTATTTCTTCCTAGTGAAGATACAGGTTATGTCAAATCCCAATTACGGTGTTTGGAGACCTATGGCCGAAAGCGTAGAGTTTAATGCTTTGGAGTCTAATTCTAATGCTGTTACTGCCGTTGCAGATACTGTAAGAACTACTCTTGGACCAAAAGGACTGGATAAGCTCTTGATAGATCAAGCAATGAATCGCCATGTATCAAACGACGGTGTGACTATTCTTCTCTCCCTGCGCGCGATCCACCCTGTAGCACGGATGATTGTTGAAATAGCCGAAAGACAGGAACAGTTAGTTGGAGATGGTACCACAACCGCTGTGGTAATGGCTGCAGAAATGATCAAGGAGGGAAAGAGATTAGTTAAGGAATTGGGAGTGCATCCAACTAAGGTAGTTGAAGGTATCGAGAGCGGGGTAAAGCATGCATGCGATCTCCTTATGCAGGAAACTAGAAGCATAAACATCTCTAATCCCGAACTCGAGCATGTTGTCAGGACTTCTCTATCTTCAAAGTTGGACGGACAGAGACTTACTTCATTAGTGGTATCAGCATTGAGAACAGTTGGGGATAATGCAAGATATGGTGGGTTATATGACTTTGATAAATCTATAATGGTCATCAGACGTACAAACATGGATGATGTGGTTGTAAATGGTATAGTTCTCGAAAGGAACAAAATAGACCCCGAGATGCCAGATGAAGTGCTTAATGCCCGAATACTTATTGTCAAGATGGATTTGAAACCCGTGAAGGAGTCGTGGGTGAAGGAAGGAAGCAAATATGAGGAAATATTGAGCATGGAAAAGGACCGGGTTTCTAAATCTAAAGAACTCGTTGATAAGATGATCGCTACCGGCGCAAATACCATCCTTATTGCTTCATCAGAGGTGGATCAGGTAATTGAGGACCTACTTGTTGCTAAAAGAATATTCGCGGTTAGGATATCCGCTGAGGAGATAGAGTATATTTCAAGATATACGAAAGCCAAACCCATTAGGATGCTGGAGGAGTTGAATGAAACAAACAGTCCCGACAATACAAAGGAAGGCGCAGCTTTAGGCTATGCAGAAATAGTTAGAGAAGATGAAGAGAAAGGAGTAGTTTATCTTGAAAATGGAGCTGGTAAGAATATGGTTACTATGATTGTTTCGGGAACCACGAAGGAAACGTCTCTTGAAAGATGGAGAGCAGCGATAGATGGAGTAAATGCTGCAGAGGCAGCCTTAAATGAAGGTGTTGTTGCAGGAGGAGGTTCGGCTGAGCTGCACGTTATAGAAAAGGTAAAACAACAGAGGCTTAAAGGATTGGAGCAAGTAGGCCTTGAAGTCGTTGTATCTGCACTCGAAAGTATAATGCGGCAGATCCTAGCCAATGCCGGTTATAATGGATTAGAGAAGGTCATGGCTGCAAAGGCTCGTCCATCAGGATTTGGTATAGATATCGATACAGGGGAACCTGTGGATATGTGGAAAAGAGGAATATTAGACCCTCTAAAAGTCAAGACCATGGCACTTACAGCAGCCGGGGAGATAGCAAAATCTGTTCTTAGAATAGACAGGAATTTAGCTGCTGAAGACCTGAGCCCTCAATCTGTCTCTGAAACGAAGAGGTAACATGTAGGAGAAATGGTGGTGATACATTAGATTTGGTGATAATACGTCACTGTGTGGAAGAATCCAACATAGATGAAAATAATTTGGTGATTGATCCTACTCAAATTAGACATGTGGTCGTTTCTGGTAGAAAGATTCAATCAATGTCCGGTCTCATCGATCCTGCTTCTCACATAAATCTTGATTACACTATTCATAAGGTAACAAAGTGTGTCATTGCCGAAAAATTTGAAATAGGGGCCAATATCAAGATAGAAGATAGTGGGCTGGTGTTTGCTCTTGTTGGTCAATCATCATATGGTCATTACGGAAAAGTTGATTACACTCAGAGGTTATGTGATATGATCGAGAAAGTCAAGGCTAATATCAAGGTATCACAAACACCGCAACCGCAAGCAGAGATGATGACAGCCGCTACTAGGGATCAGGAGGTTCAAGATGTCTAATTTGATAACTATTGATCATATTCTAGGTAACATAAACACGGATGTTAACTTGAAATCGACCTATGACCGGCTTGCTACAAGTCGTAAAAATGAGAGTATTTTAGTCAGCAGGATGGAATCTCAGAGGACTAGAATGCGAAAGATTTCAAATAAAGGAACAGATATTGCTTTAACTCTTCCCCCTGGAGGTCGTCTGAAGCAAGGAGATGTGGTCCTATTACAAGATGACCGAATAGTGGTAGTTGAAATGCAACCTGAAAATGTTCTTCAGGTAGATATCAACAAAACTAACCTTGATAAGGATCAGGACCATTTACCAAAAGTACTTATTAAGATCGGACATACAATTGGAAACCTTCACAGACCAGTAATGGTACAGGGAACGCGCGTATATTTTCCTATTCAAGCAGAATCAGAGATTGAGATGTTTAAGAAACTATTTCATCAATTCCATCACTACCTTGATATTAAGAATGCGAAGATTGTTTTCGAACCTGACGAAAGCATCGATGCTCACGAACATTGAAAATAAAAAGAGATGGTCAGAATGATCGATAACAAAAAAATAAGTGAAAAATCCATGGAACCCAGTACTTATGATTTCGAGTTGCGGCCAGAAGATATAGGGCTGCTACAACTCTCGGATTCATTCTTTCCAAGTGGAATGTATACTATGTCCAATGGATTGGAATCACTTTTTTACAGTAATAGGAAGTTAATAAGCGATCCAGAGGTTTTACTTAATCTCTTGAAGGTGTATATCGAAAATCAGCTTGGGCCCGCAGATTGCACAGCGTTAGGTGCAGCATATGAACAAGTCGTAAAGAAAGACATCTCAAATTTATTGGAAGTCGACAAGGTTATTTTTTCGATGAAATTGATAGAAGAAATAAGAAATGCCTCATCCAGGTCGGGAACTCAACTGTTAAGATGCGTAGGATCATTTGTAACCGATCATTCAATAATGAATGAATATCTGAAAGCCATTTCTTCGAAGAGTGCTACAGGGGTTTTTCCGGTGGCACTAGCTGTTTCAGCACATAGTTTGGGCATTCCGCGAAATAAGGCTGCTTTAATCATGCTGTATGGATTCACTGTAAGCATGGTGGGGGCGGCGTTGAGGCTGGGTGTGTTGCAACATTTTGATGGTCAAATGGTTATACATCAACTAAGAAATAGTTTAGTAAATACCATCAAGTCTAATATAGACAGACCGTTAACAGGCATCTGGCAGTTTGCACCTGGAATCGATCTGATCCAAATTTCGCATGAAAAAATGTCTTCAAAAATGTTTATAACGTGATTCCTGGGTACAGTTTTTATGAGTTCCAAAAGAATACCTCGTGTTGGAGTTGGTGGACCTGTGGGTTCAGGGAAGACAATGCTTATCGAACAAATTGTTCCACTTCTGTCTGCCAAAGGTTACAATATTGGTATAATATCAAATGACGTCGTCTCCAAGGAGGATGCAGAGAGGATGAGAAAAAATCTCGCAACCGAGAAGGGATTGATGCCTGAAGATCTTGTAATTGGTTTGGCTACAGGAGGATGTCCACATACGGCGGTTAGAGAGGATCCGTCGATGAACATTTCGGTGGTGGAAGAAATGGAATCAAAATATACAGATCTTGATCTAATTATCATTGAGAGTGGTGGTGATAACATCACGACCACATTTAGCCCTGCTCTTGCAGACTACTTTATTTATATAATTGACGTCACGGGCGGAGACAAATATCCAAGGAAGAGGGGTCTTGGAATAGAGACATGCGATCTGTTGGTAATTAACAAAATAGATATCGCTCCGATCGTAGGCGCCAATTTATCAATTATGGAAAGGGACGCAAAGATAGTCAGAGGAGATAAGCCTTACGTTTTTGTCAATTCTAAAAAAGGCCAGGGAGTTGAGGAAGTGGCAAATCATATTGCCAAGTATGTGTTATTTGACCAGCCGCCAAAGGCAGTTACTGCGAAGGCTAACCATTAAATCTGTTCAATTCAAGTGAAGACATATTCCACACTTCTTGAAACTACGGAGAAGTTTTATCAATGGTAAGTAACGATATGGCTAGCTCTCGATCATCTACTAATGGTTCAACGTACACTGCTGGTAATGTTCCCCCTGGTAGTAATAGTACAGGTTCATTAGATTTCTACATTCCTGCTGATATCCCCCCTGAGATTCTTGCGTATGGATCAGAGTTACGGCAGCTAGGGGTTGGTAGGGCAGGAAAATTAGGCGCACTGACATTAAAGTTGGAATATGACCGCGATAGGGGAAAAACTTTCGTAAAGGATCTGTACACAAAGGTTCCATTATTTGCGCAGAGGGCTCTTTATTTGGAAGAGGCGTTACCTTCGATGGCGTACATGTACATAATCTCGCCATCAGGGGGAATATTGCAAGGTGACAGATATAGGATGGATATTTCCTTATCTAATGGTGCATTTGCCCATATCACGACACAAGGTGCCACCAGGGTTTACCGGATGGAAAGAAACTTTGCTACACAAATCGTCAATGTAGACGTAGGGGAGAATTGTTACTTTGAATTCATTCCAGACCAAATCATACCATACAGAAGCTCAAGATTCTATCAAACTCTTAAGATGCGCGTCCATGACAATGCTACAATGATATATTCAGAGATGGTCGTCCCTGGAAGGGTCGCACATGGTGAATCCTTCGAATATGACATTTGTTACATGAAGGCGTCAGGAACAAATCAGGAGAATCATCTGAGATTCACAGACATTGCTATCCTCGAGCCAAAAAAACAGAACCTTAATCGACTGGGTATACTCGACGGAAATTCAGTAGTGGGCAGCGTCTATCTGCTTTGCCCAAAAAAATTCGTCAAATCTATAAAAGAAGAAATTAACTTGTCTCTATCAAATTATGATGATGTCACTGCAGGAGCATCTGTATTGCCATACGACTCGGGATTAATCGTTAGAATGCTGGGAAAGGGGGCTAGCGATATGCGGTCAGCCATCTTTGAAACGGTTCGAATTACAAGAGGAGCAATTCTCAAAGCGCCTTTTAGCGGAATTAGGAAGGGTTGATGGATGAGTCATGATACGCAAGTGAATCCGGGAAGTGTATTGACATGACTAATGCCTCAAGTACATATTTTAGCATAATTATAGGAGCGAGGTTTGGAGTCATTATAAGTTGTTGGATATATAATCGAGAGAAAAAGACGTCAACTCAGCAGGACTATATCCTTCAACGTGTACGTGAACTAGACTTAATAACATTAATTCGCTAACTCACACTCCGCGATAGATACTTGAGGATGTCTAGTTTGAAACGTCTTGTTCTATAGTAGTTAGCTATAGCACATGTTAGATCTTGAAATCTGGGATA